>ERZ842401.1057-NODE-1057-length-40418-cov-18.706835_pt1 | contig 40418 bp, 22 predicted proteins | sample MGYA00521270_ERZ842401 | MGnify/ENA primary metagenome ERZ842401 (study PRJEB31892, sample SAMEA3878208) | bioreactor metagenome | biome: Moose rumen | place: Sweden | collected 2011-10 | study: EMG produced TPA metagenomics assembly of the PRJEB12797 data set...
TCAATAGCAGTATCACTACCACCACCCAAAAGAACCAACTCGTGAACTTGTCGTAGCCGCTCCGCTCGCGCGGCACGGAGATAGTCTCGGTAATGGTCTCTGTGCGGGTTAGGGCTATCGTATCGTGTTGCAACACTATCTTGTCCTTGTACAAGGTCTTGTACTGCGTCAGCGTCACATAGACCGTATCGCCTGCCCGCCACCTATCATGGAAGATGCTGTCGTGCTGCCATACATAGACGCTATCTAAGCGGTACTCAACACGCACGCTGTCGCGGGTAGTGGTTTGCGAGACGCCTTGCACGGTCTTGCAACCCGCAAAAGTCAGCAACACCGACGCGATGAGTAACGCTCCTATCACGCCGTTAGCAATCCTATTCTCTTTCTGCTCATTCATATTCCTTAAACTCCGCTATCAGTTGACCGCCATACTCATAAATAACGAGGTGCGGTGACTGATATATGATATTACTCGGCTGTATCTCCATAGCCATAGTCGGCGGGGTTAAACGGCTCGTCAATAGAGTGTGTCCGGCAGTATTCCTGTTGTAATCCCCTAAGTGTCTCAATAGGCGGGATAGTAAGAAATATAACCTCTCCCACTTTTGACAAACCACTGCCCGATATCGGCTCAAAGCCGAAACGGAATAATACTCCTTGCGGCAACGCAGCCTTACGTGGCGCGTTACTTGGTACTACGTTTTGATTTACGGTATTCATTTTCGTATTGTATTTGTTGTTCTTTTAATTCGTGTAGTTCTCTGACGTGGATAGTCTTAGGTTTGTACTCATTCTTTACTTTGCATACGATTTTCCCTTTATATATATCAAAGTAGAGCCATTGCTTATAGTCACTGTCAAGCACTTTATACATGAGTTCTTTTTGTATATTGTATGACCTATAATGGCACATGAAGCCTATATATGAATTAAAACTGCATTGTAACTTATAAGCATTCTCTAACGAGTAATTTTTTATAGCAAGTCGTATACTATTTTTGCAGGCTCTTACTGTTCTATTTCCAATATACACCCTATTACGATATATCACTTTCCCACAAAAACACACTCCGTGTCGCACAGGCTGTATGTAGAATTTGGTCGGGTGCAGCGTTAGTTTAAGTAAACTCAATACGCGCTCCGATTCTTCTCTGACCTTGCGTATAATATCTGCGTTTGCAGCAACTATGCACATATCATCTACAAACTGCGTAATCTTACAATCAAGGCTGAGTGCAAACACCGCCATTCCCCATACTGCAAGTACAAGGTTGGCTATTAGCTGCGAGTAGAAATTGCCTATTGGCAGACCCTTTCCGTTTTTATTGAACAAGGTCTTGTTTTCTGCCACATTAAACCATGCAGACAAAGGACTTGTACGAATACAGTCATTTGCGGGGTCATGCATAATGAGTTTATATAACAACTCCAACAATTCCTCTACCTCGTTCGCCGTGTAGCCTGTAGGCACAAACCTCCTACTAAAATCTACAAACACGTCATAAGCCATATTCCGCACGATATTCATAAAAAAACCACTTACATCCATTGTGGCGACTACGCCGTTCGGGTATTCGCGCATATTGCGTTGTATCTGCTCTGCTGCCGTCCGTGTGGAATAATTACACCTATTGCCATGACTGATATTGCCGTTATACTCATGCACTTTCTCTGAGACTGATAAGATAAACGGTGCTACGAGGTGGTGCACTACTCTATCACGGTACATAGCGGCAAAGACCTCACGGTATCTCGGATAATTTAATACAAAGCATGTACTTGTGCCCGGTATATAAACATGCTCCCTAAGCTTATCCTCTAATTCAAAGACCTCTTTGAGGTTATAATGAAACCTCGCTGCGTCGAAACGCCTTTTCTTATTTCTCCAACAATCGCCCTCGGCTTCAAATAACAAATCTAATAACCTATCTGATGCGGCGACCGGGACAACTGCGTTCGTGTTGTTCTTGTTGTTGTTGTTGACGGTACCTGACGGAATAGTCACATAGTACGCATTGTTGGCATTGTTCTGCTGACACGTCCACGAGTTACCCGTAGGCAGAACACTGCGGTCATTAAGACTCGCTATATGTGTAACTTGGTTATCAAGTGGAGTCTCCATTATATAGATTATTGCACACTCATTTCTCGTCCTTAGACTTGATGATTCCGGCTTTTGGTTGCTTCTGCAATAGCATATAACTGCTTTACTATATCGTCACAAAGCATATCTAATTCAGCGCATACCTTTTCGCTCCATCCGCGCAACTCCATAATGAGATAGCATTGCGCCTGTATCTCCTCTATTAACTCGATAGAGCGTTTAAGGTAGTCTTTACCTTTTAGTTGACGCATAGCGTACACAAACAAAGTCCCTGCTTTTTCAAGCAATGGGTAAAAGTAACATCTGCGGATGTCAACCGTCATCTGTTCCTCTCCTGCGGTGTTCTTTCGATTACGACCATGCGGCAGCAACCTGCCATAATAAGCCAACTGCTTATTAAGGTAAACCACCCTATTGATGATGGGTGTTCTTAACGCTGATTTGTTATTGTAAAGCATGAGAGTGATTGTGGCTTGTTTTTACATTAAAGTTAGCCGTGCCCCGCACGGCTAAGCCTGCGGCTATAATGCGGTTATAATGCGGCGACCGGGACAACTGTTACGTTGAAGTTGGTCTTGATGTAGTTGCTGACGGCACATGACGGAATAATCACACCGTACGCATTGTTGGCACTGAGCTGCTGACACGTCCACGAGCTACCCGTAGGCAGAACACTGCGGTCGAGAGCGGACAGGCAGGCGTTTATTTGGGTGTAGTACACATACATCATCAGCAAGTGGTTGGTAGTCGGTAGGGCGTACTGCCGTGTGTCGCCGTCCCAGGCTTTGTATTCCCATGCGTATTTAGCGGCAGGCGAGCCGGTGATGCTATTCGCCACGCGCGGAACTTGGAAACGGCGCGTATAGGCAGTCCCGTCCCAATAGTAGGCTTGGTCGGTGGTGCTGTCTGTTTCATCATCCGTGACGATATATACCTGCCGGTCGTATGCGAGTTGCAAACCGCTGGCCTCCATCTCCGCCTTGGTAGCAAAACGCACGCAGGCGTATGATTCATAGTCGTTGTCCGGGGCGGACGGGTCATAGTTGATATGTGGCAGCACCTCCGGGTCGTACCATAACAGCATGCGGTAAGTGTTCTCAAGTGAATTGAATATCAGGCTGTTTTGCAGCACATTGAGAAACGAACCTTGCTGCTGACTGTATAATCCAAGAACTGAATCGGTTGCGTTGCCCCATTGGCGAGTAGGATAGCCGCTCTGTGGTGCTGTGCCGATAACAAACGATTGGAAAGGAGTAATAACGGCGACAACAGCCTCTTCCGGTGTAGTGTCGTGTTGCGCTATATACTCGCTCCATTCGGCGGCTGAGTAGTGCGTGCCGGATTTGCCGAGTATACAAACTTCATAGCCCGTTGCTGATATTTGGGTTATGAGTGTAGCAAAATCGGATAAAGGAGTGCTATCAGGGATAACAGCCCCTGCATTTCGTAACGCCGTGGTGATATCGTTGATGCAGTTCAACAAGTGTTGGCATTTCTCTGCGGCGGTATCGCCGATGACTTCACGGTTGGCAATGTCGAGTTGTGCTTTTATATTAGCCACTAATTCCGTGCGGTCGATATTATCTGTTGTCCATGACTTGACTGAATTGACAGCCATTAAAACCAAGTCTTCAACCATGCCTAATGTAGGCACGTGGTTGGCATTGTAAGTGTCATTCATTATTGTTTTCCTCCTCTTGTTCTATAGGTGTTAATATATTGTCGATTTCGTCCTCCATAAAGGACTTGAAGGCGGCGTATTCAGCCGCGTCCGCAGTCTGTCCGGTGACTTCTGACTGTTCTGAATTATTAATGTTTAGTGCATTTTTGAGAGAACTAACAAAAGCACCATCAAAAGAATAGTTTTTGGAAATTTGATCAAACATAATTGTATTATTATATAGGCCTACTACATGATTCTCACTATCTTGGCTTATCAAAGCATCGTTATTAAATGGTATATAACTGTCTGCACTTATAAAATTGCTCGCGGATATAAAATAAATTCCTCCAGTTGATGCTACCGCCAAATAACCGTTCCATTCTAAAAAATCGCTATAACCGGTCGCACCATGATCCGGAAGAAATCCATCGTCTGAATCAATATTTTTAGACAGATATACATTCCATGTCTCACCGTCAGCAGAAGTATAAACATTGCCATTAGTCATAATAACAGCCAATACACTGCCAAATTGTATAATGTTTAAACAACTCGAATAATTGCTACCGTTGTAGTCATTATCATTAGTTATAGAATAACAATTCCATGTATCCCCTTCGTCTGTTGAGATATAAACAGAACAGTGACCGCATCCCTTACTATATTCCCATTTAGATGTAGCACTGAATACTATCCATTTGTTTTTATATATGATAAAATCAGAACAAATATCTCCGGACTCCGGAGTGTTTTTACCATTAACAACTGTATATTCTTTCCATGCTGTACCATCAAATTCCAATAAGATGCCATCTGCTGTACCTATATACAATTTCTCATTATATATTCTTGGATTACTGAAGCCGGAATAGGATTTTGCAACACCATTTATTGAAAATTGAGTTTGATTATAATTCCAGCCATCAGCAGATTCATAATAATAACCATGTCCATAAAATCCGCCACTATATGCTCTTTGATAAAAACTATAATATTTATTATTAAATTTTATTATCCATGATCTGTTCATGCCTGAAGGAATATTAGAGCCTTCAGGCGCGATAGTCCAGTTAACACCATCTGTTGTATATCCGAATTTTTGGTATTGATTAGTCATATATGACTTTTCACCAATTTGCATAACTGTGTCATATCTATTTTCATCAAGTCCTACGTCAGTTTTTGTTATTTTAGTCCAATCATCTGTATGTATAGGCAAATTAGCTTTTGAATATGCATATTCAACACCACTGCTTCCTTGAGCATTTAATGCAATCCATAAATTGGTTATTGGATTATGATAAAATCTAACTTGACCACCCTGCGCAAAAGTAATAGGAACACCTATAGCATCGGATTTGAAGTTCCCGTTAACAACTTTGACGTACGTCTTGTCAATATAATCAGACGAAAACGTACGGTCAAGATGCAAAGTCGTATCATCTATCAATCCCCTAATCTTTGACCACAAACGAGCCAAACCTGTAGTATTTAAAAACGCTTCTGACATATCTTTTAATTTACTATTTATAATTATGCATTGTGAATTTCAATCAAACACACATATACTGTCTATAACCGCATTACTTATTGCTGAAATACCTGTCACCGATATTACACCATTACTAATCGCAATATTATCACCTGCCGTATATTCACTCCAAATGTCCTGTATTGTACCATCTGTCGCAAAACATTTAGTACTCGATTGATTACTCACATCTAAGGTTTTAACACCATTCACACTCTCTATACCAAACCAATCCAAAGTACGAATGTTTTTGCGGATATCGCTACCACCACCAACTATTTCTGCAAAAGTATTACCACTGTCCTCAATATTATATTTACCAAACACATGTTGATAAGCACCGCTTGCAATAGTCTTGTGTCCCTCCGCATGACTGCCTATACCATTGGCAATAGTCTCATCACCTTCCGCATGACTATGGTTGCCGCTTGCTATCGTTTCATATCCCTCCGCATGAGCATCCTGACCGTATGCCTCTGTAGTACGACCCTCAATATGACTGTAATCACCAAATGCACCCGTACTCCGAACTACATAATAATCACTATCACTGAACCCATACCCTCCAAGAGAACTGACAAAAATACGGTTATTCACTGTATCTACACAACGAACAATACCTATACGGCTATTATTGTCGAAAATAACATTACCCTTACGGAAATCACTCACAGAAGTCACACCAAACCACGTACCGCTATATTCCTTATCATCATCTGGATCTTGATAAACGCCATTCGCAATCCCTCTTATTTCAATGCTGTCAGCAGCACTACTATCAAACTGATAACCACGACCCTCGGCATGAGACGCATGACCCGAAGCAACTAAATTACGACCCTCGGCAACAGCATCCTTACCTATAGCATAACTGCTCTCACCACCAACATGACTGTTCTCACCATACGCAAAGTTATTAGCACCCTCAGCATGAGCCTGCTTACTCCACGCCTCATTCCTATAACCCTCAACATGACTATTCTCCGCACGCGTAACATTCAAATGACCCTCAACATGAGAGTTCTGACCGTTCGCCACATTAACCAAACCTTCAGCATGACTGTTCTTCTCACTCGCAATAGTGTTCTTCCCTTCAGCATGGCTTGCTTGAGAAGCCGCCACATTACGAACTATCACATCTACTCTTGTTCCTATATCACTATTGGCAACAGAAGGAGTGACAATATAAAATTTATGACCCGATACAGAACCGGAATCACGGTATCTCCAATAATCATCTAAACCATAACTGCTATCATCAACTAATAAACTGATAGTCCCCGTAATATCAACTATAAGATGCCGCCCGCCTAAACTAACTCTATGAGCAAAATGCAGGTAAAAGTCAACACCCGAACTTTGCATCAAAAACCAAACTTCACGAGCCTCCTTATAATCCTTCAATTCAATACCGTAACTATTGGTACTTGGCACCTGAATTATATCGTGGGAAAATAATACACCATAACCCTCAACATGAGAACCTATACCGTGTGCAATAACACCAAAACCCTCTGCATGAGACCCCTTACCCAAAGTAAATGCAAATAATCCATGAGCCTCCGAAAAATCACCACTTGCCAATACACCTGAGCCCATAGCAAACGATGCCCTCCCCGAAGCATCAATAGCACCGTATTCTGTATGACCTAATGCTACTGCTGCATCACCACTTGCACAAATCTTATTATCTGAACCAGACTCAAAGCAAGTCGTATAATCTTCATCCTGACGTAGAACTACACCCGAAGCAATAGAACTTTCTGCATCTGCTATTATATGACCTTCACCGCTTTCAACACCTGTAATCTTGCCATGTGCAATAGAGAAACCTCCGTCAGCCTCTATATAATCTCCCGAGTCAGCCTCACCTATAGCAATGGAAGTATTGGAAGCCCTTACCGACAAATGACCCTCTTCGTCCTTTGCTGTGCGATCCAATGTATCACCGGTAATAGATATTCCATTACCCGCACCTAAATGAATATGACCCTCATCAGCCACTTCACCACGACCCTCTATCTCAATACCACATGCTGTAGATATAACATCGTTCGCGTCTAACGCCTCATGCGTAATATGAATATCACCGCCTGCCGTCAACTTGATACGGTTATGCCTCTCATGCTCACTATCATAAACATTTACCTCAAAACCATCACCCTTTAACCGCAAATCATTCTCTGTATCCGGCTCAATTACATCCAAACGAGTATTCACTATCGTACCTTGACTACTCGTCTTGAAATAACGAGTTGAACCATCTGTACTCTTAATGTCAAACTCACTCACTTTAGCAGCAACTTTGGCACCACTCTGAATCTCTGACACCTTAAAAGCATTGTTGAAATCAACCTCATCTGCATCCGGAGTCTGAACCTTGTCACCATTAACGCGCAATACCTCTGTATTACCGCTACTTCCTATCGAAACCTTACCACTCGCTTCCAACTCTATATCCTGCTGAGTCTGCTTATATCTCGTGTACTCAACCTCTTCTACACCGCCACCATTAATACTCTGTAGCGTCTTTTTCTCAAACAATATCTTATCGTGAGTTAACTGACTAACACCCCCCTGAAACTCTACAATATGATTATTCTCCCCATCATATGCATCCCTTGACAACTTGTTGCTCGTCATATTCAACTCTGCACGGTCTGACGTAATACGCAAATCATTCTGACCATCATCTATAGTCTTATTCCCGTTGATGATAACATCACGATTACCATGTTCATAAAAATTATTCACACCATAATGCAACGCATCAACATCATTCACATTCCCATCCCCAACTACAGCACTAATCCTGTTATTACTGTCTATCTCAATATTATCACCGGCACTATATACCGTATCCGTTGCATTTATCGTCTTTGTACCATTCTGATTGTCTGTAATCTCAACATTCTCACCGGCAACATACTCCGTCACCTCCGGAACTATAGCACTAATCCTGTTATTACTGTCTATCTCAATATTATCACCCGCACTATACACAGTATCAACAGCACTGATTGTCTTGTTATCAGCACCAACAATAATATTCTCACCCGCAATAACTCTCTCCTGTATCTCTGTAACCCTCCAGTCTGAAAATCTAAATCCAAACAAACCTAAACTCGACCATGAACGCTTGCGAATAGTCAAATCCGTCCTCAATTCCTGACCGCCTGCACGACTGCCACGAGCAATAACATAAAAAGAATATGCCGTCTCTACCGGATTAGTTGCATCGGAAAGGTCTATCTGTAGTACATTATAACCCCTCGTACTACGATATTTCTCTAATTCTGTACTGACCTTTTCAAAGTTACCGATGATAATAATATTGCTTTCATCACTATTATAACCAAGCACCCTCTCATATTTATAAGTGACTATATTGTCCGAGATAGATTCTACACAACGATAGGCTATCTGCGAATCTATCACAACATACAGAGCATCTGTGTTTGGCTCTTCGTTTGCCAAATCACTGTATGTTTGCACATAGATAATATCCACATCACTCTGTTCCTGTGTGGATACGCCTGAATTTACCAACGGCACAATTTCACCAAATAATAATTCACGCAATTTACGAAGATTGGCTAATGTAGCAAATTTCATAACTCTATAAATCTGATGTTAAATTCCAAAGGTGTTTGTCTAATACTTCATTATAACCCCTATATGTGTATGTAGAACGAGTTAGTATGTCATAGCATGTTTCACCGCTGTTAATACCATCAGGACAACGAGTAGTACCATATGTCGCGGCAGTACCTCTCCTACCCAAAAACTGTAATACAACATCCAAATACATCTTATAGTTAGCATTCGCAGCTTGTTCAACCTCGTATGAAGTGTATAACCTTAAAAAGTATAATGTCTGCTCGTTATCGTATATAACCCTGTACGGCGCATACAATTCGCCATCTGTGCTGTTTCTCACAATAGTGTACCTCGACCCGAGTTGATTAACATACTCAACCCTCCAAGTATCGTAAAGAGTCCTGTCGCAACTATAGCAATCTTTATATTCACCATCTCTGACAAGCGTCATCTCTCCCAATTCTATCTCAACTATCTGGGATCCGGACGGCTCCTGGGATGCGGACGGCTCGTCCGCGAGTAACCACCACATCGTCCGCAAATACGAACTCTCAACCATTCCACCCTGCGGCTCCTGTGTAACACCCAAAAAACGATAGCGTAAACCACTTGAACAAGAAAGGAATACATCGCCCTGATACATCTTTTCAGGATATGTATTGTGCTGCTCATCAGAAAAATATGTACACCAAATCTCACCGTTTAACCAACCACAACCATTCTCATTATCAACCTCCGGCAAAAAATCAAACCCCGGCTCTTCAGAATCCGGGTCTGGAACAACCTCATCTTCTGGCATCTCATCATCACCGAGTATTACACCCTCAAAAATCTTCTCCTCAAAAATCTTCTCTATATCAGCATCACGCGCAGCAGGCTCTAAATATCTGATTCCATCATGAAAATTATCTTCCTCAAGAATATTGAAAGTCCACTTACCAGCCTTGGTATAATTATAATCACCACTTATATTACCATCCTCATCGTAGAAAAATATATTACCTTCATCATCACCCTCCACAAATTTCTGCTCACTATCAGGATAATACAGACAAAAATGCGTATGAGGTTTAACATCTTGCGTGATATTTAACAACTGCTCACCATCAAAACGATAGTAATTCATCAGATTGTCAGTACTCTCATCATGAAGCACAACATATAGATAGTCGGTGTGAATAGTTGTAGTAGGCAGTTGTAAGTCTGAATCGGGATTTTCGTCTAATGCCGCGTGATAATCGGCAAGCTCTTGTTGATATTGTGCAAGTGCAGACTGATAATATATATTAAGGTCGGCATAAGTATCGAAAATATTAGTAAGGTCAAGATTGTTCAATTTGTGAATAATCTCGATAGTCTCTTCGGTATATCGGTCTGTAAATAGTTTAAGTCTGCGTAGAAAATCGCGTAACGTGATGTGATTTAATGTTTGACCATCACCTGTATATCGTTGCATACATTCAGTCTCAAACGCAACCATAGTTCGTTGTGTTTTTGAGTAACCATACAAAATACGTTGTATTTGTGCATTTACAATTTCTATAATTTTCTGTACGTCCTCTTTGTTCATGACAAGAATAGGGCTAAATGTTGGTTGAATTCTTCTTGTAATGCTTTTACCTGATTAGCATTACCTAATATATTATATACAAGAATTGCGCATTCAAGTACAATATATACAGTTATATCTGACTGCACATTTTCAGCAATCAGTGATGTGTCTATATAGTCGTAACTTGAATCTACGACATAATAATTAGTATTGTTGTATGATGCAGGAAACGAATACAACTCTAATAGTTGATTGGTTGCTTGTTGGCGATATGCCACAATAGGTTTAGCTGTTCCGCCACGTGTATATCGATTTTGCTGCAACAGATATAGTTGCGATTGTGTGTTAATAATATTTCGACATTCATGCTCCCAAATAGGCAACTTAACGGCTATAACACGCTCTCTCGAATGTATGCCTAACTTTCCTACTCCTTTTTCGTCAACTACAATATTTAATTGTCTCTTAGTTTGTACATCTTTATTTAATAACACTGTTGGTAGCGTTTCAAGACAAAACATGGCTGCTTCGTCAAGACAACCGTCTATATATGAAATGATTGGTTTTACTCTGTCATAGTCGCTGTCACCTGCTGCCGCAATAAAAGAATCTGGCTCGTCAAAGGATGATACCTCTTCGAGCTTAATCTTGACTTTATCTATGAGTTCTGTGCGTGTCATAGATTGGGGAATGAGATGTTCAACTCATGTGCAAATCGTTGTGCGTCCGATTTGGAGTTGATTTTGTTTTTGTCTATATTATATTCCTCAACAAGTATTTTTTGCGCTTGTTGTGTGTTTTTTATCTTTTCATAAACTGCACTCGGCGGAATAATTGCAGTTTCAACATGTTTTTCTTCTTGTTCAAGTTCAAACAAAGAACCATATTGAGGATGTTTGCGCAATGCTGCACCTATAGCCGGATTATATGCGGTATAGTAGCCGTAGTCATCACTTATTCCACGTGTGCTGAATTGAATGGTTGCTAATCTGCCGTTGATAATCAAAAATGTGGTCAGATTGCTTTGTCTTGTTCTAAATCGTTCCATATAAAAGAAAAATAAGGGAGTATGCTCTATATTCCTACAGAACAAAACTCCCTTGTTTTGAATTTTAGGCAGCAGAACTTGAAGAAGAACTGCTTGGTGTAGTGTTGGTGTCATCCACAATGACAATTATTGCATGACATTGCGGGTATTTGAGCAGAATAGACGAAATTTCGCAGCAACGGACATTCTTTGCATCTAACAATTGCAAGTCCATTAGGTCTTTCTGGTCTTCAATCATTGGGCGGAAGACATGACGCTCTACATATTTGCGGTCAAGCACGATAGCCCAGTTGGAGCGGCGATACTTGTCTAACAACGGGTGCGGACGATGCAACAGCGTGTAGGCGAACAGACGCAGTTTGGAGAAATCATACTCAAACTTGCGCACTGTATCGTTCACGTTCAACTGACGTTGTATGCTCTTAAGTGAGAACAACGATGTCGAGAACTCCATGCCGCTGTACATATAACGTTGAGTAGAACCTGTGTTGCCAACAAAGATTTTCGACAAGAATCCGATAACGCTTTCGTCTGTCAGAGCACTCTTTGGAATAGAGATGTAATGTGCACCGCCTTCAAGCATCTGCTGAATCAGACCGGCACAAGTGTAGGTCAACAATGAGGTGTTGACATCAGTCGTCTTTGAGCGGATACTGAAGATATATGATTTCTCTATTTCTTCGATAAACTCCTGATTGTTCAACTCTATAATGTCGCGCATACCCCAGTTGGCTTCTTTCTGGCTTTCGATGAAGATATTCTCTACCAAAGCCTCTGTCATAAACTTCTGCATATATTGCAGTTTAGGTTCCGGCAGTGAAGCATGTGGAATAGTTTGCGCATCTGTGTTTGCAAGTGCGTGACCGAGAATGATAATCTCTGTACCTGCAGGAATAGTCAGCGTCTTGTCTGCGTTCAAAAATTGTACGGTAATCTCGTTTCTTGTCTTGTTAACACCGCCAAGACCGCCGCCTATACCTGCCATAATGCGGGCGTTCAATGGCATACCCTCACGGGCAACACCTGTTGAATCAAGTCCCCAAAGACCTTCGCCTACAAACATGATTTGGTCAGTCGGATCAAAGATTTTGGCGTTCTCAACCTCAATGGTTGTTCCTGACGGCTGGTTCTTGATTGCTGTACCTGATGCATTGATATGGCTTTCTACGGTGGCAAGAGAAAATGCTGTCTTTACTGTGCCGATTGTTTCACGCAAACCGTGCGACCAATAACCGAACTCCATTGATTTCGTATTGCGAAAACCAATCTCACGTGTCATGGAGTTAATCGGGGTCGTGGAAAACGCTTGTTTGACCACATTCTTATCGAATATAGTCGTTAGAAATCCGGGGACTTCCGATTGCGTAACTTGAGTATCAAGACCACCGCCGCCATTTGGGGCGGCAGGGATAGAACCGGTTATGTCAACACCCGGAGTTGTTGGTGTTCCTGAATTAACATCCACCGCATTTGATGGACCTACCGAGGTTGGAGGAATTACTTGTTGTGCCATAATGAATAATTATTGAAATGGTTAATAAATGATTAGTATATTTCGCGCATCTTCTTGGCATTGTCAGCAATATCGCTGTAAATGCTTTTGCGATTAGATTGCTGCGATGCCCCTGTTCCGTTGTTTGGCGCACCTTGTTGCGGAACATTGCGACGTTGCTCTTGGATAAGACCATTTTTGCCGCGAACCTCGGCTGCTTGCACCGCTGCATCATAACTTGCCATTTTCATGAATGAACGAAGCTGCTCTTTGCACTGCTCAAGGGTTTCGCACGGATTATTGAAAATATCTTTCAATGCCTTAAGTGCTGCGTCAGGGTCTTGTATATTGTCTTCCTGACATACTTCGTCAAAGGCTTGCTCACGCAGTTTCTGTATCTGACTGTCCTTTGCCGATTTGTCTGACTCTTCTTTGGCAAGACGCTCTTTTTCTGCAAGATATTCGTCACTGCCGTAGTTGTTATCGGTCATCAGCCGTTTGAAGTTAGGCTTCATGTGCAGCAATGCCAATTCCGGGTTGCCGTCTTTACCACGCTCAAATATCTCGTTGAATACAATGGCAAGGTCGGGATTGCTGTTTACTATTTCTGCAAATGTGTTCGCCTCGTCATTATAGCGTTTGTTCGCTTCATGCTCGGTATCATAACCGCTCATCGCAAGATCGTATAATTCTTCGTCCGATTTGTCCTCACCGTGTTTCTTACGCAAATTGCTTAAAAATTTATCACGATTGGGAAATTCGGATACATCACCTGTTGGCTGGTTTTGTCCAACATCTGGTTTTTCTTTTTGCTCTGCCATAATCGTATAACTTTAACACTCGCAAAAGTACTCGAAAAGTGTTTTGTTTATTGTACAATTTTACACTATTTAAGCACATAATTACATTATTTCAATACTTTTTATTATCTTTGCAACCGTTATGAAAAACGAATTGAAAAATCAGCGGAATAAAGATTTGATTGCTGTGATGCAACGAATCAGAAGTGAAAAGGGTATTAACTTTAATTACATCTCGCGCGATGCGCTTATTGACATAATCATGGAACAACCTGCACCGCGATTCTATCTTGAACCACGTACCATCGAACACATTCTCATGCGGCACTTCAAAAATTTACCCACACGCAACAAAGCACGAACTGAAGATTTATATGAGGCTTTCTGCCGTGTCAGACAGAAAAACCCTTATATGCCGATGTCGGAAATATGGTATCTTGTTTCTCTACAACCTGCCAAATCATTTTATATATCACCTACCAGAATACGCGAAATAATTTTTAATTTCAGAAATATATTATGCCAATAAAAAAAATCTACAATCGGAAAAATAAGAGTTTCGATATTGACAAAGCAATGCAGAAAGCCGTTGCTTCGCCTGACTATAATCAAAACCTTAATCACGTTGCTCGCGAAACATTAAATCTGAATATTCAAGAGTTACAGTCATTCCCCAGTGTTATTGAACAGTTGGAGAACTGCAAGAGTAATTATATGCTCGCTATCCTAATGCACAATGTAGTATTGTTGTGTCGTGATAAGAGATTCAGACTGATACCTTGTCTGTATAAACTACTGCATTCCATCAGATTTGACATCAACAAATCTGATAATAAAGAGTTGCGAGCAGAATACTATTACTGTATGAAAAAACTCACGTTGGTTAAAAAGTGGGATACTCATCCGCATGTGATGTATTACGACTTGTCCACTTTCTTGTCTGCTTTCTTCACTTATACTTTCAATTTGGGCAAAGTTCTGACCGAAAAACAAAATGTCGTATTGGAACAGTTGCGTGTTGAAATGATTGCTATGATGAAACAGACCAAAGACGAAAAAGAAGAAACGGTGCGCAGATGTCGCAAGGTGATAGAAGATAGCAAGTCTGAATGAATTGGGATAATGTCGGACATATCATTGAAGAAAATCAGAGGAGATTGGATATTATCACCGCTGATTATGACCCTTTGAGTGGTACTGCGTATTGTGAGGAAATACCGCGTGTTCGGCTTGATATTCCTGATGCTATCTTCCCTAATATGTGGATTCCGAAAGATATGGAGCAAGATAGTACGCACATTGTGCAGGTTTTGCGCAAAGCCGGTTCTCTGAAAGAGGCTGGCAAGGCTATAAATGGAGGTGCTGCCAAAGAGCAAAAATCAATAGATATTTGGAAATGCTTTTGTTCAATCAGGTGTAAATATGATTTTGAGTTTTGGTGCGCCACCCAAATAATCATTGAGCATAAGTTTCTGCTTACAGATGTGCCGTTTTTCCTTAATCGTGCGCAGCGTTTTTTTTTGCAGACATTGGAACAACTCCGCCGAAGTAATCAACCAATATTCGTTATCCTCCTCAAAGCACGTCAGTGGGGTGGCTCTACACTGACGCAATTCTACATGATGTGGATTCAGATGATGTGGCGCAAGAATTGGAACAGTGTTATCTGTGCTGATGTCGATGACCAAGCATTGAATGTGTTGGGCATGTTCCGCAAGGCATTGGATCATTATGACACTATGATTACAGATGGAAAACATATACGTTTCACTCCGTATATGGGTATGGATACCACGCGCGTAATCGAACATCGCGGCTGCCGTGTGTCAATAGGTTCGGTTCAGCACCCTGAAAAAATTCGCTCGCAAAACGTGACAATGGCTCACTTGACAGAGGTCGGCATATGGTCTGATACTCTCAAACATTCTCCCAAAGCATTGGCGCAATCCCTTTCGGGGACTATCCTGCCTAAACCTTACCGTCTTAAAGTGATGGAATCAACTGCCAAAGGTGTAGGCAATTATTTTCATAAGATGTGGCTCGGGGCAAACAAGAAAAAGGGTGAGCGCGGCAAAAATGAATATACTGCCGTCTTTGTGCCGTGGTTCAAGATTGACTACTACTCTAAACCCATCAGCGATTATGACGCTTTTATTCGTAATTTGACAGCATACGAGCGTTTTTTGTTTGAGTTGGGGGCTACTCTTGAGGCTATACACTACTATAAAACCGACCTTAAACAACAGTTTTACGACAACCCTAACGGTATATTCAATGAGTTCCCTTCTACGCCTGAAGAAGCGTTTCAGTCAACAGGACACAATTTCTATCCGCAAGAATATGTTGAGGAATTGCGCAAAGGAGTGTGCGACCCTCTTTTTATAGGTGAGATAGCAGGCAAGGAACGCAAAGGAAAAGACGCACTCACTGATGTGCATATATTCAAGGAGAGCAATGGTCATTTGTCGGTATGGTTAGATAAAGACAATCGACCACCGATGCAAAACCGCTATCTCGTTGTTGTGGATATCGGTGGCAGATCTGATTCGTCAGACCGCAGCGTGATATGTGTATTCGACCGTTATTGGATGCATGAACCCGGTGGATTGCCGGAGATAGCAGCCGAATGGTGCGGACATATTGACCATGACCTATTAGCATGGAAAGCCGCACAGATAGCTACTTATTATGATAATGCTCTGCTTGTTGTAGAGAGTAATACGCTTGAAATGGAAGGCAGCGAGGGTAATCACTTCTCAACTATACTCTCGGAGATTGCAAATGTGTATGATAATCTATACCGCCGTACCAAATCAGAACAGTTGGTCAAGGGTGGAATAGTGCGCTATGGTTTCCATACCAACACCAGTACCAAACCGATGGTGTGCGATTTTGAGTTGGAGGTATTGCGTGAGGGATTGTATATCGAACATTGCAATGAAGCAGTCAACGAACATTCCACTTTTGAAGTCAAAGAAAATGGCGAGTTGGGGGCGGTCGAGGGCTGCCATGATGACCGGCATATTACACGTGCAATAGGCAATTATTTCTGCTATCACCCTAATTATATGCCGCCTGTACGTTTCTATGAACCGAAAGATACCGGAAATATACCCAAACACACCGCAACTGTAAGAAATGATTTTACAATGTAATTAGAATATGAAAAAGATTATTAGGAAATTGGTATTATGGCTGCATCCGAAGAGTGCAGCAGTGCTACGTGCAGCAAGTAATGTACGTGCAGGACAGAAAGACAGCGAACCGCTGCGTATCGCTATGCGTTTCTTTATGCTCTCGTGGAACGGAGTGGAAGAATGCGGTGAAGCGCGTACTATTGAACGCAAACAACTTATCGAACGCTTTTACAATGATTTCAGCACTCCATCATCCGGCTTTCAATTGGCATTGTCGTGCGACAGACTGCTTGGCGGTCTGATTGCCGCCGGGCAGTCCGGCATGGTATATGTACCATCGGAAGACGACCGCAAGGCTGCAAAAGAAAAAGGAATCAACCTGTATAGCGAGGCTGATTCCTATATGGATAGTGTGCGTTTTCTGCGTCTGTTACGCAAAGCAGCTCTTAATCCGTGGCTGTATTCTGCTGTTTATTCCGAGGATTAGACAATGTGGCTTCGCGTGTGGCTCGCTCGGCTTCTGCCGCCGTGGTCTTCAACTCAAGATATTTCTTTGCAAGTATCTCAAAGGTTATCTCTGTTTCATCACGCTCGTTGTCCTCTGCAAGCGATAACGATTTCAGCACCATGCCAAGTAATGAAATCTTGTTTTTCTCGTCGAACTTTTTGTAGTTCTTGCGCATGTCTGCCAACAAGTCCGCTGCCAACAAACGCATATTCGTTTTGATATACTCATTACTTGTGCGCTCCTCATTACTTGGTCTACCGGTCTGCCGCTTGCTCCGTAAGTCTTTCGGAGTGTCAGTAGCAGTTGTTAAGTCTTTCTTAACAACTGCTTTTTTATCTTTTGTCTGTTTATCCTGATTGGTCATTGCTTCAACCCCTCTCTTTCTTTAATCAGCTTGTCAAAGCGCGTCTTGGCTGCTTTTTCGGCTTTCTTCACTTCTTCATCACTGCGCATATACCATGTCAATGGGGCAGTATGAACGGCTTGATAACGTTGATAGTCTGAAAGTGCTTTATTATATTGTATTGTACCTTTTTTTATCCCATCAATTAACATTTGCTCATACTGACTTTGCGGAATACTTAATAATGCCTGACTGATAAGCAATGCTTCTTGTGCCGCAGTAAGCTCTTGCTCACTATCAAGCGTTGTTACTACCCTTGCTATCATGTCGGCTGCTGTCTGTGGGTCAAAACCACTACAAGACTGCATCAATACCGATAATGCCTGACTTGCAAATTCTGCATATTTGTCATTCTCTAAATATCTGAAAGCACGTTTTACATCTTGTGTAAACGGCATCTCCGGAGCAAACATATCGGCTACACTACCATAACCGTCTATTGCCTGTTCAACAATACCGCCACCAAGCAAACCGGTTATCGGACTTACTAATGCACCGCCTGTAACACTCTCTTTGAGCATCTCTTTCTTTTTGTCATCGTCATCACCTGACAATAAATATGGTATTTGTCCGGCTATGCGCCACACTATATTTAGTATGGCACCATAAACCACAAAGCCTATTATATCACTCTTGATAGATTTGTTATAATCTTGCTCTGCCGCTTGTTGTGCTTGTTCTGGTGATAAACCGTCAACTATATATTGATTAGTGCGAAACTCTATTTGTTCTGCTTTCGTACCTCTTTTCATCTTCCTTAACAAATTGCGTGTATGATGGATAAAATTGCGTGTATATTGTATGGGTGCTGTGCGGAACACTGTCAGTGCTGCCGTTATCACATTGCGGTCTTGTTGCACAGGTGCTACGTATGCTCCTTCAGACGATTGCTGGCTTGTGTTAAATGCCTGCTCTGCATCTTGTCGCGCACGACTGTCTGCTTCTCCTTGCGAATAACCTTTGCGCAGATAATCGACATAATGACTGTCATATACTGCTCTTGCACCTCTTGCACATGTCAGAGCGTCAAAAAATACATTCGCTGCCATACCGTATTTACTCGACAACTCAAGTATGCGCTCGTTCCACTGCCAATCAGTACTGCGTTGCATCAATCGCATATCACCCATGTCGCGTTTACTGATTCGTTTCTCAAAATTGGGTAATACTTCTTTTGCCCACTTCATTGTGTCATGCGGATGTATCCAATTGCGCAAATATGATCCAACAAACGTTCTGTCCGTCATGTAGGTGAAAAATGCCGGAAATGATGCCAACTGCTTAAGTGCCGTGAATGTTCGGAAGTTAATTTTTGCTGATGTAACACCCTTTGCTATATTAAGTGTTATCTCGCTGACCATGTCGGTTTTTGAACGATATGTCCCCATTGCGACGCGAAAAGCGTCTTTCATATAGTTGTACAACTTGTCGCCAGTACCATAGATTGTATTCATACTCTTGATACGATTGCGGAAATCAATATCAGAGAAAAGGATGTTTGCATCACGATTCAATTGAGCAAAAGCGTTCCAACGTTCCATTTGTGCAATATGACGTATCACTTCTTTAAAGAAATCGGCATTACGAACATCAAGAGCAAGCATATTGCGTGTACGTCGTTTGATGGCACCAGTGCTTGTTCCTGTCAGCAATCGGCTTGCATCTGTATCCGGGTCACCTAAATCTTCGTTTTTCTGACGAACATTAGGATTGATACGCAATGGGAAATAATTATCTATCGCGTCCATTGGCGCACCGAATAACGCTTCGTGGGTGGGGTTATAGCGGTTGCGTAACTCTATAAAGTATTCTGATTGTACCCAGTCAACCACATCTATTATCTCCTGCCCGAACATGTCGCGCACTTGGGCAGTCAGGCTTTCTACTGTCGCTTCGTCTATATTCATGGCTCGTAACTTCATCTGACCGTCAGTCATCTTATTGACTGCATAGATGTACAATGCGTTGCCGGCTGTGATTGGTGTTTCTTCATATATGGGTGTCGCACCGTCAAATTCTCCTGTCCACAAATTTACAGAGTAATTTTTTTTACTTGCGCTCTTGATTTTTGTTGCAGCTTCTTCCCAAGTTTTGTATTTTCCATTTGTAAGTTCTTGTATTTTGTTGTCAAGCGTTTGTTGTGCTTCAACTATGCCCTTACGCTCTTTATCCGCAGCATCAGTCCAACCTCGCATGAAATGATTATACAGATAGCCTTCACCATCAGGAGCATGCAAACCGCACATTCGCAATAATGATTGTAGCTCACGTATCGGAGATGTAAATGTATCTAACACACTGCGTGCTGCACTTAATTTTGTGCGTAATCTATTGGGATTACCGACAACACCGGCAAGGTCAAGTGTCGCATAACTACGTATCTTCTCACGATTTTTATTTTGTTTCTCAATAAAATCACGTGCTGCCTCATGCTGTTCTTCTATATAGTTCTGTAAATTGCGAGTACATTGAATATATGCGTCTGACTGCTCAAGCATGTTCTCACGCATGGCACTCTTAATGGACTGTTCTAATTCTCTGCGTGCCTGAAATGATAATGCTTCTTTACCTCGCGCTTGAGTTAATTCGTTATTAAGTTGTTGACGCTCTTGTTGCAAAGTCTGAACACGCTCAATATAGTTTTGTGCCATCATGTAACCTGTTCGCCTGCCTTCATATTCAAGACGCTTACTGCTATCCGTGGTATAACTTGCAAGATTGTCATATTCCGCTATCTGCTCATCCAACTGCTCGGCTGTCATACCGCTACCTAATGCTTCGTTCAACGCTTTAAGTGCGTGTTGACCTTGAATAGCCACTTTGCCCTGACTTACAACACCGCTGATGTTGATTTTTTCCGTCTTGGTGGCAAGCAGCTTTTTCCACTGCTCCTTGGCATGGTGTGCTTGTGCATCAACCAGATAGTCCAGTATCAGATTAACCTCTTTGGTTATATCGCGTTTGCCTACAGCATTGCGTATCTGTGTCATAATCATGCTTGTGGTATGTGGCATGTATGCACCCCACTGCGAACGCATCATAGTGTTTGCCAAATTCAACAGCATTGCCACTTGATTTCTGTCAAAGTCCGACTTGATTTGCATAGCTGCGTGTATGCCTTTCAAATCCCTGCTTACCTTTTCAGCTGCCGCCATCATCAGCTTGTAATTCTCTTTCGACCGTTCTACAAGTGTTTGAGTAATGATTTCCGAACGAGTAAGATTACTTTGCGGTGCTTGTTCTGATTTTTCTATTTGTGTGTCACTGTTATCAAGGTTAAGGTCTGTCTGATTGAGTAGGTCATAGAGTGCGCGGTCGGCGGCTTCTTCTCGGCTGCCGAAGTTCTTTATATTGAACAGGTGTTCTCCAATCCAGTCCCACGCTTTTTTGAGCAGGGCTTTCATTCGTTGAATGAGAGTGGCGGTCTGTGCGACCTTGCGTTTGCTGCCGTTCTCGACGGCTTCGTGCATCATCTCTTTGGCTTCTTCTTCCATTCGTTCTGCACCTCGTCTGCCGCTGAATCGTGAGAAGACCTCGCTTAACTTGCCCTCTTCCGACAGGTCGGCATAGTTGGGGTCATTGTCGAGTTCCTCGTACATCTGCGGCAGGTTCTCCCTGCTGAAGAGTTCTTGCAGGTTTTGGTACAGTTCGTTGTTGTTTTTCTGAATGGCTTTTATCCAGAGGTGCGAGTACTCGTGAACGGGTGAGTTGGGGTTGATGCCGTCTTTGGTGAGGTGTATGGTGTTGCCTTGCGCCCAGCCAAAGAGTTTGCCTGCTGCTTTCATCAGTTCACGTTGCTGCGGTTCACGACCTGCCTTACGCACTATATCGTCCACTTTCTCGTTGGTGAGGATGCGGTTCACTTTTATTGCACCGGTAATTATCCACGGGTCGGTGTCGGGGTTCGGGTTGGTGCGGTAACGATAGAAGCCGTTGGTAGGCAGGTGTTTCAGTCCTGCATACGAATGTCGGTACTTGCCGTTCTCGGTCATACCCTCTTGTTCTGCCTCTTGCTGATAGTCATTGTCGGCAGCATACTCCACCTCTGCCCAAACAAAGTCTTTCGGGAAGAGTGTCTTGTTTCCTTCCGCGTCTTTGCGGTTGAACTGCAATGCGTATGGTATCTCACCAAGATGCCAACCGGGACGATATGCCAACTGACCGCTACCGCCTTGCGTACCTTTGCCGCCTGCTTTCACATGTGGTCTGCCCGTTTTGCTCTCGCCTGTTATAGGTGCAGCATCGGCATCAAGCCATACGCCGATAGGTGTGTCTGCTCCGTTAGGATTAGCTACCATAGGCGGATATAACTTGCCGTCCTTGCCCCGATAGAACACTTTGTAACCTATGCCTGTCTTCTTGGGTGCAGGCTGTTGGCGGATAGAAAATTCGGTTGTTGCATTATTTTCTTCTGAAAGTTTTGGGTTTTCAAAAATTTGCAGTACTTTTGCAACGGATTCCAAATCTAAATAGTCCACCTCAGCGAGATTGATTCGCTGTTGGTCTATTAAGGTTTGGAGTTTTTCTTTATCTGCATAGAGTAACTTCCCTTGCGTTATCCAATTCAACCATTCAGCATTGTCTTTTGGTAATATACCACGAATGTCGGAAACCTCTGTACCTCTATGATTCTGATTAAAGTGAACGCCTACAAGGAAATTCTTACCATCTCTATGTAACTCTACAATTACATTCTGCGACTTATTGCTATCACCGTATTTGAATACTGCTAACGGGTGCTGTAATGCTTCTACCAATCCGCGCACATCTTTCAAGTCAAACGGATGTGCAGGGTCTTGCGATTTCTCTTTCAGACGAGTGGATGACAGTTCTATCGGTTCGTTTGGGAAACCTGTGCTACGTAGTACGACACTCGGCATACCTAATTGGTAGATATGACCTGTTGGCAGTTTGCCCTCAATTTGTTGCTGCAACTCTTCGTTAAAGGCATTATTGGTAGCCATCAACTCTGCATTGTCCGGCATATCTGTCTCATCAGCGTCAATTGTAATATCTAATCCTGTTGTCCCTCTCAAACTTTCCACAACGGCATCGGTAGCGAGTTGCTGTGCGGGTGTGAGGTTTTGTGGGTCATAGTCAAGTTCGTCATATTGTGCTTCGGGTGTGTCGGTATCCTCTTCAAAATCGGCAGTTATGTTGCTTGCGTTGGCTTCTTGCACATCGTTCAACTCCCTTCTTGCCGCTTCTATTTCTGCTTCAATCTTTATATCCAACTCATCAATGAACATCTGAATCTTTTCCACTTCGGCACTATTGTCGAAAGTTCTTTCGAGCGTTTTTTTGTATTTTTCGTTTTCTTGGCTGATACGCTGTATTTCGCTACTGGCTTTGTTTTTCCAACCTTCTATCTTGCTGACATTGATTTGTGTCTGTATGTCCTCTATGAGATGCGGCAGTGCGGTCATTTTCTGATAACCTTTGTGGTATGCTTCATCTCCAAAGAGTTCAGGACATTTATAGGCAATGGTGGTATGTGTTACATAATTACTGCCTTCAAATGCTCTCTCTTTGGTTATAAGGATATGCACATTGTTGCTGTTGATTTGTATATCATACTCTGAATTGACAGTACTATAACTCCTGCTTGCAAGGTCTTTGTTGATTTCCGTCTGTTCTTTTCTGATAGGTTCAAGCACTTTCTGCACTGCTGTATCACTGAAAGGTACAGGTTTGTCTCCGAATGCGATGGTGGTTATTCCCCTTTCCCCGAAGTTCTGTCTGATGAGTTCAAGTTGCTTGGTGTATCGTGCCTGTGAGCGTTGCCAAGACTGTAATGATATTGTATTGGCAGATAGTTTGCTTCTTGCATAGTTCTGTGTCTGCTCAAAGGATGCTTTTTCGTTTATAAGTTTGCGTAGTTGCTTTACGGCATCTGTTTTGGCTTGCAGGAATGACGAGCCGGACAATTCGGCAACGGGATTGTCGAATATACCGCTATCCTCCTCCAAAAGTCGGAATGCTAACGGGTCAATCTCTTTTCCGCTTGTGAGTGTTGATGCTTGGTTCATAAACGGTTCGATAAACCCGTTCTTTGTTTTGAGCCTTTGGAAAGCGGAAGTGTCAAGTGAGCGTTCCGCCCCGAGTCGTACAACATCAACGGGCAATCCCCATTCGGCGTGCAGGTTGCCTTGCCGTATGATACGCCCGTTGCGCTGGGTGTATTCCATAGGCATATCGGGTGCATCCATATGAATGAGTGTTTGTAGGCGGTCTTGTATGTTCACACCTATACCCATACGCTGTGTAGTACCCATTATGACACGTATTTTCCCTTCACGCACATCTTCAAAGATTTGTGTTTTCTTGTCGTCTGACAATTCTTTACCTGATACTATGGCAATCTCGTTTTCAGGCACACCTATCTCAACAAGTTTGCGTTTCATTTCCTCGAAGACATTGAAACCTGTGACGGTATTTCTGTATTTGTCGCAGAAGATAGCCACTGTGCCTCTGTATGCTTTTGTCTTTTCAAGGGCTTTGAGTGTCATTTCGACAGTTTGATTGGTCTTGTTGCCGGGTTCGTCAGATGTGTTGGGGTCGGTACTGACAAGCCTTATGTCAATAGCCGCCATCTTGGCTATCTTGAACATTTTGAGATGGAATCCTTGTCGTGTCATCTCGTACTGCTCTTTTTTAGATGCGGCATAGTATCTGTCGTACTCGCTGAACACCCATTTGATAATGGACTTTGCACCGGGTGTCATTTTCAGGAACACATCGTTAGGTGCTTGCTCGTTTGTTTCTGTGGCGCTAATGGTCTTTGGCAGATACTTTTTGTTTTCTTCGGGTTGCAACACTGTGTCTGCTATCTGCGACCATATCTGCAAGAGTTCAGCCACATTGTTGTATTTGGAGAAACGCTTTGTTTCCTGATACTGCCCTGATGTTTTCATCTCTCCTTGCGATACAATCTCACCGAAAGTTTTTCGGAAAGCGTCAAAGAGATGTATTCCCAGTTCCTGCAACTGCTCTTTCGGCATCAGATATCGCATATAAGTCCAACATTCGGCAGCGGTGTTGGTGATAGGTGTTCCTGTTGCGAAAATGACATTTTTATAGCCTCCTGCTTTGTCGTATATGGCTCTTGTTTTGAGGTATAGGCTGACAGCTCTTTTGGATGCAGAACTGTCAATACCACGAATATCACGGCTTGATAAAGTGGAGAAGCCGAGTTTTTTGTAAGCGTGCGCTTCATCCACAAACAGTGCGTCAATGCCCAAATCGTCAAAGTCTTTAACATCATCAACGGAGCGGTCAAGTTTCCTTTGTGCTTTACCCTTTACGGTTTCTGCTCTTTCAGCTTCTTTTTTCAGGTCGGCTGCCGTTTTCTTTTTGCCGATACCGCCCTCTGCTGTTTCAACGCTTATATTTGCGCTGGCAAGTATCGCATCATCCAACTGTTTCTCGAGTTGCTCGATAACCTTGTCATCTGCCTTTTGTTCTTTTGCAAGTTCAAGTGATTCCTGTATTTCCTGTATCTTTTCCGAGATATATGCTTTTTGTCTTTCGGGGCTGTCGGGAATCTTGTCAAGTGCCGGTTGCGTGATAATAACAATATCCCAGTCGTTATACTTGATTTGTTTTAGGAACTCTTTTCTGCCGTCTGCCCCGTCATAATCCTTGTTAAGTGCAAGTATCTTGGCATTTGGGTATAGTCGTTTGGCTTCTTGTGCAAATTGTCCGATAGTGGCTTTCTGCACCACAATCATAGGTTTTTTTGCCATTCCGATACGGCGCATCTCCATAGCGGTGGTAATCATTGTGAAAGTCTTGCCTGTACCGACCTCGTGTGCCACCATTGTATTGTGTGCTACAGCTTTTGCCACTGCGTGCTTCTGATAGCTTCGCAGTTCAATGCCGGATACCTGTCCTTCATATTTTGTCGGTATGAAGTCGTCTGTTACCCGCAATGGTGCAAAGTTGTTGTAACGCTCGTTATATATTGTTTCGAGTTGCCCTGCAACTTCACTGTCTGATTGCATACGCTCTCTGTACCATTCGACAAACTCCTCTTTGACATCTTCAATCTTCTGCAATAACTGCTCTTGCGCTTTTTGGTCATAAATGGTTACCTCTTCTTTGCCTATTTTTCTTTTGCCTTTTGCCTGAATGGTCTTGTCGTGCAAGGCGGCGGTAAAGATTTCTTCAAAAGTCCATCTTCTGTTCAACTCTGAACTATATACACCTAATGTGTTGTTGGTGTCGTTAGTCACATAGTCTTTATTATCAACTATCCACAGACTGTTATTGACGAGATGTACTTTGATTGCTTCCTTGCCTCTGTCGGATGAGCCGAGTTTGTGTGCAAGAAAATCCACATACACGCTTTCGGGAATGTAGGTAGCACCGCAGGTAATGTTGATAAGATGGAACGGAATACTTATTGGCAGTCGCTTTTTCAGTTCCTCTATGTTCTTGTCGTATTTGCCGTTTTCGTTTTTGGCTTCCGCTTCTTTGAGTTTATTCCTTACATTACCTGACAAATACTCATAAGAGATAACAAGTTCGTCAGTGATAGGGTCTGCAAAGGCAATGCCTTCATCAAGCATTTCATTGCGTACTTGCTGCTTTGTCTTTCCTAATTGTTGTGCAATGAAGTCTAAATCAAGTTTGCCTTTTTGTTGAATGGAGAGTATTGCGCCGTCTTTGTTGTTCTGCGGTTTGAATGCCGGTTGTTGTTTTATTATTCTCTGTGTCAAGACGGACGGTGTTTCAAATTTGATTTGTGTTGTGCCATCGGGATTGTCTATTTTCTTTGCTATTTCGAGTGCAGCGAAGTCTGCCCAACGGGCATCTCTGCGCAACCAAGCAAGTGAAACATTTTTGGCAATTTTCCCGTTGTTTTGCAGATTAGACAGTGTGCCGAAATGCGCACGGAAGGAGTTAAACGCCAAGTTTAGTTTTTGCAGGAGCGGTTGCAGTCCCTCGTCCGTGTCGTGTTCCTGCTGATAGGCGAGCACCTCATCCAATGCTTTGAGAGTTTGTTGGTACTCTCTTACACATTGTACTCTTGTGTGCCCTTTTACTTTGTCCTGATTTGCAAGCGGTTTCATCTTACCCGCAGGGGTAACTCGGCATACTCTACCGTTGCTGTCAATCTGCATTGAGCCGACAAGTGCATCGGGAATGTTGCAGTCCTCCAACTGTGTATCCTCATCTGGTATTTCCACTTGTGCGGCTGCTGTTGCCTGTTCTTCCGCCTTGAAGTATTTTGCCCATTGTGCAAGTCTTTTGGCTTGTGTTGTATCGTCAATGGGGAAACAACTTAAGGTAGAGTCTTTTTTGCCGTAACGGTCAACTCCTTTGCGTGAACGGCGGGACACAAAGTCCATTTCACCGCCCATAAATTCGGGATGGTTTATGAAATACTGATTGAATGCGACACGAGCCTCAACTTTACCCTTACTGTCCTTGTATTCTTTTCCTATACCTGTACTCATCACATTTATTGCTTGCGTTGATTTCTCGCCGTTTATGCGCTTTCGTACTATGATGATGTCTGAAGTTACATCGGTAGCCTCACCGAAAGTGGCGTTGTTAAGACGGAAAGCACCGATAATATCGGCATTGCCTTTTGTGCTAATCCAATTTCTTACGGGTGAGTTTTCGAGAGTGCCTGATGTGGATATAAGGATAGCAATTCCGCCTTCTTTCAATGCCCGTACATTCTTGGCAATACAGAAGTCTTGCAATGTGCTGAAGTTCAAGTCGGGGTTGTTTTTGTCAAAGGTGTTACCTTTTCCGAACGGCACATTAGTGATTGCTAAATCAACAGAGTTTGGCTTTATGTCTATGTCTTGGAAACCTGCGCTGTGTGTCTGTGCATCAGGGTAAAGATATGATAGAATGGCGGCTGTTGTGGGGTCGTATTCAACGGCTTGAAAGTCGCTTGTGCTTGATATGTCGGTAGGTGTCTGTGCAAGTATGTTGCCTATACCCGCTGAACCTTCAAGCACTTTGCCTCCTTTGAAACCCAACTGCTTTGCCACATCCCAAAGAGTGTCGATTACTTCAACAGGGGTATAGAATGCAGTACGTGATGCATTGATAAGTGCCTGCCATTCTTCTTCACTCAAAAGTGTGTCTTTGAGTTCTTTTGCTAATGGTTGCAGTGGACTCCATCTTTCGTTTTCCGCTGCGGTGATGATACTGCCAAGTCCGCCCCAGCCCGTAAAGCGTGCAAGTTTGTCCTGCTGCTCTTTGGTTGGTTTGCCGCCACTTTCCTGCAACTCACGCAAAATGCGTATCGCTTCTACATTGTCCCTGACACGAACACTGCTGTCAGTAGCATAGAAACGATTACCTCGCTTGTTGTTGAAATTATGTGTGTTTTTCTTTACAGTCGGCTGATGCAGTGGTTCAGATACGCTTCCGCTTCGTATTCTGTCATTCCCCCGATATTCGCCACCGTTGTTATCCACTCCGATGGTGTCAGGTCTGATAGTTTGCGGTTGTTCTTTTTCTCCCACTCTTCCATTGCCTCGTTGAGGTCGCTGCGATACGGTTCGTTGCTCATTGTTATCTTTGTTTAATGGTTCTATATCATCCCAATCTGCTATTTCGGTTATATATGATGTACCAAACGAATTAACTGTAGGTTTGCCGTCTTTCTCAAAACCAACTATCTCCACAACTTCCGGCTTGCGGCTTGCAGAGCCTTTACTTCGGAATATCACCTTATCACCAATCTTGTAACCGTGGTGTTGGTCTTGATTTGTCAGTCTGGGTCTGCCTACGATTATTTCACCTGCTTTCTTCTTTGGTGCTTCGCCTGCATTGTCTTGCTCGTTATCTGCATCCTCATCGCCAAATAGGTCAAGCGTTGCTTGTTGCGTGTCGGCTTTATAGCCTTTCTTTTTGTTGGTTTCCGCAACACGCTTTGCGAATTGCCCGATTGTTTCATTGTGTTTGATAGCCGGTTGCAGCAGCTCTTCCGATACATCTGACAAAAGGTTTTCAGCGGTTAGCGGTTCTCCCTCTTTGCCTTTGTTGAGTTGGTACTTGCCGTTGCTGCCGACATTATGCACGATAGCGTCAGTGAGTTCGCCAGTCTTGGCATTTCTTACTCTAACTTTTTCACCTACTTTGAATTTGGGTTCGGCTTGGGGTTGCTCGGCTTTGTTCAGTTTTCGGAATAATGCTACTGCTTCGTCAAGTTTATCTTCTATCCCACCGATAAATACTCTTGCCGGCGCATATACGGGGTTAGCGGGTGTTACCTTATAGCCTAAACTTTCTGCTTTCTTTTCTTGCCCTTTCTTTAAGTCAATTCTATAAGTAACACGGCTATACTCACGATTTATTTTCTTGCCTTCTTTATCAGTATATGGATTGGCAAGTATTGCATCTCCGACACCATCCACCGAAAGAAATATGCCACTACTTGTTTGTCCGACTATTTTAACACCTTCGGGTAATGATGTGAATGCTCCGCTTTCGTGCGAATAATACTCTCTTGAGCTTTTTAATCGAACTCGTTCAGCGGGGGTAGATTGTACTTCTTGGCTTCCGCTGTTTCTTCCTCCGCCAGTATTTCCATTCCCAAGTCTGCGTACTCGCTCCTCAATTCCGGCGATGCGATTTCTCTCCAACTGCGGTCTGCCTGTGCCAACCTCTGATAGTCTGTCCGCGATAGTGGCAAGTTGATTCGGAGTAAGTCCTCCTTTGTCAGGACTTCCTTTTCCTTCTTCTGCTCGTTTAACATATGCTTCTATTTGAATTAAAAGTTTATCTATTTGTTTATCGGTTATATCATAATCGAATATGGCTTTGGCTTCCTCTATATCTACTATCTGTCCGCCATTGTTATTGCGGTTGTCAATGCAGATAACTTTGGCTTGCGGCAGATTGTCTTGCAAGGCTTGTAGTTTGCCTTTACCGCTCGTGAATGAGCCGATAAAGTATTGCAACGACAATACGCGCCCTGTATTAACTCCTCGGACAAGTGTATTTTGGAAATTTGTTTCTACATCATTATAGACCTGAATGATAGTAATGTTTTCTGTGGGAATACCTGCATCTGTCGCCTTTTCTATAACTTTATCAATAGATGCCCAACTTGCGAGCGGTGCATCAAAGACAACGCCTGCTTTGTCGGTTAGTTGCTTGATGTCTTTTTTTGCTTGGTTCGTTTTGTCTTTTTCAGGGTCAAGCGAGCGGGTTTTACCGCTACCTGCGCAACCGCTAACGAAAACTACACTATTGTTGCCACTTGCAACTGCACGGCGTAACATCTCGTCATATAGTGCATTGCGTATCTGTCCCTCTATGGCTTTGAACTGCGGTACATTTGTGCCGTCATAGCCAATTTCGGAAAATATCTTACGGAGTTCATCGGGGTCAAGCTTGTTGCCATTCTTGTCAATATACCTGTCAATAACGGCTTCAACACCTTTCTTGCCTTTGTACTCGTAGTTGTTGATGAAGTCAATCTGCCGTTGTTGCTCTTTTTGCTCGTCAGCAGATGTGTTCTTATTCACTTGCAAAGTTACGGCTTTTTTCTCACTTTTCAAAGTGTTTTTGTCGTTTTTTGCGCTTTGCGAAGTTGAGTTGTCAGTTTGTGTTGGTTGTTTGTCAAAGTTATCAACATCAAAATCATAAACATAATCTTCCGTGTCCATCTCCTTGCGGAAAGGTGCAGCCTCGCTTGTACTCTTGGCAGCCATATACAACTCACGCAACGAACTACGTATGGCATCACCGAATTTGCCAATCATTATCCGGCAATAATCAGCAAACTTGCGCATACCGGCTTTAATCAACAATACAGTAAGTTTGCGAGCCTTGCGGAATGTGTCATCATCAAGACGCGGCTCTTCTACTGCCTGCTTGGTGAACTTACTATTCAAGAAATCTTGTATATCACCAATCAAATCCTGCGCCTCCTTAAACTCGTCCGCTGACAAGTTATCGTGCAAAAAATCATCAAACGGGGTAGAGTCATCTGTGCCTCGTGCCTTTGGTTCGTCTGCCGCTTTTTCTTGCTCTATCTGCTTTTGCAGTTTATTAATGTCGCTTTGCAGTTTTTTGATATTGCCCTCAATAACTCTACGCGACATGCTGTTAGGGTAGGCATCAAGTAGCGCTTTATATGCATTACGTGCCGCTTCTTTGCGCTTTATCGCTTCTTCAGGTAATAAGTCTTTCTCATTGCTCACCTGTAGCAACTCAATGGCATTATTCAACTGCTCATTATATCTCTCAGTTGCCTGGGCTGCAATCTCTTTTCGTGTATGAAGTTTTGTCTGTTCGGATAGTTCTAATAACTTTTTATAAATGTAGTCATTGATAGCGGCAAACTCTTTTTCATATTCTTTGTATAATTGTGTGAATTTGCCGTTTTTTTTACCCCTAACACCTAATTCTTCATTTACTTCATGTACAAGTTGTTCGCGAACAAAGTTCTTTACAGCACCTCTCGCACGTTCTTCACTCATTGTAAAAGTAGCCATCAAACCTTTTGTCTGTTGCGCTTTCTGTACAATGGTATCTATCGCTTCTTGATGCTCTAATCGGATTCGTTCAGTCGTTTTAGACACTCCGGCGGTTCCTGTAGGTCTTTGTCCCACGGTCTCCTGTACCTCTCCAATTCCTCCTTGTTTTTCAGTTTGCAATGTAGAGTTGGCAATGGGTTGCATTACTTCTTGCCCATCACTTCTTTGTGAGCCTTGTACAGTAGGTTCAGTTTGCGGTTTTGAAGATTTTGTCGGCGGTTCTGCTCCATTACCTCTTGCAGATTCGTCTCGTCCACTAAGGTTACTTGTGGCGTTGCTTGATTGTCGTTTGCCATAATAATTGAGTATTTCTTGTTTTATATCTTCGGGCGTGCGCGGTGCAAACATTCCTGTTTGTCCGTTGGCTTCGTCTGCTGCGGATTTATTATACAGCCGCAGCACATCTCTGAACTGCTCCACGCCTGCCTGCATCTCCTGTGCGAGCAACATCTCAAAGGCTGAATAGCGGTCGGCTACTGCTCCCTCAAAGGCGTTGGTCTGGCGAATGAACTCGCCGTATGTCATACCTGCCCTGCGTGCCTCGTAAAGCAGGCGTATTGCTCCGTTGATATTGTCCGTGAGGGCATAATCACCTAATCGGCGGTTCTCAACGATAGCGGGCAAGGCACGGAGAATGGCTTGTTTGAGTCCTTTGTCGCTGCCAAGTAGTTTTATTGTCTGCTCATCAAAAAGTGCGCCAAGTAGCAGGTCGGTAACATAATCTTTGCCTGCCGGATTAAGCAGATAGCCTTTATCGGTTTGCTCTGTCAGTCCGGCTACCTCCTGTTGGCTGATGATACCATTGTTCAAAAGCGACTTGATAACCTCGTCTGCACCTTTCTCCGATGCAAAGAAGGTGTCAAGCGTACCGTAGTTGTCAATGATTTGCAATAGTCCGTCTCGTGCTGCGTCTGTCAGTTTCTTGGAGTTGCTGATGGCGCGAGCAGTACTGCCCTGCGTTTTCTTCTCTTGCGCATTAAATTTGGCAAAGGTAGTGGTATTATATGGTAAATCCTCATCTAATTGCAAATAAACGCGCGGATGTTGGAACTGTGCGAGTTGTTCGGGAGAGAATCCGAAGTTGGCGGCGTTCTCTGCGAGTGCTTGCAGATAGGCTGCATCGGTATTATTGGCTGCGGCTATATGTCCAGCTATCGTTCTGCCGTTGCCGTCATATACTATACCCTCGCTGCTTACCACAGGCACTTGCTCTACGGCTTGACCGTCATAGGTGCGTGCTATCTGCTGTGTTATCTGCTGCGCATCTTTGTCGTTCTTGTAGTCTCGGTCGTTGATGTTGCGTCCGTCCTCTGTGGTCGGGAAGCCTTCCGATGTGTTCCAGTTGTTGAACGGATCGTGTGAGGGCGTGGCTGTGCCTGCTTCGGCAAGGACATAATGTCCTTTTATCTTCGTGCCGTCGGGCAGAGTGCGTGTAACGGCATTGCCTGTTGCTTTCTGCGTACCGTTCCATTTCTCTGCGGGCGTTGTGCCTGCTTTCCCTTCTTCGGTCTGACGGCGTTTCTCTCTTATCTCGGCTTGGCGGGCTTGCTCTGCTGCTGCGGCTGCACGCTCCGCCTCGGTCTTATAATTGGCGGCTTCGATAACTGCTGATTCCAATTTGCTCACTAACGCCTGCGCGGCTTTCTGCTCGGCGGCAATAGCATCGTTCTGTCGCTTGAAATCGGCGATATTGGCATAGTTGCGCACTTTCTTTCCCTGCGCATCTTTGAGTGCCTTCTTGGCTTTGGCAAGTTCGGCTTGCAGGTAGGCTTTGGCGGTCATCTTATCTCCTTCAAGATACTCTACCGTTGCTGCTGCCAACTCCGTTGCATTCATCGTCTGAATATCGGGTTTGGCGGGCTCTGCTCCTTGTTCTGCGGGGTGTTGTGTTTCTTCGGGTTCTTGTGGCTTCTGCGGTTGTAAATTCTCTAACGCGACATCATGCGGTAAAATCATTGTGTCAGGCTGTCCTGTCAACGGATTCTCTATTTCTACTTCCACACCTTCATCTGACACACTCACAATACGACTGCTGAAGACCTGACCATCTTGTGTTATTGTAACAACATCACCTGCATGGAAAGCGTTCATGCTCTCGACTTGTATCTTTGTTGCTTGTATTTGCGCTTCGGTCTGAACGGCAATTTGCTCTTGTGCGTTTTGTGGCGCACCTGCAATATCAAGGTCTTTGGCTGATACTTGTGTAACACTGCCATCCGACCAACGCACCGTTACAACCTCATTATTGGTAATTCGCGGATGATTAGGGTCGCTTTCGTCAATAGTAGGCACTGCTCCGTCAATAATATAACCTTGTTTTTCAGAATTCCCTGCTTCACTCACTTGATATATATTGCCGTCTGCTTGATGAGTTGTCTGCAGCACCTCTTGTTTTACCTGTTGCTCTATCTGTTCGTATGGGGTGAGTGCTTTTTGCGGTTCTGATTCTACTTGTCTGCGTGGCATGCGTTTGCCTAACTCATCTATATACGCATCATATATCAGTTTTTCCAATATGGGTAACTCTTTAAAGTCCGATGACAGAATGTCCCTAATAACTTGTGGATTTGTTAATTTGAATTGGTTTGATACTTGTTCTCTAATTTCGCTGATAATGTCAGTACCCTTTACTTCTTTAGTCTGATATGTCTTGTCTATTTGTTTACGAATAGCCCTCTCAACAGGTGTTAATGTGTTCGGGTCTGAATTAAGTATGTGTATAGCATCTTCACGTGAGCGACCAAATCCCTCAACAACATTCCTGATTGCTTCATCAGTAACTTCTTTGACTTGTACGGTGAAATTATATGTGCTTATCACACCTTCCATCCAATTCTTAAAGTTGCTGCGAGTGGCACTATACTGTTTGCGCCAGTATTGTTGCGCTTTACGCTCATTGTCAAATTTGCGTGTTTCGTATGTCAGTCCGGCATCGTCATAAGTGCGGACAATATATTTGCCTTGATAATCGCGAACTACATTATCGACATAGATTGGATGTACATATTCTGTTATATTCCCTGCCAGCAAACTTGCGAGTTTGTATTTTGTCTGTGTGTCTATGTTTTCATTTGCCGAAATGTCGCTGATAACTTTATAGTAATCATCAAAGTTGGTGAACTCCTTACCACCGTTAAGGTTTTTAAGTATCGTGTATGCATCTCGTCCTGCTATCCCTGCATTGTTCAATTGCTCGTATTCGTCTTTGGTCAGATGACCTGTAAAGGGATCTCGTTTGAGTGTTTCCCATGCTTTGCCGAATCCTTTTTGCTTGGCGGCAACTTTCAAACCGCCTTGTGTATCAAAGAACAGTTGCATAACACCTGCATGAAGATACTCATCTCCCCAATTGAAATCTTCAAGCGAACCGCCTTGCATGATATGTTGCATTGCGGCAGTACCTACCATTACATTTGTACCGGCTGCAAATTGTGTAGATTTGCCTGCTACAAGTCCCATAGTGCGATTCCATGTGTCGCTTACATATTTCTGCACCGATTCACCCAAGAAATGACCTGGCACAAATGCTGCGCCTGTTATTGCACCTCTCAAACCTGACGCACCTACATCACTCCAGTTTACCTCACCTGATTGATATAATTGTCCTACAATGCTATGTCCTACATCAAGACCTGCCATAGTGGTCATTCCGCTCATAAGACGTTGTGTAGTGCGTAATACTCCTCGTTGCATTGCCGCACGTTCTGCCGCCAATGCTCCGTCTGAAAGTCCTAATCGCAACAGTCTGCGTCCGGCGATATTGACAGGTATGCGTCCTGCTGCTTCCCCTATTCCGGGCATTATCCACATCAATGGGTCTGTTATTACATTCGTAACTTCAGCACCGATATTGATTCCTGTTATGCCTGCTCCTGCATTTTCTTGAGCGTATGCTTCTGTTCCCTGCATCTCATACTGACGTTGGGAAACAGGCTTTGTCAACATTCCTACAGCCTGACCAATCAAATTGCCCTCTACAACCTTACGTGCAAAATACTCCCAATTGTCTTTAGGCATGTATATATCACGGAATTTGCGTTGCAACTGCTCATTTACATACTCAATGTATATGTCCAAATCATTCGTGCTTATGCCTGCTTCTTGTGCAAGTTGCTCGGTTGATTTAGACTTCAAGTCTTTATATTGTAACTCCACCATTTGGTTGAGTTCTGCATCTGTAAATGTGTCCGCGCCTGACTGTTCAATTATACTTGAACGTATAGCGTCTTTTGCGGTCATTTCTTGCTCTGCTTCATATCTTGATGCAATATCATTGATAAGTTGACTCGACAATTTGGCAGGGTCGGTTTCAGCATTGGCAGCGCGCGATATCTCACCTTTCATGGCAAGACGTGTTCCGCCACTCATTCCGCTATATAAATAAGCATTATTATATTCATTTGCTACTTTTCCGGCTGCTTCGCCTGATCTCGTTTTTGCCTCGTCAATTATCTTATCCATTGTAGCATTATCCTGCTGCCACATCTGCTCATAGCGTGGTAAATTACGCGCTCTTACGTTTTCTCTCTCTGCCAATTTCTGCAACTCTGTATCGTTGGCTTGACCCATTAAAAACGGCTCTCTATAACCTTCAGGTGTCGGATTTTGTATAGTTTTGCTTAAATCTGCCGGACGGAAAGTACTTGTTTGTGCTACTGATTGTTGCTCTATAGGCTCTATCACCTGCTGTCGGCTTATTGTATCGTTAATAGGCTGCTGTTGTTGCTCAACCGCCTGCTGACTATCAGCCTGAGCAATGGCATTATATCCTAATCGCTCATTAAACGCATTGTAGTCCATTGTAAAACCTGCAATGCGTTTCTGCATATTAGCATGAAGTTTGCGGCGATTCTGTTCGTCTTCCAACATCTTGACAAAATCGTCATATTGCATCGTAAAGCCATCAATCTTCTTTGTCAGATTGTTATATAATGCTTGAGTTGCTTGCTCGTTCATAATCTATACTAATTTTTAATTAAAAACACCGGCACTGCCGTCATTAAACATTCCTCCATCGTTACTGCTGTTATTGCTTCCATGTTGTCTAAATGGTCGGTTCTCACCTGTAATAGACCTGTAATAACTCTCTATTGATGAAATAGATTGCATATTACCGTCAGATGTCGCAAATAAATACCCTGATTTTAACAACATCTCATCATCCCATACTAAATTATCATTCGTCCCTAATCTGACAATTCCTCTTGATATAAACACCTCCGCTAATCGTCTATCCCCTTGCGCAATCTTTGCGTTATAGACTGCTTTCGCATGACTTGCCAACACTTTTGCCTGTTCCTTACTTACATACTTTGTTTCAAGTTTTCCCTGTGTGTTCATCATTGCCACCGCAACATCCCCCTTGCCGCCATAAAGCCTTTTTTCTTGGTCTGAATTGGATTGTATAGGTGTTGTCAGGGTTGATTCACTTTGCGTCCGCGAACCTGATTTGTTATAAGTTTTACTTCGTTGTGTTGAAATTTGTCTGCCGATACTGCTGCCGGACGACTGACTGTTATGTACTGTCGGTGCGTACAACTGATTCCACTGAAGACTCATATTCTCAATCTTATCCAACACTTGCTGCAATTTATTATTGGTTTTGTCGGCATTAGCCTTATCTTCTTCGTTTTGCTCACGTGTAAGTTGCTGATTGCGCTCATTGGCTTCTTTGCCTGCATTATTCGCTTCACGCTTCTCTACATTACCGCCTGTCGCTGCCGTTATCATATCACCTAACACTGATATAGCGTTGAAAAATGCCGACTGTTTCTGCTTCTCTCGGTTGATTTCCATCTCGTCTAAACGGCGACGGCGCATAATAGCAGGGTCAACACCTAATATGGTGGTCAGAAACTTGTTAGTAGGCTTTAATTCTCCTGTCGTGGGGTCATAGTCCATTTTGTTAATTGCTGCGTATGCCTTCTGTTTATTTTCAAGTTCTTGTTGACGTTCTTTAGGCATCACATCACGATAACTGACCGATGACGCGTTATTCTGCTGATTATTTATTGTTGTTCCTTCATGCACAGAATCACTACCGCCAAAACTACCGGTCTGTGTATAACTATTATTGACGTTTTCATCAAATGCAGGTGCAGCAGGAATATGGTTGGTGTTATTGTTCACTACTTCTGCTGCTTGTCGCCTTGCCTCTTCAAGAACCCTGTTTTGACGCTCACGCTCTTCACGCTCTCGTTTTTCTTCTTCTGATTCGTTATATGGTAACATAATCAATAGGTATTTTAAACATTCTATCTGTATTTATCCCAATACGATTGTATATTACTGTTGATTTTTTCTTTTGCAGAATTATACACATCTTTATTAATTGACCCTGCTTTATACGCTTCGTCTAACGACTTGAGTTCACTCTGATAATCTGCAATACCTTTCGGATTATAACCGGCGAGCATACTACCTGCGGCTGATGCGGCATTGGCGGCAAGATTGGCATATGTCTGATTGCGAGTTGCACGGCGTGATTGGTCGTCCAATACTTTCTGATGATGCGCCTGCTCTGCCATATCGGTATATTTGTCCGCACGTTCAGCGGATGCGGCAGCCATACCCGACATTAGGTCAGCACGTCCTTCTATCAACTGCTTCTGTGTGGCAAGTTGCTGTTCGGGTGTCTGACCTAATATGGTCGCTGTATTTCTTGCTCGCTCGGCGGTCTGCTGCGCCTTGCGGTCATAACTGCGTAATAAGGCTTGATTATCTGCTCGTGATAACGGATTCTCTTTGGCACGTGCATTATAATATGCTTGCTGACGTGCTGCCTCGGCATCGGCAACCTCTTGTGTGCGTGCGTTATTCCTCGCTGACGCAATTCCACTCACTGCCTGACCTGCCAATCCTATTAGTGCTGCCCAAGGAAACATAATAATAATGAATTGTTTAGATATGATTATACGACTGCAAAAGTATATATAATAGAGGTCGTTGATTGTACATTACCACACTTTTTTAGCACACTTTTACACTATTTTAGGCAGATATATTGCACCGCAACGATGACTTTCGGTAAATTAAAAAGAGAAGTCCGCTTTCATAAGTGGACTTCTCTTCGCCTTGGATTATCAAAGTGTACTCTCGCACTATTTGTTTAAAACATCGCAAGTCTTTGTCTTCAACACATCATCAATGCTATAGTCTTCACTCGCTTTGCTGAAATGTCTTTTTACCGTGCTGTGGGCTGATTCGACATCGGTGTCTTGTACAAGCAGAAAATAGGGTCGCTTAGCCTCTTTGCCGTTGTCGTCAATGGTGTTAAACACTACTTTGACTTTGTAGTAGGCTGTGTCTTTGCCTTCAAGTTCACCTGTTTCGTCAAGTAGCAGTTCCTGATACTGCACTTTCTTGATTGATACTATTTCGCCGTTTACGAATAATGGCTCAATCTCTTTCAACACCTTGACTTCCGCATCACCGAATGTCAATGTGTTTACCAAAAATGTTTCAGATACTTTCTGTATCTTGCCGTCTTCTGCCTGACGAGAATAACGGACTTTTACCTCAAAATAAGTCATAATGTTTTGAATTTAATTAAGGATTAAAGTATTTTGTTTGTTGCTCTAAAAAGGCGGTTGTGACAGTGTTATAATCATTCATTGCTTGTATTTTGGATTTTAACCGCTCTATTTCATACTCTAAACTTTTTATAATCGAGTTGTGGTCATCAGCCCACTCTGCACCATCCATAAATGCCGAGTATTGATAATCACCTACATCGAATAAAATTCGCCTATTTTGTGGGCAGCCTTTCTTTTTGTTGGTTTCGTGTCATTGTTTCTTAATTATTAAAGTTAAACATTTCTGCAACCCTGCTTCAAGCGCGACTTCGTAACCCATATAATCATAATCTTCACCTTCCGTACAGCCTCGGTCATTAAGATTTTCTATATGATAACCATATCGGTTAGGGTCGAATTCATATCTTGGGTCGTAACCGTCTTCCTCAATTACTCGAGGATTCAGAAATATAGTTACTTGATACTTTTTCACCTCTCTCAACCACCGTTGCAACATGGCTTGAGTGGGTGCAGAAATAGAACCATAGGCACTAACTATACCAAAGTCCACATAGTCCACTGGTTCTAATCCATTCCAATCGAAACAAAGTAAATTAAAATCCAAATCGCCTTGCATTTTCAATTCGCCTTCTTGAGAATATCTTGCTAAACATTCCCAATCAAACCCCGCTTGCTTTGCGAGTTTGGCTGTTTCAAGTGTAATAAACTGTTCGTGTGTCATACCTCATTCCTCCAATTTTGAAAAGTCCAAAACACCTTGTTCTTTTAGTGCATTTAGGCGGTATATTATTTCTTCTCTCAAATCATCAATAGAGTACATCATAACTCCCTTGCGACCGACAAGAATACAATATATTTCTATCAGCCTACCGACTGACCAACAGGGTATATAGAATTTTATACCATAATGACCGATAGTAGAAGTGCGCGGAATTACATACGGAGTTGTTTTCTTATCAATTTCTAACTCATCTCTGTCATAATAGCAATCCGCACTATCTGCGGGCAGTCCTAAATCCAACAGTCTGCGAGACTGTTCGGGAGTGGTGAAATTGTTTTGTAGTTGTTTCATAATCATGCCCGTCATGCCGTTAGCGCAGCAATTAAGTTAGTTATTCACATTCCGTTAATTCTCCATCCACGAGCTTGTACCAAGTGTCGGCTTTGATTGTCTCACCATCCACGACAACGGCTTTCCACTCTTTGATGTCGCAAGTATCTGTGCGTTCCTCTGCAATCACAAGAATTGCACCGAGTCCGCCTTTTACTTTAACATGTTCGCCGCGTGCAACTGACAAACCATTTTTGCCGCTTGCTGATGAACCGCGCGAAGTGGCTGCACCACAATTTCCTGCGGTGGCTGCACCTTTATAGCCTGCGGTGGCTGCACCATACTCGCCTGCGGTGGCTGCACCATACTCACCTGCGGTGGCTGCACCTCTATAGCCTGCGGTGGCTGCACCTCTATAGCCTGCGGTGGCTGCACCACAATTTCCTGCGGTGGCTGCACCTTTATAGCCTGCGGTGGCTG
>ERZ842401.1058-NODE-1058-length-40405-cov-17.810632_pt1 | contig 40405 bp, 38 predicted proteins | sample MGYA00521270_ERZ842401 | MGnify/ENA primary metagenome ERZ842401 (study PRJEB31892, sample SAMEA3878208) | bioreactor metagenome | biome: Moose rumen | place: Sweden | collected 2011-10 | study: EMG produced TPA metagenomics assembly of the PRJEB12797 data set...
TAATATCTATCCTGCAAAATTACATTTATTTATCTAATATTAACGATTCTCCTCCGATTCTATTGCATTCATTCACAAGATTTATTCTTTCTTAACACAAAACCCGCCGTAAATCCGTAGTCCCGCAATCATCACTCTTCTTGTCTCGTTTATTGCGATACCATCGCAATCTTTCCAGCCCCCGTTCCCTGCGGTTCTCCGCAGGGTCTCCCCTTTCGTCTATTGCCTAGCGATTCCATCGCACTCCCGTAAATCCGTATTCTCCGTAATATACTCTACTGTCCATACTATTTCTTCTTATCTCTCAGTGTCGTACCCCAGGGGTAACCTTTCATAGTCAAAGGCCATTCTCCTGCTTTAGGCATCTTGAACTTCATCGTCAACGGTTCTTGCAAAGGCTGTAATGCTGCTGTATCAGTTACTTTCAGCAGTTCTTCCAGTCTCTTCTCGCAATACTCCCGTATGATGCTCTTCGATTCCTCACTCCAGTTATCAACAAAAGACTCCACATTCATTCCAAGCAGGATACGTTCAATGCGAAGCTGCCTGTTCAGCTCTTCATTCTCGGTATCGAACTGCTTCAGATAATGGTCAGCATCGATGGCTATAGAGTAATCTTTCTCTAATGATTGGAAACTACTGTTTTGCTCCATTACACAAACTTACTTACAAGTCCTATCAATTCACACCCACATCCCCAACTGCTTCGCCAAATCAATTGCCAGACGCGTTAATGGTCTCTTATGAATATCATCTGGATCTGTGTAAGTTCCCAGTATGAACCTCTCCAGATCCGCCTGCTTAGGTATCAGTGCACTGAATCTTGAATCCCGCAGACTCTGAATCATACTTGCATTGTAAATCTTACTCTTCCAAACAATCTCCTCCGTAAAGTCATTGTGCTCAGCATATCTTGCCTCAATGTGCAGCCGCTGTTCAGTATTCTCACGGATGTCCTTCTGTGTCTGACTCCAAGCATCAGCAGCCTTCAACTCCACTTTCAGCATTTCCCGTTTCAGAAAAACCAAGTAGTTTACCAGTGAACGCTCATCCAACTTTAACTTCAACACATCCAAGTCTCTGCCTCCAGTATCATCCCATAATCCAAAGAAGGGAATGTCACTTGCTGACTTCCTCCTGTTGCAGCTGGGGCAAGACGGTTGTAAGTTAAAGAATGAGATACAGAGAAACGGATAACAAGACTTCGGTTTCCAGTGGTCTAAGTCGTAATAACCTTCTCCTTCGCTGTCACTGATGGTATAATTGGCATTGCAATACACGCAGGCTTTCAGTTCCAGTTTCCTATATATAGGTGGCACTATCTTGTCGCGCACATCCTTATAGTGCATTGCCTTGACCAGCCTGTTGGCAAAAGTGTCCACATCTCTACCATCTATCTTCATACCACAGTTTACGTTCAGATGCCCCACCAAAGTGTCCTTGTGGGTTATCTCGCCCAAAAACTCTGTCGGTTTCCATCTCAACAATTTGCCGGACTGGTAGTCTGTGAGTATCTCGTCCACATAGTCAGCATACCGCTTTGGCGTATATGGACTAACACCCCACACTGCTCTTCTGGATGTTCCCGTATTAATCTCAATACGTCCGGCCCTCCCATATTCATTCTTCAGTGCGACCAGTTCAGCCGTTATATCTACGTGAAAAGCAGATTTGCGGATGGCATCCACGTATTCATTCTCCACCATCTGCTCTATATCAGGCGTAATACTAATCTTGCGCATGTCGTCCTTCCAGTTCTCTTACTCGTTCTCTCAGCCAGTCAAGTTCTGCGCGGCCATTGTCACCAAACCGCTTCTCCATATAGAGGGCCATCAGTTGCTGCTTGATGAGCGGGTCGCCCACCTCTCTGATAAACCTTTCAGCCTTTTCGTCATTCCAATTGTCAGGTTGATTCTTTCCTTCCAAATAGTCACACAAAGTGCGTATCTTCTCCGATACAAATGCACCCAGGAAACCTTCATTCAAGAAGAAACTTTGGTGCAAGGTATCGTTTACATTGGCTGCAAATGGGGAAAAACTAATCTTTCTGCCAACATCTTTTCCGTCTTCAAGGTAGAGCACATTCTGTTTGGCAATGTCGCTAAGCACAAAGGGCGAATGAGTTGCCATAATGATATTCACATTCACTACGTGCACCATCCCAAGCGACTTAATACTGTCTACCAACAGTCGTATCAGTTTCAATTGATATTTCGGGTGGGCATACAATTCAATCTCGTCAAATATTAGACACACGTTCTTATACACCGCATTCTCCTCGTGGGGTTTGTCCCATGCTGAGTTAATGTTGTGCAGTTGATACAAAACCGAGGATACACTGAAAATCATTTGCTTCTCGCCGCTACTCAACGAACTAAACCTCACATTCTGTCCGTCCTCGCCTTCAATCAGGAGGTCCGTCTTGAATGAAGGGGCTGGCATCAGTTCTTCTTCCTGCCAGATATGTGGTTCTATTGGGCCTTCGTAATAATAGGTAGTGCGTCGCTCTTGTACCAGGCGTGTAAATATCTCACCTTCCGTCTCCAAACAGCGGTCTATGGCAGCCTTGTAGTCAGTCACCGTCATGGTGTGTCCTACCACCCTTCCGTTTACGACTTCTCCAGTACCATAATGATGATAGTACAGAAAGCCCAAACAGCGTCGCAGTTTCAGTGTAATATGCGAGGTATCCTTATTAAGCTCCGCTACATATTTTTGCACCTCATCCGCATCGCTAAAGCAGTCACGATATTTTGTATATTGCGCATAGTTTCGGGATATTTTCAGTGTTTTATAGACGATATAGTTGATAGTTCGCACATCATCGTTGTTCGACCAATAGCTATCACCTCCCTTGCGCGATTCTATCTCATACCCCAGTACGTGCCCCCAGGCAGCGGTAATTCTGCGACCTACGTCGTTTACCGTTTTGTAGTCCCTACCATTCTTAATCAACCGCATCTGCGCCATCTGATTCACTACCTTGCGCGAATAATAACGCTTGCCAGGGATAGGACTCAGGTCGTTGTCAACATCAAAGATAAAGGCCTTGGCCTCTTTCTTCCTTAATATCTGTTTCAACGGCGACGCGTCGTTCAACACCAAGTAATATAGTCGGGTCTGTGTTAGGTCACGCTCCTGATTGATGTTGATATTCCCGTTTTCACGAAAGGGATTCAGTACAATTGGTGTTTGATAGCCGTCGTTCTTGTGAAACAGCCCTCTCAGCCAGCACAGTGAATCTTGGCTCTCTCCACCCGCATCACCTTCATCCCATTCAGCTAGATAGTCATTCGTATTGTAAGCATATTGTGAGTAGTTCACCACAATGGTATAGAACAATTTCTTCAGCCGATCACGTGCCGCCGGAGCATTTTCAGCCAGTACTCCATCCGTATCGAAATCGTATTGAAAGTCCGCATCCTGTTCATCCTGTCTGTGAATCTTTACAATTCCATCTTGTTGTTCGATGAAGTAGATTCCTTCATCATCCTGCATCCATGCCCGCGCATAGATATCACGCACAAAATGCAATGCATATTTCTGCACTTCTAAAGCGTCTCTCAGAGCATACGACACGTTATTGATAAGGCGAAAGAACAACTCCAGCAATGAGCTCTTGCCCATACCATTCTCACCTACAATAGCAGACAGGCTAATATGTGGTCCACTGCCAGAGTAAAAGTCATCCGAAAGACCTTTGCCTGTGGCGACGAGTCGTTCTCCGTCTATTCTATATCCTCGCGATAGCCAGTACCATCCATTCTCATGCAGTACCCTCATCACGCTTGCACGTCGAGCTTTGCGGAGGTCTATTTCAAACCTCTGCTCCCTTGTTGCGTTCTCAGGTATTTGATACCGTTCCGCAATGGACTCCAATGTCTGTATGGCTATTATTCTGAACATATGCTTAGTTCCACTTACGCTTCATTCTCTTCTTCGTCCAGTTCCCTGCGATGATCGCCGCCCTTTTTTTGTCTTCTGTCCGTGTGCTCAACGGTTTTGCCACCGAGTTCTCTATATCCCCGCGCTCGACGGTTTTCCCGTTGAGTTCCATCGTCAATTTTTAAGCGATTACATCGCGCTTCCGTATTTCCGTGAGTCCATTCTCGATGTCTTCCATCGAGAATTCCCCTCCCCACATCCTATACACATACTCCGGCGTAACGCACCCAAAATCCATTGAACAAGACCTCGCCTCATCCTCAATGAACTGTTTTATACGTCTTACTATGTTCGCTTCCATATTATTCACCATTTGCCGCAGACCGCAGCCCATTAATAAATATTCTTGGAGTGAACCTCAACGTATCTAAAGGAAAAATACAGAAATGATTCAACAAATCCCCCATTCTTCTTCTAAGTGACATTGTTTTCCTAACAAGATATGGTTTAGTGCTAAAATAGCTCATATCCCTGTTATGTCCGAAGTTTCCCACTTTCATGATGAACTTTTTTATACGACCAGCTTTTCTCCTCCAACGTGAACCATAAGAATAAAATGGAATGGCTTCTGTTTCAAGCCCAAGGTTGTCATTGACGAAAGCACCAAATGCTTTCCATTCAGTCATAAGCCCGGCTTCTTTCAATAGTAAGTCTAACACCTTTAAATCTAATGTATCTCTATACGTCCACAACAAGCGACACCAGTCACAAATCTGCCTTAATCCGACTCCTCCTTTATAAAAGTGCCCAAGAAAGTGTGTGAACACATAAAAAACTTCGTTCTCCTTTGAAAGCCCAAAAATCTGTACATTACCATTTACCCACGAGTTCACATTGCCGTTATTAAATGTATCATACCGAACCTTATCTAACACCCTGTCTGTTCGAGATGAAAAACCACACCTAAAATTGCCATGTAACTCTACGGAATATCCATCAATCATCATTCCAAGATGCTGATAGTACTTTCCTTCAGGTTCTACCGAGGAGGCTTTGGGAAGTAGATATTGCTTCGCCTTTTCATAATTCTCCTCACTCAGAAAGAAATCCACGTCTCCACTAGCTCTCCACAGCGGACGTTCATAACGTCGAGCTATCGCCTGCCCCTTCACAAGAAGTGTGTAAATTCCATGCTTCCGCATATTCTGCACTATCTCAGCCAAGAAGCCGTTCATTTGCCGGTTCCGTTGCTCCAGTTGTAAAGCATTACCTGCAAATGAAAGAGCTACGACCTGCGGCATCTTCATATCTTTCACTTGTTCCAGCCCCGCTGCCAATAGTCCAGTTACAGACTGCTCTTCCGCTATTTTATAAAGAGCATCAAAATCAATCTCTTCAAATACTGCCAACAGGACATTATTTTCCCAAAGCCCGCCTCGTAGCAGTGCAAAGAAAGCCTCTATATTCTTATCTCCGTAATTCACTCGCTATAGTCCTAAAAATCTAAAAAATCAAGACAATATCTCCGCAGGACAAATGCTGATCAACATACTCCAGATACATCTTGATTTTCTACTTTCACAATTTATTTGTTGTAAATAGTTTTGTAAATCACATCATAAGGGCTCTCACCCGAGTAATGAGCATAATAACTAATTCTGTGGCACCGTTCCTCAAATGGGATTATGTCTTGACCACTCAACCTGTTATATTCTGCAATAATATCTCTGGTTGAATGAACTACCGTACTTGCCACATCCGCAAACACGTTTGCAGTAGGCTGGCCCGGCAACTCGTGAATAATAACATTTCCGGATGAAAGAACTCCCGTATACACCATCGACGAATAATGTGTCATATAAACTTTACAATGCGGAAAATCCCTTCTTATCTCAACATTAGGCAGACCCTTAAATATTCTGTCATATAACCTAGAGTTCACTCGCGGATGTAACTTAATAATAAACTTGTTAACCGATTTAGCTACTTCTCTATAGCTTTCAAGAAGCCGTTCAAACTCCTCCTGTGAAAACCGTCCATCTTCACAAAGCGTTTGAGTGATATAACATAAAGCATTTTCTTCTGGTTTTTCAAGGATGTCGCCAACAAGCGTAAAATCAAAAGGCATTATTTGCACGTAGTTGACATTCCTAATCCCATACTTCCTTTCCCAAAAACCTTTATAGTAATCTGAATATACAAATACAGTGTCCGGATAGAGTTTTGGATCATCAAGAAAAGTACCCTTAAGCGGAGAGCCCTTACGTATAAAGTTGATATACTGTAACAGTGTTTTGATGTATGGGAGATGTAATAAAATTGAAATGTTTAATACAGCATAACAGTACCTAAGGACCTTTCTTAATTTCCCTATTATCTGCGAACTCTTATAATAGAGATTCTCGACCTCAAAACCATGTGGATATAGAAAGACCTTTATCCCCATCTCATGACATATGGCAATCCAGACTTCATTGGAGATGTTCATCGAATCAATGAACAAGAAATCTGGTTTTTGTTCTTCCAAAAAGACATTAATTCGTTTTCTGTTAAAGCTCCCTAAACCGACCAGTTTAATAAAGTCATATTTCCCAATCTCTTGAGTAGATTTTTCTTCCAACTCGTCAACAACATAACTGGCGGTCTCAACGTTCAAAAATACGGCTTGGAAAACAGAATCCTCATCAGCCAAATGTCTGGCTATCGAAAGATAGTTTTTCTTTAATTCCGTTATACTGGCATCTATAAAAAGTGCTTTCATACCTTTAGTGCTCCCTTTCCAAATGAACCTGAATTGTAATCTTTTATTCCATCAAAATAAGCTTTCCATAGCCCCTTGTTACCAAACTTTATACTCTCTTTTGCTGTTCTCAGGAATACACGAAGTCTGGCTACTGGCAACCATCTTTTAAAATGAATGCTATAGAGCAAAAGCGTGTTTCTGGTCCTGAGATAGTGTTTAAATATGGATGTACTTGATCGACCTACTTTATGCAATAGCTTAGTCCCTGTCAGGAATGCAACCTGATGACCTGCTTCTTTTGCTCTCAAACACCAATCAAGCTCTTCATAATAAGCGAAGAACCTCTCATCTAAAAGCCCTATCTTATCCGTTACCTCTTTTTTTATCAACAAAGAGGAACCAGGGACAGAATCCACCTCTACGAATTCACCATCTGGCTTTTCCTGAGGATTGACTTCAGTTCCTGACAATCTATTTGCCCTGATAAAAGAGCCGGCTTGCCAACATTCTTCAGGGTTACTATAGTAGTAGTTTACGACACCTGTTACTCCATATTTGTTTTTGTTGGTAGCCCGAACGAGGCGAGGTAGTGAATCATCCACTAAAACAGTGTCATTATTCAACAAGAAATAATAATCTATCGAACTGATGTCTTTACTAATAAGCCGTATAGCAAGATTATTCCCACCTGCAAAACCGAGGTTTTCATCAGATTGGTAGAAATGAATACTGACTCCTCCTTGTGGTATCTGTTCTACAGGGAATATTTCAGAAGAATGATTATCCAATAGTGCTACTTCAAAATGAATGTCTTTCGCATCGGGCAGCCACTTATTGAGAGAATACAGACATTCCAAAGTGTCTTGCGTACCGTTATAATTAATGATAATAATCGCAACAGTACACATAAGATTATTTGTTCTTTAATGTATCCATCCCTTTTCTTGCCGTATCTCCCATAAACAGGAAATCAGTCCCGTAAGCGATGAAGGTATATCCCTCATCTATCTTCTCCTGTATCTTTTCCGGGCGGGCATCTACCACATGGAAGCCCATCGGGAAGCTGTGCGCCTTGCAGACATCGATGTAGCGTTTCAGTGCTTCCTTTACTACGGGTTTCTCAAACTCACCAGGCATACCCATTGAGCCAGACAAGTCGTAAGGTCCGATAATAGTTCCATCGATACCTTCCACACTGATGATTTCTTCCAGATTATTGATACCGTCAATATGCTCGATTTGAGCTATCACAATGAGGCCTTCTGTCACCCATCGCTTATAGGAATCAAACTGACGGCCATATTGTTGGGCACGAGCAAGACCAACTCCCCGTTTCCCTATAGGTGGATACTTGGCATAGTTGACCGCTTGAATGGCATCATCCTTTGAGCATACCATCGGGACAATGATACCATCTGCCCCCGCGTCTAACACTTGTTTGATAACCACTTCTTCATTCTTGTTCACGCGAACTATGGCTTTCGCTCCTTTTGATTGAATGGTGGTTATCAGTGTCTGTACCATTGCCGGGTCAATCGGGTTATGTTCAATGTCAATTACCAGCCAGTCAAAACCGGCATTGGCAAGTATTTCAGCCACATTGGGATGACCGATTGTTATCCACGAGCCAAGCGTCAATTCTCTTGCCTTGATTTTTTCTCTTAATCTGTTGTCTAAATTCATTATTGTCAGGTTTTAGTATTCTGCTATTACGGTTACTGCCGTGCCGTTACCATCTTCCACAAGTAGCGGAGCAACGACTACCTTTTTTATTTGTTCAGGAGCGTTCAGAAGTGACATGTCTTCAATTGCCAATATTTCCTTTCCTCCGTTTTCCGGAGCCAGAAAAGCCTTGTGGGCGAGCCGTCCTTCTGCTCGATGCTGCCATGAAGTAACGGAAATGAAATCAAACCCCACACAGCGAAGATTGGGGCAGTGCTGCCGCAGGTAATCCGCTAATGAAGGTGACAGGCCTGGATTGTTGTTCCAATATGCATCCGTTCCTCGTTTGCTCTCAAATCCGGTGCGAATCAAAAGAAGTTCCATATCACACCGCAACCCCACAAGGTCACTCTCCTCAATGAGCCTTGGGCCATCACAAGGCACATCTATCACTTGAACTTTGTCAAACACATAGTCGCCTATCGGGTAGTCAGTGGTTTTCTTTCCCGAATCGGAGAAATGGCGTGGCACATCAATATGGGTACCAATATGATTGTTGGAAAGTACCAGACATGAGGAATTGGCCGTTTCGCCTCCCCTGATACAAGAGTTCACACGGATAATGACCTTGTCACGGTTGCCATAAGAGGGCGTGTCCTGCCGCAGAACATGCGACAAAAGTACGTAACTACTCATCGTCCTTACGGCTTAACAGGAATTCACACCAATAGAAGTCATCCATATAGTCAATGTCTGCGGCTTCCAAGGCATCTATCGGATACATCATGGGATTTTCCCCCAGACGGTTTTTCACCCGTTCGTTGGTCTCTCTGGAGAAAAGATAGAAGCACGAATTCTCCTCATAGATCGGATCCAAATCCTGAGTCCGTATCAGATGCTTCGGGTCATGGTTGATGCCCCTTCCGTCAGGCCAATAGAACCGTGACTTGATTTCCGTAACGGAAAACAGTGCATCGTGTTCCGTCTGACCGAAGAAAGTCTCAATTGCTTTCTCGTATGTCTCCGGTTTTACACACGGGTTGGTGCTATGTGTCTGTAGGAAAAAATCACAACTGCTATGTTGGATGTCATATTCAATCAAGGGCTGAATGGACACTTTGTCACCCAAGAGGAAATCGGGCCGTTTCAGCAGTTTCACCTTTGGAAACGCCTTCACCACATCGGCTATTTCTTCATCGTCGGTATCAACAATGATTTCTTCTATATACTTGCAATCGTTCAGTTTCCCAAGTACCCAGTGACAAGCCGGTTTGCCGGCCAGCGGTCGTATGTTCTTGTGGGGCACACGCTCCGAATGTCCTTTCATGGGAACTAGGGCGGCTATCTTTGGTATGTTCATTTCTGCTCTATATTTACTTTTACTACAATTTTCTTGATCTTCTCACACTGTCCTACAAAGTACTGGCAGGCATGGCCGTCCTGCGGAAACATAATGCTGAAATTGCCGTTCCCGATGATTATTTCACCACCGTATGGGGTAGGATGTTCATAGAAGGTGGCATCCGTCTGCTCGTTGTACGGAGTTTTCACGTCCATACCCTTGATGGGCGACCACTTGATACGTTCATGGCCCCTCACTACATACTGAATGTCCAGGTTCTTCTTATGTGCTTCGTACCCGAGTTTGAACTTCTTTACGGTTTCGTACTCCATCACATTGGCCACCAGCCGGTCGCTGATGCGGTAGGAACCGACAGGTATTTCAGGGTCAACGTTTTTGAGGTATTTCAGTCCTTCATATATATCCGGGGACAGGTTTTTATAGGTCTCCAGATTAACTAACTGGTCTAATATCATATTCAAATAGAAACTTTTACGGTTATTTTCTTGATGACTTCCGATTTTCCTACCAGATGCTGGGGCGAATGGCCGTCCTGCGGGAACATGATGCCAAAGAAACCGTTTCCGATGGTTATCTCGGTCCCCACAACAGGGTCGGGGTTCTTGTAGAAGGTACGGTCTTTCACGTTGTCGTATGGAATGTTCACATCCATATTTTCAATGGGAGACCACTTTACACGCTCCTGCCCTACTATGGGATATTGAATGTCTATGACATGCTTATGGGCTTCGTAGCCACGTTCAAAACACGCCACGGTGGGGTACTCGCTCACAATGGCTTTCACCCTGTCGTTGATGGGATATGTTCCTAACTCGATGTCTGGCTTTGCTTCTGCCAGAAACTTCAGTCCTTCATAGATATCCGGTGAGACACCTTTATATGTCTCAATGTTATTGATGTGATCGTAAATCATGCGGTTAGAATTTTAGTTCATTTTCAAAATACTCCACCATCCAGCCACGGAAAGTGTCATCATTGTCCATCACGTTCTTGAATATCCGGCCATATCCCTTGTTCAGTATCAAACCTAACTTCTTGCCGACGTTCTTCTTGTCTTTGCTCAAAGCTTTTATAAATGTATCCACATCCAGTTCCGTTATCTCAAAGCCGGGCCAGAAGTGTACCACCACCTCGCGAATCTCATCTCTTACCTTCTCTGGTATCAGTCCAAGCTTGACAGACACGAAATTGGCCATATCCATGCCATAGCTCACGGCTACACCATGCGGCACTCTGAAATGGGTCAAGGCTTCAATAGCGTGACCGAAGGAATGACCGTAGTTGAACACCTGGCGTGGACCTCGGTCAAATTCGTCGCGTTCTATGTAACTCTTCTTGATTTCAAGACTGCGGGCAATCAGTTTGGCCAGTGCCTCCTTGTCGGTAAATGCGGCCAGATAGTTCTCCCTGTAGAATTTGAAGTCATCCTCACCGGCCACCACAAAGTAGTGCAGCATCTCACCCAGACCTGACTTCATCTCTCCTTCGGTCAACGTATCAATGAAATGCGGATAGATGAAAATCTGGTTCGGGGGATAAAAACCTCCTATCTGATTCTTGTATTCCCCGAAATTAATACTGGTCTTACTGCCAATGCAACTGTCGCACTGTGCCAGCAGCGTTGTTGGGAAGAAGAACCAGTCCGCGCCACGATACATGATGCTCGCCATGAATGCCGTGGTGTCCTGTGTGATGCCTCCGCCAATAGCTATCAGGCGATGGTTTTTACGGAAGCCGCCCTCGATAAGCGTATTGATGAGCGGTTCTACGCCCTGATAACTCTTTTGCTCTTCAGTGGCATCAATCACGATATGATTGGTCTCTGCCAGAATAGGGCTTACCTGTGAATTGTATAACTCGACAATCTTGCGGTCTATGATGATATAGTCCCCTTCCTTCAGAACGCCTCTAAGGGAAGCCGCAAAATCATCAGTAAAAGTCACGCCATAGTCATGGACTATTGACTTGATGGCAATGTCAAATGATTGTATATCCTCCATCTACTACGATATTTTGTCCTGTTAAATAACTGTTTAAACTGCTGCATAAAAAGGCTACGACGGTAGCTATCTCGCTGGGTTGTGCCATGCGTTGTGCCGGCACTTTGGCAGAAAGTTCCGCAATCTGCTCCGGGGTGTTGGTGGTAGCTGTCAGCTCGGTCAGCGTAAAGCCCGGACTGACGGCATTGACCATCACGTTATACTTGGCAAATTCTACGGCAAGTGATTTGGTAAGTCCCACTACCGCATTCTTTGAAATGGCATACGAAGAACGACCCGGACGGTTAATGACGCTCCAGATGGAAGCGATGTTCACGATTCGTCCATAGCCGTTTCTGACCATTATGGGAATAACCGTCTTCAAAATCTTGTAAGGTGCAGCAACATTAATCTGATAAACCTTGTCATAGTCCTCCTGGGGTACATCACAGAAGTCCTCGACAATATTGATACCGGCATTATTTACGCATACGTCAATGCGGTCAAACGCCTTCAAACGTTCCGTAAATCGCTCCAGCGACTGCCCGTCCGAGAAATCCACCTGCAAATAGGTCTTACGCGGTGTACCTTCTGCGTTCAAGCGGTCAACCTGCTCCTGGCGGGTTCCTGTCAGGAGCAGCGTTGCACCACATTCATACAGATAGTCGGCAATAGCCTTCCCAATACCCCTCGTGCCTCCTGTGATGAGTACCGTCTTATTGCTGAAATCCATACTTTTCTTCTAATGTGAGAAATTCTTCGTCTTTCGCAAGGTAGTTCACCATCAAGTGATTGTACATCATGTGCAAATCCTCGATGGGGCCGTAGTCGCCAATGGGATTGGGGGTATAGAGCGAAATGTCGCAGACCTCCTTCAACGGGCCGCCCAGGAATCCCACGTATGCAATGGTGGTGGCTCCACATGTCTTGGCGTACTGTGCCGCACGTACCAAGTTCATGGAGTTGCCGCTGGCAGAGATGCATATAAGTACGTCTCCATCGTGGATATTGCCCTTCAACTGGTCTTTGAAAACGTCCAGGAAATCTGTGTCGTTACCAATGGCTGTCATCATGGGAGCATGGTCGGTAATGCTGACAATGCTGGGGTGGAACCTGCTGAAGTGACGGATAAAGTAGCGGAAATCCACCTGCATATGCGAGGCGGTGGCAGCAGAGCCGCCATTGCCGCACACATAGACGGTGTGGCGTTGCTTCCAGGCTTCTATCATCGTGGTCAGCACCTTCGACACATCATCGATATTGACCTCATCGAAGAGGTCGTTCAGCTTCTGGCGGTATTCTTTCCAGAAAGCCTTCATGTTTTCTGTCCTTTCCATTGTTACTTCCTCCTTTCTGAATGGTTAGAAACTCTTCTGTGCATAAATCTTGTCTATGATGGTCATCAGGCGGAGAGCATCTTCGGAGTTGCCTATTTTAATCGGTTTGTCCTCATTGATGGCATCGAAGAACTGGCGCATCTCATAACGCCAACTGTTGTTGTTCATATACTCTGTCCTCACCTCATCCTGCCAAGTGGCAGCAGGGGCTGCGGAACGGCTCTTGGCAATGGTGAGAATCTCCTTGCCGTAACTCATGGTGCTGGTGATGAGACCGTTCAACACCATATAGCCTTTTTCCAGGAACACTTCTAAGGAGAAGAGGTGGCGCCATTGCGTCATGGTGCTGTGCAGGCTGGCCACACGGTTGTTTTCCGTATTACGGAGAATCACGAAGGCATTATCCTCAACATCCATCTTCCAATAGAGGTTGCTGACCTCGGCCTTCACGGAGTCGAAGTCACCGCCCAGATACAGGAAGAGGTCCAGCATGTGAATGCCCTGGTCAATCAGGATGCCACCACCGGCCAGTTCCTTCTTGGCACGCCACTGGTCGCAATAGTCGGGCGTTACGCTCTTGCCATAACGTCCTCTCATCCACAGGATGTCGCCATACTCCTTGGTGTCCACAATCTCTTTCATGCGTATGATGCTGTCGTGATGGCGGTGGTTGAAGCCGTACATCAGTTTCTTGCCACTGGCCTTCTCTGCCTCGCGAATCTCCATCATATCGGCAGCGGTGAAGCAGGGCGGCTTCTCGCAGAACACGTGCTTACCGGCATTCAGCGCTTTAATGGTAAGGGGTTTGTTCAAGTAGTTGGGCGTTGCAATGAGAATGGCATCAATGTCCGCACGTCCGATAATCTCGTCATGTGACAGGTTAGGCAACTCTTCCAGCATACCGCTGACGCGGTTAGGCTCGGAAATGGCCACCACTTCTGCGCAACCGGTTTCCTTGATGGCCTGGTGACGGGTCTGACCCATCTTGCCATAGCCGATGATTCCGACTTTAATTTTTTTATCCATGTTACTTTGAATTATTTAATTGCATTAATAAAGTTCATTACAGCATCAATTTCCATCTTGAGCTTTCCTTCTTTGGCGTAAGAACCAAGATGAGGTGTCATGATGATGTTGTCGAGGTCGCAAAGCGGACCGTCGTAGGGTTCTTTGGTATAGACATCAATGGCCGCTCCTGCCAGCTTGCCGCTCTTCAAAACTGTAAAGAGCGCATCCTCGTCCACCACCCCCCCACGGGCGATGTTGATAAGGAAGGCACCGTCTTTCATCTTGTCCAGTTCGGCAAGGGTAAGTACCGGGGACTTGTCCTTGTTGCCGGGGATATGGAGGGTAAGGATGTCGGCCTCTCTCAACACCTCTTCAAAGGACTTGATTTCTACGCCTTTCTCCTTCGCCCATTCTCTGTTGGCAAACGGGTCGTAGCCAATCACGGGATTTCCCAAGGCACGGAACATCTCGGAAACCGTCTTGCCTATGCGACCAAGACCGATGACTCCCACCGTCTTGCCAAGGAACAGATTACCTATCTGTTTCTTCCATTTGCGCTGGTGCAGGGCGGCATCCGCCTGCGGGATGCGACGAAGCAGCGATAGCGTCATGGCAAGCGTCAATTCTGCCACCCCTCTGGTGGGGCCGTCGGGCGTATTCACCACGATGATGCCTTTCTGCTTGGCATATTCCAAGTCCACGTTGTCCATGCCCACGCCCACGCGACTGATGCATTTCAGGTTGGGCAGCGCATCCATCACCTTAGGCGTGAGCGGTTCTACGCCCGCCACAATGCCTATGCAGTCTTTGGCCAGTTCAGTCACTTCATCCTCGGTAAGCTTTCTGCCGTAAGGATTGTTAATTACTTCAAATCCGTGCTCCTTCAGCAAGTCAAATGGCTCGCTGCCGCACTGTCCCATCGATGATGGGGATGTAAGAACTTTCTTCATTATATGATTATATTATTATGTTTATATTCAATTTTAATTTCCTTCCACCCTCAATATACAGGCATTATCCGATTTTCTACAATCCCAAAAACTTCAAATAATCTTTTAGGGTCTTGATTGGTATCGTGGCATCGTAATCATTCACTGCCGACCGCATATTGCCGTCGGTTGTGACAATCATAACAGGCTCTCTGTTTACCTTCTGACCTGCGAAATGCAGGATTTGTTCATCCCACATGTAGTTCGCTCGTGAGTTTTTGGTGATATCAAATCCTCCGTTCGCAAGATACTTGAAGAAACGACGCCTGAAAAGAAGAGAAGCCCCGTATGCATTAACATACGCCTCTGCCTCTTTGTCTAAAGCCCCATATTCAGGCACGACTGAAATCAAACCCTTGCTTTTAAGCATCACTCCGACTGCAATGATGAAGGCTTTTGCCGTACAAGTATAGAATTCATCCGAATCTACCATATTCAGGTATTTCCTGCGATTGGACTCGTCATTCACAAACGGACACCAATCGTGCTGATAGTTCGGGTCATAAGCAGCAAGCAATTGATCCATCTGTGTAGCCAAGTTTGTTTCCGCATCGATAATAAATGTATGTATTTGGGCTAATTCTTTATTGTACTTCGTCGCGACAGTGTCGGCATCACCCTGAGTAAGATCATACAGTATCGACCCTATTGATTTTTGAGTCGTAATAGACGAAGCCGCCTCAACCCCATAAAATGTCTTTGCCACCTGTACTTCGGGCAAGGGAAGAAGTCTGAATTGTGTCTCGTCGCCACAATGCGCATACATGGCAGGAGCCGCCTTGATACATGAACGATAGCTGTGCCACAACTTATCGTCCTGCAAATGGTACATCAGCTCCATGGCGACGGTCGTGCTCATGTGAGCCTTTATCCCATTCTCTGCCTCTTTCTTCACTATCTCTCGTACCAGATCAGTTGTCTCCTCCGCAGTCTTGTCTGCTCCCAAATCCCGGTACGCATTGGTGTCAAATACTACTATCATATTAGTTCTGTTTTCTGTATTTTCGAGTTATATTATTTGCGATGCATCTTAAGTAAAAAAGCAGGCGAATATCTTTTTATTTGCACTGTAATCCAATATTTTACATAATAGATTAAGCGTAACGAGGGGCTTCCCACATTTTTATGAAGAATATATTTATAGTCGCTTAACGACTTTTTTGAATTATTTGTTGAAGCCCCACCGTCAGACTGATTACTAAGTAGTCAAGCCTGCCAAACCCCTTCTACGCGACCGTCGCGAGAGTCGGGCATAGGCAGGCACATTGTTTTTCATTTTCAAATAACACATTCTCGGGGCGTCCGGCCAACGCCAGCAGCCAAGAGACAAAAGAAGACAAGGCATTTTTGTTCATCCAATGCCTCATATTGTACGCTGCGGCTGCCATCATCGTATTGATGGCGTCCCCAAGGGTGCCCTTGAGGTAGTTCCGCATCATTCGGTGGTCCGATTTCAGGTGGCCGATAACCGGCTCGATGCCTGCACGCTTGCAGAACTTCTTCCGCGCTTTTCGTTTCTGGTAGTAGCTCTGTCCCGGTGATCCGGATGACGGGATACTGATTTCTGTACTTCCAACCCGTTTCTTTCCACGATATCCACGGTCTGTCAATGCCTCCTTCGGCGTGAAACCAGTCAAACGCCTTACTTGCTCCAGATGTGCAGGCAACGTGTGACCATCATAAGGGTTGCCCTGGAACGCCAGTGCACTTACAATCAATCCGCTGTATGTCTTCGCTATTGCGCTCTTGTTCCCAAACTCGTACTTCTTGTGTTCCTTCCCCTTCGAGATGCACTCCACCGCAGGCTCGTGAAGGCTGTACACCTTCTCCTTGTCGCTGCGCTCCTGCTTGATTACACGACGATACAACTCAATGTCCTCACGGTAGCAGGACAACTGGTCTTCGCTCATCTTTCGTGCAATGTCATTCACCAGTGCCTTGGCGATAGTCCGCAGGCGCTTCACCGCTTTCTTTCCCTCCTTCATCCGAGTCGGATGGTTCATGAACCGGACCTTCAACTTCAAGGCCTTCACTTCTCGGGTATAAGTCCGGCGAAGCTCGATATTCTCCCGCTCAGACACCTTCAATACACGTTCTATGATCTTCCGGTAAAGTTTCGCATCCGTCGGGAACGTAATGTTCTTTTCCTGCACCGTGCTGTCTATCATCACCTGCTTCATCTCCTTCTCCGTTATCTCCGACGCATTCACCATCAGGCTGATCTTGAAGATTTTCTCCGCACCCTTCTCACCAATACGCTTACGGAACTTCGTCATGTCTATTGGGTTCATCGGAGGATGCTTCTGGAATACCTTCTCGCCAGTGAAGTACTGCATGTATGGATTCTCCTGCCAGCGTGCCACTACGCCCTCGTCACTCAGGTTGTAGATGCTCTTCAACAGCATCATCCCCACCATTGTACGGATGGGAACGCTCGGACGGCCGTTGTCTGCGCAGTAGTACTCCGCAAACTCCGACTCCACTTCCTCCCAGTCTATCTGCTTGGACAGAAGGACCAGTTCGTGGTTCATGTCTATGAAACTTTCCAATGCTACTTCAAAGATGGACATCTGGTGCTCCGCTGGTTTTTTGCCTATCATGGTCTCAATTATTTGCAGGTTTCTTCCTGCAAGATAAGCATTTTCTGCAAATAAATCAAGCACTTTTTTGAACTTATTTCGCTGAATATCAATTAATTTTGACTATTGCAGGGACGACTAAGTACTTTATCGATAAAAACGAACTCAACACCTTTATGATATAAGCGATCAATAAAATCACTGTCTGCCTGAAGTTTTATATTTGTGTCGAAAAGGCCATATTCTTCGTATAGCTGACGTGGCACAAAAGTGGCGGGATGATTCAAACCCAATCTCCATATTTTTGCATAATGCGCCAAATCTTTTTGAGAGTAACTAATCACCTGGGTAGTGCCATCATTATAATGATACCTGATATCACCCGTGTAAACAATTCCCTTCGCACCATTTTCTGATGCTGCCTTTTCTATTATACTAAAGGCTTCCGGTTCTAGCCAGTCGTCACTGTTCACAATGCCAATGATTTCACCTTGCGCCATCTTGATGCCCTTGTTCATGGCATCGTAAATACCCTTGTCAGGTTCGCTTATCCACTTCAGGCGGCCCCCGAATTTTGGCTCATACGCCTTGATGACATCCAATGTACCATCCTTCGAGGCGCCATCCACTATGATATATTCATAGTCAGCAACGGTCTGCCCCAAAACCGACTGAATGGTCCGCTCCAACGTCTTCTCGCTGTTAAAGCAGACGGTAATGATAGAGAATTTCATGTATGTGTCAGCTATATTTCCTTATCTTCCAATAAAACACTTTCATCTTGGTCCACCAGTAAGATGCGTACGAATAGTGACTAATCTGCCGAGAGAGTTTCCAGTCATGATAGTTGCTGCGAAACGTCTGTCCAATTCTATTAAGTTTATCCCAGTAGTATCCCTTGTTGCGCTCGTGAGCTCCTACGACATTATCCACATGCTGACGATATAAAACCGTCGGGGTAGAGACCGGTGAGATGATACCGCCACTGGCGGCCACGGACTGTGTCACCAGCATGTCGTGCATGGTGGCATGTTCCAAGTGCGGCAAAGCGACCTCCCTCGCCTTGCGATTGAACAGCATGGTGCAACCATTCACACTGTTGCACAGCACCAGTTCCTTAAACCCTGTACGCTCTGGCAACAGCCTGGTGTAATGCCAGAAAGACTCCGACAAGGTGTTCAGGTTCTGGTCAACGACCCTCATGTCGGTATGCACAATCACAGGCACATCAGGCCTCTCCACCTCTTTCATGCGGGCCATTGAGAGTTCTATCTTGTCCGGCAGCCACACGTCATCGTGGTCACAGTACATATAATATTCGCTCTCCACCCTGGAAAGCAACTCATAGAAATTACGGTAGGCCCGCAGGGATTTCCCCTCATTGCCGATAATCTCTATCTTGTCCGGATGTCGGGTCTTATATTCCTCAATAATGGAAACCGTATCGTCCGTTGAGCAGTCGTCACGGACAACCAGCCTCCAATCTTGGTAGGTTTGGGCAAAGAGGGAGTCGAGCTGCTCCCGGATATAATTCCCCGAATTGTATGTAGCGAGTAGAATACTAATCATAAAGAAGAATCAAAGATGAACACCAAAAGTATATTGATATAACTTATCCTTTGTGTATCTAAATAATACTTTAATAAAACTAATCGAGTTTTTATCCCAGAAGTCTTTCACAGTATCTGAAAACCCACTTTCCTTATTTAAATACTCTGAAAGGGAATACCTATAGAACGGAGCATAAGGGATTTTATGCTCGTCAAAGAAATCTTGAACATGCTTATAAACCTTCAATCTTGTAAGAACTGTTGTCCCATCTCCACTATATTTGTGACTTAAACTTCCTTCGCGTTCGGTGTACATATAAATAGTTTGATTGTCGAAAGCAATCGTTTCAGCAAAATATCCCGTAGCTACTGAAAAATAAAAATCATTTGCAAGCGGTGTCTCATCAAACCGGACATGATGCTTTTCGATAAGGCTCCGTTTTATCATTTTTCCCCATGGCTCTGTTTGATAATACCTGCAAAACTCCTCTATCCTTCGAGGAGAAGATGAATATTTCTTCAAGGCCTTTTTTCTATTATCCAGTTTTGGAGAAGGTGCTAAACTCTCACTATATATACTTTCGGAGCCAAAATAAACAATATCTGCTTTGTCTGTATAATGATTAGTTATCAAGTCTAAAAGATGAGGACTAAAAAAATCGTCAGCATCTGCAAACAAAATCCATTTTCCTTCTGCTCTTTCCAACCCCTTATTCCTGGCAAAGCCCGCTCCGCAATTGTCATTCGTCAACAGCAATTCCGTATTTTCATATTGACTGCAAACATTTTTAACTTCATCTGTACTATCACTGGCGTCATCAATTACAATAACTTGAATGTCCGAACGGTCAGGAATGGAAGACAAACATCGCGATAAGAGGTGTGGAATATTCTTATGAGGAATAATAATAGTAAATAAATAGTCCATATCGTTTTAATCCTTTTAGTATATTATTATCTTGCAGTTACAAGTATCAATTATTTCTCTATCGGAAAGTGAAATCCATGAACATAATCGAAAAATTATTTCTCACCAACTGATCTTCCAAGAAGTCCTTGAAAAGATATATGAAATTGAATAATGTTAACCCTAAATATCCAATTGTAAAAACTTTAGTAAACACATTCTTGGAGTGCCACCAGTACAATATCAAAAATGAAAAGACAAACAGCTCGCAGAATTGCAAATAGAACGTAAAACGGGTTATTAGGAGGAATTTATAGAATGAATAATAGATGCTTATACCCAACGCATAAAGGATAAAGTATTTACGCGATTGAGGATATCTTTTAACAACGGGTTGATAAAAGAACAATGGCACAATTCTTAGTGTCAACAGCAAGATTGCACCCAAACCGAATGTGGAATTATCGGCAAATACATGGTCATCACCTATATAACCACTATATTTAGGAATGGCTAAAAGCACGTCTCCATATATGTCCATCAGGAAAAAGAAACAAAACGCAAATAAAGCGGCACAAACTCCATATAAGACATAAGGATTAAATTTGATCTTAGCTACCCAATAGAATGGAATAAACACAAGTATCGAATAATGGAACAAGGCCCCAATCAATATGAAAACCATATATTTGAGGAATGGTCGCTTTTCATCTTCTATGTAATTTAGTGCATTAAGGAAGCAAAAAACAGCTATACCCTGCCGGATAGTATTAATAACCATCGAATATTCTTGACCTACAAAGAAAAAGAATATGGCGATTGGCAGCAACGCATATTGCTTTCTAAATGCCATATAAAAAAGAACCGTAGTTAGAATAGCAGTTATTGAGATGAATGAATGGAATTCAAGTCCAAGAGAGTTGAGTAATCTTACCAAAAGAAGAAACCCTAATTCTCTTGATTCCCCAAATTCAAATTCTTGCTGATAAACACTACTGAATATCCTATAATAATTATCCCAGTCCCTTCCCAAGTAGGTTCTGGAAGCTAAGAAGATAGCAACTAACAGGAATGATAGTATATAACCTGCATTAATCTTCATAGTTTTATACCCTTTCCGTTGGTTTTGCTGAACTCCTATGGCAGCAAAGACACAAGAAAAGAATATGACTATAAGGTGAAGAAATAGTGATGGCATAAAACACTTCTTTATTAAAACAGACTTTCGCGAGTCCAGTGAATATTTTCTTTAACTATTTTAGCCGGTGTCCCTACTGCGAGACAATTGGATGATATCGTTTTGTTTACCATCGTATCCGAACCGATGACAGACCCTTCCCCTATTATCGCGCCCTTCATTATTTTTGCATTTGGTGCAATCCAGACGTGGTCTCCAATGACTACTGATTTTGGTTGGTTAATCCGGTGCCCTGTCTCCATTTGGTAGATAGGATGGGAATCCGATGTCCTTACAACTATAGTATTGCTAAACATGCAGTCTTTCCCCACTTCTATTTGCATATTGTCTTCTTGTGCGGTGAAATTACACATTCTGGTAAATGTTGAACCTTCGCCTATCGATATGCAAATATTATTACCCTCCAGTCTGAAGGAGCAATTGGGGCCAATAATACAATTTTTCTCTATGAGCAATCTGTTATTATCTCCGTGAATGACAATCTGAGCGTCTTGAATTCTTGTACCTGTTCCAACTGAGATATAGTTATTCTTTCCCTTTATATTCTTACGTAATTTTATACAGCCTCGATTATCAATTTTATACCCCCCCCATTTGCATTTTTTAACCTCGAAAGCCGTTGGCGGAGATTCCATAAGAAATAGCTTCTATTGTATAACTTCTTTAACATCTGGAACTGTTGATTAAAATATTAGGAAATTCGGATTCTTATTGTTCTTTAAAGTAAGTCCTTCGACATTTATATTGCCAGGGATCCTGACAGCAGTCCATTTCTTGAAAACATTGTTTTTAAAAGTCCAATTGGAACTTTTCCCATTCCCGACAAAAATCAAGGGTGTCGTGTCTCCCTCAACGACATTGCCGGAAACTGTATAGTTCTTGGTAACACCTTCTGTCTGAACAACAAAAGCCAGCCCGTATGAACAATTACTAATATGATTATCTAATATCTGGATATTACTGGCTGGCGCCTCCAACCCCTTTGAGTTTATACATATTCCCCCGGCTGTTCCTCCACAATTCCTAATTGTATTGCCTTTAATTAAAATATTGTCAATACTAAATGCATTACTGTTTGCTTCCACATCAATCGCCCCCGGCATATCTTTTCTCGAAGTTTCTTCAATAATATTATTCTCAATTCTCACATTTACACCATTAACAACTGATACACCATTGCGGGTGCTATGGTGCAACCCTCCTTTTATGTAGTTATTTTTTATTAATACATTACTGTTTCTTGTCCTCTCTCCAGTCGAAGGCATATCACCATAGCTATGAAGACAAATAGCATCACCATAAAAATCATCAAAATAGCAGTCCGTTATTGTAAGACCGTTCACTCCCATCACTCTTATGGTATGAAGCAATTGGTTAAAGTCTTTGCCGTTGTTCTCTGCCCTAAAAGTTATGTTCTTTATCTTGACATTGCGCACGGTTTGGTCAAACTGATAAGGCGTAGAATAAATGCAGATTGTCATGTTAGGCTTTGGTGAAAGTAATACAACTCCACTATCAACACCAATCAGTTCAACATTTGACCTTGCGATACCAATATGCGCGTCTGCCTGCCATTCATCCAACACCTTTTCCACTCTTGGACCTCTATGTATGGATGAAAGCAAATATATTCCTTTCTTAAATCGAATTTTACCACACACATCAATCATCATATTGATATTAGACGCATCATCATGCTCCCCGTCTTTATAGCACAACCAGTCAGCATCGAAGTACCTATTTGCGACGGTTCCCGATATAGTTGAACCTCTTAGATTCACTGGGCCGGACAATTTCGTGTCGTTAAAACATATATATCCATTCAATGAACCTCCCTTAAACACAATTTCGCAACCTTCCGGAATCGTTACTTTATTGGAAAAGGTATGTGGAAAACTTATTATGTAAGTGGTATTCTTTGTTGAAAAGAATCCGTTCATTTTTGTATCCGCTGCGTCTTTCTTTATGGTTGCAGCGGATAATGCCAACTCTGACAACAGTAGGGCCAGAACAAGTATTTTTGTTTTCATACGAGCATACAAGTAATCACGTACATCATTCTTAGCTTTTTTTCCTTACAAGAGAAGAAAGGAGCGAAAGCGTTCTATCAAGTTCCTCTAAATGAAATATCCTGGAGAGTATATAGTAAGACACTATGCCAACAAATACACCGACGATAAGACTGATAAGATTACTCGGGATAAAATGAACTGTCAAAGCAACTATGCCTCCCATAATTGCGGCGACTAGAAATATCCCCAACCAATCTGAGATTTGTCCCCAATATGATTTTCCAATAATATCTACCGTATAATACATGTTGATAAGCGTCGCTATGATGCTATAAACAAATCTACCTATACAAACCCACAACAATCCATAGCGTATGGTAAATAACAAAATCAACACGGCAATAACTTTCTTTAATATCTCAAGCCTTAAGAAAAGGTCGGAACGACCGACTGCTTGAAGAAGCGAAAGATTGATTTTATTGATAGGAGACCATAGGCCATCCAGAGCAAGGATCGACATCATCAACGCCGCTGGAAGCCATTTTTCGGTTAGCAACAATACGATCAGAGGTTTTGAAAGCACCGAAAGCCCTATCATTAAGGGGAATATAATGTAACACGAAAGAGTGATAAACTTCGTATAGACATCAGACAATTCTTTCTTATTATCTTGATGCTGGCATAGAATCGGATACGACACGCGATTAATAATTTCAGTAAGCGTCTTGGGGGGGAACACTGCAAATTGGTCTGCTCGCGAGTAATAGCCCAGATCCTCTGCTGAATACTTCTTTCCAATAAACAGAGCATATAAATTATCATATATGGTATTTATAAGATTTGAAAACATAAGTTTCACCCCAAACGAGCCGAGTTTCTTAAACGAACCAGAATCGAAGCAAATTCGAAACTTTATTTTTGTTAAAACCCAGAATAGGACCGTACACACCACTCCATTTACCAATGTCTGTGCTACCAAAGACCAGACTCCAAAACCTTTATGAGCCAAAAGTATTCCGATAATCCCAGAAATCAAAGCTCCGGATATTGACACATAGGACTGTGTCTTGAAATCAACATTGATAGTCAGAATGGTTTTCTGCACATTAGACAGGGCGGATATTATTAGGATGAGCCCGACAACACGGAGAACTTTTTCAAGAATAGCAAGATTATAAAACTTCGCAATCAGTGGTGCGGCAAAATAAAGGACAATATAAAGGAAAACAGATACCCCTAGATTAAAAAGGAATACCGTACCGTAATCCCTTTCTGTTCTATCCTTCCTTTGGATTAATGCACTGGAAAAACCACTATCAATCAGACATTGACTTATAGATAGGAATATGGCAAGCATACCTATCACCCCATAATCTGACGGTGACAGGATTCGTGCAATAATAATATTTAAAATAAACTGGATGCCAATGGTTGAAATACGCTCGACCGCACTCCAAGCCACGCCTTTTGCCGCCTTAGTTCCTTCGCTCATCTTTAATCAATTTGAATACTCTTCATGCCCTAAAATAGCATTGATTATATTTTCGCAAGCCGTTTTTCCATAGGGGGGCACCAGATATGACTGTACAAATGACTCCCTTTTATTCTTAAGTTCGTCATTCCCATTTATAACATCTAATATAAAACCTTCAATATCTTCTTTACTATATCCTTTATAATGTAATTCGAGAGACTCCAAGGTTTGCCAATTACTATAATCATTTACTGGATTCGTCTTCAATAAAAACATCACAGGGTTATTTGTGTAAAGATACTCTATTTTAAAAGAGCCACAATCATGTATCATTGCATCAGAATGCTTGAAAAGATCCAAATATTCTCCTGAAGATAACTGACAATTCTCCAATTCCTCCCATTTTCGATAGTAATTGTCTGTACGTTCCTTCCCCCATACCGTATACAGTTTCCCTTTTAGCACTGGATGAGGTTTAAAAGCCCATTGAACTTTATCCTTATACTTTTCTACCATTTCAAGCATAAAATCACAATAATCCAAGAAAGTAGCATATTCATAAATATCGGAAAAAACAGTATGGTGTGGAGCATAAATAATTCTTTTCTTTTTTCCACAATTCTTCCATGGGTCTTTAAAGTGTTCTTTTTCTAATAATAGTTCATCCATAATAGGGATGCCCGTATTAACATAGTTTTTTGCTTTTGTACTAAACACAGGCACAGATTCATCTATGACCTTTTGATTCTCTGCATAAAACTGCCATATAAATCTCACAAAATCTATATTCCGTATATTAGGATAATTTCTATTTCTAAAAGAATATAAAACGTAACAAAAAACAGAATCTAAATGATTGAGATAAAAATATCTCTCATCTATAACATTGTCGTAAGGTTTTTGATAAAAAATAATGTCAGCTTTAAACTTATCTTTTAATTTTTCATCTCTTTCAATAACCTCATCGAAGCAATAACCTTTCTTTGTCAAATATTGCTTGATTACCTTAACACCCTCTGGCGTTTCTTTCGCAGGAACGATTAGTAATTTGACATTAAACCTAGGGTGAGAAAGCATTGAATTGTATAATAATTCTGTTTTCCACGCACCAAGTTCACTTAAAACAAATAATACGGTAATTCTTTCTTTCTTTCTTACACTTTTAATTTTATTTGGAAGAATAATGGATTGATACAAGGGTGAAAGAATAAAGAATTTCAATCTTAAGTAATAATGTCTAAGACATTGTCCTGTGTTCTTAATTATTTCTAATACTTTAATATTCATATTTTTAAAACTGTTGATTGATAGTCTAAGCTCCCGCATTTGCTACATATTCATAATAGCTCAGCCTTTCAAGTCTGGAAGTGTAGATACTTATCTATAGTTAGGAGTTAGGGTACATCTTTTCATAATACCGATGGTAGTCTCCGCTGGTAACATTGTCCATCCACTCCTGATTGTCCAAATACCAACAGACGGTCTTCTCAATACCCTCCTCAAACTGGAGACTCGGCTCCCAGCCCAGTTCCCGCTGGAGCTTGCTGCTGTCAATGGCATAGCGCAGGTCGTGTCCGGCACGGTCGGTGACGTAGGTAATCAAATCCATGTCTGCCCCTTCCGGACGGCCAAGCAAACGGTCAACGGTATTGATAAGCACCTTGATAATATCAATGTTCTTCCACTCGTTGAATCCTCCAATGTTATAAGTCTCAGCAATCTTTCCGTTATGGAAGATGGTGTCTATCGCCCGTGCATGGTCTTCCACATACAGCCAGTCACGCACGTTCTCGCCCTTGCCATAGACCGGCAACGGCTTGCGGTGACGGATATTGTTGATGAAAAGCGGTATCAGTTTTTCCGGGAATTGATAAGGGCCGTAGTTGTTGGAGCAATTTGTCACAATAGTCGGCAGACCGTAGGTATCATGGAATGCCCGCACAAAGTGGTCGCTGCTGGCCTTAGCCGCGCTATAAGGGCTATGGGGCTGGTATTTTAAGTCCTCAGTAAAGAACTTCTCACCGTATGCCAAATGATGTTCCCCGCTGCTGGCTTTAGTGGTAAACGGAGGCTCAATCCCTTCGGGATGCGTCATCTGAAGGGCACCATACACCTCATCGGTACTGATATGGTAGAACCGCTTGCCCTCGTACTTCTCCGGCAGGCTCTCCCAATACACCTTCGCCGCCTGCAGCAGGCTCAATGTACCCATCACATTGGTTTGTGCAAAGGTGAACGGGTCTTTGATGCTGCGGTCAACGTGACTCTCAGCGGCCAGATGGATAATCCCATCAATATGGTCACGTTGCATGATGTCCAGCATCGTCTCAAAGTCACAGATGTCCGCTTTGATGAAGTGGTAGTTCTTCTTGTCTTCAATATCTTTGAGGTTAGCCAAGTTCCCCGCATACGTCAGCTTATCCACATTGTAGATATTATACTGCGGGTACTTGTTCACGAACAGTCTTACTACATGACTGCCAATAAATCCAGCTCCGCCGGTAATGATGATATTCTGCATCGTTCTATTTCTTTAAGTTGTTAATGCATTGTTTGAGGGAATCAGTCCAATAGGGAATCTTGATTCCAAAAGTCTCTTTGATCTTGGTCTTGTCAAGCACTGAATAGGCCGGACGCTTCACTGGGCTAGGAAACTCGTCACTGTGGCAAGGCTGAATATCACATCCCGTTTGACCAACATATTCCGCTATCATCTTGGTGAAGTCATACCAAGAGCAAACGCCTTCATTCGAGAAGTGGTAAACTCCAGACTTAGTGTAGGTTATCGGTGATAGGTTATCGTTTATTGAATTCTTATAGTCATCAAGTATTGAAGTGATGGCCTCTGCAAGGTCGTATGCGTATGTGGGTGTGCCAACCTGGTCAAACACAACTTTTAGTTGAGGTTTAGTGGCCGTGAGGTTCAGCATTGTCTTCACGAAGTTCTTTCCAAACTCGCTGTAAAGCCAAGCAGTACGCAAGATGACATAGTTGCATCCGACTTTCCGTATCGCTTGCTCACCATGCAATTTGGTCAAACCATAAACGCCAGTTGGAGTCCCCTTTTGATCTTCCTTACAAGGAGTGTTATACGGGTCGCCTCCAAATACATAATCTGTGGAAATGTGAACCAACAATCCACCAACCTCTTTCATGGCAATAGCCAAGTTCTCTGGAGCCTTGGCGTTCAGCATCTCCACAAGTTCATATTTCTTAGGTGCTTCTGCACCATCCACATTAGTCCATGCCGCACAGTTCACGATGACCTTGACATCGTTCTCTTTTACGATTGCACGAATGGCGTCAAGGTTGGTGATGTCAAGAATAGCAGTTTCCAGTCCTTCCATCTCAACCACATCAGTAAAGATGTATCTATCCTTTGAGCCTTGAGAGACAATACGCATTTCATTGCCCAACTGTCCATTTGCTCCTGTTACAAGTACGGTCATAATCAATAAAGGCTTATGTTAATATCAAAAGGACTGTCAAAATCCTTCAGCAAAGCATGTTTGGTATCCTTCTCTGAAAGATTAACTTTCTCAGCGGGGATTCTCCAGTCAATACCTAATGACTCATCGAGTATTGAAATACCCCCATCTGCTTCAGGATGATAGAACTCATCGCACTTATACTGGAACAATGCTGTCTCTGAAAGAACAGCAAAGCCGTGTGCAAATCCACGAGGCACAAAGAACTGACGGTGGTTCTCCTCTGTCAACTCTACTGCCACATGCTGCCCGAAAGTTTTTGAGCCTTTTCGTATATCCACGGCCACATCGAGAACTGCACCTTTAACGCAACGCACCAATTTACTCTGCGTGAACGGTGGTCGCTGAAAATGCAATCCTCGCATCACACCGTATGAGGACATGCTCTCGTTGTCCTGCACAAAATTTATCGTATGCCCAAGAATCGGAGCAACCTTCTCATCAAACTCGCGTTGCGAGAAACTTTCAAAGAAATACCCCCTCTTGTCACCAAATACTTTGGGCTCTAAAATTAATACTCCTTCAATATCCGTTTTTACAACCTCCATATCTAATCGTTTGTTAATGTCCCTGAATTTATTTCCTCTTTCATCTCGTCAATCACTTTCAAGAGGTACTGGCCATACTGGTTCTTCAGCATCGGCTTGGCCAACTCACGCATCTTCTCCTCACTTATCCAGCCATTACGGTAGGCAATACCTTCCAAACAGGCCACTTTTAACCCTTGCCGTTTTTCTATGACCTCTACAAAGGTACTTGCTTCTGCTAGTGAATCATGTGTGCCTGTATCAAGCCATGCAAAGCCACGACCAAAGACCTGAACCTTTAGCTCTCCATCTTTCAAGAATTCCTGATTCACTGTAGTAATCTCCAATTCACCTCTTGCGCTGGGCTTGATATGCTTGGCCACATCTACCACCTTATTTGGATAGAAGTAAAGCCCTACCACTGCATAGTTCGATTTCGGTTCTTTAGGCTTTTCCTCTATGCTTAAGCAATTACCTTGCTTGTCAAATTCAGCCACTCCGTATCTTTCTGGGTCTGATACCCAATAGCCAAAGACGGTGGCTTTTTTCTCTTCTTCTGCTGCTTTAACGGCCATGCGCAGCAATCCAGTGAAACCGCTACCATAGAAGATATTATCACCAAGCACGAGACAAGCACTGTCATCACCAATGAACTTCTCCCCAATGATAAACGCCTGAGCCAGTCCATCAGGTGAAGGTTGCTCGGCATACTCAAAGTGCACACCATAGTCTGAACCATCTCCCAGCAGTCTCTTGAAGCCAGGGAGGTCGTATGGAGTAGAGATAATCAATATATCCCTAATCCCCGCCAACATCAATGCACTGATGGGGTAATACACCATCGGCTTATCATAGATGGGTAATAACTGCTTGCTTACCCCTTTTGTTATAGGGTAAAGTCTAGTGCCGGACCCTCCGGCAAGTACGATTCCTTTCATGCTTATATAGGTTTTATTAGTATCTTGTATAAGGAGCAAGTCCCGCTGTTATTGAACCTTTGCCTTTCGGCATCTTATGAGAGACCAACGGGTTCCCTGCCCCTTATGGTTGGGCAGTTCCGGGTGTGCGGATTCCCTTCCCTGCCCCTCGCGGTTCCGCCTGCGCGTAAAAAGAGTAGTAACTGTCAATTTTGACGTCCAGACTAAAATACCTCCGTTTAGGGCAACTTTCGCCACCTGAAGCTTCTAAAAGCAAGTCAATCTAAATCAGGAAAAGAAAATTTCAAACATCTAATTCAATTAAACATTTCATAAACTGCTCCATATATCTCTTTTCTCCAATAGAGACTCTCAGACAAGTCCCGAACTCTCCCACATTAGGATAAGATTTAATCAGTATCTTTTTCTCTGATTTCATTCGTTCCACAATGGTCGGAGCGTCGGTTCTCGTCTTGATAAAAATAAAGTTACCAGCCTCGCCCTTGTGGGCATAGCCGTTTGCATCCAGCGTTTCAATCAACCAATTGCGACCTTCGTTGAACTTGTCAATCAGCGACTGTAGCACCCCGGGAGTTTCCAGTATCTTCTCAGCGAACTTCATTGCAAAGGCATTGGTGTTATGAGGTGTACAAAGTTTCTGAACCATCCTCACGCCTTCCGGCCACCCTGCAACATAGCCCAAACGACAACCCGCCAGAGAGAACAACTTTGAGAAGGTTCGGGTCACAAACACATGTTCGTGATTCAGCGCATAGTTGATAAACGTACCTGGGTAAAAATAGTGATAGGCCTCATCTATCAGGACATTTATCTGTTTCTCATTCGCTGCTTTCATGATTTTTTCAAACTCTTCCTCAGAATACACATTGCCCATCGGGTTATTGGGATTCAAGAGGATAAGCAATTGAGTGTCATCCGTGAGTGCATTGATAATGTTATCCACATCCATCGTCAGGTCTTCATTATACGGCACCTTCACAAAGTCGCGGCCATACATTTCCGAATAGACCTGGAACATGAAATAACTCGGAACCACACCGACAATTCTTCCACCGGGAGCAGTGAATGCTTGTATGATGTATCGAATGCCCTCAGCTGAGCCATTCACCAGACAAAGATGCGATATGTCTGTGCCGAGATAATTGGCAAGCACCTCTGTAAAGTGAAGTGTTTCGGGATACTGTGCCACAAACTGTGGTGTCACATCCTTTAACACCTCATTGATGAATTCTTGGGGCAGGCCACCGGGGTTCTCGTTCAAGTCAAGACGAAGGAAGTCTTTACGCTCATTCTGGTCGAAAATCCTAAAGAGGTTTTCAATTTTGGAATCTAAATAGTACATATCTGAATTCTTTTTTTTGTTTCTTTTTTTTTATTGTTCAGCATCGTACTATTCAGATTCTCTATTCCTAAATGAAGCCCTTACACTGTAAGTCCCTGAATGCCTCTATCAGCTTGTCGTAATCCGCTGTTGTTAGTGCGCCTATATGTCCGACCCTGAAAACAGTGTCTTTCATATCGCCGCCGTTAGGACATATCCAGATACCGTACTCGTCTTTTAGCTTGATAAAGATATCGTAAGCCGATGCCGTGGTGGGGTGCAGTGGTGTTACTGCATTTGATAATGACTCGGAAATAATCTCAAACGGCAAGTCTTTGATGCCGTTCCGGAAATATTGTGCGAGTGCAGCAGTTCTCTTTACTTCCGATTCTACCCCCCCCATTTGGTCTATTTCTCTTAATCTCACATTGATTTGTCTCAGCACGCCAACGGCTGGAGTCCAGGGCGTTTGCCCCCTATCCTGATTCTTTAGTGCCAACTTAAGATCCAGATATTGACAGCAGCACTTGGTGTTCTCGATCCGCCTTAATGCTGAAGGTGCCAATACCATCAGAGCAATACCAGGAGGACAAGCCAATGCCTTCTGGCTGCCGGTTATCATAATTCCGGCATCCAGAGCGGCCATGTCAAACGGGTCTGCAAGGAATGTGCTGATGGTGTCAACAATCAGGAAGCACCCATTGCGTTTGCAGAAATCACTTACCAGATTGATGTCAAAGTGAACGCCCGTAGAGGTCTCGTGTTTCTGTAAGAGGAACGCAGTATAGCCCTTGCCCTCGTAAGGTGCAAGATGCTCCGGCTTCAACGCCTTTCCATGGCCCAGTTTGATTTCCGTATAAGGAATCTCATGCAGAGTCAGCAGTTCGACAAACCGCTCCCCGAAGCTACCACCATTAATGACAAGAGCTTTGTCATCTTTTGTAAGGGTATTCATGATGGCGGCTTCCATACCTCCCGATCCCGAACAGGTCAGGAATACGGCTCTACTATCATCCGTTGCTTTCGCAAACTTCTTGACCAGTCGTTCATTCTCCAGCATCAACTCGGAGAATTCCGACGTCCTGAAATAAGGCACCTGTTCTGCCCCGATTGCCAAAACGGCATCAGATGACATAACAGGTCCGACTGTAAAGTTTATCATATCTCTTTCGTTTTAAATTTCCATAAAGTTTCTACTTTCTATAAACTGCTGCATCACCGCTGCCATCTGGATAGACTCTCTTCTGCGAAGTCTGGAGTTTGAGAACTGATGGTTCAAGATGCTGCTGACAAACTCCTGAATCTCGTAGCGCAAGCCAAACCCATCCCATTTGTAGAAGAATTTCTTGTTCTCATTTTGATCTTCATAGCGGAACTCAAAGTAATCGGTCAGCCACCACGGAGCCGGAACGTATGCATAGCCTTTTGTTCCGGATATGACCAAGTTGCCCTCAGTCTTCACGCCAAGTCCTACCTTAAAAGAACAAACCGCATTCTTATATCTGAACACCCCTTTGGTGTAGGTGTCAATACCGTTATCCATCCTTGAATAGAGATTCAGGTTCTCATAGTCTATCCCACATAGTTTGAAAATAGGCAACAACGGGTAACTGCCTTGTTCAAACAATGCGCCACCTCCCTGTTTCGGGTCAAACTCACGACCGTTCTTGTCAAGCAATTGAGACAATGACGCTTCAATATCCACGACTTCCCCTATCACGCCAGACTTTATCATCACCATCAAGTGGTTGAAAGCCGGACAGTGGGCCGTCTTATTTGCTTCCATCAAAATCAGTCCCTTGGACTCTGCCAACTGATATACTTCTTTTGCTTCTAGGCCACTTAGCACCATTGGTGTTTCACAAAGCACATGCTTTCCCGACTCTAAAGCCTGCTTGATATAGGTGTAATGTGAAAGATGAGGTGTTGCTACATATACAGCATCCACTTCGGAATATAAATCTTCTGGGGTATCACACACTTTGATGTTCTCAAACTGGTTTGACAGTTCTTTTGCCGCCTCTTTATCAATATCGTAGGCCGCAACGACCTCAACACCACTAACCACATCAGATTCTAAAGGAAACCTCTTTGCTACGCGCCCGCAACCAATTATACCGAATTTCACGTTCACGGTTGTTTCGGCCCGCAACATTGTGGAACTGATTCCCTCTGTGCGAGGCAGATAGACAACCTTGCAATATTCATTAAGGTAATCGAACTTGCCCACCCAATCAGAACCAATGGCAAAAATATCCACATCATATTTTTGAATATCATCAATTTTCTGCCCAAGATAATCCTCAATGATGACCTCATCTGCGTAGCCTGTTTCCTTCACGGCTTCCACACGTTCCAGCACATTGTTACGAACATTGAGCTTTCCTCTACCACGATCAAAACTGTCGCTGGTCACTCCTACGATAAGATAGTCCCCAAGTTCTTTTGCTCTGCGGAGAAGGTTAATATGGCCTTGATGCAGAAGGTCATAAGTTCCATATGTAATTACTTTTACCATAAATGGGATTTATTGCATTATTTGTGTGTATTAATTATATTATGGAGCGGGTGTCCGCTGTTTTTGAACCTTTGCCTTGAGGCATCTTATGAGAGACCAGCGGGTTCTTCACTTCATTATTCTTAGTTCTGCGGTGTTCAGTTCCCTTTCGGGTGCCCCGCCTCTTATGGTTGGGAAGTTCCGGGTGTGCGGATTCCCTCCCTGCCCCTCGCGGCTGACTTTCGTCTACGTTGCTACACTTCGGAAAAACATGCAAGCATGCTTTTCACTCAGCTTTCGCAACTACCCGCCTGCGCGAAAAAAGCGGCAGCCGCAAATTTTTAATATTACGATTATAATATAGCGTCTGTGTTAATTGAATATCCAACAGCCTTCAGTCGTTTGGCTAATTTGTATTTCCACATTCCTTCGTTATCCACTGGAGTATAAATAATGCCATCAAGGTCTCCGGGCTTTTCAACTCCACTTTCCATTAGTTCAAAGACATGGGAACGGTCAAGTTTTCCAATGAAATAGCCCATTTCGAACACCACATTCTGCCGGGCTCTATTATGATATTCAGCTTTGAAATCCTTCTCTTTCTTCTCTCTAACTAAATCATTCTTTGAAACAGCCCAATCATCACTTGTCAAAAGGATAACGGCAAATCCAACATCAGACGCATTTGCTTCAAACTTCTCAATTATTGTATTGCCATAGTCTTCTTGCTCATGCAGTATAATTGCCTCTAAACCCATTTGTTCAATAGTTCGAGCAACTTCTATCTTCAAGGCTGCATTATGTCCATGTACAATAAAAACTTTCTTTTTGTCCACCTTAGTATTCTTGTCTAAAATGGTTGTAGCAGCATTATCCAATGCACACGGAATTAAATCCAACCGGTCAATAAACCCCTTGATATAAGCAATTTGGTCTCTTATGCTTGATTTCTGTTCCTCAACAATATCACTCATAAAATAACTCCTCTGCGTCCGAATATACCCATCCAAGTCCGTATTGTTAGGATGTTCAAAGGAACGAGTAAAGATTTCTCTGTTCCTATTATCCCATATATGGTACTGACGAAAGAACTCATCCTGTTGAGTTTTATCGTATTTATCACCGCGGGGTCGCCCTGCCCCAAACATATCATATGAATAACCTCCAGATACCTTGGCCACACTCATTTCAAGTAATGGTGCGGCTGCTCCAATCTGTATCTCAAACAGATGCTTGACCTTTTCCCTTGATTTAATTAAGGTGCTGGATATTGGTTGTTCTGGTTCTTGTGCCTTCTTCTTTGCCATATGTATCTATTTTATTACGTCTATTATCACAGTTTTTTCAGTTAATTCTTCTCCCCTTCCTCAATATTCCAACGAGCAATCACCTCCCGTGCTATGTGCTCCTCCAATGCTATACCGGAAGAAGGGATGCTTACTGTATAGACTTTGGATTGATACATATTTTTTTAAAGTTTCAGGCCCTAGTCTGACTATATCTGGGTAATCAAGGTGTGCGGAGCCTTGAACTACCCAACTGCGACCCCGCTTGCGCGTAAAGTAGTGACCGCTTATTGTTATTTCTTTATTGTTACTTTCTCTAAAATATCTTCAAGATACACACCATTCTTAGGCTTGCCTGTTTTATAATCTCTACAAACATAAAAGAAATTACAATCAGGATTTGTAAATTTGAAAGAATCGTAAGCGCCTTTGTAAATTTCTTCGCACCAAGGGGTATATATAAAGCTGACAAACATCTTGTGACCACGTGGTTTCATTCGAACCACATCTCCAATCTCAAATTTTGCTACCATTGCATGTTATTGTTTAAATAATGGGGGGCTCATGCTTTTTGTTACTCATAAGAAACCGTCTCACGAATAAATCCTGCAAAATCACTGTCAGGCAGGTTCTGTAACACGGCTTTTAGTTTGTCATGCAAAACAGAGGCAGTCCCCACAGTATTTGCCACTATTGGACGATAGTAGTCTCTGTTAGCAAGGATTATTTGTTGGCATTCTGCATCGTCAACCACCTTGGCGAGTATCTGATTGGCAGAATCATCACAATGGTTCGCAGCATTGATACCACTCTGCTCCAACCAGCTATGCAGCATCTTGAACTTAGATGGATTCATGCCATATCCTTGAACACCATTGAGAATGTGGTTACGAATGTCAATTACCTGTGATGAAATGGATGCATAGTCAACTTTAGAAAGCAAACTATTCCAAGTCGCATCATTGAAAGATCCATTCTTTGCTGCATAGTCAAGGAGAGAAGCAGCAAGACCAGTGAGATTGCCAAGATTAGTTGTTGTGACATAGTCTGTATCAATCAGTTTCTCCAATGCTATGCTCCATGTGGAGTTAGGACGGGATACCGTATTTGCTTGAACAAACTGGTTGTTAGGTTGTTGAATTAACTCAGCCACACACTTTGAAAGGAGTTCTTTTGCCAAAGATGTGTCTTCTGCCAGCAAAGCATCAATCCATGCTGTATCGCTCAGAAGGTTAAAGAAGAGTTTACTCTGTTCTTGTTCAGATATATGCTTGTATCCCCAGTCATCAGCAAACAGGATGAGGGATTGTCGTTGAACTCCTATATGACTTACAAAGTCTTGCCAATGTTCAATGAATTCCGGATAGTCAGGATTGTCATCGTGTTTCTTGGTCTCAATCATCTTCTTCAGCAGATTGCGACGGAAATGAATATTCAAGTTGGCAAGGTAGTCCTTGAAAAGCTTGGTTGTGCTGGTATAAAACAGAACACGTGGCAACAACATATTAACATGACGCTCGTCATCCGCCAATTGCTCAAAGACACCAATGCTCTTAAGTGCAAATATCTCGTCATAAGCGGCTTTGGCCTCGTCTGTCTGCACTTCTTGCCAAAGGGTTGTGTTGTAATTGACATCTTGAGTACTTTGGAATGTACTATAGAAAATACGCTGGATGGCAATAAGGTGCTGGGCAACAAGGGCTGATGCTTTCTTTTGATTGAACTGCTGAACAGCATATTTGCCTACTTCTGCTACAGTGTAGTCTTTATCGTCTTTTAGACACTTAAGAACCTCTAAATACGGGAAAGTTTTATCTATGGACGTCTCTATCGTTTGGTTCAGGTCATCTGCTTTAGCTTTTAGAGGGAAGCGCTTATAGTTCTCTCCTGCCTTTAATACATACTCAGCAAAGCGATTTGCATCTATTATACTTGCAGGGCATACCTTGTTAATAACAAGGCCTTTGGCAAAAGTAGCATCGTAAAGAGCAGTTAGTTGAATGTAGAGTTGAGTTCCATCAACTTCTTTACTATTATCAATCAACCGCTTGCTAAATGCCGCTACGCAGCGTTCTGCCAAAGTGGATGTTACATGGCTAAATACTATACGATAATAGTCTGTAACTTCTTTGACCGGAGCTTCCAACGCAACGAATCGCTCCCCAAAATGGCGCCAGATATTAGCAAGTCTGACTTTATCCCTACCGGTCAATTTATCTGCATCAATAGCCTGAATCAAAGTGGCTGCATTAGCGTACTCATTAATTGCCATATTCTTAACATCCTCCTCCAACAAAAGCATGAAATGAGGGTTTTCAACGTATTTGTCAAATGAACCGCTCTTATCAGAGCCGGAAATGCAATTACGTATATATCGCTTCAAAACAATCTGAGTTGCGTTTTTAGGCTCCACACCATAAACCATAGCAGCAATGTCACGCTGCATATCATTTAGGTTCACTTTGCCAAAGAGCAGTTGATTGAAGGCTTTGTAATACTCATTGGCCAAAATAAACTCGTCCGTTGTAACATCTTTCAGCTCTCCGTCTTTACCAGTTTGTATCTGAGGTTTACGCAACATCGTATCTTCGGTGAGTACATAAACTGCTCTGGAGACAGGACTGATATGATTCTGCCACTGCTTGGTCAACTTTACATTGTTGTTAATGAATGAGATAATCTCCCTAACATTAGGCATTGGATGCTGATGACGGTAGCATTGAGAAATCAGTTCAAGACTGTCATCATCAACAGTTGCTCCAAAGGCTTCACGGAAGAGTTCCTCAAAGATATTTTTGTAATCTGCAACAATCGGTTCCGGCACACGGTATATTACCGGGAACGTCTTGTCCAAGAATCCCCTTAACAGCATAATACTCTTTTCATCGGTATCTTTTGACGAGAAGACCGCTGCAAGATGGCTTTCATCGTAAGGGATGATACACCAGATATTCGGATAGCCGTCATCTGCAAAGAAAGTCTGAATAAGTGACCAGAACTGATGAACCTTTTCTGAAGGTAAACGGTCCATATTGTCAAAGACAAGCACCAATTTCTCTGTCATTGGGATGCCATTGGAAATCTCCGTCATCCATTCCTTGAATTCCCTCACGGATGGCTCCTGTTCGCTAATGACGTATGAAGTGGTGTCGCTCTTACCCTCTGTATTGTACATCCTCCACATCTCACCAAGTTTTCCTTTGCATGCTGCGATAATAAGAAAGACAACAATAGGGATTAATATAATTGAAAGTTGTACCCACCAACACAGATCCTTTGCTACTAAATCCACCAAGGGTATCAGAAGACCTGTTATAAGCAACATCAAAACAAAGACCTTAGTCCAGTTATTGATTGAAGGGACTGTAATATCACGTGTATATGACTTGCGAGAAAGAAGGGAATTAAGCTTATCTAACCAAGTGCACTCAATCTCTTCTACCTTACCTTCGCCCTCGGGTTTCATCACCAGCATAGTAGTCATACCAGTCAGCTTATTCACCTCCGGACGCATCAAATGGCGGGTCAACAGTTCCAAAATGGAACGACGCTGTAAGTCTTCCTGATTGCCCCAAGCATCAAACGTAAAGAAAGTATAAGAGCCTTTCTTGTTCAGTTCATCCTCAAGAATCTTAATCACATTTGATTTACCACTTCCCCACTTTCCTTCCAGTCCAATCAGTCGCGAGAATACTGGTTTCGTACCCTTTTGGGCCTCGTCATCCGTCCCGCTTATATGCACAGCAACAGCTTGGGCAAGTCTCTCCTGAGACTTTCCCTCAAACATATCCGCTCCTTTCGGGTGGTTACTAACGTAACGTGGATACTGTACCTCGGCCAGTGCCTGTTCTACATTCTGTTGCTTTTTTGCCATATTGTTATTTTTTTCTTAATTAATGCCCTCCAGTGCTACACCGGAAGAAGGAATGCTTACTGTATATACTTTTGCGTTGAACATATTATTTGATTTATATTCATCGAACTTGCTAATTTACTTCTACCTATCTTCGACATCACTTCGACATTTCGTCCATCTCTCCCCGTCCATTTTCGGAACATTTTTGCTTCTCTCCCGTCACTACTAAGCATCCGTTCCGTCGCTTCAAAAATACCTCATCGTAACCATGAACCATGAATCGTGAACCCTTAACCATCCTCCTTCGGTCACTGGAGAAACCCGTGAGCCATTATCAGACTTCGTATCTATCTACTTCCTCGCCACCAAGCGCCCGCACAATGCGCGAGCAGGCCTTGCCATCCCCATACGGATTCACAGCGAAGATGTATGACGTATGAGGGATAATGTTTGATGTTATTTCCCATCGCTCTTATCTTCGTCTATCTTTTTGCAGCGGTGAGTCAATACTTTTACAAGTTCGTTGCAGTCTGCATGCAGGCTATTGTATTGCGTATCCGTAAGGTAGCTGTTTCGATGTAGAAGGTCAAGCCAGTAAAGACTCTCGCGAGCTTCTTTCAGTGCTATGTAGCTTTTGCTTTTGAAGTCAGCTTTACTAATTGCGCTTGTCGCCTCTGCATTATTTGCACCAATGCTCGTTCCTGCTCGCAGAAGCTGATTGCAAAGGTTAGCGACAGTTTGAAGATAAACCGGTATAGGCTTCTCGTAAACTCGTTTCCCGTTTACTACCGTAAAGCCCGGTTTCTTGTTGGCTGCCTCCTTTAACAAGTAATCATTAAGTTTAATGATTCTGTCGCCAAAAGACAAGCACTTCTCCTGTATCTTCTCACCTATTTCAGACATCCTACATCCTACATCCTACATCCTACATCATACATCAAACATCAAACATCAGACGCAATACCTCTCTACTTCTTCACCTCGTAGTGCACGGACAATTCTGTCGCAAGCACGTCCATCCCCATAAGGATTGACTGCTTGAGCCATAGAATTGTAGTAAGTTTCGTCTTCAAGAAGACGACTTACTTCGTTTACAATCAAATCATGGTTGGTGCCCACGAGCTTCACCGTACCGGCACTCAGTGCCTCGGGACGCTCGGTGGTGTCGCGCATCACCAGCACGGGTTTGCCAAGTCCGGGAGCCTCTTCCTGGATGCCGCCAGAGTCGGTAAGGACAACGGTGGATTTCTCCATCAGATACACAAACTCCAGGTACTGCAAAGGCTCAATGAAGAAGAAGTTATGAGCCTCTCCCCATCCCTCTCCTGAAGGCGAGGGGGCCTTATGCTCCAGCACTTCCTTGCCAAAGACCTCACCAATGGGCTTCCGCACATTGGGATTGAGGTGCATGGGATAGACAAAATCCACATCGGGATATTTCTCGCTCAGGTCTTTCATGGCTGTCACCATAGAGATAAACCCTTCACCGAAGTTCTCTCTACGATGGCCTGTAATCAACACGAGTTTTTTCTTTGAACACGAATTGCCCGAATCCGACGAATTATTCGTGTCATTAGTGTGATTCGTGTTCAGTCTCGTCACATCGTAGCCTGCGGCTTTGAGGACGTTTTCTTGCTCTTTGGCAAGTTCGGGGTCGCTCTTCAGCTTATCGACTACCATGTGGAGGGCATCAATCACGGTGTTGCCCGTCACGAATATCTGCCCGTGAGCCTTCTCGTCCAGCAGGTTCTTCTCGGAGAGCGGTGTGGGCGCAAAGTCATACGTGGCAATCCTTCCCGTAATCTG
>ERZ842401.1059-NODE-1059-length-40390-cov-7.530061_pt1 | contig 40390 bp, 34 predicted proteins | sample MGYA00521270_ERZ842401 | MGnify/ENA primary metagenome ERZ842401 (study PRJEB31892, sample SAMEA3878208) | bioreactor metagenome | biome: Moose rumen | place: Sweden | collected 2011-10 | study: EMG produced TPA metagenomics assembly of the PRJEB12797 data set...
CAACATTCTCTGTCTATTCACAAAAATCTCCCAAAATTATTTTGGACACTATTGGTATTTGCCGCATATTTCGCGGTGAATATTTTTTTGTGTTATCCGCATAAAAACAGAAAGATATGTATTTGTGGGAAAAAGAGGATTGGCCCAATTTTGTGTGGGACAGTCGTAAAATCGACGAAGTGCTGATTCCGTTGAGACATCGGCAGGGACGCTTGCTGGGCATGGCCGAAACACTTGGCTTTGATGTGAAAAGTCGGGGTAATTTAAATTTGATGTGATATGCTATAAAAAGTTGGCCACACGGTAGAGGAAGAAATCGAGGTCTCGTGAGCCACGGTTCTTGATGATGGCGATTTGAATCTTGGCGTTGATGCTTTCGGCGATGGCGTTGGTGCGTAATCCGTCGAAATAGTTGAGGACATAGTCGCGGTTGGATTCTATCATGGCGCAGAATTTGTTGAACAGAGTCTGTTTGAGTTCTTTGGCGTGCTTGAGCCATAGCGAGAGTTGCCAGTCCTTGAGGCACTTGTCCGCGTCTGGGGCTGGTGAATACTATTTGCGGAATTGTATGTGCAGTTCGTAGGCGTTGCCGAGGTTTGGGAAGTGGTGAAAGAGGAGCTGAGCCCTGCGTCGCTGGCTGTCGCTCCAGTCCTGCGGCGACTTGTAAAGAAGATAGCGGCAGCGGTGCAGCATCTCGGCCCGGGTCTCGCCGTTTTGGAGTGTGGGCACGCGGTATTTCTTCCTCATCGGCATTCTCTCTCCCACGGGTTTTGCGGCGTTGGCCTTGTATTTCTCGGCATAGTCCTTTGCGGCTTTCTTTTCCTGCCTCTCGGCGTCTTTCTTCAGCCTCACGCGGTAGTCCTGCAGCGCCTTGGTCGAGTGCATCACAACATGGAACTTGTCTGCTGTCTGAATGGCTTTCGGGAATGCCATCGAGCATACCGACTCGAAGGTCGTGGAAAGGTATCGGGTGACGGTCTTGACGCGGTCGAGCGTCTCGCATCCGAAGCGCAGCAAGACCACGACCAGTGTCGGGTAGTCCAGGCTGCGGCACATCATCGCTATCCTGCCGGTGTCGGCATTGGTGAGGACGGTGTGGAACTCCTGCTTGATGTACTTCTCGTCCACAGCCATGTTCTCGCCAACATCTTCCGGACGGAACACCGGCACCCCTATCGTGCCTCCGCTCCCGCACACCGTTGGCGTCTTGAAGTCCCTTCCGTGAAGCTCCTCCCGCACCTGTGGCGAGTCTATCTTCAGTATGCAGTTGCGCACCCAATGCCGCAGCGTGTCGCCTATCACCTTGAGGTCAAACGGGTCTTTTGCCGTCAATCTCTTTTAAAAAAGAAGCGAACTGTCGTGTCGCTTTGCACCCATCCTCCGTGTACGAGTACTGGTTGTAGTAGCACCGGCTGCGGTCCGCCTTGCTCACCCAGCGCCGCCGCCTCAGACGTATCGTGCACCGCTTCATGCCTGACGGGTAGTGATCCATGTCCTTCGGGCGCATGTAACCGTCCTTCAGCAGCTCCTCTCCGGCCTCCGGACGGCGGCTCTCTTTCTCCACCATGTGGAACACACGCTCGTCCTCCAGCTCCTCTATCCGCTCTATTTCAAAGTCATCAAGTATCTCATCGGGTATCACTATACCCAGTATCTGTTGTATTAGCTTGTCATCCATTTCGCGTTTTTTCAACATTAACGCTTTGGGACCGTTTTTAGTGCCGTATCACATCACTTTTCAAATATCCCTATTAACGGTTTCGCTAATATGAAGAGAGCACTTACAAGAAATACTCCACCCCGCTCTCGAAAATCAGCTGGTCTTGGTTGCCGGTGATGTTGAGTGCGGTGTTAGAGGTTATTTTATCAAATTACCCTGAACTATATCAATCTTTGTTGATGTTGTAAAATTTATGCTTTTTAATTGTGTGATTAAGTTATTGATATCGTTTGAATTGCAGTCGATTATCTCGTCCAAGCCGATAATGTCCCCACTTAATATTTTTGCCTTTTGCACATTGGCTTCTGTTGAGTCCATTGTCAGTAAGTAGCATTTCGATTTGCGGTGAACATATTTCAAAGCTATTGCTTCCAAATCAGCTTGTTTATAGCGTTCTCTCAAGCTTGTTTTTAGTGATAGACTTACAGGTGTGGATTGGCAGTATAGCAAGGTGTCGAATTTTACGTTTGGAACAAAAGCAACTTTTGCCTGTGTATAAAAAGGTGTTATTTTTTCGCGGTATAGTAAAGTGTAAATGATATATTCAAAGATGTTGCCATAAAGTGTTGGTTTCCCAGCCTTGGTTAATGCTTTCCAATATTTGCCAACGTACTCCAGAGGAGTGTTGTAATTGACAGTCATAAATGTGTGGTTGGGAATTAAGCTGTCAAAAAGTCTTGTAGTTGCCGACTCATTTTTTGATATTCCCTTATTTGTTAATTCGCTCATAAGGTTTGTGCTTCTGGAGTTTTATTCTTTTAATTATTTGTTCTGCTGTTGCTTGTATTGCAGGTACGGCTACAGAGTTGCCAAATTGTTTGTAGGCAGAGGCGTCTGATACGGCAATGATGAAAGAATCGGGAAACCCCTGTAATCTCGCCCATTCTCTTGGTGTCATTCTTCGCCAACCGTCACGATTTACTTCCCCTTTAATTTTCGTGACGGGAGTGAAGTCGGTTAATCGCTTGTCTATCACAATGTTGCGTTCGCGCCCCATTCCGCCAACAACAATCGCATTGGCTACTCCATCATCTGGGATAATTTCAAAACCGAAACCATTGCCTTTGCTTTCGTGTCTTTTTTTGTGGTTGTATAAGGTTTGCTGATATTGGGTTGAAAGATAGTATTTTACTGAAACTTCTTGTTTTTCTCTGATGTCAATAAAACGTTTGCTTGTGTCAGTTGGTTGTGGATAAGTGAAATCTTTGACATTTTGGTCTTTTCTGAATCCAACTATATATATTCTTTCTCTATGTTGTGGTACACCAAAATTCATGGCATTTACAATCTCGGGGTCAGGAACAAAATAATCCAAGTCGTTCCGCAATACATTTAGTATGGTCTCCAATGTTCTACCCTTGTCATGAATTTTCAATCCTTTTACATTTTCCAAGAAAAAAGCTTTTGGACGTTTCCGTTTTATTATTTCCGCAACATCAAAAAAAAGTGTGCCTCGCGTTTCTTCAAATCCTTTTTTCTTTCCAGCTAAAGAAAAAGCTTGGCATGGAAAACCTGCACAAAGGATGTCGAAATCATCAGGAATGAATTGTTTTGTCGTCTCTTTTGTGATGTCGCCAAATGGTACTTCACCAAAGTTTGCAAGATATGTTTTTTGCGATTGAAGGTCCCATTCAGACGAATATACACATTTTCCTCCAAGATTTTGCATGGCGATTCTGAATCCTCCAATGCCAGCAAATAAATCTATAAAGGTGAATTTGTGGTTTTCGGGAGCGGGAAAAGGAACTGAAAGCAATTCGGGGAAAAGGTCAAACTGAAATGAATGGTCGTTGGCAATCCAATTTTCAGAATTTGCTTCTTTGTTATTTAATAATGTCGAAGCTGCATTTTCAAAAGGTTTGGCAAAGGAAGTGCGCTCATTATGTATGTAATGAGACACAATTGCCGATTCGTTGTTCAGTTCTATTTTGAATGCGGGTTTGTTTAACATTGCAATGACCTTAGTATATTCCTGATTATTGATTTAACTCCTAACTCCGAATTTCTAACTTACAAGAAATATTCCACTCCGCTTTCGAAAATCAGCTGGTCTTGGTTGCCGGTGATGTTGAGTGCGGTGTCGGCGCAGCGGCGTTCGGAGTGCGCCATTTTGCCCAGCACGCGTCCGTCGGGACTGGTGATGCCTTCTATGGCCAAGTACGAGCCGTTCATGTTGAAGTCCTCGTTCATAGTGGGATTGCCGTGCAAATCCACGTACTGCGTGGCTACCTGCCCGTTGGCGAACAGCTTTTCGAGCCATTCGGCAGGAGCTACAAAACGTCCTTCGCCGTGCGAGATGGGAACCACGTAAGTGCCGCCCAGTGTGGCTTTGCAGAGCCATGGCGAGAGGTTCGAAACCACCTTGGTGTAAGCCATTTTCGACTGGTGGCGGCCAATGGTGTTCATGGTCAGTGTGGGAGAGCCGGCGGTTTGCGGACGGATGTCGCCGTAAGGCACAAGACCCAGTTTTACAAGGGCTTGGTAACCGTTGCAGATGCCCAGCATAAGGCCGTCGCGATGGTTTAGGAGCTCCATCACGGCATCGGTGATTTTTGGGTTGCGGAACACCGAGGTGATGAACTTGCCGGAGCCGTCGGGCTCGTCGCCGGCCGAAAAACCGCCTGGTATCATTATCATCTGTGCGCCGCGAATGGCAGTGGCGAATTTCTCCACCGACTGACGTATGTTGCTGGCGTTCATGTTATTGAAAACAATCGTTTCCACATCTGCGCCGGCTCTCATGAAAGCCTTGGCGGAATCGTACTCGCAGTTGGTGCCGGGGAATACCGGTATAAATACTTTGGGACGTGCCACCTTGTGCTTGCAGATGTATATGTTCTTGGCATCGAATACCGGTGTGTCGATGGCTTTTTCGGGGGCTTTGGTGGAAGTGGGGAACACGCCTTCCAGAGTCTTTGTCCAAGCCTCAAGTGCCACGTTGATAAGTACTTGGTCGCCGTTGTATTCGAAACTCTCGCTGTTGGTGGTGTGGCCTATTGTGGTGTGGCGGAAAGGCAGCTGTTCGGGGTGCTCCGTTTCCACAACGATGTAGCCGTAGTTTTTGGCGGTAAGTGCGTTAAAAGGCATGCTGTCGTCAATTTTTACACCAATTCTGTTGCCGAAGGCCATTTTGCTCACAGCTTCGATTATGCCTCCGTAGCCTATGGCCCAGGCCGACAGCACTTTTTTGTCGCTAATGGCTTGATACAAAAGCGAGTATTGCTCCAGCACATCTTCGTAGTCGGGTATGCCGAAAGTGTTCTTTTTGATGTCGAGCAAAACAAGTTTGCTGCCGTGCTTTTTCAGTTCGGGGCTTACCACGTGGTTGATGTTGCCCACGCAGATGGCAAACGAAACCAGGGTAGGTGGCACGTCGATGTCGTTGAACGTGCCCGACATGCTGTCCTTGCCGCCGATGGCCGGGAGCGAGAGTCCCATCTGAGCGTCGTAGGCTCCGAGCAGTGCTGCGAAAGGCTGTCCCCAGCGGTAGGGGTCGTTGCCCAATTTTTTGAAATATTCTTGGAAAGTAAGACGTATGCCCGATACGTCGCCGCCGGCAGCGGCAATTTTAGCCACCGAGCTAATTACTGCGTACACGGCGCCGTGGTAGGGGCTCCATGTGGAGAGGAATGGGTCGAAACCGTAGCTCATAAACGACACTGCGGGGGTTTCGCCTTTCAGCACGGGAATTTTTGCCACCATGCTTTGTGTGGGGGTCATCTGTGTTTTTCCGCCGAAAGGCATCAGCACTGTGCCGGCACCTATCGAGCTGTCGAACATCTCTATCAGTCCTTTTTGCGAGCAAACGTTGAGGTCGGCGAGGGTTTTGAGCCATGTGGTGCGTAGGTCATCGGCGTTGGTGTTGCTGTCGAGGTAGCTGTGTTTGTCGTCGGGCATGGAAACGCTGATGTCGGTTTCCTGATGGGCGCCGTTGGTGTTGATGAAAGCGCGCGACAGGTTTACAATCTCTTTTCCGCGCCAAGTGAGTATCATGCGTGGGTTTTCGGTAACGGTGGCCACAATTGTGGCTTCGAGGTTCTCCTCTTCGGCGTAGGCCAGCATCTGGTCCACGTCTTTGGGGTCCACCACTATTGCCATACGCTCCTGCGATTCGCTGATTGCCAGTTCGGTGCCGTCGAGGCCAGCGTATTTCTTGGGCACTTTGTCCAGATTGATAAGCAGACCGTCGGCCAGTTCGCCAATGGCCACAGATACGCCGCCGGCGCCGAAGTCGTTGCATTTTTTGATGAGCGATGCCACTTCCTCGCGTCGGAACATGCGTTGTATTTTACGTTCGGTTGGTGGATTGCCTTTCTGCACTTCGGCTCCGCAGGTGGTTAGCGATTTGGTGGTGTGGCTTTTGGAGGCTCCGGTAGCACCGCCGATGCCGTCGCGGCCTGTGCGTCCGCCGAGCAGGATTATCACATCGCCGGGGTCGGAGGTCATGCGTTTCACACAACGGCGCGGGGCGGCGGCAACCACGGCGCCAATTTCCATGCGTTTGGCCACGTAGTTGGGGTGGTAAATCTCGTTCACTATTCCGGTGGCAAGTCCTATTTGGTTGCCATACGAGCTGTAGCCCTGTGCGGCGGTGGTAACTATCTTGCGCTGAGGCAGTTTTCCCGAAAGGGTTTCGCTGAGGGGCTTGGTGGGGTCGGCGGCGCCGGTAACGCGCATGGCCTGATACACGTAGGTGCGTCCCGAAAGGGGGTCGCGGATACATCCGCCAAGGCAGGTGGCGGCTCCGCCGAAAGGCTCTATCTCGGTGGGGTGGTTGTGGGTCTCGTTTTTGAAATTCCCCAGCCACTCCTCTATTTTTCCGTCCACTTCGATGGGAACCACTATGCTGCAGGCGTTTATCTCGTCGCTAACCTCTTGATCCTCAAGCTTTCCGGCTTTGCGTATGCGCTTGGCGGCAAGGGTGCCGATATCCATAAGCGACACGTATTTGTCCGTGCGTCCGGCGTACTGCTTGCGATGGTCGGCAAGGTAGCGGTTGAAGGCGTTTTCGATAAGCGGGCGGTAGTATCCGTCGTCGAAGGTGATGTTTTTCAGTTCGGTGGCAAAGGTGGTGTGGCGGCAGTGGTCGCTCCAGTAGGTGTCCAGCACGCGGATTTCGGTCATGGTGGGGTTGCGGTGCTCCTCGCCGTGGAAATAGTTCTGTATGTGGCGGAAATCGTTGAAAGTCATTGCCAGACCGAGCCTGTCGTAAAGCTGGCGCAGGTCGGGTTCGGCCATGTCCTTAAAACCGTCGATAATGGCCACGTCGGCGGGCTCGTCGAAATGGGTTACAAGGGTTTCGGGTTTCTGCTCGTCGGTAAGGCGGCTGTCCACGGGGTTTATGCAGTGTTTGATGATGGATTGTTTCTGCTCGTCTGTAAGAGCGCCCGAAATCACGTAGGTGGTTGCCGATTTTATTACCGGCTCTTCGTTTTCGTTGAGGAGTTTCACGCATTGCTCGGCGGAGTCGGCGCGCTGGTCGAATTGTCCGGGCAGGTATTCCACGGAGAAATGGAAGTCGTTGTCGTTCAATGGGAACGTTTCTTCGTAAACATCATCTACGGGCGGTTCCGAAAAAACGGTGATTTTGGCGTTCTGGTAGGTGGCGTCGGACACGTTTTCGATGTCGTAGCGTATCAGTACACGCGCTTTTGTGGCCTCTATGCCCAGATAGTTTTTCAGTTCGTCGAAAAGTTCGTTTGCTTTAACGGCGTAGTCGGATTTTTTTTCTACGTAAATGCGCCTTACTTTCATTGCGGAATTGTGTTTATTTTGATGATTAACAGTTGTTTACTAATGCAATGGCATGGTTTTGCCACAACAAATATACGATTTTTTTTGCAGATTTCGGAGCTCTGTTTTATTGCAGGTCGGGCAATTGGATTTTTAGTTCGAGTTCCATTTGTTTCAGCTTTTGCGTAAATGCCTTGTAATCTGCACTTTCGGGAAACAGTGGCCGGTGTTGCGACATTTTTCGCCATTGCGCCACTTTTTGGCACAGGGCTTTGGTGGGTTCGTCGAAATATGTGTCGGAAAAGCGTTCCCAGATGTATTCCACGGCGGTGGGGGAGGGGTGGAGCAGGTCGGTATCGTAGAAACGGTAGTCGCGGAGTTCGTCCATAACTATCTCGTAAGCAGGGAAATAGGAAACGCTTGGATGGGCGCACTGCAGCTCGTTGGCAAGCAGGTGCAGGGTGGCTTTGCTGAGGGTGTTTTGGCGGTAGCCGTCCTTCCAATGGCGTATGGGACTTACGGTGAGTATTATGCGAAGGTTGGGCACTTCCTTCAAAAGCTTGTCTATTAAGGCGTTGTAGCAAATGACGAGTTCTTCAGTGGAGAGCTTGCGTTTGAAGAACATGTTTCCGGGCATTTTGTGGCAGTTGGCTACCACAGTGCTGTCGGACAGGCAGTAAACGAAAGCAGTGCCGAAGGTAAGTATCAGTGTGTCCGTATGTTGCAGAAAGACATGAGCTTGGTGCAGGGCATTGTTGCAGTTTTGCAGGCAGATGTTCTTGTCGGGGTGCGAAAATTTGCCGTGATGCTGCCACGAGTGCCACAGCCCGTTGCCGGTAACAAGGTCGTTTTCGCCGATTTCGTCTCCCGAAAAGGTCATATGCAAGCACTGGGCAATGGAGATTGGGTTGTAGAGAATGCCGCAGGGGTTGGCCATGGTGTTGAAACCGTGGTATGCCATACGGTTGCCGATATTTTCGGTGAAACAGGAGCCTATCAGCATCACTCTGTTGCGGTGCCCGATGCCGAAGGACGGTTTTTCGATGGTTATGGGTGTGGTTAGCTGCATTTTATCTTTTGTTTACCTCGAACGATTCTATCTGCGGTATTTTTTCGATGGCGGCCACGAATTTGGTGGGATTTACGAGTATTGCTGCCGAACGCATGGTGAGGCTGATGTCGTATTTCAGCGACTTTATCCGGGCGTAGATAGGCACTTTGCCCTTGCATTTTTTTGCCAATTGTTCTATTTTTTCGCACAGTTCGATAGAGATGTTTTGCAGGGGAATGTACAGGGTGATGTTTTTGGTGCGGAGGTCGAATATTTCGTCGAGCAATGACATGTCGCTGATTTTTAGTTCCAGCTCGTTGGGGTCTTTGCTCCATTGACGGGTCTGTATTCTGCCACGACAGAAGACAAACAGTCCTTTTTGGAAATAGTTGCGGATGTTCATGTAATCCTTGCCGAAAGCTCGGAACTCGAAAGAGCCGTTGTAGTCTTCGATGGTCATCGCTCCCCACGGGTTGCCTTTTTTGTCCAAGCGTTCTACCACGCTGGCCACATATCCTCCGAAAGTGAGTTCGCGGTCGCGGATTTGCTGGTAGTTAGCGGTGTCGGCGAGTATCTGCGTGTTGCAGTTGGTATAGAATCGCATGGTCCATTTGAACTCGTCGAGCGGATGTCCGGTGAGGAAAATGCCGATGGTCTCCTTTTCGAAATTGGCTTTGATGACGGTGTTCCAGTCCTCCACCTTGGGTATGTCGAGCTGCAGGCTTTCGGCCAACTCGTCGGAGCCGCCGAAGAGCGAGAACTGCGACGAAGCGGCGTTTTCCTGCTCTTTACCGCCCCAGCGTATCAGCTTGTCGAGGAACGACGGGGTGTTGTCGTTGTCGTTTTCTTTGTAGAAATAGGTGGCGCGGTTGATGCCGAATTCGTCGAGGGCGCCCGATTTCACCAGCGACTCGATGCTGCGTTTGTTTACGGTGCGCAGGTTTACGCGTCGCAAAAAATCGAACAGGTCCTTGTAGTTGCCGTTTTTCTGCCGTTCGTCGATGATGGCTTGGGTAGCGGCTTCGCCCATGCCTTTCAGTCCCCCGATGCCATAGCGTATCTCGCCTTTTTTGTTTACGGTGAACACGTCGATGGATTCGTTCACACTTGGCTGCAATATCTTGATTTTCATCTTGGTACATTCGTCCATCAGCTCGCCCACGCGTGTAACGTCGGCACGTTCGGCGGTGAGGTTGGCGGCCATGAACTCGGCGGGGTAGTGGGCTTTGAGGTAGGCCGTTTGGTAGGCCACCCACGAGTAACAGGTGGCGTGCGATTTGTTGAAAGCGTAGGAGGCGAATTTCTCCCAGTCGGCCCAAATTTTTTCCAGCACTTGCGGGTTGTGGCCGTTGCTTTTTCCGCCTTCGATGAACTTGGGTTTCATGGCATCCACGATGTCTTTCATTTTCTTACCCATGGCCTTTCGCAGGGCGTCGCTCTCGCCGCGGGTGAAGTTGGCAAGCTGTCGGCTCAAGAGCATCACCTGCTCCTGATAAACGGTAATTCCGTAGGTGTCTTTCAGGTATTTCTCCATGCATGGGATGTCGTAGGTGATGGGGCTTTTTCCGTTTTTGCGGGCTATAAAGTCGGGGATATAGTCCATGGGACCTGGGCGATAAAGTGCGTTCATGGCTATAAGGTCCTCGAACTGAGAGGGTTTTAGCTCGCGCAGGTTGCTCTGCATTCCCGCCGACTCGAACTGGAACACCGCCACAGTGTTGCCTTCGCAGAAAAGCTTGTAGGTTGCGGGGTCGTCGATGGGTATGTGGTCGATGTCCACATCGATGCCGCGCGAGAGTTTGATGTTTTTCAGGGCCTCCTTTATTATGCTGAGAGTAGAAAGTCCGAGAAAGTCCATTTTTATAAGTCCCACGTTTTCAACTACATGTCCATCGTACTGGGTTACCACGACCCTTTTTCCGGCTTTTTTGTCGTCCACGGTGCACATTGGAGCGAAATTGGTGAGGTCGTCGGCGCCTATTATCACTCCGCAGGCGTGGATGCCAATCTGCCGGTTGGTGCCCTCCAGCTGGCTGGCGTAGGTGAGCATTTTTGCCACGTTTTCGTCTTCGCCTTCGTACAGTTTTTTTATTTCGGGCACATATTTGATGCAGTTTTTCACCGAAATTTTCAGAGGTTTGCCTTTGGCGTCTTTCAGGGTTTCGGGGAATTTCTCGGGTACGAGGGCTTTTATGGCGTTGGTTTCGGCCACCGAGATGTCCTGCACACGGCACACGTCGGCAATGGAGTTTTTGGTGGCCATGGTGCCGTAGGTGATGATGTGTGCCACTTTTTCGGCACCGTATTTCTGTGTTACCCAGTCCAATACGCGTTCTCGTCCGGCGTCGTCGAAATCCACGTCGATATCGGGTAGCGATATGCGGTCGGGGTTGAGGAAACGCTCGAATAGCAGGTCGTATTTCAGAGGGTCTATATCGGTGATTTTCAGGCAGTAGGCCACCACCGAGCCTGCCGCCGAGCCACGCCCCGGCCCAACTATCACGCCCAGCTCCTCGCGGGCAGCGCGTATGTAGTCCGACACAATAAGAAAATATCCGGGGAACCCCATGGTTTTCATCACATGCAGCTCAAACACAATGCGTTCGTGCTGTTCGTCGGTGAGGGTGTCGCCATAGCGCATTTTGGCGCCTTCCCATGTGAGTTTTGCAAGGTTGTCGGCCTCCAGCTTGATGCGGTACAGACGGTTGTATCCGCCCAGTTTCTTTATTTTTTTCTCGGCCTCTTCCTGCGAAAGCACGGTGTTGCCGTGTTCGTCGCGGGTGAACTCGTTGAAAAGGTCTTCGTCGGTAAATTTCTGGTGGTACTGCTCCTCGGTGCCGAAATCTTCGGGAATGGGGAACACTGGCATTATGGGGTCGGCGTTGATGCTGTAGGTTTCTACCTTGTCGGCAATTTCCATGGTGTTAGCAAGGGCTTCGGGCAGGTCGGAGAAAATGGCCTCCATCTCTTCGGGAGTTTTCAGCCACTCCTGTTTGGTGTAGTGCATTCGGTTGGGGTTGGCCACCTTGTCCTGCGTGCTGATGCAGATAAGGCGGTCGTGGGCTTCGCCGTGCTCCTCTTCAACAAAGTGCACGTCGTTGGTGGCAATGATTTTGGTGTTGGTTTTTGCGGCGAGTTCGAGCAGCACTTTGTTCACCTCCTGCTGGCGTTCGTAGGTGGAGGTGTCGCCGCCGGGCTTGTCGGTTTTGTGGCGTTGCAGCTCAAGGTAGAAATCGTCGCCGAATATGCTTTTGAACCATAGCACGCTCTGCTCGGCGCCATCGATGTCGCCGGCCATTATTTTTTGCGGTATTTCACCGCCAAGGCATGCCGAGCTGCAGATGATGCCTTCGTGGTATTGCTCCAGCAGTTCGTGGTCGAGCTGTGCGGTGCGGTAGAACCCTTCGGTGAAGGCCAGAGAGCTTAGCTTGCACAGGTTTTTGTAGCCCTGCTTGTTTTTTGCCAACAGTATCAGGTGCCATCCGCGCGAGTTTTTGTCGAAACGCGAACCGTGGGCGCAATAGGCCTCGGTGCCCACTATGGGTTTGAAAAACTGGCTGTTGAGGTTGTCGATTTCCTTCTGTATCTCGGCTTTCTTTTCGTCCGGGGTCTCGGCAAGGTACTTGGTGAGCCCTTCGATTTTTTCTTTCAAAGCTTTGTTTTGACCATTGGCATAGTCGAGAAACTCTTTGATACCGAACATGTTGCCGTGGTCGGTGAGAGCCATGGCGTACATGCCGCAACGTTTGGCTTTGTCTATCAAATCGGGAATTTTGGACATGCCATCCAGAAACGAAAAGTGCGAGTGTACGTGTAAGTGCGTGAATTTTACCATAATATTGATGCGAAAAAATTATTAAACAATAGTGCAAATGTACAATTAAAAAGTTCTGTAAGCTGTCCGTTGAGAGAATAGTTTTCAACATGTGCACTAAAATTTTGAATATCAGTAGTCAAAAAAAATCAACAATGCAAGGTGAAAAAAAAGCTTGTCATTTTTGCCAAAAATGCGTAAATTTGCAACTTTATCAAAATCAATATATATTTAGTAATAATTTAATTTTTAACACATTATGGGAGGTTTTTTTGGAGTGGTGTCGAAAAAGGCATGTGCCAACGACCTTTTCTACGGCATTGACTACCACTCGCATCTCGGAACAAAACGTGGAGGAATGGTTACAATCCATGACGGTTTTTTTCACCGGTCCATCCACAATATCGAAAATTCTTATTTCCGCACCAAGTTTGGCGACGACTTGGAAAAATTCAAGGGCAACTGCGGTATCGGCGTTATCAGCGACACCGATTCGCAACCCATTGTGGTGAATTCGCACCTCGGACGCTTTGCCATTGTTACGGTGGCCAAAATCAACAACATTGCCGAGCTTGAGACCGAATGCCTCGAAAAAGGCCAGCAGTTTACCGAACTGAGCATGGGTCAGACCAACCCCACCGAGCTTGTGGCGCTGCTTATCACGCAAGGCAGGGACTTTGCCGACGGCATACAAAACGTTTTCCGCAAGGTGAAAGGCTCCTGCTCGATGCTGATACTCACCGACGACGGCGTTATTGCCGCACGCGACCTGTACGGACGCACCCCCATTGTTGTGGGCAAAAACGGAGAGGGCTACGCCATTGCTTCCGAAAACCACAGTTTTGCCAATCTTGGATACGAAACGCTGCAGTTTGTTGGACCGGGCGAAGTGCTGAAAATCACCAACTTCGGCATAAGCCAGCTGCTGCCGCCCAACAGCAAGATGCAAATTTGCTCTTTCCTTTGGATTTACTACGGTTTTCCCTGCGTGGACTACGAGGGCATAAACGCCGAGGAGTTCCGCTACAAGGTGGGCTACGAAATGGGCAAGAGCGACGATGTGGACATTGATTTTGCATCGGCCATCCCCGACTCGGGCATTGGCATGGCACTGGGCTACTCCAACGGCCGCCAGGTGCCGTACAAACGTGGCGTTTGCAAATACACTCCCACATGGTCGAGGAGTTTTATGCCCGTTTCGCAGGAAACGCGCGAGCATGTGGCCAAGATGAAACTCATTCCCAACTGCGAAATACTGAAAGGCAAACGCGCCGTGTTCTGCGACGACTCCATTGTGCGCGGCACACAGCTTCGCGACAACGTGAAAAAGCTGTACGACGCCGGTATCAAAGAGGTGCACATACGCATAAGCTGCCCGCCGCTGCTCTACGGCTGCAATTTCCTCAATTTTTCGGCCTCCAAAACAGAACTGGAGCTGATAACACGCCGCGTGGTGAAAGAACTTGAGGGCGACAGCACAAAAAACATACCCCTGTACTGCGACCCAACCACACCGCAATACGCCAAAATGGTGGACGTTATACGCCGGCACCTTGGCGTGGATACGCTGAAATTCAACTCGTTGGAGACCATCTGCAACGCCGTTGGATTGCCGCACGACAAAGTGTGCACACACTGTTTCGACGGCTCGAGCTACGGTTTTTAATTTAAAACAATTGGAAAAACAAACAGAAACATCATGATAGCAGTTCTTGGTAGTGGCAGCTGGGCTTCGGCCATAGCAAGCATTATTTTGGAACATTCCGACCAAAGGATAAACTGGTGGATACGCGAGCCCGAAATTATTGAAGGAATGAAAGAAAATGGACGTAACCCGCTGTACCTCAGTTCGGTGGAATACGATGTGAGCCGTATCAATTTCTATTCGGAGATAAAATCGGTAATACGCGACTCCAGCGACCTGCTTTTTGTATTGCCGTCGGCTTTTGTGGCCAAGACTTTGGAAGGACTCACCTCTGCCGATTTCGAAGGCAAGAAGGTGCATTCTGCCATTAAAGGTCTTGTGCCGTCTACAGTGCAGATTATCACCGACTATCTGCACGACATTTTTTCAGTGAGCTACGACGACATGACGGTTATAAGCGGTCCGTCGCACGCCGAGGAGGTGGCGCAGGAAAAACTCACCTACCTCACGGTGGCCTCCAAAAACGCTGATTTGGCCAAGCGGGCGTCGCAGTTTATCGAATGCCGGTATGTGCACACTGTGCTTTCCGACGATGTGCAGGGCATTGAGTACGCGGCTGTTATGAAAAATATCTACGCCGTTGCCGCTGGCATCTGCCGCGGACTGGGCTACGGCGACAACCTGCTGGCAGTGCTTGTTTCGAACGCCATGCAGGAGATGGACGCCTTTATCAACAGCCTGCACCCCATGGACAGCCGTCAGCTGGAGCGTTTCAGCTACCTCGGCGACCTTCTGGTAACGGCCTACTCGCAGCACAGCCGCAACCGCACTTTCGGCAGCATGATAGGCTATGGCTACTCCGTTCGCGGGGCACAGCTGGAGATGAAAATGATTGCCGAAGGCTACTATTCGGTGAAATCCATCCAAAAGATATGCCGTCGCAACAACATACAGCTGCCCATTGTGGAAGCCGTTTACCGCATCCTTTACGAAGATGCCACCCCTCGGCGCGAGATGAAAAAAATTGTTGAGAATTTCCATTAAAAACTGCCGTCAGAGCGGCAAACAAAAGGGTGTCCGATGCTGTCGGCACCCTTTTTTATTCGTCGCAAGAAGAAATTATTACCAGATAAAATATTGATAGCCAAAGAATTAACGTTTGTTAGAAAAGATTTTTTTTAAGTTTTTGTTGCTATCATTCAAAAAAGTTGTACTTTTGCAAGCACATTTAATAATAAAAAGGAGAAAATAAAATGGCTTACAAAATTTCTGACGACTGTGTAGCATGTGGAACATGCGCAGGCGAATGCCCCGCTGGAGCAATCTCCGAGGGCGACATCTATAAAATTGATCCCGATACCTGCATGGATTGCGGTACCTGTGCCGACGCTTGCCCGATGGGCGCTATCAGCCCGGCTTAATTGCGGATTGAAAACAGATTAACCAAAAAGAGATGCCGTGGGGCATCTCTTTTTTTTTTGTTGAAATTCGGTAGCTACAGTCCGAACACTTACTGATTTTCGTACTGCTCCACTTCGTTGCAGAATAATTCCAGTTTTATTCCCGCCTGACGGAACATTTCCTCGCTCTCCTGTCCGGAGTGGTATTTGCGCTGGCACACCACGCGTTTTATGCCGCAGTTGATGATAAGCATGGCGCAGGTGCGGCAGGGTGTCATACGGCAGTAGAGGGTGGCGCCGTCGAGGGCTATTCCGCGTTTTGCCGCCTGGCAGATGGCGTTTTGCTCGGCGTGGACGGTGCGCACGCAGTGGGTGGTGATTTCGCCGTTTTCGTGTATCATTTTGTGGAAAAGGTGTCCCACCTCGTCGCAGTGTGGCAGACCGGAAGGCGAGCCCACGTAGCCCGTTACCAGCAGCTGGCGGTCTTTCACTATCACACAGCCGCTGCGTCCGCGGTCGCAGGTGGCGCGTTTGGAGGCGGCGTCGGCCAGCTCCATAAAATATTCGTCCCACGATGGGCGCACGTGCTTGGCTGGCATTATTTTGGCAAGCACCCGCTCCACTTCGGCGTTGAGCTCGGCAATGGTGCCGTTGTTCTGAAATGTGAAGTCGGCCTGTTCGATGCAGGCTTTGAGGTTCTGTTTGTTAGGGTCGGTGGAGGACATCTCGCGCTGTTCGTTGTCCACAAAGGTGTCGAAATCTATGTGGTCCGTCTCGGAGCCGCGCAGCACTATGCGCTGGTAGCGTGTGTGGGCGTCGGCGTCTATGGCAAAGAGGTAGAAGTTGGCTTTGCCGCGTAGGGCTGCCACTTCGCCCGGAGTGCGCACACTCTCGATAATGCAGTTTTTGCCGGATTCCTGTGCCTGCTGGTACAGTTGCTCTACTATGTACGAGGGCGAGTGCGAGGCGCGCAGGTCGTTGCCTACTATGGTCATGCTGTCGCGGTTCACTGGCATGCCGCGGCGTTTTATCTCTTGGGTGATGAATTCGCGCACCGAGAAGTGATCGAAGCCTTTTTCTTTCACAAGATAATCCACTATGGTACCCTTGCCAGCCCCTATAGTGCCTGTAATTCCGATAGTTATCATTTTTTTTCGATAAAAGTTGTTTGTGCAAAGATACGACTTTTTATTTAATTAGGAGTTGGGAATGAGTAATGAGTAATTAGTTGTTTTGTTTTCTTTTATTGTTGAAACACAGTATGATAGTTGGTGTTTGTGCAAATTGAAAGTTGAACTTTCGATTTGCAAAAGTGTTGGTTATTTTCTATGCAATTATTTGTCTTATAATTGATTATGTATTTGATATTAGTTCGGTTAGGTGTTCAATTCCGCTTACGGTTATATTATCTTTTATCGGATAGTGTTCTTTTATCGGACAAACAATGAAAGAGTGGTTTGGTTTTAGTGTGTCTATGGCTTTCCAGAAGCCTGCGGTAGGCGTAGGGTCGGTTGAGGCTTTGCATTCGATGGCAATCAGTTTGTCGGGGTATTCTAAAACCAAATCCATTTCCTCGTCGCCATTGGCGCTGCGGTGGAAATAGTGCTGTGCGTTAGTGGTGGCAGAACATACGTTTTCCACCACCAAGCCTTCCCACGATTTGCCAAAAACAGGATGCCCAAGCAAGTCGTTGAAAGTGCTGATGTTTAGAATTTGGTGCAAGAGCCCGGAGTCGCGAAGATAAAGTCGCGGAGTTTTAGCGAGCCGTTTGCGTATGTTTTTGAAAAATGGTGGAAGAATACGCACTATATACGTTTGTTCCAAAATGTCTATGTAATGTCGTATGGTAGGGGCGGTCAAACCCATAGAGTTTGCTATGTTGCTATAGTTCAGTGTGCAGCCTTGTTCGTGTGCGAGCAGCGTTAGCAGACGCATCATTCTTGGTGCCGCAATAGAAAATCCAAGCTGCGGAATGTCACGTTCGAGGTAGGTGCGGATAAAATTTTCGCGCCAGATAGAGCTGGCTTCGTCGTCGAAAGCCAAGTAGCTGTCGGGGTAACCTCCGCGCATCCAATGGCGCTGTAGAGAGTAGTCCAATTCGTTTTCAACTTCCGTTATGGTGAAAGGAGTGAGGTCTATCATGCCGATGCGGCCAGCCAGTGTTTCGCTGGTTTTCTGTATTAGATTGGCAGAAGCTGAGCCGAGCAGCACAAAGCGTCTGGCGCGGCGGTCGCTGTCTATTTCTGAACGCAGGGTGCTGAAGAGTTCCGGGAGAAGCTGCACCTCGTCCAAGCAGATGGTTTTGTCGGCATTGGCTTGGAAAAACAGCGACGGATCCTGTAGTTTTGCCAAGTCGCGCCTGTCCTGCATGTCGATGTATACAAAGTTGCTGTCGTCTTTGCAGAAATGCTTTATAAGCGTAGATTTCCCACACTGACGTGAGCCGAGGATTGCCACAGCTGGGAATATTTTTAGGTATTTTTCGAGCGTCTTAGTAGCTGTGCGTGTTATTATGTTATTCATATTTAATATGTTATGGTTTGTTTATGCAAATCGAAAGTTTAATTTTCGATTTGCAAATATACGTTTTTTCTGCATTTTTGAAAAATATATTTTGTGGTGTGGAAAAAAATGTAATTTTCAGATTGGATTTCACAGTGAAATCGCGAAGCGTTATGCCTCGTTCTTGCGAATGGAAATGTCGGAACCTTCCATCTTGTAATGCAAGTAGGCGTAATGGTTCACGTGTTCTGCGTGGACTGTTCTTGCCCCATTCTCATTACAAGGTTTCCGACAACCTCCATTCGATGAAAGGCGACATACAGAGCCACGCTTTGTTTTAATGTTAAGTTGCTCATCTTGGCTCGGATGGGTGCAAACAAATAAAAAGTTATATGTTATGTTCAAAAAAGTATTTTTAACCATTGGTCTTGCATTGTGCTTTGTTTCTAAAATCGCCAATGTACAGGATGACCCGGCCGCAAAACTCGTGCAAATTGACACTTTCATCGCAGACAGTACCATATATGGTATTCTAACAGATAGCGATGTGAAGAGTTCCGAAATTTATCTTACGATGCAGGTTTCAAATGATAATTTTGCATTGTCAAGATTCAAACAGTATAAATTAAAGGAATTTATGCGCGCATTGGAAAAAGCTAAGGCTGTTTATGCTAAATGGATGGATCAAGCTAAGAGTTCTTCTGTAAAACAAATATCAAAGCGCATAAAAAACGTAATGTTCGCAGATCAGTATATCTTTTTTATGGCTGACGGAAATTGGTATCACGAGAAAGGAGTTAATGTTTGGGCAAAATTTCATGTGGATGACAATGGAGATTGTTTTTTGATAATTGAGACTGATAAAATGTCCACGGACGAAGTTGTCTCGAAAACACTTTCTGGAGGATGGAGTAATAGCCTTTTTTGGGGAAATATGAATTATGGAACTTCCAAAGCCAAAACTGAAGTTCAACGTAATTCAGCAGGTGCAAGCATTGTGTTTGCATCGGTTGAAGAAATTGATGAGTGTATTTCAAAATTACACAAAGCAATCGAGTGGAAAAAAGAGAGGGAAAAAATGCAAAAGATGTTTCGTTAAGTTTAAACAAATTCAACTTGTTTGTGGATAGTCAAATAATTATGATTTGGTGAGTTATGCATTCTTTTGTGCAAATTGAAAGCTTGGCTTTCGATTTGCATATTTTTTTTGTTTGATGGAAAAAAGTTCACGGCCTTGCTGTGGCAGGGTTGTGGACTTTTACATATGTAATTATTGTTTATATCTCAATGAGTATTTTTGAGGAGCTCCTTTCAAGAGGAATAGGAAAAGTTTAAATCTGTCTTTAGACCTTATGCTGCCAAACAATTCGCGTATGATGTAACGTGTTTTTATTATTTGATATTCTGATTGTGTGTACCATTTTCGTAGAAAATAACAAAGTGAGATATAATATTCTCTTGATATGTCTAAATTTCGAATGGTGCTTTTGCTTCCAAAATGTTGAATGACGGCTTCTGGAACATGATAGATGTCGTAGTTGTGTCTTGCAAAATTCATACACAAATCTTCTTCTTCCAAATATAAAAAGTATGATATGTCCATGTATCCGATGTCGTAAAAAGAGGTGTTCCTTAAAAACATTGAAGCTCCTGTTATTACTTCCACTTTTATTGGTTGCTTGTATACTTTCTTTCTGTAAGGGTATTTAGTAGGGTTTGTTAAGTTTGCGACTTTGTTGCCAAACCATTTGTTATAAACCGTTGGCATGTATGAAAATGCAGGTACTGGATTTCCTTCATCGTTGAGCATTTGAGGTGAAACCGCAGCCACATTTTTATTGTTGTCCATAAAGTCGCAAAGAATTGAGATGACATCGTTGATTAAAATACAATCATTGTTTAACAGGTAGATATATTTACCTTTGGCTATTTTGACACCTTCCATATTGCCACCTGTAAAACCTTTATTTTTTTTCAAAAATATTTTTTTTATTTCGCTTTGCTCATTTCTGTTGAGCCAGTCTTTGAGTTTTTCCCTTTCATCCGTCCTTGAGTTGTTATCAACCACAATAATCTCGTATGTTTCTGATTTTGAGGTTCGTTTCCTTATCGAATATATGCAGTCTATTGTATAATTTGTTGAATTGTAGTTTACTAAAATAATAGATGTCTTGAAATCGTTTATATTTTTTCCCTTTTGTAATGATTTGTTTCCCATATTTTGTTTTTTTTGCGGACTTTTGGCCATTACAAAAACAAAAAAGCGTGAAATTGTTTTTTTGTATGTGCTTATCAAAAGTGAAAGGCTCTGGTAAACCGTTGCAACCAATAAGCAAAAACAATTCACGCCATTCGACGTGAACTACTCGCTCATTTATTTTCGTTGCAAATTAAAATTTACCAGATTTCATCACTTTGAAAATAAAGGCGTTGAGTCCTTGTTCTAATATGTGTTATGAGCTATATTTCAAAAAATCATATTTTTTTGTTAATGTTTATATTTGCACTTATTTGAAAATATATTTTTCGCCTTCAGCATTTGAACTTGTATTCAAGTTTTGCCAGCTCTGCGTTGGCTTTCACTATTTTGTCTTTCAGTCCTTGTTTGTATGCAATCATTTTTTCGCGGAGGGCGGCGTCGCCGTTGGCCATTATCTGGGCGGCGAGTATGGCGGCGTTCTGGGCTCCGTTTATGGCTACTGTTGCCACGGGTATTCCTGGAGGCATCTGCAGAATGGCGAGGGTGGCGTCCAAGCCTTCCAAAACGCTGCCTTTGATTGGCACCCCTATCACTGGCAGGTGGGTTCCGGCGGCTATCACGCCCGGCAGGGCGGCGGCCATGCCTGCGCCGGCAATAATCACCTCAATGCCGCGGCTGTGGGCGTTTCTGGCAAATTCCGACACCTCGGCGGGGGTGCGGTGCGCCGAAAGGGCGTTCACCTCGAAAGGTATCTCCATCTCTTCGAAAAACTGGCAGGCTTTCTCCATTACCGGCAGGTCGGAGGTGCTGCCCATTATTATGCTTACTCGTGGGGTCATAACTATTTGGTTTTTAAATTTTTAACTTCGGTTGAAAAATCGTTGCGTATGGCTTGGGGCAGCAGTTCGTAGGGGTCTTTGCCAAATGCCACGTACTCCCGCACCGCCGACGAGCTTACGTCGATATATTGCGGGTCGGTGAGCAGGAAAACGGTCTCCACCTCAGGGGCCAGACGGCGGTTGAGCAGGGCTATCTCCTGTTCGTAAACAAGGTCGTTGGGATTGCGTATGCCACGTATCAAGAAATTGATATTGTGGGCTTTGCAGTAGTCGATGGTGGCTGTGGAGTAGGTGTCGGTGCTGATGTTGGGCATTTCGGCAAAGGTCATCTGCACCCAGCGGCGGCGGGTGTCGAGGTCGAACAGTGTTTTTTTCCCGATGTTGGTGCCTACGGCCACGGTGATGTGGTCGAAAAGGGGCATGGCACGGTGGATGATGTCCACGTGTCCCACGGTGATGGGGTCGAAACTGCCGGCGAAGAGTGCTTTTCTCATATTATCGTCTTTTGTTTTTCTGTTTGTAGGTGGTGCCGGCGTTGTCGCCGAAAACCCATATCAATCGTGCCGACAGACTGTTGTTGTAGGCGTTGCGGGTCCAGTGTTCGTTGAACTCGTCGCCTCGGCTGCTTCGTATTTGGAAATCCCAGTCTTTTTTTATCGGGGCCAGCGAGTATTGGTAACGCACGTTGAATTTCAGTCCGCGCCAAATTTTGAACCGTATGTCGGCAATTACAGCAAAGTCGTTTTTGATAAACGGCGCCTTGGTGTCGGGGATGAATCCCGTGGTGTCGTAGTGGAAAGTCTCTTTAGGGGTGCCCATCAGACGGCTGTACGAAAAGCCCACGCCGAAAGTCCACCCGCCCTTTGGGTCGGCAAAGTGCGCCATCACGGGTATTTCGATGTATGGCAGTGTTACTTTGTAATGATACGAGTTGTATGAGCGTTCCTCGCGAGCGCCGCGTTGCGAAAACATCGCTTCCAAGCTCACCAGCCACCGTTCCTTGCTCTCCAGAGGAATCAGCGCTCCAACGCTGCCCACGTAGCCGAATTTCTTGAAACCGTAAACCTCGTCGCCATCGATTTGAGAAAGGGTGGCTCCCGACGTTACGAAGGCTTTGATATTCTGAGCGTTGCACAAGGTGGCGGCAGCTATGGCTATCAGTAGTATCGTTAATTTTCTTGTCATACAGTTGTTTTTTTTACCGCGAAATAAACGTCAATGAATTGAAAATAGTATATTTGCTTGCTCCTTTTTACTTTTTTCGTTATTTTTGCGCAATGTGTGTCGTTGCCAATTATTGCGGTTGCGGTTGTGTAACGATTTTAAAATTAGATATTTATGATTCGTCCTAATTTTTTGAAAAAGTGTGATAAAATAGCCATTGTGGCCACTGCCCGCAAGGTGTCGCCCGAGGAAATCCAGCCTACGGTGGAGCTTTTCCGCTCGTGGGGACTTGAGGTGGTTTACGACGACCGTCTTTTTGCTGCCGACAATCAGTTTGCTGGCTCCGACGACCTCCGTGCCGACGTTTTGCAGCACTATCTCGACAATCCCGACATTAAGGCAATAGTCTGTGCACGTGGCGGTTACGGCACTGTGCGTATTATCGACCGACTCGACTTTTCGGCTTTTGCCCGCCATCCCAAGTGGATTGTGGGTTACAGCGATGTTACAGTGCTGCACTCGCATATCAACAAAAATCTTGGCATCAGCACTTTACATGCCACCATGCCACTCAACATCCCAGCCAATGCCACGGGAAAGCCCTATCCCTCCACGGAGAGCCTGAAGGCGGCTCTGTTCGGCAACTTGCACGGATACAATGCGTTGCAACTGCATGCGCCCTCGTCGCAACTCAACCGTCCGGGCCGTTGCCGTGGACAGCTGGTCGGCGGCAACCTCTCTATCCTTTACAGTCTTTGCGGCTCCGCCTCCGACATCGACACCGCAGGCAAGATACTTTTTATCGAAGATTTGGACGAATACCTCTACCATATCGACCGCATGATGCAGAATCTCAAACGCACGGGCAAGTTGCACGTTCTCAAGGGCTTGCTTGTGGGAGCCATGAGCGATATGCACGACAACGCCATTCCTTTCGGCAAAACGGCGGAAGAGATTGTGGTTGAGGCTGTTGCGGACTACGACTATCCGGTGCTGTTCTGCCAAAATTTTGGTCATGTGGGCACCGAAAACCTCGCCCTTCCGCTTGGCGTGGAGGTTGAACTGTCTGTGGATGAGGACGGTGCCGAAATTAAGATAGGGTAGAAGCCAACTCCGTTATTTTATCCTATTTTTCATCTCCATTATCCTGTCGTACGACTCGTGTATGCGTGTTTCGGGTATGGTGCCGTCTTTCACCTTCTCGGTGATGATGTTGATGGCTTTGGCGGCAATATCGGGGTCGTAGGTGCTACCGTTGTTGGATAGGCAAAGTATGTCGGCGCCGGCAAGTATGGCACGGCTAAGCACAGTGTCGAAGGAGTACTGTTGCACCATGGCACCCATGGCAAGGTCGTCGGTAACCACCACTCCTTTGAAACCCAAGCGGTTGCGGAGCTGTCCGGTGATAACCTTTTCCGAGAGGGTGGCGGGCCACACGGAGTCCAAATTGCTGTTGAAAACGTGCGATGTCATCACCAAATCCACCACGTTGTCCTTTATCAGCTGGCGGTAGGGGATAAGTTCCTTGTCGCTCCATGTTTCCGACACGTCGGCGATGCCGAGATGGGTGTCGCTTTCGGAGCTGCCGTGTCCGGGGAAGTGTTTCACGCACGAAAGCACACGGTATTTCCGGTGCCCTTCTATCCAAGTCTTGGCGTGACGCGCCACGACATCGGGCGAGGCGGAGAAACTGCGTCCCAGTGCGCCAATAACCGGACAGTCGGAATTTATGTCAACGTCGGTGCAGGGGGCAAAGTTCAGGTTAATGCCGAGATTTTTCAGCGTTTTTGCCGTGAGGTTTGCCCAATAGGCGGTGCTGTCCGACGCTGCCATGCCTTTGGCCGACACAAACGCCGGGAACCCGTATTTAGGCCTAAGCCGCGACACCATGCCGCCCTCTTGGTCGATGGCTATCAGCAGCGTTTCTTGGTTTATGGCCTGCAGGTCGGAGCAGAGCTTTTTCAGCTGTTGGCGCGATGTTATGTTGCGCGGACGCTTGCGCGACGGGGCGTCGTATTCGAACAGTATCACTCCGCCGATCTTCAACTCTTTGATATCGTTGTAGATATGGTTGTCGGTGGTAAGTGTGGTGCCACGGAAACCTACCATCAGCATTTGGGCAATCTCCGTGCGCAGCTGACTTTCCGGCACTGTGAGTTCAACGCTTTGCTGCGAACGACACGAAAAAGTGGTGGTGAGTATCGCCGCAAGAGCTATTATTTTTGTAAACAATTTTGTCATTTTTTTTCTCTTGGGTCAAATGTTAATAAAATGTATGTCAATAATAAAAAGCATCAAACTCACACCTGCCAACTCCCGCCTGCCAATTCCGAACTCATACTACCTCGTGTACGGCGGAAGCGAAATGTCGGCAAAGTCGCCGTTGAGGTATTTGAAATATCCGGCAATGCCCACCATGGCGGCGTTGTCGGTGCAGAACTGTTTTTTGGGCAGAAACACCTTCCAGCTGTGCTTTTTGCCGAGCTGTACAAGGTTTTCGCGCAGGTACGAGTTGGCCGACACTCCGCCGGCTATGGCTACCTGACGTATGCCTGTTTTGTTCATGGCTTTGGTAAGCTTTTTCAGCAAAAAGCTGACGATGGTGTGCTGTATGGAGGCGCAGAGGTCGGCTTGGTTTTCGGCAACAAAGTCGGGATTCTGGGCCAGCTGGTCGCGCAGAAAATACAGAAACGATGTCTTGATGCCGCTGAAACTGTAGTTCAGTTCAGGGATATGGGGTTCTGCGAAGTGGAATTTCAGTGGGTCGCCGTCCTTGGCCAATCGGTCTATTATTGGGCCGCCCGGGTAGCCGAGGTCCATGATTTTTGCTGCCTTGTCGATGGCTTCGCCGGCGGCGTCGTCGATGGTGCTGCCCAAAATCTCCATTTCAAAATGGCTTTTCAGCAGTATAATCTGCGTGTGCCCGCCCGACACCAGCAGGCAGATGAAAGGGGACTGCGGCACATCGCTGTCGTCCGTTTCTTTGATGAAATGCGACAGCACGTGGGCCTGCAGGTGGTTCACCTCTATCAGCGGTATGCCCGAAGCCAGTGCAAAGCTCTTGGCAAACGACACCCCCACCAGCAGCGAGCCAAGCAGTCCGGGACCACGGGTGAAAGCCACCGCGTCTATCTCTTTTTTGTCGATGCCCGCCTTGCGAATGGCGGTGTCCACCACAGGGATAATGCTCTGCTGATGCGCGCGCGATGCCAGCTCGGGCACCACGCCGCCGTATTGCCGGTGCACATCCTGACTGGCAATAACGTTGGAAAGCAGACGGTCGCCGCGCAATATGGCGGCAGAGGTGTCGTCGCACGACGATTCTATGGCGAGTATTGTGGGCATGGCAGTGTGGTTTTTGGTTACGAAAAAAGACAGGCAGCCTGTGCCTGTCTTTTTATTGTATTAAAAATCTCTATTATTTTTTGAGGTTTTTCAGAGCGTCGGTGGCGGCGTCGGAAGCGGCCTGGGCACCAGCTTTCAGAGCTTTGTCGCCAGCTTCTTTTGCTGCGTTGGTTGCTTTTTCCTTGATGCAGCGGTTGTACTCGGCTTTCATCTCGGCTTGGAAATCAGCGTCGTCTTTGTAAGCGGCGTAGGTCTGGTCGAGGATAGCTTTGAAGCAGTTTTCAACCGAAGCGGCATCGGTTTTGTAGCAGTTGCATTTTGCTTGACCGGCTTCGCGGGCTTTGCTCAGAATTTCTTCTTTGCTGGTGGCGGCGGGAGCTGCGGCTTCGGCAGGAGCGGGAGCTTCTTCGGCTACTACTTCTTCGGTAGCGGCGTTGGTGTCTTCTTCGGTGGTTTCAGCATTGTTGTTTCCGCAGGAGAACATCATGCCTGCTACAAACATTGCGCTTGCTAAAAAAAATGTTACTTTTTTCATTGTGTTTTAATGTGTTAGTTTATTTTTTTATGTGTTAATTTTCGAACTGCAAAAGTAGCAATTATTTTTTATCTGTGCAAAAAAATGTGATTAAAAATTTGTTGCATTTTTGTTGCTTTCCAAACAGGTTGATTGATAGCGGATTACCTAATTCTGTCGGCGGCGCGCACTTTCATTTCGTCGCTGCGGATGCAACGCTGGGCTATCACTATCAGTATCAGGGTGATGACAGGTATAAAAGTTCCTACCGAGTATGTGGTGCTAACTTCGCCCATGCGGGAAAGAGTCTTTTCAGCGTCGGGAATGGTGGCAAGGAACATTATTCCAATGTAAACCAAGTTGATAAGTCCCAGCATCGAAACAAAACGCATTTGGCGTATGCGGTTTTTGTACAAAAAAATGCTCACCAGCGTGCCAATGCCCAAAACAATGGCCATAACCATCAGCAACACAGAGTTTTGCGCCACGAAAGCTTCGCCGGTTTCTTCGTTCATTGTGTTTTCGCCAGGCATCAGTGTAAGGCTTGATGTGGTGGTGCCAGCCTCGAAAGTGGCGGTGGGGAACATGAACAGCAGTACAAATCCCACAAGGGCAAGTACCAATAGAAATGATTGAATGCGTTGTATCATAATATTTTACGTTTTAGAAGCTTTCTGTTTTACGAAAGGCAAATTTACAAAAAAAATCGATGTGCGGGGCAAAAAAACTTGTCTGTTTGTGCAAATTTCTGAGAATGATATATTTACATAGGTTTGTAATAGATTTCCACATCTTTCCACTGTTCGTTTTCGAAAAACCAGTCCTTTTTGGTGCCTGTATGCGTGAAACCGCATTTTTCGAACAGCCGCAGCGACGGCTCGTTCTCGGCAAGAATTTCCGCGCAGAGCTGGTGCATCTGCAAGTGCTGTCTGCAGTATTCGCACAGTCCCAAAATAGCGGCGGTGGCGTAGCCTTTCCGACGGAAGTCCTTGTCTATCAGTATTCCAATTTCGGCACGGTGGTTGAAAACATCGATGTTGCAGAGGTCTATGCAGCCCACTGTTTGTCCGTTGTCCTCTATCACCAGCCTCAGCTGTTTGGCCGTTTGCAGGTCGTAGTGCTGGCTTTCTATAATATATTGTGTAAGCATGTGTTTGCTGAACGGCGCGTGGGCGTTGCTGGTGGTCCACAGAGTTTCATCGTTCTCCCAGCGGTACATGCTTTCTATGTCGGTTGGCTCAAGGGCGCGCAGGTGTATTTTCCTCATCGTTTTTTTTTGCAAAGGTACGTTTTTTTTCTTTATGTTGGCAATTGTTTTTTAACGACTTGTGTAGAAGCTTTTGCAGGCAAGGTTGAAAAAAACGGATGCATTTGTTTTGTTTGTATCGAAAAAAAAACGTAAATTTGCACTTCCGAAAAACATTATCAAACGACAATAAAAAATAATTGCAAGCTATGGCAAAAGCATCAGAAAACGGAGTTGCCGGTGCAATCAACACAATATCGCAAGGCACTGAAATAAAAGGCAACATCAAAGCATCGGGCGATTTTCGCATGGACGGCACCCTTGAGGGCGACATCGTTCTTGAAGGCAAGCTCGTGGTGGGTGAAAATGGCAACGTGCGCGGAAATATCATCTGCCAAAACGCCAACATCATAGGCACGGTGTGCGGCAACGTTACAGTGAAAGAACTCCTCAGCCTCGACTCCACAGCAGTGGTTCAGGGCGATATAGTGATAAACAAACTGTCCATCGAACCGGGAGCCAAGTTCGTAGGCACTTGCAAGATGTATCGCGACACCGAAGCTGCCTTCAATGCGGCCCAAAACCAAGAACCCGAAACCAGCGAAGACTAACTTATGCCACAAAAAAAAGGCAAGAAGTCGCCACTGCAAGCCTACGCCGAGTACTCCGCCCTCGGTATGGAGCTCGTTGCCATTGTGCTTGTGTGCGTGTTTGTCGGCGTCAAGCTCGACCAATGGGTGGATGCTCTCAAATTCCCACTGTTCACCCTTGTCTTTGTGGCAATAGGCCTTGCCGGTTCCATGGTGATGCTGGTGCGAAGGACAAAAAAATGACCCCCCCCTATGGAAAAACTTTTCAAACAATGGTCCGGCGAGCCCTGCCTTGAAAAGGAAGCCGTTTCGGCACACGGCTCGGCACGCAGCTATTACCGGCTGAAAGGCCGTTCGCATGCCTGCATAGCCGCCGTCAACAGCGACATCCGCGAAAACGAGGCCTTTTTCTATTACACCGACTTTTTCCGCGGCAAAGGCATCCATGTGCCGGAGATTTATGCCATCTCTGCCGACCGCACAACCTACCTGCAGCAGGACCTTGGCAACCAAACTCTTTACGATTTTGTCTGCGCCCATCGCCATGAGGGTGCGGATTTCAAACAAACCATCGAACCTATTTACCAAAATGTGATAGACGGCCTTGTGGCATTGCAGAAAGCCGGCACCACAGCCGATTTCGGGCACGCTTACCCACGCCCGGCGTTCGACCGTCAGTCCATGCAATGGGATTTGAACTATTTCAAATACGATTTTCTGAAACTGGCGCACATACCTTTCGATGAACAGCTGCTCGAGACCGATTTCGACACTTTCATCGCACAGATAGAATCCGTGCCGCACCAGTTTTTCCTATACCGCGATTTCCAGTCGCGCAACATCATGCTCTCTGGCGGCGATGTCTATTTTATTGATTATCAGGGTGGCCGGCAGGGCGCTCCGCACTACGACCTCGCCTCGCTCCTTTACGACGCCAAAGCCGGAATTCCAGATGACGCCCGCCAGCGTTTGGCCGATTACTATTACCAAGCCTTTGGCAACGAACTTGGGCAGGACAAACCCCAGTTTATGCAAACCCTCAGCCGCTTTGTGCTGTTGCGCATAATGCAGGCCTTCGGAGCCTACGGTTACCGCGGTCTGTTCGAAGGCAAGGAGCATTTTGTGCATAGCATAGCTCCAGCATTGGAAAATATTGCCAAGGTGTTGAACGATAGTTCGTTGCTTGCCGATTGTCCGGAGCTTTACCGAGTTCTGAAACTGATGATAGCCAGCGACGGGCTTCGGCAGATTTCGTGTGCAGCGGCCTCCAAAGGGCAACTTACCGTAACGGTGAACAGCTTCTCGTTCAAGCGCGGCTACCCTTACGACAAAAACGGCAACGGCGGCGGCTATGTGTTCGACTGCCGCGCATTGCCCAACCCCGGTCGCTACCCGCAATACCACCAGTACACCGGCAACGACCAGCCCGTTATCGATTTCCTGCAAAAGGAACCTGAAGTGGAGCAGTTTGTAAACCATGCCTTCGTCATGGTGAGCAAATCGGTGGAGCGATACATGCAGCGCGGATTTGAAAACCTGCAGGTCAATTTCGGATGCACCGGCGGACAGCACCGCTCGGTGTATTGCGCCGAGCAACTGGCAAAAAGAATTGCACAAATTGTTGGCTGCACCGTGCAAGTACATCATCTGGAACAAGAATGATAACGGCCAAACACCGTGATAATCATGCTGTTGATAACACGGTGGATAAAAAAAAGATAAAAACTTCTTCGTTATTTGAAAAAAACTGTGTATATTTGCAAATCTGAAAAACACGGAAAATAAACAAATAAATAAGTATAACACAAAGTATAACAAAATGAAAGCAGGAAAAATTATTCTTCACACTGCATTGATAGCGGCAATAATCGTACTGGGAATATTGGTATATAGAAGCATTGTAACTCCCATGCGTTTCGAGGACGAATGCAACCGTCGTCGCGATGCCGTGGCTGAAAAGCTGAAAGTTATCAGAACGTTGCAGGAGGCCCACAAAATGGTTTATGGCAAATATGCCGCCAACCTCGATTCCCTGATTATCGATCTGCAGCAAGGCAAACAGCCCGTTGTAAAGAAAGAAGTGGTGAAAGTAGTGCCCGAGGACATGACCGAGTCCGAAGCTCTGAAACAAGGCTACATACGCCGCGATACCGTGTTCATGAACCCTCTTGAAAAACTGCGCGACGAGAAAAAACTCATCAAGGTTTCCAAACAGGGCGACACCACAGCTATCACCGACCAAGAGCTCATGGAACTCAAATACGTTCCCGTTAAACAACAGGACGGTAAAGAACGCCTGCAGTTCACCTCCAATGCCGGACAGATAGAACGCGGCGGATTCCAAGTGCCGGTGTTCGAAGTTAAAGTGGACCTGAAAGACCTCCTCTGGGACCTCGACAATCAGTCTGTGATAAACAAAATTGCCGAGATAGAACGCGTGCCCGGAAAATACGCCGGATGGAAAGTCGGTGATATGGAAAACCCCGTTACCGACGGAAACTTCGAATAAAAACAAAACAAAACAAATGTCGTACACAATAAACAGTTTTATATCTTCGGATACTCGTATCCAAGAAGGCGACAAGAAATTATCCATTTGCCTTTCAGCAAATGGATTTTCTTTTTCAGTGGTTTCGTTAAGCAACAAATTGCTTGCCGTTGGCGATGTTAGCTGCGACATGCCCCAATCCGTGGCAACAATGATGATGCAGCTGCGGCAGATTTTCGAAAAGCTGGCGCTCCACCTCTCGTCGTATGCCGAAGTGGTGGTGGTGGAACCCGCCTCCAAATTTGCATGGATACCCGAACACCTGTACAAAAAAGGCTGCGAAAGGCAGTATCTGCAACTCGTTTGCAAATTGGACAACAAGGACGAGATTAAAGTGGACTACTCCGAAAGAATGCAGGCTTATTGTGTTTTTGTAACCACAAATGCCATGGTGCCGGCCCTTAAGATACTGGCACCCAAGATGAAACATCGCTGCCAGCACTCGATACTTGCCGAGAGCCAGCACCTTGCCGCAAAAAGCAAGACAAAACCGCTGATGGCACTCAACGTGCGCGAGGGCTTTGTGGACTTGGCAGTGTTTGTGGATCAGAAACTGCTGATGGCCAACACCTACCCATGCACATCCAAGTCGGAGGCGTTGTATATAGCCCTCAATGTGTCGCGAAACATGCAGCTGCGCAATGAACAAGCCGAGATAAGCCTCTCCGGCCAATTGGACAGGGAGTGGTACCAAAGCATAAGCCCCTATTTCGGCACGGCTACCCTCAACACCGGCCGCCCGCTCGCCATAGACGAAATGGAGTTGCGCAAAGTGCACATTTACAAATATATACTAACTATCGGCTGACCTATGCGTATCATCAGCGGCACCCTGAAAGGCAGACGCATAGAACCCAAAGAGGAGCTGCCCGTGCGTCCCACCACCGACATGGCGCGCGAAAGCCTTTTCAATATCCTCAACAACTACGTGGATTACGAAGAAAGCACCGTTATGGACCTGTTTTCGGGCACCGGAGCCGTGGCATTCGAGTTCGTTTCGCGAGGAGCCAAAAACGTTACCGCCGTGGAGATAAACAACCGCTGCGTGGATTTTATCCGCAAAACTGCCGAGAAATTCGGGATAGACAATATGCGGGTGGTGCGCGCCGACGTGTTCGACATGCTGAAACGCGCATACCGCAAATTCGACATCGTTTTCGCCGACCCGCCGTATTCCTCGCCCGACCTGCCCAAGCTTCCCGACCTCGTTTTCGAAAAAGACCTGCTCACCGGCGACGGTATCTTTATTCTCGAACATCCGGCCGAACACTCTTTTGATGGACATCCACATTTTTGGCAGCACCGCCACTACGGCAAAGTGAACTTCACCTTTTTTGCTAAAAAATTAGAACAAGAATAAACATTTATATTGTCATGAAAGCAGTAGTAAAAACCAATTTCAGTTTTCCCAAGCAAAAAAGCCTCTACGAAGGCAAAGTGAGAGACGTTTATAATATTGACGACAAATATTTGGCCATGGTTGTAACCGACCGTATATCGGCATTCGACGTGGTGCTGCCCAAAGGCATACCCTACAAAGGTCAGGTGCTGAACCAGATTGCCGCCAAGTTCCTCAACGCCACTTCCGACATACTGCCCAACTGGAAAATAGCCACCCCCGACCCCATGGTTACCGTGGGTCATCGATGCGAACCATTCAAAGTTGAGATGGTGATACGCGGATACCTTGCCGGAAGCTCGTGGCGCGAATACAAAGCCAGCAAACGTGAGCTCTGCGGAGTGCCACTGCCCGAGGGCATGGTGGAAAACCAGAAATTCCCCTCCCCGATAATCACCCCAACCACCAAGGCCGACGAAGGCCACGACGAGAATATCTCCAAAGAAGAGATTATCTGTCAGGGACTGGTGAGCCGCGACGACTACGAACAACTGGAAAAATACACCTACGCACTGTTCCAGCGTGGCACCGAAATGGCTGCCAAACAGGGACTTATACTCGTTGACACAAAATACGAGTTCGGTAAAAAGGACGGCAAAATAATGCTTATAGACGAGATACACACTCCCGACTCGTCGCGCTATTTCTACGCCGAAGGCTACGAAGAGCGCCTGCGCAATGGCGAAAAACAACGCCAGCTCTCCAAGGAGTTTGTGCGCGAATGGCTGATGGAAAACGGTTTTCAAGGCAAAGCCGGACAAAAAGTGCCCGAAATGACACTGGAATTTATAGATCGGGTAACAGACAGATACATAGAACTTTATGAAAAAATTGTGGGCGAAAAGTTCGTTAAATCGGAATCGGACGACACCGAAAAACGTATCGAAACCAACGTAACGGCTTTTCTTGCTAAATTGTAATAATAATTATAAACCAAGAAATTAAATATATGAAAAACAGTTTTTGGAAAACAGTGTTGGCCTCCGGTTTGGGATTTTTGCTTGCCAATATAGTTATAGGTATTGTATTTTTCATCGTTGTGATAGGCATTGCGGCCAGTATCGGCAGCCAGTCCAGCGTTTTCGTCAAGGACAAATCGGTGCTTACCATAGATTTGTCGAACCCCATGCAGGAACGCGAGGCCTCCACGTTGGAAGCCCTTGTCTCCAATCAGAAGCCCGTGTCGCTCGACGCTATTCTGCGTTCGCTGAACAATGCCGCCGACGACAGCAAGATAAGCGGTGTGCTGATAAAATGCGGTCCGCTGTATGACGGCGGATGGGCCACCACGCAAGAGATACGCGACGCCATAGCGAAATTCAAAAAATCGGGCAAGTTTGTATATGCCTACGCCGACCAATACACCCAAAAATCGTATTTTTTGGCCTCCATCGCCGACAAGGTGTACTTGAATCCGGCCGGAATGCTGGAGTTTACCGGCATTGCCGCCGAAGCCATGTTTGTGAAAGACCTGCTGGACAAGCTGGAGGTGAAAGTTGACCTTGTGCGTCCCAACAACAACGCTTTCAAAAGCGCCGGCGAGATGTACACCATGAACAAAATGAGCGAGGCCAACCGCGAGCAGATACGTACTTACATCGCAAGCATCTGGAACGAGGCGCTGCCGCAGATGTCGAAATCGCGCAACATACCCGTGGCACGGCTCAACGAAATTGCCGACAGCCTCACCGCTTTTATGGCCGCCGATGCCTATGCGGCTGGACTTGTTGACGTGCTTGGCTTCGAAAACGATGTGAAAGAGGCGATGGTAAAAGCCATAAAAGGCGTGGACAAAGTGAAGGACCTTGCCATGGTTTCGCTGTCGGATTATGTTACCACGGTGAAAGCCGAAATGTCGAAGGACAAGATTGCCGTTATTTATGCCGAAGGCGAAGTGGTGCAGGGCAAAGGACACGACATCAACGTTTATTCGCACAACATATCCAAAGCCCTCGATGAGGCTGCCGACGACGACAACGTGAAAGCCATTGTGCTTAGGGTGAACTCGCCAGGCGGAGCGGTAACTGCTTCGGAGATAATCACAAACGCCGTGCGTCGTGCCAAGGAGCGCAAACCCGTGGTAGTGTCGATGGGCGACCTTGCGGCTTCGGCCGGATACGAGATGTCGTGCTATGCCACCGCCATAGTGGCCCAGCCCACCACCATCACCGGCTCCATAGGCGTTTTCGGTATGGTTCCCGAAGTGGGCACCATGCTTAAAAACAAATTGGGCATCACTTTCGACACCGTTACCACAAACAAAAACTCCGCCGCAATGTCGGTAACCCGTCCGCTGTCGCCGGTGGCACGCGCCATGTGGCAGAAAAACGTGGAGGACTTTTACGTAACTTTCTGTAGCCGTGTGGCCGAAGGACGAGGCCTTACAGTGGAGCAGGTGGACAGCATAGCCCGCGGAAGAGTGTGGACCGGCCGCGACGCCATCAAAATCGGCCTTGTCGACACTCTCGGCGGTTTCGACCTCGCGCTGAGAATAGCCGCCGCCAAAGCCGGAATAAAAAAATATTCGCTTAAGAGCTATCCCGAAGTGCCCACCACATTTATAGAACTGCTCAGCATGACAAGCGAGGACGAACGTGCCCGCCTGCTTATGCCTAAGCAGTACGGCAAATACCGTGCTCTTGGCGAAGTGGAGAAAATATGCACGATGGACCCCCTTCAGGCCCGTCTGCCGTATTTCATCAATCTGTAATCAGCGATGACCCCACATAAGGCCATCCGCCAGCTTTGCGAAAAACGAGGTGCCCCGTGCACCGCTCTTGTAACTGGTGCCACATCGGGCATGGGGCTCGAATACGCACGCCAGTTGGCATCCTTGGGATGCAACATTGTTGCGGTGAGCAACCAGCATGACAGGCTCGCCACCGTGGCATCCGAACTTGAGAAACAGTTTGGCGTGCGGTGTGCAACCCTTTACAAAGACCTTGCTACAATATCGGCTGCCCAAGAGGTGTTCGATTTCTGCAAAGAGAGCAATATTGAGGTGGATATTTTGGTAAACAACGCCGGAATGTTCTTTTTCGAAGAGCTGAACTCTGAAAATTGCGCCAAAGCCCTTGCCATGCTTCATTTACATGTGGAAACTCCTATGCGCCTGATGATGCTTTTTGGCGAAGCAATGAAAAAACGCGGCTACGGATATATGCTTACCATGTCGTCGATGGCGGCAAAAATCCCGGTACCGGGAATAACAGTGTATTCGGCCACCAAGGCCTATCTTAGGAGTTTTACAAAATCGCTGTATTTCGAGATGCGCTCTTATGGGGTGGGCGTAACCGCCGTATGTCCCGGAGCGGTGGCAACGCCCCTGTACAACCTCAGCGAGCGTTATCAGCGCCTGGCCATACGCTTGGGCATAATGCGTACGCCGCAAAAGCTCGTGCGGTCGGCGCTGAGAGCCCTTTTCCGCCGACGCAGGTGCATTACTCCGGGCTTGCTCAACCACATAGTGCCCTCTTTTGTGAACGGCCTGCCCAAATCAGTGGTAACAAAAATATGGAACAAAGTGCGATGAACAGGAAACAATTATTATTGGGAGCAGTTGCACTGCAGATGCTCGTTTTTACAGGCGGAAATCTCTTTTCGCAAGTGCAGAAACGCGTTATGTACGGCGATTTTGAGCAATGGATAGTGCGCGATATCGACGAGTCGTTTTTGCTTGGTGGCAACACGCGCCGTATATACGACATCGGCAAACGTGATACTATTAAAGGTAATAAGGTGCTGAATTCCAACACTATATGGGGTACGTCTAACGCATACGCCAAAGTGTCGGGTGTTGTCAAGACCAATCTTTCGGTAACACCGGATAAAGGCCCTACCGGCCTTTGCGCCAAATTGGAGAACCGTTTGGTGTCCTGCAAGGTGATAGGTCTGGTCGATATAGAGGTGCTTGCGGGCGGCAGCATCTTTTGGGGACACAATATAGAGCCTGTCAGCAATGTGCGCAAACCGTACAAAAATATGAATTGGGGTGTGGCGTTTACCCTGCGTCCCACGGCATTGGTGCTCGACTACAAGGCCAGCATCTCGCAGAGCGGAGTGATAACCAGATGCACGACCACAAGCAAAGGCACATACAAAGGGCAAGACCCTGCCGAGATGATTCTGATATTGCAGCGTCGCAGCGAGGACGCCAGCGGCAATATCACAGCCAAACGAGTGGGCACAGCATGGGTGCATATCGGCAAGTCGTCGGGCGGATGGGTGAAGAACTACCGCATACCCGTGGTGTATGGCGACGCAAGCAAAGACCCGGGATACAAGAGCTACAAAGGGCTGATAGGCAAGGATCACGACCGCTGTTTCTACGCAAAGAACAAAAAAGGCAAGATTGTGCCGATAGACGAGAACGCATGGGCCGACGCCGACGAGCAACCCACACACGCCATACTTATGATAACCTCCACCAGTCAGGGAGCTTATTGCGGCAATTTGGACAATGTGCTTTGGGTGGATAATGTGCGGTTGGAATACGATGAATAGAGAGCATGGAAGATACTGTTAGGATAGACAAGTGGCTTTGGGCCGTGCGGCTTTACAAAACGCGTTCGCAAGCCTCCGATGCCTGCAAGGCGGGTAAGGTTAAACTTGGCGGTATGCCGGTAAAATCGTCGCACGAGGTGAAAGTGGGCGAGGTGTACGAGATGACCATCGAGCAGCTGCACAAGGTGGTGGAAGTGAAGGCGTTGCCGCACAACAGGGTAGGGGCCAAGTTGGTGCCCGATTTTATGAACGACCTCACCCCCGCCGAGGAGTACGAGCGCATTCAGATGATACGGCAATATAATTTCGAGCGTCGCGACAGAGGCACAGGCCGTCCCACAAAACGCGAGCGCCGCGACTTGGACGAGTTCAAAGCGGGCTGAACCTTGCGCCGCAACAGCCGTCGGAACCACATGCCAAATGGGCTGTGGATTGTGTGAGTTTTTTCACTTGCCAAAAGATTTAGAGTGTGCAAATGTTAATAGTGGGTTTTCTGTCGTTTTATCGGAATCAAAATAGTATCTTTGCAAGATATTTTTTGTGATAAAAAAACATCTAACTAATTGTTGTATAGGCTGAAAATAGGATTGTCGGGGTGCGCCCACTATGTGAAAATGGTAGGAACATGTTTGTGCCTGCTATTGGCACTGCTTTGTTCTTTGCCTGTCGGGGCACAACGGCATAGCGTGGATACAATCAGGTTTTGCGCCGGCATGTCGCGAGAGATAAACGGCACTATCTATACCCGCGATACCGTGTTTAGCGTGCGTTACGCCAACGACAGCCTTGTAACCTACGTTATTGTGGCCGACACCATCAGATGGGACACCATTGTTTACCTTTGCAACGGAGCCGCCTACACCATCACCGGCAATGCGCGCACGTTCCGCAAGGGTGCTCCCGGAACCTACCACGACACAAACGTTTATGCCGAGAGCCTTACCCGTCCGCAGGCCAGCGGGTGCTGGCAGCTGAAAACGTGGAGGATTTTTTCGTATCAAGGGTACGACACGTTGATAACCCGCAACTTGTGCCATGGCTTGGACAGTATTCCGGATATTGGGTTGTACGACTCGTGGCATTTCGAGAATGGCGTCAACTATTACCATTTCACCACGGTGCACGGATGCGACAGCGTGATTCGGCTTAAGCTGATTTGGAAAGACACTTTCAACGTTCATGTGTACGACACCACCTGCCCCGGTGTGCCGGGTCGCTATGCCGGGCTGCAGTTCGACACTGCCGGCGTGTATCAGGTGCATTTTGTCTCGCGCGACACCTGCGACAGCATTGCCTATTACCATCTTTTTGTGACCGACACCGTGCGCGACACCATACGTCCGGTGATATGTGCGGGCGCCAGTTTCGACACCAACGGGGTGAGCTACCGTATGCCGGGATTTTACACCCAGCGTCTGCGCGACCCCGACAGTTGCGTTTTCAACCTTGTTATCGACCTTTCGGTGAACGACACCCTGCGCGACACCATACACCCTGTAATTTGTGCCGGAGCACGGTTCGACACCAACGGACATTTGGGCCACCGGCCCGTGAACGGGCAAAATTACGGCCCGTACTATGTGCAGGGCGTTTACACACAGCACCTGCGTACGCCCGATAGTTGTTTCTTCAACCTCGTAATCGACCTTACGGTGAACGACACCCTTCGCGACACTATACGAGCTGAGATTTGTGCTGGAGAGGTTTTCGACACAAACGGCCATTTGGGATACATTCCGGTGAACGGGCGGTCGTACCCTCCTTGCGTGAATGGTGGCGTTTACAGGCAGTATCTGCGGCATCCGGTAACGGGATGTTTTCTCGACCTTGTGATATATGTTACTAAACACGACACTTTTCGTTTGGAGCAACGGCGTTCGATATGTGCCGGAGGTAGCTTCACCATCGGCGACAGCACTTACTTTGTGCCGGGCGTTTATCCGCAACGATACACCTCCGCGCATGGCTGCGACAGCACTGTGGTGCTACGTCTTTCGGTGAACGACACCCTTCGAGACACCCTTCGCCGAACGCTATGTGCCGGCGCAAGTCTCGACACCAACGGACATCTGGGCTGTAGTCCGGTGAGCGGTCGCAACTACCCACCATATACCGAGTCGGGCGTTTACACCCAGCATCTGCGCGCGCCAAACGGTTGCTACCGCAATCTGGTTATTGTACTCACCGTAAACGACACCCTTCGCGATACTGTACACCGTTCTATCTGCAAGGGTGGGCATTTCGACACCAACGGCAACCGCTACACTTCGGCGGGCGTTTATACCCAGCGTATGCGTTACGACAACGGCTGTTTCCACAATCTGGTGGTGGTTTTGACCGAGCGCGACACTTTCCGTCATGTGCGTCACGACACCATCTGCGCTGGAGGTGCGATGCTCTACCAAGGGGTGCCGCATACCACATCCGGACAATTCGTTTTCCGTCATACAGCCTCCAACGGCTGCGACAGCGTGGTGGTGGTGAATCTGTTTGTTAAGGACACTTTCCGAACCGAACGGCACGACACCGTATGTGCAGGATTGCCGTTCCCGTATGTGAATATGAGGTACTACAAAGCGGGTCGATACGTTTATACTCACACTGCCCGCAACGGGTGCGACAGCACCGTGGTGATAAATCTTTTCGTCAGCGACACTTTCCGCACCGAGCGTTTCGACACTATCTGTGCCGGACAGACATTTTCTTTCGAAGGACGGGCGTACACCACCTCCCAGACTTTTGTTTACCGATACGCGGCCCGCAACGGTTGCGACAGTAATGTGGTGGTGCACCTTACGGTGAACGACACCTTCCTCACACACAGACACGACACCATCTGCCGTGGCAATGCTTTTACCTACAACGGGCTGATGAATTACGTCCCCGCCCGCGGCACTTTGCACGACACCACAATAATATACCGTCACCAAACAGCGAAAAACTGCGACAGCACGGTGGTGATACGTCTGCACATAAACGACACCTTCCGCACCGAGCGGCACGACACCATCTGCCGTGGCAATGCTTTTACCTACAACGGGCTGATGAATTACGTCCCCGCCCGCGGCACTTTGCACGACACCACAATAATATACCGTCACCAAACAGCGAAAAACTGCGACAGCACGGTGGTGATACGTCTGCACATCAACGACACTTTCCGCTCCGAACAGCACGATACCATCTGCCGTGGCAACGCTTTTACCTACAACGGGCTGATGAATTACATCCCGTCCCACGGCACTTTGCACGACACCACAATAATATACCAGCACCATACGGTGAACAACTGCGACAGCACGGTGGTGATACGTCTGCACATAAACGACACCTTCCGCGACACGCTCCACCCCGTTGTTTGTGCCGGAGGATGGTACGAGGTGGGGAACAGCCGTTATTACAATCAGGGCGTTTATGTAGATACTTTTGCTTCGGTGCACGGCTGCGACAGCATTGTGGTTACCAACCTTACGGTGAACGACACTCTCCGCGACACCGTCGGAAGAATGATATGTAGGGGCGAAGTTTTCGACACTATGGGACAGCAATACAATCGCACCGACAATTACGTGCATCGTTATCGCAACTCCGACAGCTGTTTTAAAAATCTGTATGTCAATTTGTTGGTACTCGATACAGTGCATTTGCATATCGATACTGCAGTGTGTGCCGGTATGTCTTACACTTACGGAGACTCATCGTATAGCAGCACAGGTAATTACTTCCAGCTTGTGCGGCACCAGAACAGGTGCGATGCTGTGTTTATAAACGTTACCGTGATGGATACCCTGCGCGACACCATAAGACCGGTTATTTGCAGTGGCGAGACTTTCGACACCAACGGCCGATCGTACACCACAAGCGGTAATTATACTCAGCGTTTGCGTAATTCGACGACACATTGTTTCAATAATCTGCTGATTTCCCTTACGGTGAACGATACTTTCCGTCACTTTGTTGTAGATACTATCTGCGCCGGTGCCACATTCACCCACGACACCGATGTATATATCCAATCGGGACACTATCTGAAACGCTATGCCACTGTGCATGGTTGCGACAGCAATGTGGTGATAAACCTTACGGTGAACGACACCCTTCGCGACACCATCCATCCCGTCATCTGTGCCGGCGCCCGGTTCGACACAAACGGGCATTTGGGCTACGCTCCCGCCAA
>ERZ842401.1060-NODE-1060-length-40374-cov-7.288425_pt1 | contig 40374 bp, 42 predicted proteins | sample MGYA00521270_ERZ842401 | MGnify/ENA primary metagenome ERZ842401 (study PRJEB31892, sample SAMEA3878208) | bioreactor metagenome | biome: Moose rumen | place: Sweden | collected 2011-10 | study: EMG produced TPA metagenomics assembly of the PRJEB12797 data set...
TTTTTGAGAAAACGCCTTTTTCAAGAAAACGGCTTGTTAATCAGCGTTTCCTTAGATTATACCAATCCCTGAGCGACCATAGCTTTGGCTACTTTGACGAAGCCAGCGATGTTAGCACCTGCTACATAGTCACCTTCGGTTGCGTACTTCTTTGCAGTGTTGTAAGCATTGTCGTGGATGTTTGTCATAATCTGCTTGAGTTTTGCATCAACTTCTTCGAAAGACCATGACAGGCGTTCTGAGTTCTGGCTCATTTCAAGACCAGAAACTGCTACACCACCAGCGTTAGATGCTTTTCCAGGAGCAAAGATAACCTTGTTCTTCTGGAAGTATTCAATTGCTTCTGCACGAGTAGGCATGTTTGCGCCTTCTGCAACAAGGCGAACTTTATTTGCAACCATCTTCTTTGCATCCTCAAGATAGATTTCGTCCTGAGTTGCGCAGGGGAATGCAAGGTCAGCCTTAACACCCCATGGCTTCTGTCCCTTGAAGAACTTTGCCTTGGGATACTTCTTCACATAAACATCAATCTTTTCGTGCTTAGCGCGGAACTTCTTGACATACTCAAGTTTCTTCTGGTCAATTCCTTCTTCATCAAGAATGTATCCAGTAGAGTCAGAAAGTGTAATTACCTTTCCGCCCAACTGAATGAGTTTTTCTGTTGCAAACTGAGCAACATTTCCGTCACCAGAAACAATGCAGGTCTTTCCCTTGAAGTCTTCGCCAATTTTTGCAAGCATGCATTCGGTAAAGTAAATGAGTCCGTAACCAGTAGCTTCGGGGCGTGCAAGTGAACCACCAAATTCAAGTCCCTTTCCTGTAAGAACACCAGTGTATTCGTTGCGCAGTCTCTTGTACTGTCCGAACATGTATGCAACTTCGCGTCCACCAACCCCCTTGTCTCCAGCAGGAACATCTGTGTCAGGACCAATGTGGCGGTAAAGTTCTGTCATAAATGACTGGCAGAAACGCATAACTTCAGCATCAGATTTTCCGTGGGCATCAAAGTCTGAACCACCTTTTCCGCCTCCCATAGGAAGTGTTGTAAGGCTGTTTTTAAGAACCTGTTCAAATCCAAGGAATTTAAGAACATCAAGACCTACTTCAGGACTAAAGCGAAGTCCTCCCTTGTAAGGTCCGATTGCACTTGAGAACTGTACGCGGAATCCGCGGTTAACATGTGGCTTTCCCTTATCATCTGTCCAAGGAACACGGAACATAATGATGCGCTCTGGTTCAACAAGGCGCTCAAGAACTGCATTCTTTTCAAGTTCTGGCATTTTGTCTACAACAGGAGAAATTGTCTCAAGAACGAGACCTACAGCCTGAAGAAAATGTCCCTGGTCTGCATAGCGGGCGCTTACATCGTCCCAAACACGCTTGCAGTACGCATTCTTAATTTTATAATCCATAAGTGACCCCTTCTCGCTCACGGGCGAGTATGAGCAGTCTATCGCATTTTTTTTACTTTGAAAAGTATTTTTTGCATAATTATGCAAATTTTATCATTTTTTTTGAATAAATCTATCATTCTTTAAGGTTTTTTATAGATTGACAATACGGCACAGAGGATTTAAAATATAGACATTATTCTATACAGAGGATTTTGTATGAAGGGTATTCCATTACGGCAGGTCATTGCACCGTTTTTGAAGGAACTTACAACTGCATCTCATGCCGCAGACAAAATTGACAGCACAAATGTATATCAGGAAGCGAATCCAGTAACCAAAATGTATATGGACAAGGTTGTGTCAGAGTACACGCTTCCCCAGAGCCATCTTGAAGGTCGCGAAAACTTTATAGACTTTTACGAACAGGTTAAGGCAGGAAAGCACGGACTCATACTGATGGAGCACTACAGCAACACTGATCTGCCCTCACTGTTTTATCAGTTGGAAAAAGACGGAGATCCTCGTCTTGCAGAACTTTCAAAGCACATTGTTGCCATAGCAGGAATGAAACTTAACGAGGCCGACCCCACCGTAAAGGCGTTTGCAGAAGGATTTACCCGTGTAGTAATCTATCCTACAAGAAGCCTCGATGCAAAAGAAGAAAATGCAGCAAACGAAGAAGAAAAAAAGACTGAAGAGCAGCGCGCAAGAAAAATAAACATGGCGGCAATGCGTGCAATGGACGAATGCAAGAAGCGCGGAGATATAATTCTTGTGTTTCCCTCAGGAACCCGTTACCGCCCTGGAAAGCCCGAAACAAAAAAAGGCCTAAGAGAAATAGATAGTTACCTTCGCCTCTTTGACATAGTAATTTTGGTAAGCATAAATGGATGTTGCCTTACCATTCAAGACGAAGACATGCTGAACGATTTGATTGCACCTGTAAATCAGATTATGGCGGCCAGTCCAGTAATTGAATGTAAGCCTTTCCGCAAAAACTTTATGGACGCTCTGCCACAGGACGAAAGCGACCCCAAGCAGAAAATGATAGACCATGTAATGGAACTACTTGAGGAACAGCACAACAAGTACGAATCTTACCGTGCCTAAGGAAAAGTCTCCTCTAAACAAAACCCTAACCCTCTCTGCGGAAGAAGAAAATTTCTTTTTTTCTCAATGCATTGATTTTTCTTCTTGCAAAGAGATTCCTCCCCTTACCGTGGAAGACATAGAAGACAAGACCTTGTGCGGAGACAGCTTTTTGGCACTTGCTTCTCTTCCAAAAAATTTTTCACGACTTGCCATAGTAGACCCTCCCTATAACATAGAAAAAAACTATGACGGATCAGTCTTTAAAAGCATGAGTGAAGCAGAATACGAAGACTACACAGAAAAATATCTTTCGCTGATTTTGCCGGCTCTTACCACAGACGCAAGCATTTACATCTGTTGTGACTGGAAAAGTAGCATATCAATTTCCAAAGTCCTCTGCAAATTCAAGGAGCGTAAGCTTTTAAAAATCAGAAACAGAATAACCTGGCAAAGAGAAAAAGGGCGGGGTGCAAAAGAAAACTGGAAGAACGGCATGGAAGACATATGGTTCTGCACAAGGGGAAATGATTATGTCTTTAATCTTGATGCAGTAAAAATTAGGCGCAGGGTGATTGCCCCCTACAGAGAAAACGGGAATCCTAAAGATTGGACGGAAAGCAAAAGCGGAAAATTTAGAGACACCTGTCCTTCAAATTTTTGGGATGACATTTCCATTCCTTTCTGGAGCATGGCCGAAAACACTGAGCATCCGACACAAAAACCAGAAAAACTTATTGCAAAGTTAATTCTTGCTTCAAGTTGTCCGGGGGATGTAATTCTTGATCCCTTTGCCGGAAGTGGCACAAGTCAGGTAACGGCAAAAAAACTGGGCAGGCATTTTGTGGGAATAGAAAAAAGCAGGACTTACTGTGCATGGGCGCAAAAAAGACTGCAGGATGCCCAGTCAGACAGAAAAATTCAGGGCTATGCAGACGGTGTGTTCTGGGAGCGAAACTCTGGCTGCTCTTCTTAATTCTGCATAAGGTCGGCGGCTTCTTCGCTTCAAATCTTAGATGGCTTCTGCAGGATTAGTTTTTTTGGGACATAAAAAAAAGAGAATGCATTTACTTCTGCATTCTCAAAAAATAATGGGCCATCTAAGATTTGAACTTAGGACCAAAGGATTATGAGTCCTCTGCTCTAACCGCTGAGCTAATGGCCCGAATCTGATGACAGATATACTATCACAAAATCGTGGCCTTAGTCAATCGCGAAAAGTTTCACACAGACATTACGGCTTTTGCAAGCTGGTCTGCGCAAGATGTGGGGCGGCGGCCGCAAAGGTTTCCTGCTAGTTTTGCGTGAATGTCTTCAGCCTTCATTCCTTCTAGCAGTTTAGAAATTGCCTTTAGGTTGCCGTTACATCCGCCCGTAAACGAAATGTTAGTAACAACTCCGTTTTCATCCTTGTCAAACTTAATCTCTGTTGAACAAGTGTTTTCTGTCTTGTAAGTGTGTGTCATGTCATGCCTCCAAAGCCTTAGCTACATACTCATCTATTTTTTCCGGGGTATCGGTTGGTGCAAACCTTTGGATTACAGAACCGTCCTTTGCTACTAAGAATTTCGTAAAGTTCCATTTGATTTTTGAGCCAAATTTTCCCTTCTGCTCACTTTTTAAATATGTGTACAAGGGAGACTCATTTTTTCCGTTTACATCGATTTTTGCAAACTGAGGAAAAGTAATGCCAAACCTTCCCGTACAAAACGAATGGATTTCCTCATCAGAACCGGGAGCCTGTCCTGCAAACTGATTGCAGGGGAAGTCAAGAATTTCAAACCCTTTATCCTTATACTTGTCGTACAGATCCTGAAGTCCGTCATACTGGGGAGTAAAACCGCATCCGGTTGCAGTGTTTACAATAAGAAGAACCTTTCCTTCATAATTTTTCAAAGAAACATCAGTTCCATCCATCGCCTTTACAGAATAATCATACAGTGCCATACAAGCCTCCTTTTTATTTACACAAATTAAATTGTATACAATCTAATAAAAATATAGCATAAGTCATTGATTTTGTCAATTAAATTGTGTACAATTTTATAAGAGGTAGAAGATGGAAGCACAAGAAAAATTCAACCCACTTGCTTTGGACAACCAAATTTGCTTTGCGCTCTATGTATGCTCAAAAGAGATAATTCGGCATTACACTCCCCTTCTGGAACCGCTGGGACTTACATATACTTCCTACATTACCCTGCTGGGACTGTGGGAAAAAGACAACATTACCATCAAGGAACTTGGCGCAAAACTTTTTCTTGACTCAGGAACACTTACCCCTCTTTTAAAGAAAATGGAAGGTCAGGGTCTAATCAAAAGAACCCGAAGCAAGGATGACGAAAGAACAGTCTTTGTAACCCTTACGGACGAAGGAAAAGCTATGCGCAAAAAGTGCATAAAAATCCCCAGAGAAATGGCCTGCAATAATTTTCTTGATTTGGAAACCGCCCAGACACTTTTAAAGTCCCTGCACACCATGATGGCCCAATTGTAGTAAACTATTCAACTTTATAGTGTATATATTTTTTAATTGATAAATCACACAACTTCTGCTATACTATATAATCACGAGGTAATCTATGTCTTCTTTGAGAAAACGCTTTATCGCTTTTTTTGGACTTTTCGTTCTTCTTTCATGTACGATAATTGCCGCAATTGCATCCGTTTCAATCTTGCGCAACGGAGAAGTAATTGCAAACAGACAGGGTACACCGGTTGTCGAAAAGGCTTCAGAACTTATTGACGGTGACGAATTCGAAGCATTCCTTAAAAACCCCAGTGAAGATGATCCCTACTACGAAGAAGTTCGTCTTGCACTTCTTGACTTGGCGGAACTTTCCGGCTGTGCATACCTTTACACAATGTCTCCCATTAACGGAACTGTATATCAGTATGTCATAGATGGAAGTTGTGACCCAAGCGATGAGGAAAACTTTTCTCCACTGGCTACCCGAGAAGATATCGAAGGATGGGGAAGCGCACCCTTTACAGTTATGGAAGTTGGTGGAGTTGCCAATTCTGGAATTGTTGAGCAGGAAGGCTGGGGCTTCCAAGCAAGTGCCTACAAGGCAATAGTTACCTCTCGTGGAACAATAGTCGGATTTATTGGCGTAGACTATGATATGACAGATTTTGTAAACGCACTTAGAGTTTCAATTCTGCAGATTGTCATTGTTGCCCTCATCTTCCTCATTCTTGGAGTCATCTTGGTAAGTCTCTTTACAAGCAAGTTGTTCGGAAGCATTGCAAGAATCTCCAACGCGCTGGAAGACATTTCACAGGACAACGCAGACCTTACCACACGCATTCCTGTACGAGGAAGGGATGAACTTTCAAAACTGTCCACAAACTGTAACATTCTTATTGAAAGGCTGGACAGGCTTATGAAGCTTCTGCAGGGTCAGGCCGGTATCTTAAAGGATTCAGGAAACTCTCTTTCTTCTACAATGAAGTCTCACATCCTTAAGGTTAAGAGCGTCGCAAACGATGTAATAGACATTGACTCTCAGATTATGAAGCAGCGCAACAACATTGAATCAATCTCTAGCGAAATACTTGCAGTTGAAGAAGAAATTAAAAATCTTGACATGCGCATTGCCCGTCAGTCCGATGCAATCCAGTCATCTTCTTCTGCAATCAATCAGATTTCCGCAAACATTCATTCAGTTGACAGCAGCATTACGGCAATCCTTGCAGAATACGACAACCTTGTAAAGGAATCAAATGCAGGACGCGCACTGGAGGACCTTGTTGCAGAACAGGTTGACCACATTGCAAAGCAGTCTGCAAACCTTAACGAAGCAAATGCGGCAATCAGTGCAATTGCAGAACAGACAAACCTTCTTGCCATGAACGCCGCAATCGAAGCAGCCCACGCTGGAGAGTTGGGTAAGGGATTTGGTGTTGTTGCAGACGAAATCCGTACTCTTGCAGAAACTTCAGCAACTCAGTCAGGCTCCATTAAGGAACTGCTTGAAGGAATTACAGAAGCAATCGACGGCATAGTTTCTTCTTCAAAGAAATCAGCAGATGCATTTGAGCGCGTAGGTTCAAAGATTTCCCAGATGGACGGCCTTATTAAGGAAGTTCAGACCGGAATGCAGGAACAGGATGCAGGAGTTGCAAACATTCTTCAGACAATGAAGACTTTGGATTCAACCACATCAGACATCAATAACGCCTCTACACACATGAAGACGGCAAGTTCAAAACTTACTTCTAGCATGAAGACCCTTAGGGAGCTGTCTGCACAGACACAGAACCATTCTTCTACAGTTTCAAACGGCATGAGCGAAATCAAGAGCATGTCGGAAGAAGCAATGCGCGCAGCAGAACGAAATGTAGACGCAACAGACAAAGTTTCAGATCTTATTACAGGCTTCAAGGCCTAAAAACTTACGGTCTGCACTAAATAAGAAGACGGTCCCGCTTAAGGCAGGGCTGTTTTTTTTGCATAGGATTACTGTTCGTATGTTCGCAGAATGTTTTCGGCGGTTGCTAGACGAGTTTGCCGCAGGTTCATGCTCTGCTTTTCTATGTAGCGCTGGGCTTGAGGTTCAGTCATTTTTAAAACCTGAATCAGTACCAACTTTGCTCTGTCTACAATGCGGATTTCTTCAATCTTCTGCTGTAGCTTTAGATTTTCGTTTTCAAGTTTCATCACCCTCTTGCGGCTCGCAGAAAGAAGTTTTACAGCCTGATAAAAAAATTCTGGGCTTAAGGGTTTGGGCAAAGTGAACACGCCAAAGTCTTCCACTACATCGCTTACATCATAGGCACGGGAACTGTCAACCATGAGGATTATTCCAGCAGTAGTTTTTTCTGAAGCCACAATGGAAAGATCGTCTCCTGCTTCATCGGGCAGGGGTGAGTCAATTAGAATAAGGTCAAAGTCCTGTTCCGTTATGGCACGCCGAGCTTCCGCTCCCGTCTGAGCAGTAACAATCCGCCCAACAGATTCAAGACGAAGCAAGTCTCCCAGTACGGCCATTACGGCACTGGTGCTGCTTACAATCAGAATGGCATCCACTTAGTCAACCTTGGCTTCCTTAAACGCCTCTATTACACGCTTGGAAAGAATGCCCTGCACAAAGGAACTCTTTAGTGCAAGACTCCATGCTTCATCGTAGTCAAGGGGAAGTGTCTTAAGTTTTCCGGTAACAGATTCAGGAGCAATCCTCAAGTCAACATCAGTGCTTTTGGGAAGAGTAAGTTTGTTCTGCATTCCCTCAAGACCCGCTTCTATAATAAGTGCCAGTGCAAGATACTGATTGCAACTTGGGTCCGGTGAGCGCAGTACAATCTGAGTCTCTTCGTTAAAGGTCGTATAAAATCTGATGAGCTGAGCATGGTTTCCCCTAGACCATGTAATGTAACGAGGTGCCTCGTGTGAGCCAAGTCGCGCATAGGATTCTGGTACGGGATTAAGAAATGCAGTTATGTCAGAAATGCGGTTAATAATTCCTGCCGCAAATGCCTGTGCATCGGGGTTGGTTTCGCCAATAAGTTTTTCGCCGTTTTTATACAGCACAAAATGAAAGTGAAGTCCGCTACCCTGTGCCGCACCAAAATTGTGGGGAATGGGATTAAAGGAAGCTTCAAGTCCATCCTGAACCGCAATGGTGGTAACTACATTTTTGAATGTTGTAAAGTTGTCCGCTGCCTTAAGGGTTGTGCTAGATTTAAAGTCAATCTGATTCTGTCCATTACCCTTTTCGTGATGGCTTGTTTCAGGTTCTATTCCCATCTGCTCCATGGTAAGAATAATGTCACGGCGAACATTTTCTCCTTTGTCGGATGGAGCAACATCGCAGTAGCCAGCATAGTCGTGGGAATGCCGCTCTCCGTCAGTCCACTTTGAAAGATAAAATTCGCAGAGAGTTCCCACATTAACTTCAACACCTAAAGATTCTGCTTTTTTAATTGTAGCCTGAAGAAGGGAACGCATGTCGCCTTCAAAAATAGAACCGTCCTTGTGCCTTATGGTGCAGTAAAGTCGTGCAACGCGTCCACGCTGAGGTCTCCAGGGCAGAACAGAAAGAGTTGTTGGATCTGGCACCAGATAAAGGTCATCGTCAGACTCTCGCAAAAATCCCAGTTCAGAACTTGCATCGAAGGGAACGCCTTCTTTAAATGCACGCTGCAAAATTGACGGCTGAATGGAAATGCTTTTTAGCGAGCCAAAAATGTCTGTAAAAAACAACTTAATGAATTTAACATCGTTTTCCTTTACATACTGAATCACTTCGTTCTGTGTGTATTCCATCTTGTTCTCCTTATTCAACCGTTACTGATTTTGCAAGATTGCGAGGCTTGTCAGGGTCTATTCCGCGAAGGACAGCACAGTAGTATGCAAACAACTGTCCCGGTACAATAGAAAGCAGGCTGGCGAAGGCGTCACTGCATTCTGGTATGTAAATAATCTCGTCGGCAACTTTTGCAAATGCAGAAGTTCTGTCCTGCGTAATTACAAGAGTGGTACATCCGCGAGTACGAACTTCTTCAATGTTGCTTGCAAGTTTTTCAAACATGGATTTGTCTGTGGCAATGGCAACAACAAGAGTGTCTTCGTCTACCAACGCAATGGGGCCGTGCTTTAATTCTCCTGCAGCAAACGCTTCGCTGTGCATGTAGCTTACTTCTTTTAGCTTAAGGGCGCATTCAAGGCTTGTGGCGCTGTCAAACTGCCGTCCAATATAGAAGACCTTCTGCTTGTTGAATACTTTGCTTACAAACTTTTGAATAGCTTTCTGATGGGAAAGAATTTCTTCTATCTTTTCGGGGATGGAAGAAAATTCACTGAGCATGAGTGAAAGCTGTTTTTCGTCTAGAAGTTCGCGCACCTTTGCACTTTGAAGGGCAAGCATATAAAGGCAAACTAACTGAGTCGTGTAGGCCTTTGTTGAAGCAACTGCAATTTCTGGACCAGCAAGAGTATAAATTACATCATCTGCTTCACGGCTTACGGTTGAACCCACGCAGTTTGTAATTGCAATCACATGAACTCCTGCTTCCTTTGCAAGCCTTAAAGCCGCAAGTGTATCGGCGGTTTCTCCACTTTGGCTTATGACAATAAACACATCATCCTTGTTAAGGATTGGATTTCTGTATCGGAATTCGCTAGCAACATCAACCACTACAGGGAGGCGTGCAAATTTTTCAAAGGCATAACGGGCAACAGTTCCAGCGTGATAGGAAGTTCCACATGCAGTAATTACTACACGCTTTGCAGTCTTCCAGTAGTCGCTCTTTTTTATTTCCTCAAACTGAATGTCTACAGGCTTTTTGTCTCCGTTAAAAACAAGATGAGGCTTTAGGGTGTCCCTAACCGCTTTGGGCTGCTCGTAAATTTCTTTAAGCATAAAGTGGGGATATCCGTTCTTCTGTGCGGCAGAAACATCCCATTCCACATGAGACTTTTCCTTTATTACCTTGTTGCCTTCATCATCAAACAAATCAACATGGTCGGAATACAGGACAGCAATCTGCTTCTGATCAAGAAAGTAAACATCTCTAGTATACTCAAGCACTGCAGAAACATCGCTTGCAATAAAATTTTCTTCTTTACCCAAACCTACAACCAGTGGACTTTCCTTTCGTGCTGCAATAATTCTGTCGGGAAAGTCTTTGCATACAACGCCAAGAGCATAGCTTCCTTCAAGACGCTGCAAAGAAGACAGAACCGCATCAAAAATGTCGGAGGACTCTTCGTAGTAGTAGTTTATAAGGTGAGCAATAACTTCCGTATCGGTCTGACTGCGGAACACAACGCCCTGCTCCTGAAGCCAAGCCTTAAGTTTTGCATAGTTTTCTATGATTCCGTTGTGGACTACCGCAATGGTTCCAGCCTCATTAAGGTGAGGATGGGCATTTACCGCACTAGGTTCTCCGTGAGTTGCCCAGCGTGTGTGTCCTATTCCAAGATTTCCTTTTACAAAAGTTCCCATCTGCGAAATAAGTTCCGCTTCTCGAGAATCGCATTCAAGTTCCGTCATGGAATCGTTTTGGCGAACAACCTGCTTTGTAACATCTTCCACAAGAAGCCTAAGGGCACCCTTAACCTTACGGACAACAATATTTTCTCCGTCAAAAACTGCAAGACCAGCACTGTCATATCCGCGGTACTCAAGTTTTTTTAATGCGTTAACCAAAACAGGTGTCGCTTCCTTACTACCAACATAACCAACTATTCCACACATAAATTTTTTCCTCCAGGAAAAATTTAGGAGCGCTAAACTCCAGAAAAATTACATCACACAACATGCTCAAGAGCATCTATAACCTCTCCATCATAAATGCCAGGCTGCCTTTTAAGTTCCGCAACAGCACTGTCCTTATCTCTTATGCGGTGATACAGACGGCGGCTGGTAAGAGAAACATAACTTTCGGCACAGTGAATGACTCGGGCAACATGGGGAATCGCCTCGCCCTTAAGTCCAGACGGATAACCAGTTCCGTTCATATTTTCATGATGCTTTGTAGCGGCATCCAAAAAGAGGGGCATACACTCCTTGGGAACAAAATCCAGATACTCCTCTGCATTTGAAACATGCTCTTTTAATTTTGCACGCTCTTCTGCAGAAAGAATTTCAACACGGAAAACATCAGCAGGAATGGAAAGAAATCCCGCATCATAAACCATGGCAGCACAGAAGTAGAGCATGGAAGTTTCACGGTCAAGTCCCAAAGCGGTGCAAACCTTAAACACAAGTTCGCTCACAGACTTGGAGTTGTTGCGTCTGTCAGTATGTTTGTCAATCAGTTCGCCCAAATCTTCACACTCAAGGGCAAGACGCTGCATGTCTTCCTGAGAAATAGACGTTGTACCTGGAAGCGCAAGAGAATTGTGTCCCGGCGGAAGTGCAGAATCTTTGGAATAGGACATGTGCTCCTGCATATCCTTTACCATCTGAATGGTCTGAGTAAACTGCTCCCGTTGCATTTTCTGCGAACGGTAATTCAGTATGGCCTGAAGGGCTAGGACAACAATCACCACAAAGAGAATTATTCCCAAAACCAGTAGGGCTATAAAAACATACTTCATCAGCTGCTGGCTGCCTTCCCCTTGAACCACAAGAGATTCAGTCAAACCACGAAGTGTAGAGGAAATATCAGTACCTGCTTCGGACAGGTTTTGGGTTAAATCTTCCATATTGTTACATCATACCAAATCCCCCTGATTGAAACAAGATGTTTTTTTGGGTAGAATGTTTCCATGACTCAACAGACAGCAGGCGAACTTTTTATACTGGCGCTTTTAACCATTGTATGTGCGCGCATTTTTTTTCTACGCAAGGTAAAGGCCGATGTCATTGCCACAGTTCCAGTACTTGCACTGATTCTTTCCGTCCTCAACATATTGGCATGGGGACTTTCCATTACAGAAGTGGCAATCTTTCTGCTTTCACTTTTTGTTACTATATGGAATATAAGGGCAATGCTCCGTCTTGCGTCCAAACTTGTAATTGACCACTACAGCGGACTCTTTATTTTCATTTCTGCAGTCAATCTGATTATAACCCTTGCACTTGCTGTAGCCATCATACTGTTCAGTCCAACGCACGCAAGCCTTAAGAAATTTTCCGTTACCAGAACAGACAGCGTGTACAGCGGAAGTTTTTCTGAAGGATTTGCAGAAAGGGAAAATCCCTTTGCAAACGCTGGAGCAAAAGTAAGTGTCTTTGAAGGAGAAAATGCCACAAACAAAAAAGTTCTTTTTGTTCCAAGCAAGTGTGCTTCAACAGACAGCTATCAGCCCATGCTGGTAAAACTTGCCCATGACGGATACACAGTTTACGCTGCAGAATTTTATGCTGATGACCTTCTCTGGTTTGAAGGCGGCTGGAAGAATTTAAGCATGACTAGAAGAACCATGTTCATCCACACAAGGCTTTACGGCAACGACCAAAGCGTATTTCTGCGCACCGAAGACTTTGCAAAGGAATATGTGGCACTTCTAGAAATTGCACATCCTTCTGCAGAAGATTTTGTAATCCTACTTGCCGACGATGACAGAGCATATGCCATGAACTACTGCGCAAGAAGTTTTCCGTCACTTGTAGACAGGGTGTTTGACATTGCCACAATAAGCGACTACGAAACAAGGGGATTCGGCCCAGTAGAGCAAACAGCACCCCTATTTGCAAGAATGAAGTTCGATAAAGAAAAAGACCCGACACTTTTCATGTCGAGTCATCTTGCCACTGTTTTTGAACTGTCAGTAAAGTAGTCTATTTCTTTGCCGCTTCGTACAGGGGATATACTTTCTGTGCAACCGAAGTAAGGTTGTTTATGCGGCTAGAGTTAGACGGATGAGTGCTTAAAATTTCTGGCGACTCCCGTGAACTTAATGCAGACATTTTCTTCCACACATTAACAGCCTCGTAAGGGTCATAACCTGCTCTGGCCATAAGTTCTGTACCATAAGTGTCGGCTTCGGTTTCCTGAGAGCGAGAATGGGGCAAAGAGAAAGTACACTGGGTAATTACATCCACAAGAACCGTTCCTCCGTCGCTAAGTCCTGCAAGTTCCGCAAGGGCAGAAACTCCAAGCTGACGAAGCACTTCCTGACTGGCTTGCTCACGACTGTGTTCCCTTAATGCGTGGGAAATTTCGTGACCAATTACTGCGGCAAGTTCTCCGTCGGTAAGGTTAAGGGCGTTAATGATTCCCGTGTAGACGACTATTTTTCCGCCGGGCATACACCATGCGTTAACAGTGTCATCAGTAATAACATTCACTTCCCAGTTCCAGTTAAGAGCGTCTGGACGGAATGCCTTTGTCTGGGCAATAAGACGGTTTGAAATTGTCCTTACACGAGCGGTTACTGCGGCATTGGTATTAAGTTTACCGGCAGCCTTTGCTTCTGCAAGAACCTGAGCATAGGAAACTTCAGCACTCTGATTAAGAGCCTCTTCAGAAACAAGCAGAAGCTGACCTCTGCTACCGCCAGCAATGCTTCCTTCCGTAGAAGAAAGGCATCCGACAAAACTAATGGCAACAAGGGCCATGCATAAAAACTTAACAAGGGTGTTTTTCATTTTCATAGTACTTTAATGTTACTTCCTTTTACATTTTTTTTCAATGCAGCAAGAATAGCATAGAACATAATTGCAAAGAGAGGATTTTTCCTTTACACTAAAGGCATGACACTTAACGAACTGGACGCATATTTTAACTCATTCCTCCACAGGGAAAATTTTTTAGCTGATCCGTCACGCAACGGAATCCAAATACAGAATTCTGCACCAGACAGCAGGCAAATAAAGAAAGTTGCATTTGCCACAGATGCATGCGTTGCAACTGCAGAAGAAGCCGCCCGTCTTGGCGCAGATGTTCTTTTTGTTCACCACGGAATTTTATGGGGAGCATGCGAGCCTCTTACACTTACCCATTACAAAAGAGTTTCCGCTTTCATAAAAAACGACATTGCCCTATATGCTTCTCACATTCCACTGGATGCAAATGAAGAAGTGGGAAACAACTACGGTCTTGCCCGCAGACTGAACCTTACAGACCTTGCCCCCTTTGGTCTTTGGCACGGAATGACTCTTGGCGTAAAGGGACGGCTACCCTCACCTCTTGCCCCAGAAGAACTTGCTGTAAAAATTTTTCCCGATGGTGAAAAGGCAAACAGAATATTTTCCTTCGGCAAAAAAAGCATAAGCAGTGTTGCAATAATTTCTGGCGCTGCCGGAGAAGATGTAGTGCAGGCATACCAAGCAGGAGTTGACGCCTACATAACAGGTGAAGTAATTCATGAGCAGTACCATCTTATTGAGGAACTAGGCATGACTGTTATTGCAGGAGGACACTATCAGACAGAAACTGTGGGGGTCCGCCTTGTTCAGCAGAAACTAATGAAAGAAAAAAACATTCCCGGAGTATTTATAGATATTCCCACTGGACTGTAAACATAAACTTGGGTATACTAAAAGCATGGCATCTAACACACAAACAAAACAGTCGCTCATGCAAAAACTTATTCCTGTTTCGCTGACACTGTTAGTCATTATTGCTGACCAAGTTACAAAGGCACTGGTTGTAAAAAACATTCCTCGACTTACATTTATGTCTGAAGTTGGCGACGGAAGCATAATTCCCCTTCTAGGTGATGCAGTTCGTCTGATTCATGTACGCAACACAGGAGCCGCATTCAGCATGGGAAGCACATTACCGCAGGCAGTACGCTCAATAATTCTTGCCGTAGTTCCCCTTGTCATAATAGCACTTGTCTTTGTGGTCTACTTTCGCAACAACGATTTTACAAAAACCCAGCGTTGGGCAATATGTGGAATTTTAGGCGGAGGATTGGGAAACCTTATTGACAGGTTCTTTCGCCCCGAAGGTGTAGTTGATTTTATTGACTGCATTTTCTTTGGTAGCATAAAGAGCGTAAACTGGCCTGAGCACGGACTTTTTTCGTGGCTGGGCATGGAAAGGTGGCCTACATTCAACATAGCAGATTCGGCAGTTGTAATCTGCGGAATACTTTTTGTAATCACATTCATGGTTCAAATCGCAAAAGAAAACAGAGGTTCAAAATGACAAAAAGACAGTACACTTTCTGGTTTACATTTGTTTCCAGCATTGCAAACATAATCATTTCGGGGCTTATAATGGCTGCCCTTATTCTTCTTTCCACGCTTCTTATGAACAAAGTCTTTCACATTCAAAACGGCTCGGCATACATGGCAGTGTGGATGGTGTGCTTTATAGCAGGAATAATTTTAGGCATGCTGATTTTTAGCAAACTCTGTGCGCTTGTAATAGACAGATGGTTCTTCGACAAACTTGACGACAGCATTTTGGGCAAGTACCTTCCTAGCCACCGCAAAGATCGGGGAGAAAGGCAGGCGGAAAAAACAAAGACCAACATGCCGTCTTCCGTTCTTCCGCCCGAAGATACATTTGGAGAATAAATCAGAGTAGAATCAATATCCGTCGCTCATGCTGCGGTTAATGTCTCTCTGGTAAAGTTCCTGATAAATCATACTTCGTGTCTTTAACTCGTCCTTAAGCTTCTGGGGGAAGGGAATGTAGCGCCAGAAAATTGCACGCACTTCCTTTTCCAATTTCTGCGTACCGTTGGACTCTTTTGTCATCCACAGAATGTAGTCGTCTATAAAGAACTGCTTTACATCGCCCTTCATTTTCTTAGAATCAATGTACTGATAGTAGTGTCCAGTAAGTCCGTCTGTCATCCAGTCGAAGGAAGCCTTTTCCTTTGCAACCTGCCAGCGCAAGTCGGCAACGGCTGTAAGACATGCAATACGCAAGTCACGGGGATACATGGGGATTACGATGCGGCCACGGCTTGTAATTCTGTTAAAGCGGTCAAAGGGTTCCCAACAGAAACCAGTGTCTCCGTATGTGGGCAGAAGCAGTGTGTATGGAACAATGCGGTTCTTAACTCCACGGTGAATGCGGATATAAGCCTCGGGGTCAATTGATTCAATCCATGCAAGTTCACGCAAAACATTTTCGCGGAAGCCAGTGCTCTTGTCAAAACAGTGGAAGAACTCGCGAGTAAAAATTGGAAACTGATTACCCTGACGGCCACAAGTCATTTTTGCCATTTGTCGCACGCTGGACATTTCGGTCATAATTTCTTCCTTGCCCACGCTTGCAGTTTCTTCCGCCATATCCATTGCCTTTGCATCAAGGCTAGACTCTATTTCTTTTGCTTCCTGAAATTCTTTTAGGTAAGTGGTAAGTTCCCTGTCGATTTTCTGCAGCTGCCTCATGCGGTTTGCAATTTCCAAAAACAGTTTTTTCTGCATTTCATCGTAAGGTCTTGTGTGGGGTTCCAGTCCGTAGAAAGGCTGATGTTCGCAAAGCTGTTCCAGACGGTCCTTTACTTCCCGTTCAACAGTTGCTCTTTCGTGTTCTTTTCCGTTTACAAGATTTTCTGAACTTTGAAGTTTGCCACTGTTCTTGCTCTTAAGCTGCTGAATGCGCTGCTGATCGGCACCAGGTCCCTTGCTACGGTTTGGCGCTACCTCGTCAGTTGCAGAAATTGTAATGCGTCCTGCTGCAATTTCCTGCATCCATTCATCCATGTAAAGAACAGGCTCACCTGTAGTATTTGTAACTATGGCGCGAGAAAAGAAGTCCTTCTGCTCAGGGCTGAACAAGGAGGGAAGAACAACTCCGTACCTCATTGCAAAACGCTTACACTGGGGAACTTTTGAACTTATCATCTTTGGGGCAAGGCTTTTTAAAAATTCCCAGTAAGCCGTAACAATTTGCTGACGGTAAACGGTTCTGTCCTTTTTGTCCGTACAGTTAAGATACTTTACAAGCAACTGGTGCAGACGCTGGGCACTGTCACCTTCACCGCCAAGAGTCGTCTTATAGTATGCAGGGTCATCAAAAACCGTGCTAGGAGTGTCTTCAAAAAATTTTTCAATCGGAGCAAATCCCGTCAGACTCAAATCAACATCAGAATAGGAACGGTTCTTGCCGGAGTCCTTAAACGAATCAGGTACATCTTTAAGCTTTGGTTCAAACCGATAGTTTGGAGAGGCATCACCAGAAGAAGGCGTCATCTCCTCCGCATTTTCCAGTAGCGCCGCAATACTTGGGTCTATATCGTTGTCAGCCATTTATAACTCCATCTCTTGTGTATTCCTTTTATTTTACCATGGAATATGCAAGTGGGCAAGTAAGAAAAAAACCTTGTCATTTGTTACGGATGCCATTCAGTTTTAAACAAAAAGTTCGCAGACTTCACTGTCTGTAAGAAAACGCCACTGTCCCGGAAGAAGAGCTGTGTCCAGAGTAAGGGAGCCAAATGCAACCCTCTTTAAAAACATTACCTCGTTGCCCAAGGCGTAAAAAATCCGCTTTACCTCGTGAAACTTTCCTTCGGTTAGGGTAAGAAGACAGACTGTGTTCAACCCTTCTCTGGTTCCGTCAGAAGAAACAAGGGTGCAATAGGGATTGTCATGGCTTACCCATTCGATTTTTGCAGGAGCAGAAACAAATGCTCTTGTTTTTCTATATTCCTTTATGAAGATTCCTTTGTTAACCTCTAGCTCATACTGAGCTTTTTCTTCATCAGTTAATTCATCACGCAGATAGACAAGATATGTTTTTGGTATGCGGAATTCAGGCGTAGTCATGCGATGAGACAACCTTCCGTCCGTAGTAAGAATTAAAAGACCTTCTGTATCTAAATCAAGTCTTCCAATTGAATGCAGCACTGGCAGAAGCGGAGGCCTCCTTATTTCTTCAGGAAAAGAATCAAACACAGAAGCATGATGTCCTGCTGTGTGAGTGCACACTCTGTCCTGAGCCTTGTTAAGCATGATGTAAAGATTGGGCGGCGTGGGAACTGTTTTTTCGTCAACGCACAGAATGTCTTTTCCGCGCACAAATGGACTGGAGGGAATCGTTACACGAACTCCGTTTACAGTAACATTTCTGCTCTGCAAAAGCCGCCTTACGCTGCGGTTTGTGGTAAATCCCTGAAGGGTAAGAACTTCATCCAATCGTTCTGCATGAGGCATGACAGTTTCTCCCTTTTACTTTTTCCGTGTACATGCTATAATGCTAGTGTAAATTGCAACAAAAATACAGAGGTAGTCGGATGAAAAAATCCAAGAAGGTTGGCATTATCGGTGCCATGTCCTGTGAAGTTGAATCTCTTGTAAAAAAATTAAAGCCGATTCAAAAAGGAAGTTCCCTTGTGCAGACGGAAGCAGGCGGACTTATTTTTACGGAAGGACTCTTGGAAGGTCTTCCTGTTGTAGTGGTAAAGAGCGGCATTGGAAAAGTAAATGCGGCACTTTGCGCCCAGCGGCTCATTCTTCAGTTTGGAGTAACACACATCATCAACACGGGAATTGCAGGCGCAATGGCTTCGGGTCTTGGCGTACTTGATGTTGTTGTTTCAAAAGATGCAGTGTATCACGACATGGATGCCACTGGATTTGGTTACAAGAAAACACAGATTCCGCAGATGAAGACAAGTGCATTCAAGGCCGACAAAAAAATGATTGATGCGGCAACCATAGCATTTGCAGAATTAAAAGAAGCGGCCGGACACCAGCTTGTTGTAGGACGCATAGCCAGCGGAGACCAGTTTATAAGCGACAGAAGTCAGAAAGACGAAATCCGCAGAAGCTGCAAACCAGCCTGTGTAGAAATGGAAGGAACTGCAATAGCCCATGCAGCCTACCTTAACAAAATTCCCTTTGCCATAATCAGATGCATGAGCGACATGGCAGATGACACTGGCGAAAAAACATATTCATTTAACGAAACAAAAGCGGCGGCATTAAGCGCAAAACTTGTCTGTGCAATGCTTCCCCTATTCTGATTCAAAGGAGCAAATTATGAGCGAAAAAAAATACAATGTAGACAGTTTTAATCTTGACCATACAAAAGTTACAGCACCCTTTGTACGCAGGGCCGCAAAAAAAGAAGGCGAAAAAGGAGACATTGTTTCCAAGTACGACATTCGCTTCTGTCAGCCCAACAAAGAATTTATGACCACTGGTGCAATCCACACTATTGAACATCTTGTTGCAGAATACATCCGCGACGAACTTCCCGGAATCGTAATTGACTTTTCTCCCATGGGATGCCGTACAGGATTTTATTTTACCGTTTGGGGAGACCACGAAGAAAGCTACATTGCGGAACACCTTTTGAATGTGCTAAAAAAAGTTGCCGTGTGGGACAAGGAAATTCCTGCCGCAACAGAAGTTGAATGCGGAAACTATCGCGACCACGATCTTGCAGGCGCAAAGGAATGGGCAAAAAAGTGGGTGGACGGAATTACTAACACCGGTTGGAACTGCTACAAATAATTCTCTTGAGCGAATATGAATCTACTTCAGAAATTTAAAGAAACGGTTTCATCCGTAGTGCCCATAATGGCCATCGTTTTAATTCTTGGACTTACGATTGCTCCCCTTGGTGCAGGAACACTGCTTAGATTTGGCATAGGCGGACTCATGTTGATTGTTGGCCTTACGATTTTTTTGCAGGGCGTAGACATAGGCATTCTTCCCATTGGCGAGCGTAGCGGTGCGGCCCTTACTGCAAAACGGAATCTTCCTCTGCTTTTGGGTGTTGCTTTTGCAATAGGCATAATGGTAACAATTGCAGAACCAGATGTTCAAGTTCTTGCTTCTCAGATTAAGGGAGTAGCACCGGGTGTAAACAAATGGGCTCTTGTGTTCATGATTGCCTTTGGCGTAGGTCTTTTTGTAATGCTAGGACTTCTTCGCACCATGCTGTCCTTAAATTTAAAGTGGGTGCTAATTATTTCATATGTCCTTCTTTTTGTACTTGCATTTTTAAGTCCAAAAGAATTTCAGGGAATTGCATTTGATGCAGGAGGAGCAACAACTGGCCCCATGACAGTTCCCTTTATTATGGCACTTGGAGTGGGAGTTGCGGCAGTTCGCTCTGCAGGAAAAAAATCAGCCTCTAACAGCGACTCCTTTGGTCTTACAGGCATTGCTTCCATCGGTCCTATTGCAGCAGTTTGTGTCTACGGAATAATTCTAAAGAGCATGAACAATTCTTCTGCGGCACAGGATATTGCCCAAACTGCGGAACATTCACTTTCGGTTCTTCCATCCTCCCTAAGTCTGAGCATTTTTGCAAAACTATTTCCAAGTGTAATAAAGGAAGTAAGTCTTGCCCTTCTTCCACTTATTGTCATGTTTGTCATATTCCAAATCTTTCTTCTTAAGATGCCTCCTGTTCAGGTGCGCCGTATGATTCGCGGTCTAGTCTTCAGTTTTATAGGGCTGGTAATTTTCCTAGTAGGCGTTAACGGAGGATTCATGCCAGCAGGAGAACAGCTGGGCCAAGTGTTAGGTGAATATGCAAATTCGGGAAGCAGGCTCTGGAGCATTCTTCTTGTTGCGGTAAGCCTTGTCTTTGGGGCGGTTGTCGTCTGTGCGGAACCTGCCGTCTGGGTTCTTACAGAACAGGTAGAAAGTGTTTCTGGCGGAACAATAAAACGCAAGGTAATGCTTGCATCCCTTTCTGTGGGAGTTGCAATTTCTGTAGGACTCAGCATGATACGCATTTTGTGCAAGTTTAGCCTGTGGTACATTCTTGTTCCTGGATACGCACTCGCACTGATTCTTACATTTTTCTGTCCGCCACTTTTTACAGGCATTGCGTTTGACTCAGGCGGAGTAGCAAGCGGTCCCATGACAAGCACATTTATTCTTTCCTTTATGCTAGGAGTAGCCTCCACTTGCGGAGGAAATTCTGCCACAGACGCATTCGGAGTAATCGCACTAGTTGCAATGACACCACTTATTGCAATTCAGATTTTGGGAATCATATTTAAAATTAAAAGTTCGGAGGCGAAGAAATGACATACTCTTTGCTTGTTGGAATAGTCCTTCACGACAAGGGTGAAGTAATAACCAAAGCCGCAGTTGAAGCAGGAAGTTTTGGCGGAACCGTTCTAATGGGACGGGGACTAAGCTCAAGCAGATTTGCGGCAGCACTGGGAATAGAGTCTTCAAAAGATGTAGTCTACATCCTAACCGATGACGAAAAGAAGCAGACAATTTTTAATGCGATTGTTTCTGCAACACAAAACGAAAAGCAGCACTTTGGATGCCTGTTCTGCGTAGATGCAGGATTCATGATTAAGACAGGAACAATTTCAGGAGGAGATTCAGACATGGAACAGAACAGAGGACATGAACTTATAACAGTAATTGTAAACAGGGGTTACGCTGATGATGCAATGGCGGCGGCCCGTAAGGCAGGTGCAAGCGGAGGAACTGCAATCAATGCAAGGGGAACCGCTAGAGAAGACGATGCAAAGTTTTTCGGCATGCACATTGTTCCAGAAAAAGAACTACTTCTCATCGTTGTAGAAAAAGAAAAAAAGCAGGAAGTTCTTGAAGCCATACGCACACTAGACTGTCTTTCTGAACCTGGAAGCGGAATCGCATACAGTTCTCCTGTTTCAGACTTTACTCTGCTGGGAAAGAAAAATTAAAAATGCCCCACTCTAAATTTAATGCGGAATCTTTTTTACAGAATTTCCACATGCAAAAAAAAGAGGCAGCGGTAAGCGTTTACGAAACAATAGACAGCACTAACACAGAAGCCCTAAGACGGCTTACTGCCTGCACCTCCTACGAACAGATAAAAAAACACGACAGAGAAATTTTTGTTGCCGCAATGCAGACAAAAGGACGCGGCAGGACAGGACGAACATTTTATTCACCAGACAGCACTGGCATTTACTTTTCTTTCATAACAGTTTCTAGCGAAAGACAAAGTAGACAGGAACTTCTTACAGTGCGTTCGGCAGTTGGAGTGTGCAGGGCAATAGACAAATGTTTTGGTACCGACTGCAAGATAAAATGGGTAAACGACATCTATCTAAACAGCAGGAAAGTATGCGGAATTCTTGCAGAAGGATTTTCACTTCCTGATGCGGAATGCATTCAGGCTACAGTTGTAGGAATCGGAATAAACATAAGCATGGATTCTTCCTACGCAAAAGAAAACAATCTTTCAAATGCAGGAGGAATTGTAGACGCAGCAGATAGAGACATGCGCCTTACCTTGGCCGCAAAATGTATAGAAGAAATTTTTTGCATATTGGATTCTGATGAAAATGTAATGGATGAATACAAAAGCCGCTCAATGCTAATGGGCAAAGCTGTAACAGTTTCACCCATAGCATCAGCATATGCAGCAGGTTGCACCCCGCAAAGTTACGAGGCAGTGGCAGTCCGCATAGAAGATGACGCCTCCCTTACAGTGCGCCTTCCTAACGGCCGCCTTAAAAGCCTAAGCTCTGGCGAAGTTACCCTCCACAACACTTTACTTTTTTAGCAAAGCGGCAAATGGATTGTAGTACAGGACGAAAGTCTCTTCGAGCCTTTCGTCTGCGAGATTTTGCCTTGCAAAATCTCGTGCTACTTTTTCAGCAAAGTGGCAAATGGGTTGTAGTACATTCCGTCGTCACTGCCTAAGGGCTTGCGGTCAGCGGAAACAGTGGCTACTTTGGGAGAAGCACTACCCTTTCGCACAACCACAACTTTTTTCTTACCGCTGGTGCCAGAAGCAGAAGTCGATGCCCCTGTAGAACTTCCCAGTCTAGAAGATGCATCGCTTTTAAGAGAAAGACTAATGCGCCTACGGTCAGTATCAAGGGCAATAATTGTAAATTCCTTTACATCTCCAACTTTAATTACATCCATGGGGTCAGAAACAAAACTGTCGCTTAACTCGCTTATGTGAATCAAACCAGTTTCATGCAGACCTATGTCAACGAATGCACCAAAGTCAACTACATTGCGGATTTTTCCAGTAACCTTCATTCCAACTTTTAGGTCTTCAAAAGCAACCACACCCTTCTGCATTATTGGAGCAGGATATCCGTCACGGGGGTCTCGGTTGGGCTTTGCAAGTTCGTCAACAATATCATTGATTGTAGTTTCACCCACATTGTATTTTTCTTCCAACTGTTTTTTTAAGTCGGCAGAAATTTTTTCATTCTTCTGAACCAGAGGAAGGACTTCACTTGCAACGGCATAGTTTTCAGGATGAACCCAAGTGTTGTCCAAAGGATTTTCACTTTCGGGAATCTTCAAAAATCCTGCACACTGTTCGTAAGCCTTAGGTCCAAGTCCAGAAACTTTCTTAAGATCTTCACGGCTTGTAATTTTTCCGTTGGCATCACGGTATGCAACAATTTTCTTTGCAAGAGATGCGTTTATTCCAGAAACATATTTTAAAAGCGAGGCGGATGCAGTGTTAAGGTTTACTCCAACCTGATTTACTACAGAACTTACAACTTCATCCAAAGTGTCCGAAAGTTTTTTCTGATTTACATCATGCTGATACAAACCTACACCGATTGCCTTGGGATCAATTTTAACAAGTTCCGCAAGAGGATCCTGAAGTCTGCGTCCCATGCTGATTGCACCGCGGATAGTCAGATCCAAATCCGGGAATTCCTCACGGGCAATGTCGCTGGCACTGTAAACGGATGCACCGCTTTCGTCAACAACAGTGTATCGCACATCAGGATAATTTTCGCTTATAACCTTGCTTACTATAGTCTGCACTTCCTGACTTCCAGTTCCGTTACCAACTGCAACAACCTGTATGTTGTATTTCTTGATTGCAAGCTTTAAGGCATTGTAACTTTCGTCGGGAGCGGCAACCTGTTTGATAAGGAAGTAGCCCAAGTATTTTCCAGTCTCGTCAAGGGCGGCACATTTTGTTCCCGTGCGGATTCCTGGGTCAACTCCAAGAACGCGGCTTCCCTTAATAGGCTGAGTCATAAGAAGGTTCTTTAGGTTTTCGCTGAACACACCAATTCCATGTGCATCGGCTTCGTCAAATTCATCGCTTCGAATTTCGCGCAGAACAGCAGGAGACAAAAGACGGACAACGCCATCTTCTATTGCAAGACCAAAATACCTGTTGCCAAGTTTGTAGTTTTTCTGAATCTGCTTTACGGCATCATCAACACTTACATCAAGTGTAACTTCAAGTGCGCCTTCCCGCTCAGCACGATTGATTGCAAGAATGCGATGAGGCTTAATCTGATTCAGCGGTTCGGAATAGTCCCAGTACATTTTGTATGTAGACATTTTTTCAGCAGTTTCTGCATCCTGACCGTCGGGAACAATTCCTTTGGTAACCATTGTACCAGTTGTAATATAAAAGTCGTGAACGGCAGAACGATTTGCACTGTCCTGACTTACACGCTCGGCAATAATATCCTGAGCACCTTTAATCGCATCTTCCGCAGTGGGAACATTAAGGGCTTCTTCCGCCGCATCAGTTTTAATAAATTCAGTTGCCTTGGATTCAACAGCTTTGTCATCAGAGTCAGCCTGCATAATAAAGTCTGCAAGTGGCTCAAGACCTTTTTCTGTGGCAACCATTCCACGGGTCTTCTTTTTCTTTTTAAAGGGAGCCCACAAGTCTTCAAGTTCGGCAAGAGTTTTTGCTCCCATTGCGGCCTTGTACAAAGTTTCGTTCAACTTGCCCTGACCAAAAATTCCCCTAACAATTTCGAGTCTGCGTTCCTCAAGATTTTTGTAAGAAGTAAACAGGTGATCACAGTCGCGTACCTGAACCTCATCAAGAGAACCGTGCTTTTCCTTTCGATAGCGGGAAATAAACGGAATGGTACAACCTTCCGCAACCAAACTAATAACAGCGCTTACCTGAGTAATTTTAATGTTAAGTTCCCCAGCAATGCGCTTCATGATTTCGACTTCATTAACTGAAAGTGCGTCAATTTGTTCCTGTGTAAATTCCATAACTGATGCTATTGTATGAAAGTTTTTGCTTTAGGTAAAGACTTTGAGGCTCTTGACTTTTTTTGTTTTTGTTAGGTGAGAGGAAGGACTGTTTTGTAATTAGAAACCTAATGTTCCCACCTCCATCGTTCAACATAGCCGGATTCATTTAGCTTTAAAATTTTTACTTCCACAAATACATGCGCAGGAGGCAAAACTTTATTTTCATTGCCATTTTCTAATGCATAAAATGCAAAAGCATCATGTTCGTCAAAAAACATGCAAAGGGGGACACCATCGTGATGCAGGATACTGGGAGAACGCTTACATAAAATACAGTTCGGAAGCAGAGCGCTCAACTTTTTACACAAGGGGATAGATTTTGATTTACTGCGTATAAACCTAGACATAACAGTAAAAAAATCACCGTTAGGATATACAGCCGCCTTATTGTTTCCTGTAACAAAACTGTCCCTTACGAAACTGCAAAAAGAATATGTATCTAGAGAGGGATAAACATCTTTAAGAAGCGATATAAATTTGTTTATAGAATCAAACTCCCCATCATAATATGAAAAAAAATAATCAAGTGCGTCTTCCACACTTTCAAATTGCGGAATTTCCCTCTCCTTTAAAGCGGTAGAAAATTTAATTTCGTCATGCTTCTCGAGACATACAACACATTGTGTAATATGAAAAATCAAGAAATTTTCATCCTCATTAGAAATGTTGAAATCACAATAGTGCATGCCGTACACATAAAGAGCCAAACTACTTGCATTGACAATTCGCTCGAAATTTTCATAAAGAGCCGATTCAATAAGTGAAAAAATATCATCTTCAATTAGTTTTTCAAGGCAAACCTGACTAGGATACTTTAGGATTTTTCTAAATTGATGCAGAAATTCCTTAATATCTACATTCTTCCTATGGGTATAGTACTCATCCAGGAAAAGAGCTATTTCCTGATTTTCGGAATAAAGACCGTATTGCATGTTTTCTGCTATACGTGACAGCACGCTTACATAGGGCAAGAGTTCAATGCCGCAGCCACCGGCAACTTCCGCAATTTTTGCATAGACCTCAACATTATCTGGTGATGTAAGAAAATCAAAATCTGTCTTACTTTTTGCAAGGTTGTGTGCAAGAAATGTAAAATCATAGAGAAGGGTACCTTTCCGTAGCTGTAAAACAATTTTTCCAAGTTTTTCTTCATCCTCCACACCAAGAAGCTTTAAGATGTAAACAAAAGTCATTTCCGTCAGAGTAAGCATTTGCCTTTTAACAGGTTCATGATTAGTACTTACTGGTACAGACATAGATGCAAAAGAAGAAACTGTCTGCTTAAGTTTATCTAAGGAGCTTACAGTTTTCATTTTTCGGCCGTTTCCTTTGAAAAATACTTCTGAATCTCACTATCAGAGTTAAGTTTGATTCTGAACTCAACACGTCGGGATGCATTCCAGTCAATTTTTCCGTCAACCCAAACAGGACGCGATTTAGAATAACCGATGGCAACAATTTTTGAACGAATCCATTCTTGTTCTTTGGGATAGTTTGTATCGTTCAGACAGTAAGTAAGAACGGAACGGGTCCTACTTTGAGAAAGTTCCATTCCCTCTTCATAGTCCTGTCGCTCTGTAATCCGTCCGCTCCTTATTGCTTCTTCAGCCTCAGAAGAATGACCTTCAATACGGATTTCTTCTATCAGGTCCTCGTAGTTGCTTACAACTTTCAACAGTCGGGGAAAGAAATCATCAAGAATAAGTTTGTAAGAAGAACGCAAATCAGATTTATTCATAACAAAGAGAACATCAGGATCTTTAAATGTTATAGAAAGGTTTTCTGCATCAATTTCAGCATTCCATTTTTCAAGATCAGATGAAAATTCCTTATTCAAGTCTTCGTACAAAGTATACTTTGTAGTAACATAATGCTCCGACACCTGCTTTAACTGCAAAACAATTCCTATAAAAAGCAAAACAAAAATCGCACATAAAGCACTCATCATATCGCTTATGGAAAGATTGAATTCACCTGCACTTTCACTGACTGTATTATCTTCTGGAATGCTGATCATTTTTGTTCTCCAAAGAATGCTTCCGTGACTTTCTGAGCCGCTTTATTATATTCTTCAAGAGTTTCTACTAGAGATTTTTCAATTACAGCAGAATAGGCTGCGATATTTTTATTCACAGATTCAAGTATCGAAGATATGTTTTCATCAATTGATTTATAATCTTCCAACGCTTTTGCTTGTTCACTTAAAATTTGAGAACTAAATTTTGCATTATCTTCTTGAATTTCTTTTGTTGCAGAAATTGTCTTTTCAAGACTGGAGTTTACCCTTTCTGTTGTTTCTGATGAGGTAGCAATAAAATGCGTCAAGGTCTGCTGAATCTGCTCCGATGCATTTTGCAGGGCCGTTGCCTGTTTTGAATAATTTTCCAAAGTTTCATGCATGGTTCCAAATGTTTCTTTAACGGGTTCAATAGACTTTTCAAGAGTTTTTCCCACATCAAGGAATTTTTCGGGTAGCACTTCAATTTTTTCAACTGCTGTTTTAAGTGTAACTTCAACCGTATCCTTTGCGGCAAGAAGTGTCTTCGTCATTTCTTGAAGAGAGCCAATGTAAGAATCGAATTCAGACTTTGCTGCTTCGGCAGGAATTTCCTTTTTTGAAAGTTCACTGTAAATTCTTGCACAGTGGAATTTAATTTTGTTGAGCGGCCACTGATAAGCCGTTCCAAAGATGACCGAGAGAATAACGCCAATAATCGAAGTGATGAAAGTTGTGTTCAGCCCGCCGAAAAATCCGTCAAGTTTTCCGAAAAGCTCGTCAACATTTTCTGTAAGACTCATGCCAGAAATGCCGTTAGAAAATCCGAGAAATGTTCCGAGAATGCCAAAGCCAATAAATGTACCCGGCAGGATTTTTACGAGGGCGGAAAGGGGAAAGTTAGGATTCGTGGCAAGCAAGAAAGATTCTACAGAGTGATAGACTTCTGATTTAAAATTTAATTTACTAACACCAGCGTCCGCAATTTGCTTTGACAGAGAGAGAAGTTTCCGAAAAACATAAGATGCCAATACAAGAATAAAGGCGGAAAAAATATAGTAGGTGATAAAAAGTACATTAAATACCGACATTACTTTTGCTCCTTACTTAGTTTTCGCAGATATCTAAGCTTTTTTTTTATTTCAACCGCAAGCGGATGATGATTATCCTGAATATTTAAAATCATCAGATGACGATTCAAAAGTTGCCTTTCAATGTCGTGTAATTCGATTTTCGCCGCCTCTGACTTTATTTTATTGTCACTGTAAAACCACTCTACATATAGTCTGTCTATAAAAGAGTCCGTTGCAGTTTTGTCATATTGATTATGCGCAACAAGACTTGAAATGCTCTGTCGGAATGTAGAGAGCGTTCCTTTTTTTACTCTAGAAGCGGTATGACTGTCGTTCACATGCCAATTTAAACGGTCTCGCACAGACTCTTTTGCAGCAATTCCTACATAAATGCAGAACAAGTCATCTTTTATTTCTACAGAAGATTTTATTGTCTCTAAATCGACATTCAGTTCCTTCAAAATTATTTCAAACTCGGACGCCCCCGCCCACCACTTATAATAACCGGCTTTGTTTTCTATAGCAAGGAGATTTTCTTTTTTCCGTAAATCACGCGCCAGAATCATATCACTTACCACCATTAAGGAATTCCTTCGCCTCGTCAAAGTTGATGGTGTTACTGTTTATGTAACTAAAAACAACGCAGTTCAAATGCGGAACCAAGTCTTTGTAATAATCGCTTCCACCGAAAATGTAGAATTTTGTGGTCGCCAAATCATAATGGCTTTTCAGTTTTTCCAAAATTGTACTCGCCCACTGCTTCTTATACGCTAATTTTTGATGCCCCAGATACATATCGTAATAGCAGATTTCATCGTCCTTATCGAGCAGTCCGTATTTTGCCGAAAGGATATGAAAATCATCGCAGCAAAAGCGTTTAATACCTTCCGTCTTTGATTTTATAAAAGTGTTGCCAGTATAAATATCCATCGCACGAAATTTCTTTTCAGGGGTGTCTTTTCCCTGTTTGTGCGCACTACAAGCGATTAATGCGATATGTTTCATTTTGAACCTCCGTAATATGAGGATTTATTAATCTTATTCATGTATTGCATGACTTCATAAAAATTTTTCAATTTTGCACATTCCTTTTTTTCTTCGTAGGGAGAAAGATTTTCGACCATTTTTATGTTTTTTATGTCATGGGTAGCAGAATTGCCGTTTTTGCGAATCCAATGCATTGATTTTATTACAGAATCATCAGTAACTATGCTAAAACGAGAAAGGTCATCAATCCGATTTTTCAAATCTGTATTTTCAAAATAATACCCATCGGCTTCATTTTCCAGTAAAGAGTTAACTTGCAGTTCAAGAATTGTTCTAAAATCTATCAATGACAAAGGCCATTCCGATGTGGCCCTTGAAAGAGCAGATAGACAAACATAGCGGACAAAATCGTCAATGTATACAAACTCATATATTTTCTGAAATACAAACCACAAGAATGAATGAAAATCGTTTTTGTTAAAAAAGTTTTCTGCTGTTAAGTTTTGCGAAACACGCCTGACTGTTTCCCCGGCGGTATTTTTCCAATGTTCGACCGGAAATCTCTCCTTTGCTCTTCTGTAGTCCACAATAGCTTTATCGTTCATTCCCTGTAATTCATAAGCCTCTCCACGAGCATAGTAGAGCATTCCGTCATTTTTATAATATGCCAAAAGTTTTTCAAATCTTTGTTCACCATCTAAAAGGTTGCGAAACATTAGAGAATTTGCCTTTAAACTTTCTTTCCAAATTTTACGCCAAATTGACATTGATTCATTTCCTCACTTCTTTTGTGTCACCGAATTCAGAAGACTCTTTACACAGCTTTCCTCTTCCTTCACGAAAATTCCTGCGATAGAAATATCGTCTCCGCTTCCCTGTGCAGAGAGCGTTGGCAGAAAAGCATTCAGCTCCGCCTTTGTTCTATCCACATCAGCAAGTGCGTTTTTTTTGATGCTGAGCAGAAAATCAGGCAGTTTTTCGCTATCGAATGAATCTGTCATGCCGTCAGTCATTACGGTAATCCCGGCGATTTTCTCAAAACCAAAAGCATAGCGAAAATCTTCCGCAGCATTTTTTCGACACAGGGATTTCGTCACACCGAACCCTTGCGACTCGTCTTCTGGAACTGGATATACAAGTGAGTTATCAGCCTTTATAAGCGCACACTTACCATCACCAATCTGCAAGGAAAACCAGAAATCATATTGGGCGAAATATACGGCAACAAGCAGGGTTGTACCATAAAGAATTGGGATAGAATCAGGCTCTATGGGAACAACCACCTTAGCCTGCTTACACAAGGCAAGCTCTGTTTCTGTAAGCGGGTTTTCTTCAAAATGACTGCATACTTTAGCCCGCCATAACAGGGAAAGCTTTGAACACATCAGGCGCAAGTTTTCTTCCACCAATCGTTTCCGCTTGACAGAATCGTTTGAAAGGCGCTTTATCTCCGCAAGGAAATCTTTTCGTATATTCACGATAATTTCCGCAGCGCAATAACAAGCATAAGACGCACCGTATTCGCTGCGAATATACTTTTCGCCTCCATGCCCGTCGGCAACAAATGCATACCCTACATTCTTGTCGATACCTGCATACGAGAAGTCCTGTACCGGTTTATTCACTTTTATGTGCTCGCTGCCACGGCAACTAGCGTTCAGCGTAACAAGCATAGTCTACCAGTCATCTCCGCTAGTGCTTGTCGTGTCCAAATCAGGGTCTGACTGCTGAATGTCTTTTATTTCGTCAATCATTGCATCTTGCTTGGACTGAATCTGACCGTCACTTGCTGGCTGACTTTTGCTGCCAATCTGCGAAGATGTAATCGAAACCTTGCGAATCCATTTTTTTAGCGCTTCGGGCGTGTGGACGGTAATGACAGCCTCGATGTTTCCTGTGAATTTTGCAAGCACATCTTTGTTTGCGTCGTCGCCGATAGCAACCGCAACCTTAATTGCATACTTGAACCATTTGTTCTGTTTAAGCTGGGCCAAGCCAGATTCAAAATCATCAGTAGGTTCACCATCGCTCATCAAAAATATTGCCGGAGCAACGGAGCCAGACGGGGCTTTCAAAAATCCATTTTTAGAAAGTTTCTCTGAAAGTTCCTGACAAGCCGCTCCTAAGTCCGTCACACCGTCAGCCTCCACATTGTTCCACTGAAAACTTTCGGAGGCAATTGGAGTGGGGTACATCCACTGGCAGCCGCTAGAAAATGTGAGACAAGCGACTTTCAAATCGACATCAGCACCGCCAGCATCCTGCAACTCAGGCAAAACCTCACGAATAGCAGTATTCACTGCTCCGATTTTTGTTCCCTGCATACTGCCAGAAGTGTCAATCACAAAGAAGAGCACCATCTGCCGCTTTACGATACCTTCAACATCATCAAACATTCCCATTTTATTTTCCTCCGTTATTTGGAATAGTTATTTATATGCAAAACCTGCATAGTGATTTACCAATTCTCATCAAAATCTTCTAATTCTACCTTCCGAATCCATTTTTTGAGTGCTTCGGGAGTGAGCACAGTAACGACCGATTCAATATTTCCCGTGAATTCAGCAAGTTCATTTTTGTTCGCATCATCTCCGATTGCGACCGCAACTTTTATTGCATACTTGAACCACTTATTCTGTTTTAAAAACTTCAGCTCAGAATCAAAATCATCTGTTGCTTTGCCATCATTCATTAGAACGATTACAGGAGCAACCGAATGAGGTGGTAGCGTTAAAAACCCATCCTTTGAAAGTTTTTTGTTTAATTCACGGCAAGCAGCACCTAAATCGTGTTTTCCATCAGCCTCAACATTCGTCCACTGAAAATTTTCCGAGTTAATTGGTATGGGGTACATCCACTTACAACCAGTTGAAAATGTAAGACAGGCGACTTTTAACTCGACATCTACTCCTGCGGTGTCTTTTAATTCAGGTAATACCTCACGAATCGCTGTATTCACCGCTCCGATTTTAGTTCCTTGCATACTAGAGGAAGTACAAATGATGAAAAATAAAACCATCTGTTTTTTTGTATTGCATTCACTATCAGACATTCTTCACCCCTATTTCAAAACCTTGCCGGTCACGCCGTCAAGGTTGATTTCCAAATCGTTTGCAATCGGGATTACAGAGCCTTTTTCTATCTTCTTGACCTCACCTGCTTTTGTGATGAAAGTCCAAGTTGCATCCGAAAGATTTTTTATTCCCCATAAAGCAGGATTATTTTTGTTCATAATCACTTCACCAGTCACCGTTGTGTAATCGTCAATGTTTTTTGTAGTAAGGCAGGCGTACAACTTCGCTCCTGGGAAGAGCGGGGTTTTATGTCTTCCGTCTTCTAGCGCAAAGGGGTAGCTGTATGAACTTCCGCAGTCGAATTTAAGTGTGTCACCATGAGGAAGAAGAGCAAGACAGATTTCTGATGAGCAATGCGGACATTTCAAGAGCGTGCCACGGAAACGAATCAGAAGTTTCTGCCACTCGTTCTCTGGCAATCGTTGGTTTGGATTCTTCATTCCCTCGCAGAATGATTTTATAAATGCCTCCTGCAAGAATTTTGGATAGCGAGGCCACAATTTTATGGGATTAGGATGAATGCCCGGAACAGGACGGTTTGAATTATCACGCGGGTCAAAGATAAAAACCGGCTTTGCACCATACAGCTCCCACTCCCGCTTTTCGGTTATGCACACACTGTCCACATAGGCTTTACCCATAAGTGGGTCGTGACGACAGAAAAGCTTGAACAAAATGACTGCAAGCGAATGACAGTCCGTTAGCGAATTGGGATGAGCCTTGCCGCAGACAATTTCAGGAGCCATATAACCAGGTTTTCCGCCTATGTTACCAGCGTTCTTCATGCCGTCGGGCGTAACATTGTCGTTGTCACAGATAAGCACATCCCCGGTTGCCACATCAATAAAAAAATTTCCGTCGTTCAAGTCCTGATAGCTCAAGCCTTTTCGGTGGAGCGTGCGGAATGCGTTCACGATATTGAGAGCAGAAGTAATCAGAGTTTCGGTAGAAGCAAAGCGAACCTTGTTGTTTAAAATGTCCGAAAAGTCAGAAAAATTCTTCGGCCGCAATTCCATCACATAGCCAAAAGAATTATCACGCTCCTCCGTTAAATATAGTGGCCACAGAAATTTGTTGTCTGGTGCACCACTTGCAATGTTGTCCTGTAGATTCTTTCTGAATTCCTTTTTATTCGAAAGCTTACAGGTATACCACTTGAGTGCAAAATCTTTGCCATCGATTTTTACCGAATAAACGATACCCTGCCCGCCTTCTCCCAGTTTCGACAGAATTTTTGCAGTCTTTCCACCTTCAAGTTGAATTATTTCACCTTTTTTGAACTCCATATTTAGTATCCTCCGCTGGACAATTCTAAGACTTCTGTATCATGATATTCACCAATTTGTCCGCACCATGGACATGTTAATTGGGTTATTTTTCCCTTTCGTTCAATTTCCGCCTTGAAGCAAAAGGATTTTCCGCATGCACACAGAGCAAGATTTGCAGTGCCGCAATATGGACACCCTGGATACTCTGCCGTAGGAGCAAAAGTACCGCGAGAACACTCTTTGTCATATCCTTCGCTATGTGCTCGCTCAATGTCAATTTTAAAAGACCAAGTTCTTTTCCAATCAGAACCGAATTTCTGAATCCTCATTCCAAAAAGGTTGTCACTTCTGCTATATGTGTAAGGACATTTTGCAAGAATCACTTTAGCCTGTATCTTGACTGGCTCCTTATATTCTTCCAAAGATTTTTCTTTTGACATTATCTCTTATCCTTATGCATATGAACCGACACATGACTGCCGCATTTTTGACAAACATATCTTTCTTCAACCCAGTAGCGTATAAAGGGCTGGTCACTCATATAAGAGCCGCTTCTTCCGCCTCCAAATCTATTGCGATCATGTCCCACTGCCCTGTCGGTTACAACTTCGGTAACATATTTAAGACAATGCCATTCTCCACACTTTGGACAACGGTTACGTTTGTACCACAGACAAATTGAGGGAATCAGCAATACAATGATTGCAAGAAAAATACAGCCAGCAATTATTCCTATCATAATTCCTATTCTCCCCATCACACCTTAACTAACCTAATAAAGCGTTTATAGAATATATAATACACCTATTAAACCGTTTTTGCAACAAAAAAGCGCTTAAATAGGTATACTTAGCCTATGAGTTTTGCCTCAAACCTCCGCGATACACTCGACATGCGGGGCATGGAAATAAAGCAGTTAGCCTCAAAAACTGGCATCAGCAAAAACACGATAGACAATTATCTTTCTGGTCAAAAGTCATTGCCAAATGCAGAAAATGCAGTGCTCATTGCAAAGGCTCTAAATGTATCAGTTGAATTCCTTGTGACAGGAAAGAACACCGTTGAAGCAAACATTTCTCTGCTACCCATAAGTAAGCAAAAAGTCATATCCGACATTCTCCTGTTAGATGAAACTGATACCGCGGCAGTTACCGCTCTTGTGGGCGAACTAAAAAAACGAAATCCTCTTCCGTCTGCTTCAAAAGCGGACTTTAAAAACGCACTAAGAAATTTCCTTTCAGAGCAGGAACGGGAAGGAAAGTCAGAATGCATAATCACATCAGGGGAATTGCATCGCATAGTAGGCGGATATCCTGGGAAAAACCACAGAATGCCTGTCTGCTGTTCAGTGATGAATGAATTCTTTAACGCAAAAACTGATTCCATACTTTACTCTCCTTCAAAAGGCATGGGCGCAACCCTTACCATAAAATACGCCCTGCCGCGCCAGTACGATAAGTAAATTTTCCCCCTCCGATTGCAAATCTGCCTGTTTTGTCATACAATAGCGACATGCACACAAAAATAACTGACAGCGTTTTTAACATTGGCGTTAACGATCATGTGACTAAACTGTTTGAATCCCAGTATCAGATTCCTCAGGGAATTTCGTACAACTCCTATGTCATCAAGGGTGAAAAAATTGCCATTCTTGATACGGTGGACGAAAAGTTTGGGGATGAGTGGATGCTCAATCTTACGGAAGTTCTTGGAATAAAGACTCCTGACTATTTGGTTGTTCACCACATGGAATGCGACCACTCTGCAAACATTGAGCGCTTCATGCTCGTGTATCCCAATGCAAAAATTGTTTTGAGCGCGCAGGCACTTAACATGACAAAGCAGTTTTTTGCAAACGACTTTACAGAAAGGGCTGTCATTGTTAAAGAGGGAAGCACCCTTGAACTGGGCGGACACACTCTTACTTTTATAGGAGCGCCTCTTGTTCACTGGCCCGAGGTTCTTTTTTCCTACGACAGCGAAGAAAAGATTCTTTTTTCTGCGGATGCTTTTGGGCGGTTTGGTGCAAACGACACTACGCAAAACACCTTCTGGGATGATGAGGCACGCCGTTACTACATTGGCATTGTGGGAAAATTTGGCACGCAAGTTCAGAATGTTCTTAAAAAGGCGGCAGCACTGGACATAAAGACAATCTGCTCGCTGCATGGTCCTGTCCTTACAGGAGACCTTTCCCATTACATCAGTCTGTACGACACATGGTCTTCATACAAACCTGAATCCGACGGAATTCTGATTGCCTACACCAGCGTTTACGGACACACGGCAAAGGCTGTTGAAGTTCTTGCAAAGCAGCTAACTCAAAAAAACAAAAGGGTTGAGGTTTTAAATCTTGCGGAATGCGACATGGCTCAGGCTGTTGCACTTGCATTCAAGTATCCTGCCACGGTTCTTGCAACAACAACTTACAACGGTTCAATCTTTCCTTTCATGAATGATTTTATTACACGGCTTACGGAGCACAACTTCTGCTCTCGCACAATCGGACTGATTGAAAACGGAACATGGGCAAGCACTGCTGCAAAAGTCATAAAGGAAAAATTTTCTTCTTCAAAGGAAATTACAATTCTTGAACCGACGGTTACAATAAAATCCGCAGTCAACAGCATGTCGCTGGGTCAGCTGGCGGAACTTGCAGACAAACTTATTGCGTTATAGGAGATTCTTATGGGCGGCATTTTTGGAGTTGCATCAAAAACAGATTGTTCTTTGGATTTGTTTTTCGGAGTTGACTATCACTCCCATTTGGGAACACGGAGAGGCGGCCTTGCGGTTTTGGGTGCGGACGGAAAGTTTCAGCGCTCAATCCACAACATTCAGAACTCACCATTCCGCACAAAGTTTGAAGACGACATTGACGAAATGCACGGCAAGCTTGGCATTGGATGCATAAGCGACTACGAACCTCAGCCGCTTCTGGTAAATTCTCATTTGGGAAGTTTTGCAATCACCACGGTGGGAATCGTTACAAACAAGGATGCCCTTGCAAAAGAAATTCTTGACGCAGGACACACTCACTTTTTGGAAATGAGCGGAGGAGAAATAAATCAGACTGAACTGATTGTTGCCCTTATCAACCAGAAAAAAACAATGCTGGAAGGAATCCAATATGTTCAGGAAAAAGTACAGGGTTCCATGACCATGCTAATTCTGACCCGTGAAGGAATTTATGCGGCGCGAGACAAACTGGGACGCACTCCAATTCAGATTGGACACAAGGAAGGCGCATTCTGTGCAAGCTTTGAAAACTTTGCATATGTAAATCTGGGATACACCGACTACCATGAACTTGGCCCAGGTGAAATTGTCTTTATGACAGCAGACGGAATTGAAATTCTGCAGAAGCCCGGCGACAAAATGAAAATCTGCACCTTCCTGTGGATTTACTACGGATACCCCACTGCAAGTTACGAAGGTGTAAATGTAGAGACAATGCGCTACAACTGCGGAAAATATCTTGCTCGGCGTGACAAGGGTTCTGTAACACCAGACGCTGTTGCCGGAGTGCCCGACAGTGGCACTGCACACGCCGTGGGTTACGCAAACGAGTCAGGGATTCCCTTTACAAGACCATTCATCAAGTACACACCCACATGGCCAAGAAGTTTCATGCCCACAAATCAGGAGCAGAGAAATCTTATTGCTCACATGAAGCTCATTCCCGTACAGCCGCTTATCAAGGACAAAAAAATTCTTCTGATTGACGACTCCATTGTAAGGGGAACTCAACTTAGGGAAACCACAGACTTTCTTTACCGTTCAGGCGCAAAAGAAGTTCACATACGCCCCGCATGTCCTCCCCTCGTGTACGGATGTAAGTACCTTAACTTTAGCCGTTCAAAAAGCGAAATGGATCTGATTACCCGCCGCGTAATAAAGCAGCTCGAAGGCGAAAATGTAAGTGAAGAAACCTTGCAGAAATACACTGACCCTGACAGCCCCCAGTACGCCGCCATGATAGAAGAAATAAGAAAGCAGCTCCACTTTACCACCCTGCGCTTCCACCGTCTGGACGACATGCTGGACTCCACAGGTCTGGATCACTGCAAGCTTTGCACTTACTGCTGGAACGGGAAGGAGTAAGTTATGTCAGAATATACAGTACAAGCATCAACGTTTTATCTACAGAAAAATTTTCCCCAGCAGAGCGAACTTCGACTTAGAGACGCTTGGCAGATTGCGGCAGGCGAAAAAATTATTGCGGCTTTATGGACGGGAGCATTCTCACGAAAGGGCTTTGTCATTACGGACAAAATATTGCGGTGGAAACTGCCACAGGCAGGAAGCATTGGAAAATTCAGCGTAAAAAATGATGTAAGCGAAGTGGCTCCAAAAGTAATCGTAAAAAATGCAGAAGGGGAAGACACAACATTTAATCTCTTCAAACTTACCCCTGAACAGGCAAAGGACTTTGGCGGACTTCTTCTTGCTATTTTCAAGAGTCATGAAATTCCTGCGGATTTACTGCATCTGGCTCCGTTAAAAAGCTGCTTGTAGTTGCGGTAATTTCAGTTCTAGCATACATCATCGCCCACTGCATGCTTATAGAAAGCATAAGGGTATATTTCGCAGGCATTCTTAAAGAGCTGGCGCTTCCGGTCATAAGGTGGTTCTAGTTTTTTTTGAGCGGTGCGCATTTGAAAATTGACAAGCATGTAGCCAAAAATGTATACTGTGGGGTACAGGGTTTGTCGTGAATCATAATTACACCGTAGCAATTCTAATATCAATCCTCAGCATGATTTTTCTTGCCATTGATGTGGGTAAGAACACAATTTTGAGCAAGAAGGAAATCAAGTGGTTCAGGATTACTTTTATTCTTGCGGCAGTGGGTGCCTTCTGCGAGTACATGGGTGTACTTCTTGACTACATTGACAATTCTCCGGTGCTTGTTCACAAACTCATAACATTTGTGGAGTTTTCACTTTCGCCCTATCTGGGTGTCTGCCTTGCATATTCCTGCTCCACCAAAATAAACATAAAGCCCATTGCTCTTCTGCTTGTGGTTAACTCCATACTGCAAATAATTTCCCTCTTTAACGGAATTGTCTTCTATATCGATGCAAGCGGAACTTTCTGCAGGGGTAGCGCTTACTGGCTGTATCTTATGTTCTGCGGAATTACATTTGTGTTCATCCTTTATGTGTTCATACGAATGGCACTTAAATCTCATGTAAGAAACATTCTGTGCATAATCATAATCGCTATGATTGTAATTATTGGGCAGACTGCAAACATTGTTGACGGAAGCATCAACTCGGGATATTTTTCACTTTGCATGACGGCAATGCTTTTGTACATCTTTATACAAAACATGCTCAGGCACAAGATGGTAGAAACAATCAACAAGGAAAAAAACATTTCCAATCACGATGCTCTTACCAAAGTGATGAGTAGAATTTCCTTTGACAACAAGGCGACTGAACTTGATAAAGAAATCAAAGAAAACCCTGAGGGACTTAAATTTGCAATATGCGAATGTGACCTTAACAACCTTAAGCAGGTTAACGATACTTTTGGACACGATGCCGGAGACGAATACATAATCAACAGTTGCAAGGTAATCTGTAACTTCTTCAAGCACAGTCCAGTGTTCAGAATTGGCGGAGACGAATTTGTTGCCATTCTGCAAAGTGACGACTACGATGCTTTGAGCACTCTAAAAACAGAAGTCATAAATTTTTCCAAGACTGAAATACAAAAATCCTGTCCACTTATAGAAAAACGATCCTTTTCTGCCGGATTTGCAGTATACGATGCAAAGACAGATCGGTCCTTTGGCGAAGTAATGAAGCGGGCCGACACAGAAATGTACGAGACAAAGAAAATGCTTAAGGATTTACACCCCTAGCCTTTTATATAGTACAAGTCAAAATGCCGCAAATTGTTTACATGCATGAAACCTCATTGAAACATTTTTGTTATTTATGATAGACTTGACGCGAGAGGTAATTCTATGAACAAATTTGCTGTAAAAACATTCGTGCTTCTAGGATTGATGTTCTGCGCAACTGGCGCACTTTCTGCAAAGACCGCAAAAGTTTCTGTAACTACGACCGTTGACGAAATCAATCAGCATGGAAACACTTATCTAACAATCAAACCTTCTGTATTTTCTGCAAAGGGTTTCAGCATAAGCGACATTGTAACCGTTACAATCGGTGCAAAGAAAATTGACATGCCAATCTGCCGGAGCTACAGCGATGTAAACTCAGGAGAATATCTTCTTCGCCTTACCGATGAAAGCATCTGTCTTGCAATCAATATGGGTAACTTTGCACAGAATGTAGGTGCAGAACTTGATATGCAGGTTACAATTACCATGAAACAGCAGTACGGTTATCTAACCCAGTACCATCAGCGTATTTTGAAGAGTACTGAAAACCGCTCCGACTACGCTTCTGACGAAGTATTTGCAAACTTCCGCGAGGTAACTGTAGGCAACATTTTAAGCGGACGCCTTTACCGCTCTTCAAGTCCCATCGAGCAGAACGCACGGGCTCCTTACGCTTCAAAACTGGCACAGGCAGCAGGGATTATAACCGTATTAAACATTGCAGACTCAGAAGAATCTGCAGTCGCACTTGTAAAGACTAACCCCTACTACGCTTCCCTTGTTCAGAACGGAGCAGTCAAGTTTGAAGAAATGGCGGTTTCCTACACAGACGAGACCTTTAATGCAAAGCTTAAGGAAGTTCTTACCTTCATGGCTGAACACGATGGTTCATATCTTATCCACGGAAAGAACGGACAGAACAGGACGGGAACTGTTGTAGCCTTGCTTGAGGCTCTTTGTGGTGCAACCGTAAGCGAAATCACAACCGACTACATGACCAGTTACGAAAACTACTACGGAATCAAAAAGGATTCCACACAGTACAAGGAAATGACAAAGACTATCGAAGCTATGTTCCAGACCTTGAACGGTGGAAAGAAAGTGCAAGAAAAAGGTGCACAGAAGGTTGTAGAAAAATATTTGCTTCAGACTGTAGGTCTTACCCAGTCTCAGATTGACGCCATTAAGGCAAAGCTTACAAAATAAGCGGATTTAACATTTAAACTTAAAAAGGGCTGCCTGGAAGTCGCAATGTGAAGTGCACCCCAATTATTGGACACTTTAACTAGGCTGATTTTAAGGACTGAT
>ERZ842401.1061-NODE-1061-length-40362-cov-8.099015_pt1 | contig 40362 bp, 34 predicted proteins | sample MGYA00521270_ERZ842401 | MGnify/ENA primary metagenome ERZ842401 (study PRJEB31892, sample SAMEA3878208) | bioreactor metagenome | biome: Moose rumen | place: Sweden | collected 2011-10 | study: EMG produced TPA metagenomics assembly of the PRJEB12797 data set...
CGCTCATCCGCATGGTTGGCTCCGTCTTCTTCCTGTACATCAGATACCATATTAGATAAGGTATCAGCAGCAATAGGAGGAACAGATATTCTTTGTTCGCAAATTCCATTGTTCTTTCATTTTTATTACATGACGCCTGTGAGCACCATCAACCGATAGACGACGAAGCCCAACAAGAAGAGACATACCACGATGATGCCACCAATAGCCCACTTCAACACCCGACGAGTCCTCAACGAACGCTGGTCGGCTTCCGAAAGTTGTGGTTTCTCCTCCTCCACTACCTGTACGTCCTGTTTCGTCTGGTTGATGAACTCGATGGCGTTGACCAAGTTCATATCATTCTCGTTGATCAGCGTGGAGTACTTGGCGAACTTCACCAGGTCGGCTGTCGTGAAGAGTTGGCGCAGTTCATCCAGTGACTTCTGGTCATCATCCTGTGTCAGCCGCTCGATAATCTCCGTACTCGTCATCTCCATGGCAGAGAACTTATAACGCTCCTCGATATAGCGGCGCAGAGTATCAGTCAGTTTGGTGTAGTATTCCTTCTGGTTCTCCGAGGACACCATCTTATCCGCCTTGATCTGCTCGATCTCCCTCATCGCCTTCTGATGGGGCAACAGCCTCTTCACCAGTTTGAAACTCTTGATAAGCGGTTTGTTGTCACGCAGACGGACATACAGATAACTGGCTGCACTCAACAGGAGCAACAGCAGGACACTCAACCAGAACACCAACGACCAGTCGGACCACAGGAAAGGATTATCCTGCACGTCCTTCGGACCATAGAACTGATTCATCTTGGTGGTGTCCACATCGACCTCCATCACTTTCAAGGCAAGACTCTTGCTCTGATACGTCTTCCCATCCACCTTCACCTTAAAAGGAGGAAGATAGTAGAGATTCCCGTCAAAAGAGGTCAGGGTATAGACACGTGTCGACATCCTACCATGATCCACTTCCTTGCTCTGCTCCTCACTGACAGCGAGAACCTCGACACCCTGCACCATCTGCTCTCTTGGCTTGTAGGTGGGGAACACCACCTTCGCATTCGCCGGGGTATTCGCTGTCACTGTGACATGCACCTGTTGTCCGATGAACACCTGGATAGAGTCGATGGTCGCCTCTACCCCCACCTGTGCCATCATCTTGACCACAGTACCTATCAAACAGAGCAGTAATCCTATTCTTTTCATTTAACTTCGTTGTTTAAAGAGCATCAGCAGGTGCTTGACGAAATCGTCACTCGTGGCGATACTGATCATATCCACATTACTCTTGTTCATTGTCTCACGGAGTTGTTGCTGACGATTCACCCAATAGTTCTCATGAGCCTTGCGAAGACGCTTGCTGCTGGTATCGATATATTGCTCAAACCCCGTCTCGGCATCCACCACACGCATCAGTCCCACATCGGGCAACTCCTTGGAGCGGTGGTCATACACCTGAACAGCCACCACGTCATGCTTCCGATTGCAAATCTGCATCGTCTGCAGGAAATCCTGCTGGACATAGAAGTCACTCAGCACAAAGGCAGTGCAACGACGCTTTGCCACACTCGTCAGGAACTCCAGTGCCTGCTTCACATCCGTCCGCTTACTCTCGGGCTTGAAGTCCAACAGTTCACGGATGATATAGAGGATATGCTTACGACCTTTCTTGGGAGGGATGTATTTCTCGATATGGTCGGAGAAGAACACCACCCCTATCTTATCGTTGTTCTGGATAGCACTGAAAGCGATGGTAGCGGCGATCTCCGTCACCATGTCCCGCTTCATCTGCTTCTGGGTCGCAAAGTCGAGGGAGCCACTGACATCTATCAACAGCATCACCGTCAACTCACGCTCCTCCTCAAAGACCTTCACATAAGGACGATGGAAACGAGCCGTCACATTCCAGTCGATGTCACGCACATCATCACCATACTGGTATTCACGCACCTCGCTGAAAGCCATACCACGCCCCTTAAAGGCAGAGTGATACTGACCTGCAAAGACGTTGGCACTCAGTCCGCGTGCCTTGATCTCTATTTTCCGTACTTTCTTTAGTAACTCACTTGTTTCCATCAAGGAACCTCAACCTTGTTGATGATCTTAGAAACGATTTCCTCACTCGTCACATTGCTTGCCTCTGCCTCGTAGGTCAGTCCGATACGATGGCGCAGCACATCATGTGCCACAGCACGGATATCCTCTGGGACGACATAGCCACGACGCTTGATGAAGGCATAGGCACGTGCCGCCTTGGCGAGGTTGATAGAAGCACGAGGACTGCCACCGAAGGAGATCATATCCTTCATGTCCTTCAACCCATAGCGGTCAGGATAACGGGTAGCAAAGACGATGTCTGCGATATACTGCTCTATCTTCTCGTCGATATAGACCTCACGAACCACCTCACGTGCTTTCAGTATCTCCTGTGCTGTGGTGACGGGTGTCACCTCTGGCAAGGCACCAGCGATATTCTCACGGATGATACGTTTCTCCTCCTCCAACGTCGGATAGTCAATAACTACCTTCAGCATGAAACGGTCCATCTGTGCCTCTGGCAACGGATAGGTGCCTTCCTGCTCTATCGGGTTCTGGGTCGCCATCACCAGGAAGGGGGACGGCAAGTCGAAAGTCTCCTTGCCGATAGTCACCTGCTTCTCCTGCATCGCCTCTAGCAAAGCACTCTGCACCTTGGCGGGAGCACGGTTGATCTCATCCGCCAAGACAAAGTTGGCAAAGACGGGGCCTTGCTTGACTTGGAACTGCTCGTCCTTCTGGGAATAGATCATTGTACCTGTCACGTCGGCAGGAAGAAGGTCTGGTGTGAACTGTATACGACTATAGGATGCGTCGATGAGTTGGGCAAGGGTCTTAATGGCAAGGGTCTTCGCCAAGCCAGGTACACCCTCCAACAGGATATTACCATCACTCAGCAGTCCTATCAGCAAGGAGTCCACCAAGTGCTTCTGTCCTACTATCACACGATCCATGCCTGTCACCAGATTGGTAACAAAGCCACTTTGTTGTTCTATCCGGATGTTCAACTCACGGATATCAATAGATTCTGCCATAATTCTCTATTTCTTTTTTATATTGTTCTCTTCATGAAATCACACAAGTTCATAGACTCCTGTGGGGGTAGTACGTTTCAGAACGTCCATTTTCAGGTCAACACCCACGATGATGCCATAGTCACGCAGCACGCTCTCCACTGTCTTACGAGCCAGTTCCGGGTGGTTGTTCTCCTCACTCAGATGGCACAGCCACACATAACGCAGGTTCTCCGTGATATTCTCCACCAAGGCAAGACCACAGGAGCGATTGCTCAGATGTCCCGTCTGGGAGAGAATACGGTCTTTGAGGAATTGAGGATAGGGTCCGTTGTTCACCATCTCCTCGTCATGGTTTGCCTCGATGACCAGATAGTTTGCCTTAGAGATAAAGGGTTTCATCTCATCAGTGACATATCCCGCATCGGTAATGATACAGAAGGTGACACCCTCTGCCTCTATCATATAACCCACATTATCACTGCTATCATGAGGAACAGCGAAAGGAGTAACCATAAACTCCCCTATCCGTATCACCTCACCTTTCTCCACATAGCGTTTCAACTCCGACGGCACTTTCTGCTGTACGCAATAGTTCTTGTTGATGCCCTCATGCACTTTCTCCGTCGCATAGACAGGCACCTGGTAGTCCTTACTAAACGAGCCCACAGACTTGATGTGGTCAGCATGGTCATGAGTGACAAGCACATGGTGCACCTGCGACAAACTAAGTCCGTAATCCCTAAAGTCTTTTTTCAGACCTCTAATCCCTACTCCGATATCTATCAACAGTCCATCCGTCGGGGTCATCAGCATATAGCAATTTCCACTACTGCCGCTTCCAAAGGATATAAATTTCAGCATTTTAGTTAATATTTTGTGCAAAAGTAATAAAAAGTTGGGAGTTTTTCCTTATCTTTGCAATGTTTTATGATAATTTTAAACTTATGAAATATTACATCCTCCTTTTTATGACTTTCCTGATGGGAGGTTGCCAAGTCCAAGACGACCATGGAAAGAGTGCTGCCGAGAAGTCGCTGACCTCATGGGCAAACGCCTATTTTAACTTTGATTATGAAAAGGCATTGAAGGTGATGACCCCGGAAAGTGGGCAATGGCTCCGCTTTACCGCCTCGAACATCACCCAAGAGGATGTTGATTTCATCAAGCAACACGACGCGCAGACACAGGTAGAGATTCTCAATAGCCAGATAACGGAGGGAGACTCTATCTGCAATGCCTACATCCGTGTCTCCAACTTCATCCAGTTAGGGAATACCGCACAGGACGATCAGATGATTGACACGGACGAGTTCCTGATTCAACTGGTAAAGCGGGATGGTGACTGGCTCGTCAAAACGGAAGCCCTACTGCGAAGTGGAAAGCAAAGTCGCGACTAAGTCGCGGGTGGATGATTGGATAGTGCTCGTCGCCCTCCTCATAGGCGGGATTGACTGCCTTCATACCCATATCGAAGCGTAGGATGAAATAATCGAAGTTAAGACGGAAGCCGAGACCGTATCCTACAGCCAGTTGATTCAAAAACTCCGAGATCTTGAACTGTCCTCCAGGCTGTTCGTCATAACTGCGTAACGTCCATATATTACCAACATCCACAAACAGGGCGAGACCCAGTTTCCAGAACAGATGGGCACGATACTCCGCATTGAGGTCCAGTTTCATGTCACCCGTCTGGTTGATGAAGTCGATACGACCGTCACGACTGATATATTTTCCTGGTCCCAAACTTCTTACGCTCCACCCTCTCACACTATTGGCACCTCCCGAGAAATAACGCTTCTCGAAAGGCAGAATGGTACTGTTGCCATAAGGATAGGCGATGCCCAGTCCCGCATGGAACACCAATTGGTTGTTGTAGTCGATATAGACATTACGGGTCACGTCAAAGTCTGCTTTCACATACTGCGCATAGGCGACATCCAAAAAGGTGTACTGTCCCTCGTTGTTCTGATGGAAACCGAAAGTCTTCGCAGCCAGTCCCAACAGGTTACCCGCAGTCTCCGCATTCGCCTTGATGGCAATGACACCATTATTATAGGTATATCCCACCCCGAACTTCATGATAAACAGGTTCTCGTAGTTATAGCGCAGGATGGCGTTACGACTACTGGTGTCATCGAGATACTCCCTCTTGAAAGTCTCACTGATCCAAGGCATGGAGATATAGTTCAAGTCCAGCAGGTCGACACGATAACTGTCATGATGGTTCTGGTTAGACCACTTATACCGCCATCCTACGGAGAACACGCGCCGATGGAACTCGGGTCTGTTCTGCAGGTCATACAACAGGGACACCTCACTGATGGCGTTGACTCTCTTGCGGATGCCCGAGGACAGGAAAGGGACGATGAATCGGGGGAAGGTCAACTTCGTTCCCAGGCTATACTCCAAGAAGTTATGATTGGAATATCCCTCCAAGCCCTTGATAGCCTCATAGGCACCACGCAACTCTATCGTCAGGTTCTCAGAGCCCCTGAACAGGTTGCGGTTCTGGTAGGTTAGCGAGGCGGCGGCACCCAGATCGCCTGCCGTGTTCGTTCCCTCTGGCTGAAACGAGATGGTCGAGGGCTTATTGGTACTGATCTGTATCTGGCAGTCGAGGAGGTTGGAGTCTGGCTGCTCTCTCCATGAGATATTGGTATAGCGCACAGCCCCCAGTCGTCCAAAGTGGTTATACGTATTCTGCAAATCCTCAGCGGAATAGTATTTATTCTCCCTCACATAAGTATTCCTCCGCAACACACCCTGTCGCAAGTGGATAACCGAGTCTTCCTTGTCACCACTTTGATAGATGACATCCCTCACCCGATAACGCTGGTGCGCAGACTCATTGCCGTCACCGTCACGCTGGTTGCGAAGCACCAGCGCCACATCGATGTCCTGCGTGTTGGCGACAGAGTCAGCCTGAAAGGTGATGAACTCCTTATTAAAACGGTAGTAGCCGAGGTCGTTCAGTATTTTCGTGATACGCTTGCGCTCACCATCCAGATTCTCCACGCTGAAACGCATCCCCTTCCTCAGTCCACGGTTCTTGGGGATGTTGAGTTGCAACAGACTGGCTATCAGGGAGTCATGGATGACATACTCCACATTACGGATATGGTAGGGTTTGCCAGGATGCAACAGGTAGGTCACGTAGATCTTCTTTTTCCTCGCCTTCGTCATCGCATCGACACTGGCTCTCAGATAACTCATATTCACCAGTTGCATCTGCAGGTCTGCCATCGACTTGCGGGTACTGAGTGAGTCGTAGATGACAGGTGCCTCACCGATGGAGCGCAACAGGCGGTTCATCCATCTTGTCGTGTCACGACCAGAAAGGGAATAGGTGGCAAGGGGGATCTTTGCCGTGGAGAACCAGCGGGAGTTGCCCACCTGGCGTACATACGCTTTCATGCTGGAGGGGTCGACACCCTTTGTTTTCGGGGTACTCTTCACACTCACCTTATCCAGCAAATAATCTCCTTCAGGGACATATCTCGTCTCTGAACAGGCACACAAAAGGAGCGCCAATAAAACAAATAAGGAGTATCTACGCCACATTTTGTTGCAAAGGTACGAAATTTTTTCTATCTTTGCAGCAAATTGCAAGAAAATGATGACCAAAAACCAGATGAAACTCATCCGTTCTTTGGAATTGAAGAAGAACAGGAAACGGGAGGGACTCTTCGTAGCAGAGGGTCCTAAAGTAGTTGGCGACCTGATGCGGGCAGGCTATATGCTGAGGATGCTCTTCTCGACAGTGGCGCGTCCTGATGCCGAACTGATCACAGAGGAGGAACTTCGAAAGGTCAGTTTCCTACAACACCCTCAAGAGGTCCTTGCCGTCTTCGAGATACCAACCCCTAAACTCTCAACTCTAAACTCTCAACTCTCCCTTGCCCTTGATGGCGTACAAGACCCTGGCAACCTCGGCACCATCATCCGTATTGCCGACTGGTTCGGCATCTCCACCATCTACTGCTCGTTAGACACGGCAGACGCCTACAACCCTAAAGTGGTACAGGCTACGATGGGTAGTCTCGCCCACGTGCAGGTGTTCTATACTGATTTGTTGGAACTTTTCAATAGTCTTCCTCCCTCCTATCCTATCTATGGCACCTTGCTCGACGGTGAGAACATCTACGAGCAGGAACTCACTACCGAGGGTATCATCGTGATGGGCAACGAGGGAAACGGCATTTCTCCAGAGGTACGCCAGCATATCAACAAACGGCTCCTGATACCCGACTTCCATACTGACGGACTAAGAGCGGAGAGCCTCAACGTTGCTATAGCCACGGCTATTACCTGCTCGGAGTTTCGCCGCAGACAATAAAAAAGGGGTTCCCGTCTTCACAGATAGACAACCCCCCGAGGAAAATGATAAATATAGATTAAATTACTAGTTGTGTGTTGCGAAATTAGGAATAATTCTTGAAATGACAATCACTTTATGCAAGAAATTTCAATAATTTAACAATTTTTCTCGGATTAAAAGGTCTTTAACGCTTCATAAATCCGCTGCACAGGCAGTCCCATCACATTAAAATAACTACCTTTCAACCCTGTCACACCCACATGTCCTATCCATTCCTGAATGCCATAGGCACCCGCCTTGTCGAAGGGCTGATAATGGTCTACATAGTAGGTGATCTCCTCATCGGTCAGGGTCTTGAAGGTCACATCCGTCTCCACAGAGAAACAGACCTGTCGCTCCTGGGTCGTCAGACAGACACCGGTAATCACCTGATGCGTCTTGCCGCTTAGTTTCTGGAGCATCTGATGTGCCTCTGCGGCATCCTTGGGTTTCCCCATCACTTCCTGCCCTAATACGACAATCGTATCGGCTGTGATGATCAACTCATTGGGTGCCATCATTTGCTGATAGGCATCCGCCTTCTTCTTCGAGATATAACCTGCGATATCCTTCGTAGGAAGACTGTCAGGATAACTTTCGTCAATTCCGTCTAACACTCTGATTTCAAATGGGATATCAATACCTTCGAGAAGTTCCTTTCGTCTTGGCGAGTTACTTGCCAAGATGATATGATAACGATCGCTTACCATCCGAAAGCCCTTTCATCCTTCAACCACTTACCTTGTGCCTTGAGGGTCTGTTCGATCACGTCCCTTCCACAACCGCAACCACCTAAGCAGTCGCTGACGTAGAGACTGGCTTCCCTCACCTCGCTGCATGCGTCTTTGGGACAGACGGGGCAGCCTACCCTACGCATCACCTCCAGATCGGGGATGTCGTCACCCATAAACATCACCTCGTCGTCGCTCAGTCCGTGCTTCGCCAGAAACTCCTCATAGGTTTTGATCTTCACGGCAGCACCTAAATAGATGTCTTTCATGCCCAAGCCCTCATAGCGAATCCGCACACTCTCTATCTTGCAACCAGAGATGATGGCGACATGCAGTCCCATCTTGACCGCGAGTTGGATGGCGTAGCCGTCCTTGATATTCACGGTACGCAGAGGAGTCCCGTCGGTTCCCAGTGAGATGGTCGACGAACTCAGCACACCGTCCAGGTCGAAGACGATGGCGCGTATCTTCTGTAAATCGTAGTTTATCATACGTTCTTAGCCTTTCTGTGTATATTCAACGACAATCGTTCGTAAAGATCTTTCATAAAGGGCTGATTGTACAACAGTTGCACCTGATGGCGGATGACATTCTCGTCATAGCGTACGGCGGGACCCGTCTGTGCGTCCAACGGATGCAACTGGTGTACCTTTCGTGCCGTCTCGTCAATCAAGGGCAGCATCACACTGAAATCCATGCCATGCTGCTCCAGCACCTCCGCAGCCATCGCATAGCAGTGGTTCACGAAGTTACAGGCGAAGACTGCTGCAAGATGCAGATACTGGCGGTCGTCACTCGACAGTTCGTAGACACGCTCCGTGATGCTCTCCGCCAGATGGCGTATCACCTCCATCGCCTTCTCGTCGCTAGCCTCTATAAAAGTGGGAATCTCCGCAAAGTCGACAGGACGTTCCTTCGAGAACGACTGCATGGGATAGAACACCCCGTAATGGCGAGCCATCCCTTGGAACATCGACATCGGCATCGACCCTGCGGTATGCATGAACACCTGATGCTCCCTGCCTTTCGTCACGGCTGGTATCACATCGGCAAGTACCGAGTCCTTCACGGCGATGATATAGGCATCTGCCTCCATCGGCACATCCTCCGCTCTGTCGACGGGAATGCCTCCGATGCGGTCGGCAAGCGCCTTCGCCGATTTCATGGTACGGCTGTTCACACAGATAATCTCATGCCCTGCGCCCAACAGGGTATGTCCAAGGTTGGTGGCGAGTCTGCCCGCCCCTATCAATACGATCCGCATCTTAGTATTTATTCAGATGGACATTCTCCCATTTCAGTTTCTCCTCGTTCTGGGGTTTCCGCTCGTCAGCCTTATGACCGATGGCAAGGATGCAGAGGCACGACAGGTTCTCCGGGATATCCAGTACCCCCTGTATCACCGTGTCGGCACTCGTGCCGTCGCTCAGTCCCCTGCCACGCATCTGTATCCAACAGGAGCCCAGTCCCAGAGCCTCTGCCTGATACTGCATCGAGATAGTGGCGATGGCACCGTCCTCCACCCAGCAGTCGTTCTGCATCGGGTCGCCCAATACGACGATGGCAAGGGGAGCCTCCTTGAGAAACTGCCCTCCCATATCCTTGGCATCCGACAGTTTCTCTATGTCCATCTTATCATCGACGACCACGAACTGCCAGGCACGCTGTCCTTTCGAGGTGGGCGACATCAGTCCTGCGCGGAGTATCAACTTCACGTCTTCACCGTCAATCTCCTCTTCCGTGAACTTACGGTGGGAGCGACGCATCTGTACTAAATCCTTAAATTCCATATCTTGTTATTTCTTTCCTATGTTCATATTCTGCTGACCTGCTTCACGCCCTTGACGGTACGGAGTTTCTTGATCAGGGACTCCAAGCGTGAGGTGTCGTCGAGCATGACGACGAGGTTGCCACTGAACAAACCGTCGTGCGAGTCGATATTGATGCTGCGAAGGACGAGTTTCTCATCCTTCGAGATGATACTGGTCAGGTTGTTGACGATACCGATATCGTCATTGCCTATAATACGGAGGGTGATGGAATACTGCGACGAGCCCTTGCCACTCCACATGGCACGGACGACACGGTAGCCGAAACGCTTCTTCAACTCGGGAGCGTTCGGACAGTCCTCACGGTGTATCTTGATGCCGCCACTGACGGTGACGAAGCCAAACACCTTGTCGCCATAGATGGGCTGGCAACAGCGCGCCAACTGGTAGTCGACCCCTTTCAGGTTCTGGTCGATGACGAGGACATCATCACTGAGGTATGTGTTAGTGGAGAGTTGGGAGTTGTCAAGCACGAAATCGGCGGCGCTCTGTGCGACATTATTACCCGTGACGGGCTGCTCGCCCTGTTGCAGTTCCACATACTTGTCGATGACCTGGTTGACATCGAGGGTGCCGTCCGCTATCTGCTTGTAGAAGTCACTCGTCTCCTTGAAGCCCATCTTCTTGATGACGTGCTGCATGGTTGACTCCTCCATCTCCACCTTACGGTTCTTGAAGCGACGCTCCAGGGTCTCCTTGGCGAAGAGTCCCTCCTTCACCTGTGTCTCCTTCAATGCCAGTCGGATCTTCGACTTGGCACGGGAGGTCTTCACGATATTCAACCACTCCTGTCGGGGCTTCTGCGTGGAGGAGGTCATGATATCGACCTGATCACCACTCTGCAAGACCTGACGGAGGGGCACCACTTTATTATTGATACGGGCACCCGTGCAGGCATTGCCTATCTTCGAGTGGATATGGTAGGCGAAGTCGAGGACAGTGGCACCCTTGGGAAACTTATAGAGGTCGCCCTTGGGGGTAAACACAAAGACCTCATCCTCATAGAGGTCCATCTTAAACTGGTCCATCGCCTCCAAGCCGTCAGCCGTCTCCAGCATCGAGCGGATGTTCGTCAACCACTCGTCCAAGCCTGTCTCGCCCTTCACACCCTTATAACGCCAGTGGGCGGCGACTCCACGCTCTGCGATCTCGTCCATACGCTCCGTACGGATTTGCACCTCCACCCATTTCTGCTCAGGTCCCAGGACGGTGATGTGCAGACTCTCATAGCCGTTCGACTTCGGCACACTCAGCCAGTCACGCAATCGCTTGGGGTTCGGCTGGTACATATCCGTCACGATGGAATACACCTGCCAGCAGTGCATCTTCTCCTTCTCCACAGGCGAGTCGAGGATGACACGGATGGCAAAGAGGTCGTAGACACCCTCGAAGTCGCATTTCTGCTTCTTCATCTTCTGCCAGATGGAGTGTATCGACTTGGTGCGCCCCTTGATATGGAAACTGAGACCCGCCGCCTTCAGATGCTCACTGATCGGCTGGATGAAACGCTCGATATAGGCGTCACGACTTTTCTTCGTCTCACTCAGTTTCTCCTTGATATGATAGTAGGCGTCATGCTCCAGGTATTTCAGCGAGAGGTCCTCCAACTCACTCTTCAACTTATAGAGTCCAAGTTTATGGGCAAGGGGCGCATAGAGATAGGCGGCTTCCTCGCTGACCTCCTTCTTTGCGTCCGTCTGCTTGGTGTCACGGATCTGGCGCATCAGGTTCACACGGTCGGCAATCATGATGAGGATGACACGCATGTCCTCCGCAAAGGAGAGCAGCAGGTTACGGAAGTTCTCCGTCTCGATGACAGGGTTCTTCTGATAGAGTTCCTGGATGCGCTGCAGACCGTGCAGGATGCGAGCCACCGACTCTCCAAACTCCTGTCGGATAGCGTCGATGGTAAGGTAGCCGTCCTCGACACATGGGTGCAACAGGACGGCAAGCACCGCGTCACGCTTCAGCCCGATTTCCTCCACCACGAGGGATGCCGTCTGGAATGCCAGCAACATGGGGTTCAGTCCAAAGACATCACGACGTATCTGGTTCTGCTCGATATAGCCGCTCAGATACTGGCGCATCTTCTCCTCGTCACCCGCTAAGAGCGACGAGCCGATCTCCTGCTTCACCTTATTATATAATAAGAGCAGTTGTTCCCTTTCCTTCGATGTAAATTCAAATCTTGCCGTCATATATTTGGCAAAGGTACGAATTAGCGAATAAAAAACCAAATTTTGGAGCAGCGAAAACAAAGAAATGCTCGTATTTTATTTGTTGAGTCGCGACAAAATTCGACCGAAGGTTAAATTTCTTCGCTCATTTCTCATATCTTTGGCTTACAAACGGACCGTTTATGGCTTACATTCACTCCTTTTGAACGTTACAAACGACCTGTTTGTAACGTTCAAACACCTTGAAATTTACTCCATCAACACGCAAAGAATACGTCAATAGACTCGCGGTCCGAAGATGGTGGTGCCTACACGTACCATGGTACTACCCTCCTCCACTGCGATGGGATAGTCGTGACTCATGCCCCATGAGCGTTCACAGAAGGAAGGCTCGTCAGCAAAATACTGCGTTTTGAGTTCGTCGAACAACTGTCGGGCTATACGGAACTCCGAGCGAATCTGCGACTCGTCCTCCACATACGATGCCATCATCATCAAACCACAAATACGGACGTGGCTCAACGAACGCCATTCACCCTCCGCAAGCAACTGTCGGCAAGCGTCAGGGGTGAGTCCGTATTTCGTCTCTTCCTCTGCGATATGGAGTTCCAGCAGCACATCTATAACGCGTTCATTCTTAGCACCCTGCTTGTCTATCTCTCTTAAGAGTTTGAGGGAGTCAACAGCCTCAATCATCGTGATATAAGGAGCAATGTATTTCACCTTATTGGTTTGCAAGTGACCGATGAAATGCCACTGGATATCTTTGGGAAGAGACTCCACTTTCTGGCGCAGTTCCTGCTCATGACTCTCGCCAAAGATGCGCTGTCCCTCCTGATAGGCGGCCTCGATATACTCGTTGGGATGATACTTACTAATAGCCACAAGGCGAACACCCTGTGGCAGATCAGCAAGCACTTGCTTTAAATGACCCTTGACATCGTAGTCCATCATCCTTCGTATTCTGGTTTGTCGTCCTGAGTAGACTTGCCGTACTCAAAGACATCCATCAACGTCGTCTCTGTGACACTGGCGATGACATAGTCGATCATCGTACCTCCCATCACTTCCTCGATATTGTTGACAGCCCCCTTCAACGTAGCGGCATGCACGAGGTAGTTGACACTGCTTCGCTTCTCTTTCTCCGTCTTCTCATCGATGGTGATAAACTGCAGTTTCGCCTTATACCAACGGTCGGCGGAGGGGTCGTCACTGAAGAATATTTCCTTATAGGGAGCGATCTTAATGTCCTTGACAGTGAACTCACCACTGATATAACTCGACATCTCCTCCATGATGCGCTTCTCAGCCTCGGTGAAACTAAGGGCATCGACGGTATAGGTCTCGTTCACTTTCTTCTGCAGACCATCTTCCATGGTCTTCTCGTAGTTGATTTTACACTCAAACCAAATTGCTGTTCTACTTCTCATTTTTATTTATTTTTTGCGATATTTCGATATTGCGATATAACGATATTACGACAAGGCGATTATTTCTGGATGCCACGACTGTTGGAGCCACCTAACGCATTCTTCTTCTGTTCTGTCAGACGCTCAATAATCTCTGTGGCTATCAACTGACTTCTGGAGGGGTCAAGTGCCGACTCTGCGGCAATTTCCTGCTGTGCCTTCATCAAGTCATTAACGGTTGACTCACTCTGAGACAGGAAATTCTTCTCACTGACATTCATATTCTCCTTATTGTATATCTTGGAGAGAATCTTATCAGCAGCCTCTGTGTAACGCTTGCGGAAGATTGCCTCAGCCTTCGCCTGATACTCCTCTTGTGACATACGCTCGGCAGCCACCAGAGAATCACCGTCGCTCGTCACACCCAGTTCCTCAGGATTAAAGCCGTCGTCTATCAGATCATCAGTAGCCTGGCGGGGAGCAGGCTTTACAAACTCCACTGGATTGCTCTCGGGCATCATATCAAAATAGAGGGCTATCGCCAGACCTGCGATGGCAAGGGCTATGACTGCCGTCACCAAGGAACGGTAGGTGTTGCGTTTGCGATTGATGCTCGACAACATATCCGTAGGGGTAGCAAAACGATCCTCGGGGGTCTCGCTGATGGCACGTTTGACGACCTTCCGCAACGCCAATGGCATATCGGCCTGATCGAAGATTCTCTGTAACAACTTACCAATGGAATAGATGTCACAACGATTGTCAATAGCACCTTTATTCATCACCTCGGGAGCCACAAACTCCTCCATGCCGTCATGATAGAGTTGGGAGGGGTCACTCATCGTCAGATAGTGAGAGCCCACATGCGACAACAAGACGGCATTATCACCCTTACGAAGGAATATGGTCTGGGGAGAGTAGCACACGCCATAGACTCCCTGCTCATGCAGATAGGCGGCTGTCTCCAATAACTGGCGGGTGAACTCTTCTATGAAGTTAGGCTCCGCGACAATGGACGGGGTGTCATTCAACACCTGCTGCAAGGGCTGATACTGTCCCTGCTCCATCTCCAGACGAGTGATGTCATGACTTCCCTCTTGCGGACGGAAATGCAGGATATGCTGGTTGGTAAGAGTCGCATTCTGCTCGCACTCCGTCTTCAAAGCCTCACAGAACTTTATGTTACTGTTCAGTTCTGACTTGATATCCACCACACTACGATATTTCCCGTCAATTTGCTGACGGTAGTAATCGCCAATCGGAAGACGGGTCTTATTCAGTTTTCCGTCCTTTCTCGATGCCAATAGTTCTTCGTAATTCATGTCTTTGGTTCGTTTCGTTGCGCAAAAGTAAGCATAAAATCCGAATATCACAAAATAATTATCAAATAATTCTTAACTCTTAACTCTTAACTCTAAACTTTTTATTATCTTTGCAACCGATTTACGTAAATTAGAGAACATGCCGGAAATATCTGTTCGCGGACTGGAGATGCCCGAATCACCAATTCGAAAACTCGCACCTCTTGCCGCTGCCGCTAAGAAAAGGGGTACCCGTGTGTACCATCTGAACATCGGACAGCCTGACCTGCCCACACCGAAGGTAGGACTCGATGCCTTGAAGGAAATCGACCGTAATATCCTGGAGTATTCTCCCTCGCAGGGCTATTTGAGTTATCGCGAGAAACTAGTCAGTTATTACGCAAAATATAATATTAATGTCACTGCCGACGATATTATCATCACATCGGGCGGTAGTGAGGCTGTATTGTTCGCCTTCCTCTCCTGCCTGAACCCCGGTGATGAGATTATCGTGCCTGAGCCTGCCTATGCCAACTATATGGCATTCGCCATCTCTGCCGGTGCGAAGATTCGTACTATTGCGACCACGATTGAGGAGGGTTTCTCCCTTCCCAAGGTAGAGAAGTTTGAGGAACTGATCAACGACCGTACCCGTGCCATCATGATCTGCAACCCTAACAATCCGACGGGCTATCTCTATACTCGTCGTGAGATGCAGCAGATTCGTGACCTCGTGAAGAAGTATGACCTTTATCTTTTCTCTGATGAGGTATATCGTGAGTATATCTACACAGGTTCCCCCTATATCTCAGCATGTCACCTCGAGGGTATTGAGCAGAATGTCATCCTGATCGACTCTGTCTCGAAGCGCTACAGTGAGTGCGGTATCCGTATTGGCGCATTGATCACGAAGAATGTAGAGGTACGCAAGGCTGTGATGAAGTTCTGTCAGGCACGTCTGTCACCTCCTCTGATAGGTCAGATTGTCGCCGAGGCTTCTCTGGATGCTCCCGAGGAATATTACCGTGATGTCTACGACGAGTATGTGGAGCGTCGTAAATGTCTGATTGACGGTCTCAACCGTATCCCTGGTGTATACTCCCCCATTCCGATGGGTGCTTTCTACACGGTGGCAAAACTCCCTGTCGACGATGCCGAGAAGTTCTGTCGCTGGTGCCTTGCCGACTTTGAGTATGAGGGTGAGACGGTAATGATGGCACCTGCCGCTGGTTTCTACACCACACCAGGAGCCGGCATCAATCAGGTTCGTATTGCCTACGTGCTGAAGAAGGAAGACCTGGAGCGCGCCCTTGTCGTACTACAGAAAGCGTTAGAGGCTTACCCGGGAAGAGTCTTGGATTAATGAATCTTCCGTTTTTCCTTGCCCACAGGATTTATTCCGATCATGGCGACCTGCGTAAAGTGAGTCGTCCTGCTATTCGTATAGCCACGATCGGTGTCGCTATCGGACTTGCCGTGATGATTGTCACGGTCAGCGTCATCATGGGGTTCAAGCATACCATCCGTGACAAGGTTGTCGGTTTCGGCAGTCATATCCAAGTGGAGAGTTTCCTGACTTCTCAGAGCACCACACCCTATCCTGTCTGCATCGACGACTCGCTGATGCGTGTTCTAAAGGACATACCCGGTGTACGACATGTCGGTCGCTATGCGTTGACACAGTGTATTCTCAAGACTGACGATGACTTCCTGGGAGTCATTCTCAAAGGTATTGGCGAGGACTACGACACCCGTTTCCTACAGCATAACATCGTGTCAGGCAAGATGCCTCAGTTCTCCAGTAAGAAGAACTCCAACCAACTGGTCATCTCGCAGAGGATGGCAAATAAACTCAAACTGAAGGCTGGCGATCGTGTCTTCGCCTATTTCATCAGTTACAATGATGTCAGGGCACGTCGCTTCACGGTGGCTTCCATCTACGAGACTAATATGACACAGTTTGACGAGAGCCTTTGTTTTACCGACCTCCCCGTCCCTGTCAAACTCAACAAATGGAATGCCGACCAATGTAGTGGCGCGGAACTACAGGTGAGTGACTTCAACCAACTGAAGACTACCGCTGACTTGGTCGTCGAGAGGGTCAACAGACATACTGACAGTTATGGGGAGATATTGACCTCCCATACCATACAAGAGAGTTATCCCCAGGTCTTCTCCTGGTTGTCTCTCCTTGATATCAATGTGTGGATTATCCTCGTCCTCATGGTATGTGTTGCCGGTTTCACCATGATTAGCGGTTTACTTATCATCATCTTGGAGCGTACGCAGATGATAGGATTGCTGAAAGCATTAGGAGCACGTAACAAGAGTGTGCGCCATACCTTCCTCTGGTTTGCCGTCTTCATCATCGGACAGGGTATGCTCTGGGGCAACCTTATCGGTATTGGCTTCATCTTGTTGCAGCAATATACTGGTTTTATCAAACTCGACCCAGCCAATTATTATGTAACCACAGCACCCATGGAACTCAACATCCCCATCATCGTGCTACTCAACATCGCCACCCTTGTCGTCACCCTCTTCGTTCTCATCGCCCCCTCTTTCCTCGTATCCCGTATTCATCCCGCCCGTTCCATGCGGTATGAATAACAGACGAAAGAGTCATCACCGCTTGCTGCGCACTATCATGGTCCTCACCTTATTATTATAGCGTTCAGCGGAGAGAAGTTGCTCGATAGTGAGGTGCATACGGAACTTCCAACGATTATAAGGATCACTAGGTATGTTGATGCGCTCCTCCTGCGGGTTCTTCGAACGCAGTTCACTGTCTATGGCAAGCCAGTCTTGCAACTGGAGAACGCAAAGCATGGAGGGGCAATACAGGTGACGAGCGATAATCTCTTCGGCAAGATGGGCTGGCAACTGCTCAGGCGCACGACCCTCCTTTTGCAACATCGTGACATAGAACCGCTGACGACGCTCTGGACTCTCCTGCCACCAAAGTCGCAAAGGCGACATGTCGTGGGTGGAGATAGTACATACAGAGCGGTAGGGATTAGCCTCCAGATGAGCGAACTCGAAACCTTGCTGCTTGGGCATTTGCTGAATCTCCAAAGTGAGGATACGCAACTGGTCGAGGACTGGCTCCACACAGTCAGGAAGCATCCCAAGGTCTTCTCCACAGATAAGCATTCTGGAATCTTTCAGTATGGCAGGTATGCGTTTAAGTGCCTGTTGCCCCCAAAACATCGAGTGACGTTGATAGAAAAAGTTGTTGTAGAGTCGCATATACGCATCCTTTTCCTCACTACTCAATGCCTCGAAAATAGGTTCGTTAATAGCACCTATGCGCGGATGGTACATCTCCGGCTGACGGGGATCCTCGACAAAAAGCACATTACTGATCAGTCGCATCAGCCCGTCACGGATCCACAAACTACTCTCGTCCCGTAGGTCAGCAAATAGTGCTTCCACCTTACGCTGTGTATTACATTCGTCTTTCAGGTCGTAGAGATTATAAGCCTTGCGCACCAAAAAGTTGTCACGGACATATTGTGCATGTATGCCAAACAGACGTTCTACCAAACGGTCGTTGATAAACGGACGAGTAAACAAGTCCTTGCGGAACGGCAGTCCGAAATACTCTATCTCACCGACTGTCAACGGCAGGGCTGGCGAGAAATGACCCAATAGCCCATAGACGGCATCCCTCGGAATCTCCCAGATACGGAAGAAGCCCAGAATATGGTCGACACGTAGAGCATCGAAATACTGCTCCATATGCTTTAGACGCTTGCGGAACCAGTCGACTAACTCGTCCCCCCACTGATAGGTAGGGAATCCCCAGTTCTGTCCTTGAGCGGTAAACAGATCGGGGGGCGCGCCTGTCTGCGAGTCAAGATGGAAGAGCGCAGGATGCTCCATGGTCTCCACACTCTCACGGTTGACTCCAATAGGCAGGTCGCCTTTCAAGATAACACCTTTGGAGCGGGCATAGTCGGCAGCAGATTTCAATTGCTGGTGAAGGAGGTATTGGAGAAAGTAGGTGTAATGGGGTGAATGGGCAGAATGGGGTGAGTGGGCGGTTATGAAAGCCGCATACGGTTTCAACCATTCCTCATTCTTCTTGACAAAGTCCTTATAGTCTGGACTGTCCATGAAAGTCTTCCCCTTCTCCTCAAAGAGCAGTCCCAGATACTCACTCTTCACACGGTCTACTGCCTCATAGTCACTATATGACAAAGCATTCAGTTCTTGTCTGCGACGATGGAACTTCGTCATCACCTGCTTGGACTTCAACGTGCCAGCCGCCTCCAAGTCAATATAATGCGGATGGAGCGCAAAGACACTGATAATATTATAAGGATAAGAGTCCTGCCAACCGTGGCTGACCGTCGTATCGTTGACAGGTAGCAGTTGGATGACTTTCATTCCCGTTAGGAAAGCCCAGTCAACCAGTCGTCTCAGATCGCCGAAATCACCTACTCCATAGGAATGCTCACTACGCAGAGAGAACACTGGGACAGCGACACCTGCCGCACGCCATGTCTGTTCCCGTAAGCGCAACTGCTCCCCATAAAGCACCAGCACCTGTCCATCGCTGATAAGTTCCTGACTATTCGCCGAAGGCTGTTGGCTGTCATCTATCACACGATTATCACCCTCTTCCCAACAGACTAATTCATGTGTCTCGTCATTGACAACCACATACTTATACTCAATAGGGAATATCATGCCCAAGGCATTGACTGTCAGCATCCATTCATGTTGCCCCGCATATTCCATCCGAAGATAGCGTGAGGTGTTCCAACTGCCAATAGCAGGATGGCTACCACAGATGGCTACCGACTGTCCTGGTTGCAGTTGCGGGGCAGACACTCGGAAAGTTATCGTGCGACGGAACAAAGGAAGGCGAAGAGCCTCTACATGCTCGTTGGCATGCCTTTTCATCATCGTCAGATAGGCATTGGTATAGAGATGATAGGGTAAGGGCATGTCATGCCATTGGTCTGGGAAGAGATAGTCTTTCGACGTGTCGAAATGGTAGATACGTGGCACCATGTCCCATTCTCGCCGTAAGACATCCCCGTCGGCATTCTCTACTTGGTAGATATAGATGATATGGGATAGCGGATGCTGGCGAGACTCCAATGCGGCAGTCTCCAAGTTCCACAACTCTCCATCCTCCGTTTGCATCAACAGATTATATTTCCTAACAGTACCATCTTGACTATGATAGGCGATGCAGACATGCAGGCTCTCCCCCCATGCCGTACGATAGCGTATACTGAATCTCAATTTCATGAAAGCCTAAGTTTGTTGCAAAGATACAAAAAAGTTTAGAGTTTAGGGTTTAGAGTTTAGAGTTTTTTGTATCTTTGCAACGAAAAAATATGATTTGACATGAAAATTCCCAGTTCCAAGAAATACCTCACCCCTGCTATCATTGGTTTAATACTGGTGTTCGGATTAACATTCTACTTCTTTTTGCGACCTGTATCGACCACCCATGATATACATTATATATATATAGATGAGGACGACACACAAGATAGCGTGATTGCCAAAATCAAGCCAATAGCCCATCCCACCGCTATGGCAGGACTGCAGACCTTGCTTCGGCATGCTGGATATACAGAGAACATCAAAACGGGGCGATATGCTATCAAACCTGGCGAGGGAGCCGTCACCATCTACCGCCACTTGAAAAACGGGTTGCAAGAGAGTCTCAAACTCACCATTCCCGAAGTCCGCACGATGGATCGACTTGCCGCAGTCTTAGGCAAGAAACTCATGCTCGACTCTGCCACAATAGCCTCAGCACTCTTCTCGCAAGAGGTCTGCGGCAAATACGGCTATGACACCTGCACTATCCCTGCCATGTTTGTGCCCAACACCTATGAGATCTACTGGAATGTGAGTCTAGACGGGCTTCTAGAACGGATGCAAAAGGAGCATGACCGTTTCTGGAAAGAAGGTCGCACCGACAAGGCGGCGAAGATAGCACTAACTCCCAATGAGGTTGCCACCCTCGCATCTATCATCGATGAGGAGACGGCTAACACGGCAGAGAAGCCGATGATTGCGGGAATGTATATGAACCGCTTGAGACAAGGCATGCCCTTGCAGGCTGACCCCACCATCAAGTTCGCCCTCAAGGGGTTTGGACTGAAGCGCATCTACAACAAACTACTTAAGGTAGAGAGTCCCTATAACACTTATGTCAACGAGGGATTGCCTCCTGGCCCTATCAAGATAGCCTCCATTAAGGGTATTGATGCCGTGCTGAACCATGTGGAGCACGACTACCTCTACATGTGCGCCAAGGAAGATTTCTCCGGTACCCATAACTTTGCCAAGACCTATTCTGAACACTTGCAGAACGCGGCAAAATATACCAAGGCACTCAACGAGAGAGGTATCAAATAAAAAATGCTCCTTGCTTCACAGCGAGGGGCAATTTAATTCGGTATTAGTCCTTTTAAGGTAAAAAGATTGTATTCAGGATAACGTGGGCAAAGGTACTGTCTTTTTAACATTCGTGCAAATTATTTTGTATGTTAAATAACATATTTTTATATACGATGGCAAAAAATTAAAATGAAATTGCAGGAATTGAAGAATTCTGTGTAACTTTGCAAACAAAATTAAACGTTTAATATAACATGACAGAAGAGAAAATAACGACTGGGGACGAAGAGAAAAAGAGTCTCAGTTTTGTAGAGCAAATGGTGGAAGGCGATCTTGCCGCAGGTAAGAATGAAGGAAGAATACAGACCCGTTTCCCACCAGAGCCCAACGGATATATACATATCGGACACGCCAAGGCCATCTGCATGGACTTCGGTATCGCCGAGAAGTTCGGAGGCATCTGTAATCTCCGCTTTGATGACACCAACCCCACCAAGGAAAATACGGAGTATGTGGAGAACATCATGAACGACATCAAATGGTTAGGTTTCCACTGGGAGAATGTCTTTTATGCCTCCGACTATTTCGAGAAGTTGTGGGATTTCGCCATCTGGCTCATAGAGAAGGGAATGGCGTATGTCGACGAGCAGACTTCGGAGCAGATTGCTGAACAGAAAGGTACTCCGACACAGGCTGGCAGACCCAGTCCTTTCCGTGATCGCCCAATAGAGGAGAACCTCCGTCTGTTCCGACTGATGAACACAGCAGAGGCAGTAGAGGGCTCCATGGTTCTACGCGCGAAACTTGACATGGCAAATCCGAACATGCACTTCCGTGATCCGATTATCTACCGTATCATTCATATTCCCCACCATCGTACAGGTACGAAATGGCATTGTTACCCGATGTATGACTTTGCCCATGGACAGAGCGACTACTTTGAGGGCGTTACCCACTCTATCTGCACTTTGGAGTTTGTGCCTCACCGTCCTCTCTACGACAAATTTGTAGACTTCCTGCAAGAGAAGGATGGACAGCAAGACTACCGTCCTCGTCAGATAGAGTTCAACCGTCTGAACCTGACCTACACAGTGATGTCGAAGCGTAAGTTGAAGGCATTGGTGGACGAAGGACTGGTCGACGGATGGAATGACCCTCGTATGCCAACAGTCTGTGGCATGCGCCGTCGTGGTTATTCCGCCCAGAGCATTCGAAACTTCATCGACTCTATCGGTTACACCAAGTTTGAAGCCCTGAACGACTACGCCCTGTTGGAGGCTGCTGTTCGTGACGACCTGAACAAAAAAGCATGCCGTGTGTCTGCTGTCCTGAATCCTGTCAAATTGGTCATTACCAACTACCCTGAGGGAAAGACAGAGGAGTTAACCGCTATCAACAACCCTGAGAACGAGGCTGATGGCACACACACCATCACCTTCAGTCGTGAATTGTGGATTGAACGTGACGATTTCATGGAGGTTGCCGAAAAGAAATTCCAGCGTCTTGCCCCAGGAAAAGAGGTACGCCTGAAGAATGCTTATATCATCAAATGTGATGAGGAGCATCCCTGCGACAAAGATGCCGAAGGCAATGTGACGACCATCTACGCCATCTATGACCCAGAAACACGTAGTGGTATGCCAGGTGCTGACCGAAAGATCAAGGGGAAGACGCTTCACTGGCTCAGCACACAACACTGTCTACCCGCAGAGGTCCGTCTGTATGACCGTCTGTTCTCTGTCGAGAACCCTGGTGCTGACGAACGTGACTTCCGTGAACTGCTGAACCCAGAGTCTCTGAAAGTCCTCAAGAACTGCTATGTGGAGCAATACCTTGCCGAAAAGAAGCCCGGTGACTACCTACAGTTCCAGCGTATTGGCTATTTCACCCTTGACGAGTCGTCGACAGACAGCCAACTGGTCTTCAACAAAACAGTCGGTTTGAAGGACACATGGGCTAAGATCAACAAGTAGATGATCCGAACAGGCGACGTTTATTTTGACAGCGAGGAGTTCAGGAATATCCTGAGCACATTCGAGGAGTCATTCAATTCTGGGCATCCTGCCTTTATTGATGCCGATGATTTAGCGGATATCGCAGACTTCTATCATATCAATGGCTATGACGACAAAGCCAGTGAGGTGATAGAATATGCGCTATCATTATACCCCAATGCCACCCAGCCCAACGTTTTCAAGGCACGTCAGGCTCTGACGGATGGAGATATCGACTTGGCAAAGGAATGTATTGAGCAGATTGAGAGCAAGGACGATCCTGACTATCATTATATGCAGGCGGAATTGTTGATAGCACAGGATCGGGAAGATGAGGCGGATGCTTACCTGCGTGACTACTTCATGACGGTTCCACCCGAAGAATATGAGGACTTCATCATGGACGTGGCGAACATCTATTTCGCGTATGAGTTGAGTGACAAAGCGTACGAATGGCTGATGCGCTCTAAAGGAGATAACAGCAACACCTTCAAAGAATTGATGGGACATGCCCTCTTTGGAATGGGGAACTATAAGGAATGTGAGCGTATCTTCACAGAACTCTTAGACGAGGATCCCTATTCCACTCATTACTGGAATGCCCTTGCCAACGCACAACTCATGAGCAAGGACTATACGGGAGCATTAACTAGTTGTGATTTCTCGACAGCCATCAACCCTGAAGATAGTGACGCCTTGATGACAAAAGCGAACACACTCTACCAGATAGGTGATTATGAGGAGTCAATTCGCTATTTTGACCGTTATGCTGCCATCAACCACTCTGATGAACTCTGTCTGTTGCACAAAGGCTCATGCTTGGTAAACCTCAACCGTCATGAAGAGGCAATAGACGTTCTTCAGCAAGCCTTGGCACTCTGTGACACAGACTCCCCGCTCCTTCTTCAGATATACCAAGAATTGGCACTCTCATACAGTGCCCTTCAACGGAAAGACGAGGCGATCAGTTGTATTGACAAGGCAACAGACTTGAAGTGCGACCTTCTCGAGATCCTGATATTAAAAGGACATGTCTATCTGGAGAACGATTGTATCGACGAGGCGGAGAAGGTGTTTAGGAATGCCATTAAACGCTCACAAAACGACCCTCTTACCATCCTGCGTATCATTATCTCCCTCTATGAGAACAGATATGTCAGGGCAGCCTATGACCTTTTCCAGAAATACTTCTCCATGTTTCCTACCAAGAATCACAAACTTGCCTATTCCTATATGGCACTGTGTTGTTGGGACTTAGGGTTTACTGAGGATTTTCTGTTTTATCTACGCATGGCGGTAGAGAACAATCCGCAAGAGGCACGACTAGTACTGGGACGCTTGTTTCCTGAGGAACTGGCCGCAAAAGACTATTATAGTTATATCTATCACAAATTGAAACAATGAATCTCATCTCTTCCCTTCTCTCCAACCTCAACTACGGGACTATCCTGTTTCTGATGCTTCTTGAGAGTACGGTGGTGCCCGTCCCCTCTGAGTTTGTGGTGACACCTGCCGCCTATCATGCCGCAGGAGGCAACCTCGATGTCTTCCTCGTAATACTATTTGCCACCGTAGGAGCCGACTTAGGGGCATCCATCAATTATCTGGTTGCCTATTATGTGGGCAGACCCGTCATCTATCGTTTTGCCAACAGTAAGTGGGGCAAGATGTGTTTACTGAATCAGGAGAAAGTGGAGAAGAGCGAGAAATACTTTGACGACCACGGTATTGTGGCAACCCTGACAGGGCGACTCATCCCTGGTATCCGCCATCTCATCTCCATTCCTGCTGGTTTGGCGAAGATGAACTATTGGAAGTTCCTGCTCTACACCACGATTGGTGCTGGTGTATGGCATAGTATTCTTGCCGCTCTGGGATGGTATCTGCATGCTATCGTGCCCGAGAATCAACTTAATGACAAGATCAGCGAATATGCCGAATATATCAAGATTACCATCATCGCCATTGTCGTATTGGCAATCGCCTATTTCGCCATTCGCCACTTACTAAAAAGAAAAAAACAGTAAGATTCGTTCTTTTTCAAATATTTTTTGTATATTTGCCGAATAATTAATAATTAGAAGTTATTATGGCAAGAATCAACAACCATCTGGTCATCATGGCAGGAGGCGTAGGAAGCCGTTTCTGGCCTATGAGTACAGCAGAGAATCCCAAGCAGTTCATCGATGTGCTGGGTACTGGTAAGACACTGCTACAATTAACCGTAGATCGCTTCGAAACCATCATACCCCATGAGAATGTCTGGGTTGTGACCAACCAGAAATATGTGGATACCGTTTCTCTGCAGTTGCCAGAGATACCTCGTAGCCATATCCTTTGCGAACCTTGCCGTCGTAACACAGCCCCATGTATCGCCTATGTCAGTTGGCGCATCAAGTCAACTGACCCAAAAGCAAATATTGTAGTGTCGCCCAGCGACCATATTGTCATGGACACCACTGAGTTCCGTCGCGTCATCACAGAATGCATGGATTTTACAAGCGACTGCGATGCCATTGTCACTTTGGGCATGAAGCCCTCACGTCCTGAAACGGGATATGGCTATATTCAGGCTGCCCTGTCGAGTAATTCCCTCCGAAACAAAAGCATCTTCCGTGTTGACTCTTTTCGTGAGAAGCCTGACCTGGAGACGGCAAAACAATATATCAGTAAGAACAACTATTTCTGGAATGCTGGTATCTTCATCTGGAATGTGAGCACCATCGTCAATGCCTTCCGTATTTACCAGCCTACTATGGCTAAGATCTTCGAGTCGATGCTACCCATCTATGGTACAGACAAGGAGCAAGTGGAGATTGACCGTCTATTCCCCGAGTGTGAGAACATCTCTGTCGACTATGCCATCATGGAGAAAGCAGAGGAGATATTTGTATGTCCCGCCGACTTCGGATGGAGTGATTTAGGCACCTGGGGCTCGTTGCAGCAAAACACCAAACAGGACCTATACGGGAATGCCTGTATCGGACAGGACATCACGATGATAGAGTCGCACAACTGTATGGTGCATACCGTTCAGGAGAAGAAAGTTGTTATCCAGGGACTAGATGGATATGTCGTGGCTGAGAATGATGACACGCTACTGATCTGCAAACTCTCTGAGGAGCAGCGCATCAAGCAATTCAGTGGACAAGACAAATAACGCCTATGCAACCCATCCGGACCTTAAACGACATGATTGTCTTCCTGCAAGAGCGAGGCGACCGTAAGCGCGTGGCTGTTGTCTCTGCCAATGACGCCAGTACCCGATATGCCGTAGAGAAAGGCAAGGAAATGGGATTTATAGACCCTATCTATGTGGATGGAGACGACAAGGAAGAATGCGCTCGTCGTGCCGTGGCACTATGCAAGAATGGAGATGCGGACATCTTGATGAAGGGACTGATTAATACTGATGTCCTTCTGCGCGCCATCTTAGACAAGGAGAAAGGTATCATCCGACCAGGGCATGTACTCACCCATGTCGCCATGGCAGAGATTCCAAAATACGAGAAACTACTCTTTTTCACCGATGCGGCAGTGATTCCCGTTCCTACCCAAGCACAGCGACGACAACAGATTTATTACGTAAACTACGTATGTCATGCCCTTGGTATCGAGGAACCCCGCATCTCTCTCATCCACTGTGCCGAGAAAGTCAGTGCCAAGGCATTTCCCTATACTGCTGACTATCTCGAGATTATCGCCGAGGCACAGACGGGTAGATTCGGACGCTGCCTGATTGACGGCCCGCTCGATTTGAAGACATCACTTGACAGTGTCAGTCTTCATGAGAAGGGTATCCACAGTATTATTGACGGACAAGCAGATGCGCTTATCTTCCCCGACATCGTAGCGGGCAACGTTTTCTACAAGACGCTGACACTGTTTGCTTATGCCAAGACAGCAGGTGTGCTGCAAGGTACCCAGTGTCCGTGTGTGGTCTCGTCAAGAGCAGATAGTCCCGAATCAAAATATTACTCACTTGCACTGGCTGCGATATGAAGATTCTAGTCATCAATCCTGGCTCAACATCGACGAAAATTGCCGTCTATGATGATGAGAAGCCCATATTACTCCGGAACATCACCCATCATGCGGAAGAGTTGTCGCAGTTTGGGGATGTGCTGGAACAACGTGCCTTCCGTCGCCAACTGGTTCTTGACGAGTTGCGACAGACAGATATTCCACTGGAGTTTGACGCTGTCATCGGACGTGGTGGACTGGTGAAACCTATCGCCGGTGGTGTCTATGAGATTAACGACAAAATGGTGGATGACACCCTACATGGATGTGTGATGCACAGCCATGCCTGTAACCTCGGTTGTCTGTTAGCCCATGAGATTGCCGCTGCAATACCCCATTGCCGTGCTTTCATCGCTGATCCTGGCGTGGTAGACGAGTTATCACCCTTGGCACGTATCAGCGGATCGCCCTTGATGCCTCGCATCTGTATCTGGCATGCCCTCAACCAGCGAGCCATTGCCCGCCGTTATGCCCACAGCATTGGCAAGGAGTACGAGGATTTGAACCTGATTATCTGTCACCTGGGGGGTGGGATCTCCGTTGCTGCCCATGAGCATGGTCGTGCCATTGACGCGAATAATGCCTTAGACGGTGAGGGACCTTTCTCACCTGAGCGTGCCGGTTCTTTGCCTGCGGCAGACTTGATCCGTTTGTGTTTCAGTGGGAAATTTACAGAGAAACAACTACTGAAACGTATCGCAGGACAGGCTGGTCTGACCGCCCACCTAGGAACGAACAACATGCGAGAGATTCTGGATCGCATCAAACAGGGTGACGAACATGCACAGGTGCTGGTGGACGCCATGCTTTATCATGTCGCAAAGCAGATTGCTGCTGAGGCAGCAGTCCTATGCGGTAATATTGATGCCGTCCTTCTGACTGGTGGCATGGCACATTCCGACTATATCGTCAGTGAACTTCGCCGCCGCATCAGTTTTATTGCTCCCGTCTATACTTTCCCAGGAGAGAACGAGATGGAGGCACTTGCCCTTAACGCCCTTGCCGTCCTGCAAGGAAAGCGGGAAGCGAAAGTATATCAATAACATGTCAAATGGAGGCTCCAAACGATACGAATGGAGGCTCCAAACAAGTCGTTTGAAGCCTCCATTTCACTTGAGTTCTTCCATGAACTAAATATTCTTACTCAGTGTCTCTTTCCATGCGGCATAAGCAGAAAGATACTCACTGCGCTTAGCAGCCTCAGGCTCGATGACCTGCAACTTGTCCAACGTTGCGAATGCCTCATTACTATCCTTGTAGATACCAGCGCCGATACCAGCACCTTTGGCGGCACCTACAGAACCGTCGGTATCATAAAGTTCAATAGTAGCCCCACTAACACCAGCCAAAGTATTGCGGAACAATGGACTCAGGAACATATTTGCTTTGCCTGCGTGAATCTTCTGAATATCCATACCCATCTGCTGCATAATCTCCATGCCATAGCAGAAAGAGAAGACGATGCCCTCCTGGGCGGCACGAACAAGATGAGCCTTGTTGTGCTTGTTAAAGTTCAGACCATTAATAGAGCATCCGATCTCCTTATTCTCCAGCACACGCTCTGCACCATTACCGAACGGAACGATAGTCACACCCTCACTGCCAATAGGAACAGTAGCGGCAAGGTCGTTCATCTCCGCATAGCCTACATCTGGAGTGATATTACGATGCACCCATGCATTAAGGATTCCTGTGCCATTGATACACAATAGAACACCCAGACGAGTCTGGTCGATACTATGATTGACATGGGCGAAAGTGTTCACACGGCTCTGCTTATCATAGTTCACCTCACCGAGAACACCATATACGACACCTGAGGTGCCTGCTGTGGCGGCAATCTCACCAGGATTGAGCACGTTCAGTGACAAGGCATTATTCGGCTGATCGCCGCCTCTATAAGAAATAGGTGTACCTGCCTTCAATCCGAGTTCTGCGGCAGCCTCAGCACTCACCTCGCTCTGAACACCAAAGGTAGGTACAATATCAGCGATGAGCGATGCGTCAAAGCCATAATAATTCATCAGGAAATCAGCCACCTGATTGTTCTTGAAATCCCAGAACATACCCTCAGAAAGTCCACTGACCGTGGTATTAGCAACGCCAGAAAGGCGCATAGCAATATAATCACCTGGCAACATGATCTTGTGAATCTGAGCATATACCTCAGGCTCGTTTTCCTTGACCCAGGCAAGTTTTGCCGCTGTAAAGTTACCAGGTGAGTTCAGCAAATGACTAAGGCACTGGTCTGCGCCCAAATCCTTGAAAGCCTTCTCACCATAAGGTACAGCGCGAGAGTCACACCAGATGATAGAAGGGCGTAAAGCCTTCAAGTTCTTGTCAACACATACCAAGCCATGCATCTGATAAGAGATACCTATCGCCTTGATATCCTCCCCTGTGGCTCCAGTCTCTGCCATGATCTTGTTCAAACTCCGCTTCGCATTATCCCACCACATCTGAGGGTCTTGCTCAGCCCAACCTGCTTTTACCGCCATAATCGGTGCTTCCTTCTCTGGGAAGAAAGCGGCTGCAGCACACTTCCCTGTGTCTGCGTTTACCAACGATGCTTTCACAGAAGAACTGCCCACATCGAATCCTAATAGATATCTATTTGCCATAATTATGTTGAAAATAAATTCCCTACTATTATTACGTTTAACAGCCCAAATTTCCCTAAATAATTTTTAAATTCCAACTTTTTTCCTCTTTTTTGGTATTTTTTTATCATTATTTGACTACAATTAAAAATATTTTTTTACCTTTGCACATTAGAATAACATAACCGAGAACTAAGTTTTATTCATATTATGAAGAAAAAAATATTAATACTAGATGACAAGGAGACCATCGCCAAGGTGCTCTCGATTTACTTGATGAGTGATTATGATGTCCAGTGGTTACCCGACGGTTTGCAAGGTGTAAAGTGGCTTCAGGCTGGTAATACGCCAGACCTTATCATTTCAGACATCCGCATGCCAGGAATGCGTGGTGATGACTTCTTGGAGTGGATCAAGCAGAATGAACTATTCCGTCATATCCCAGTCATTATGCTCTCCAGTGAGGACTCCACCAGTGAGCGTATCCGTCTGTTGGAGATTGGCGCAGTCGATTATATCGTCAAGCCATTTAATCCCATGGAGTTAAAGATCCGCGTCAAGAAGATCCTTCCAAACTAATCTAATTCTAATTATTATATTATTATGATAGGTGTTGTTTACTTAGGTAACAATCCAAAGACACAAGAAAGGCTCAAATACATCCCGGGGCAAATGGTCAGAATGACAAATGCCTACAAGGATGCGGCTCAGGTGTGTACCCCTCACGTATCCAATGAGCATTTTATTGTATTTTTCGACCGTAATGTCCGTAGTGAGGATATTACGGCTATCACCTATCTGCGCAAGAAATGCCGTAATGTCTATATCATCCTCCTGACCGATGACATGTCAGAGGAAGAGCGTAACATCTACATGAAGTGCGGTGTGAACGACACCATCAACAAAGACGCTTCTGTGACGGCATTAAACAAGAAGATACAATTCATCTCCGACCGTGAGAACATCCTCTTCGACGACGAGGCACCCCGGTATAAGATCCTGAAGTTCAAGATTCCAGTATGGAAACGCTTGTTCGACATCATCTTCTCCGGGCTTGCCATCATCATCCTTTCTCCAATCTTCATTTTGACCGCTATCGCTATCAGGTTGGAGAGCAAAGGTCCTATCCTTTTCAAGTCAAAGCGTGTAGGTACCAACTATACCATTTTCGACTTCTTGAAGTTCCGCAGCATGTACATTGATGCCGAGGAGCGCCTAAAGGACCTCAGCAAGACCAGTAACCAGTATGCGGAGAAGGACGAGGAGGATGAGCACAAGACCATCACGGCTCCACTCGGTGCTGAGGCAGAGCAAGACATGTTGGATATGGGCATGGAGTCTGAGATGATGATCAGCGACGAGGAGATTATGCTTATCGGTGATGACTTCGTGGTGGCAGAGAGTGACTTCAACAAGCAGAAGGAGGAAGATATCAACAATGCCTTTACCAAGATAGAGAACGACCCACGTGTTACTAAGGTGGGACGCTTCATCCGCAAGTACAGCATCGACGAACTTCCACAACTCTTTAATATCCTGAAGGGCGATATGTCTATCGTCGGCAACCGTCCTCTCCCACTCTATGAGGCAGAGAAACTGACCGCCGACTCTAGCATCGACCGCTTTATGGCGCCTGCAGGACTTACAGGTCTATGGCAGGTTGAGGAGCGTGGTAAGGGTGGCAATATGTCTGCTGAGGAGCGCAAGCAGTTGGACATCACCTACGGACAGACCTACAACTTCATGTTGGACATGAAGATTATCTTCCGTACTCTCTTTGCCTTTGTACAAAAGGGAAACGTATAATCAAAATAGTCTAACCCATTTAGGAAAAATGAACAAAATAAGACATCTACTACTTTTGGCTATGGCACTTGGCATAGGTTCAGCAACCCATGCTCAAAGTTTAGACGAAAGTGGTATTAGTGCGGGATTCTTTGACTCCAGCGATGAGAGTACCTTGAACTTTTCCTCGTTCCATCTCCCACCGCTTTCTGTTCTTTTTGAGAACGCCAAGCAGAACCCCAGTATCCTATCAATGGAGAAAGCCGAGCAACTTGCCAAGGCGGAAGTCGCCCAACAGAAACGCCATATTTTCTCCTATGTCCGTGCCCATGCCAGTTACAGTTATGGTAAGACGGATGTTTACAGCCAGTTGACTAACAACCAGACGGGTACCATGAACTTCACTCCTATCTTTGAGTCGAAGGACGGTAGCGAGCAGTCATATTGGAATGTTGGTGTCAACCTGAATATTCCCTTAGAGGATATTCTTGACTGGGCACCATCTATCAAGCGTAAGCGTCTGGAGGCAGAAAGAGCAGGGTTAGAGAAGGATGCCAAATTTGAAGATCTCAAACTTCAGATTAGCACCTTATACGCAAAGATCACCAATTCACTGGTGACCCTGAAGACTGCCAGTGAAGGTGCTGCTGCCTATCAGGGTGCTGGTGCCTTGAACCAAGAGGACTTCCACCAGGGTAACATGAACATAGAGGACTATGCTTGGACCAAACTTCATGAGTTGGATGTAGTGAAGGAATATCAGGAACTCCAAACTGTGATTATGACAGACATTCTCACTTTGGAGATCCTCTCCCGGACCCCGATTATCACCAATGCTACCACTGAGGTGACCTTGGATGGCACGATACACAAGTCTGAGAGTCAGATTCGCCGTGAGAACAAAGCAATGGAAAAGCGTATCACCAAGGAGGCAAAGGCTGACGAGAAGCGTTATCAGCAGTTAGAGAGAGCGGAGAAGACCGCCCAGCAAAAAGCCTCTCGCCTTGATGCTCGCGAGGCTTCGAGATCTGCCAGCGCAGCAAGGGCATACGAGAAAAACAGTAGAAGTAGAAACCGTTAAAACATAGCATTATGGATTTATTCAGATATATCGTCAGGTTTTTATACAAGATACGTTGGTATTTGGTTATCTTGCCGCTGATCGCGTTGATTGTGGCATGGTTCATGACTAGGAACATGGAGCGTGTATACGACACGAACACCACCATCTATACGGGTATGATTACAGGATATAACATTGAGGGTGGCACTGGTGTTGCTGGCGGTAATCCCCAGACTAACATCACCAACTTGATGCTGATTATCACGACGGAGAACACCATCCGTGAGGTTTCCCTTCGTCTGTTTGCCCGTTGTATGATGTATGGTAATCCCAACAAGGACAACAACTACATCTCCGCAGAGCATTTCCGCCAGTTGAATGCCTCAGTACCCGCTGATGTCAAGGCGTTGATTAACCATAATAGTGAGTCAGCGACCTACGCGAACTTGAAGGCATACGAGAAACCGTCACAAGATAACTACATCTTTGGTATTCTCAACTACCATCCTTATTTTGGCATCAACAGCATTACCTCCCGACTGAAAGTCTTGCAGTTGGAGCGAAGCGATATCATAGATATTGGCTATTCGGCAAACGATGCCGGTATAGCCTATAACACTTTGGATATTCTGAATGAGGTATTTGCCCGCCACTATCAGCAGATTCGTTTTGGTGAGACGAATAATGTCATTAAGTTCTTCGAGCGTGAGGTTGCTCGTCTGTACCGTATCCTTACGAGTGCTGAGGATGACTTGATTCGTTACAACATCTCTAAGCGTATCATTAACTACGGTGAGCAAACCAAGCAGTTGACCGTACTGGATCAACAGCAACAGAATTTCCAGAACCAGCAGTTGATGGACTACACCACGTCAAAGGCATTGATGGACTATCTGGAGCGTCAGTTGGGTGACCGTGCTCGTGTGATCCGTGCCAACAAGCAGTTCACCGATCAGATTAAGGATATCTCTCGTCTGCAATCCCGTATCTCCAACCTCCGTCTGATGGCAGGAGAAGGTGGTGACCTGAACAACGAGGCACAAGAGGAGATGCAGAAAGCGCAGCGTGAATTGCAGGCTACCACTAATACCGTCAAGGATCTGACCCATGAGATTGAGGCAGGCACCTATAGCACAGAGACGGGTGTCAAGGCAAAAGATATGATTGACAAATGGTTGGAGCAGATGCTGTTGATGGAGAAAGCAAGAGCAGAGATGTCAGCCACCGATGTGATGCGCCAGCGTCTGGATCAGCAATACTTGTTCTACTCTCCCATTGGAGCCACTCTGGATCGTAAGGATCGTCATATCAGTTTCGTGGAGGGTAACTACATGGAGATGCTGAAAGCATTGAACGCCGCTCGTCTGCGTCAGAAGAACCTGCAGATGTCTACAGCGACACTCCGTGTGCTGAACCCACCGATGTTCCCATTGAATGCTCAGCCCACCAACCGTTTGATGATCCTATTGGGAGCCTTCCTGTTGACTTTCATGTTGACAGCACTCTACTTCTTCATCATCGAACTGCTCGACCGTACCTTGCGTGACCGCATGCGTTCTGAGCGTATCACGAAGATTCCCGTCATGGGCTGCTACCCGAAGGAAAGCAACCTGCGCTATCGCCGTTTCAACAAGACGATTGCCGACATGTCACTCCGTCAGTTGAGCAAGGCATTATTGCCAAAGTTCAAGGAAGGACAGCAGAATGTATTGAACCTCATCTCCACCGACTCTGGTAACGGTAAGAGTTTCCTTGCCCAGGAGTTGGAGAACTATTGGATATCCATCGGTCTGCAAGTTCGCCGTCTTACTTATGATGAGGACTTCCTTGCCGAGGACAGCAAGTTCATTATGGCAAATGGTATCAAGGATCTCTGTCCGGATATTCTGCCTGAGGAGATTGCTATCATCGAGTATCCATGCTTGGATGAGAACTCTATTGCTCCTTCCCTGTTGAACATGGCTACTGTCAACCTGATGGTTACCCGTGCCAACCGTACTTGGAAGGATGTCGACCAGAAGGCGTTGAAGGAAGTGGAGGCTATGCTGGACGAGGAGCATAAAGACAGCCTCTTCATGTACTTGACAGAGGCTAGTCGCTATGCTGTGGAGGAATTCGTTGGACAGTTGCCACCTTACACCAAGTTCAACAATTTCGTATACCGCATGTCGCAATTAGGTCTGACGGCAACGGAAAACAGTCATGCCAAGTAAATACTAAATGAACAAAGGGATTGCAACATATGCCCAAGAGAACAGAGGAAGAGCATTATTGCTCTTTCTCTTGTTTGGTTTAGCCATCTGGCAGTTTATCAACGCTGGCTTCAGTGCTTTTGCCATGGTCTGTATGTCCCCCTTGATTGTCTTGGCAATCTATGCGGCTTTTACATGGCGTATGTCTGCCTTTTGGGTCCTCTTTGCCATCAACTACACGGTGATGTTCTTTGGCAAACAGCAAATGCTGCCTCATGGCATCCCTACCTCATTATATAATGAGTTGCTGGAATTGCTGTTGATCGGAATCGCCATTGTAGATGCCCGGGAAGAACCCAAATTTGAGCGGACCGCCAATCTGATGTTGTATGCCCTCATCGCCTGGTGCGGATATTGTACGTTGGAAGTACTCAACGACACTTGTGACCTGGGTATCAATGTCGGCAACTGGTATAGTGGAGCCCGTTTGATGGCATTCCAGTTGTTGTATATCTTCTTGGTTTTCTCGCTCTATGTCTCCACACCAAAGATATTACACCAGTATCTATGGGTATGGGCACTCTTTAGCCTTTTCTCTGTTTTCTGGACCTGGAAACAACAGAAAATTGGATTCACCACGCCAGAGAACATCTGGATGGAGACTGTGGGAAGACGAACCCACATCGTGAATGGTATCACCCGTTATTTCTCCACCTTTAACGATGCGGCAAACTATGGTTGTAATGCAGCCGCTGCTGCAGTTGCCTTCTTCGTGTTCTCTATCACCACGAAGATTAAAAGAGACCGTTATTTCTTCCTGTTCACGGCCTTTGCCATTATTTGGGGAATGTTTGCTTCGGGAACACGTACTGCCATCGTCTGTCTCTTTGCGGGAATAATGGTCTATGTCGTCCTTTCCAAATCCGTTAAGATAGCAGTTCCTGTGATTCTTTTTGCGGGATTCGCCTATGTCTTCCTTGCATTCACAGACATTGGACAGGGCAACGGACAGATTCGTCGTATGCGTTCCGCCTTCAACAAGAATGACGCATCTGCTAATGTACGTACCATCAACCAGGCAGCAATCCGAAAGTATATCCAAGATGCGCCATGGGGTATCGGTATCGGAACGAACTATGATAATGTTCCCGCAAACAACAAGTTCCGAAAGTTGTCTACCATTCCTCCTGACTCAGAGTATGTCTATATCTGGGTACATGCGGGACGTATTGGCATCACTACTTTCGTTATTACGATGTTACTTATGTTAGGAGGTGCCTGCTATATCACGATGTTCCGCCTAAAGAGTCGCTCGCTGATGGGAGTTGGTGCTGGAATGTGCAGTGCTTTTGTGGCGATACAGTTAGGTGGCTATGCCAACCAGATCCTGATGCAGTTTCCGAACTGTCTGATATTCTATGGCGGACTCTCCATCGTATATATCCTCCCTTTCATAGAAGACGACTGGATAAAGATGGAGGAGAAGCGGTTTGCCGAGCAGCAGGAGCGGGAGCGACTGAAATTAGAGAAGAAAAAAGCGTCAAGAGTTTGAGAAGAATTAAAGAGTTGAAGAACTGAAACATTGAAGAGTTGGAGGTTGAGAAGTTATTATCTATCATCACCATCAACTATAACGGGCTGAAAGACACCTGTGAGTTGATTGACACATTACCTGTTGATGACGAGTCATTAGAGGTAATCGTAGTAGACAATGCCTCAACCCAAGATGAAGCAACCACCATAGAGCAACGCTATCCGCAAGTCACCGTCATCCGTAGCAGCCAGAACCTCGGCTTTGCTGGAGGCAATAACCTTGGTATCCAGGCGGCACATGGGAAATATCTCTTCTTTCTGAATAACGACACCTTATTATATATAAAGGGGACGCTTTCCTTCCAACCGCTTATTGACCGTCTGGAGTCTTCCGAGAAGATAGGGATGGTATGTCCGAAGATACGATTCTCTTGGGGCGACCGTCTTATCCAATTTACAGGGTATACTCCCCTCTCCCCCATCACCCTGCGCAACCAGTCGATAGGATTCGGTGAGGAGGACAAAGGGCAATATGACACGGCCCATCCTACTCCCTATGCCCATGGGGCGGCAATGATGGTAAAGCGTGAGGTGATAGAGAAAGTGGGCATGATGCCAGAGTGCTATTTCCTCTATTACGAGGAACTCGACTGGTCGGAGATGTTCCGACGTGCGGGTTATGAGATATGGTATGAGCCTGATTGTACGGTGTACCACAAGGAGAGTCAGACCACAGGGCAGATGTCGCCTTTAAAGACCTACTATATCACTCGCAACCGGCTGCTTTTTGCCAAGCGTAACATTCAAGGAGGTGTCAAATACCTGACCTATTGTTATCTGACGGGCATTGTAGCCACAAGAGACATCCTGAAGTCTCTTTGCAAAGGGAGAACCGACCTACTCAAGGCAACCACAAAAGGAATTATGGATTTTATAACGCAATAAAGATATGGATTTTTGGCTGATACTATACATCATTGACTGGGTGCTCTTCGGTCTTGTGGCATTGACCGTGCTGTATATGCTCTTTTATGCGCTAATGTCACTGTTCTATCGCAAGCCCGACCTTCCCAAGACGAAGCATCAGAACCGTTTCATTGTATTGATTCCGACATACAAGAACCCTGATGTCATCTATACCGTGAAATCCATTCTCGGTCAGACCTATCCCCAGCGGCTCTTTGATATCACCGTCATTGCCGACCAATGTGATGAAATGACCAATTTCCGACTTGCCCAGGAGCCTGTGACCCTGCTGACTCCTCAGTTTGAGAAGAGCACCAAGGCGAAGGAACTCCAACTTGCCATCAATAACCTGCCCCAATTCAAGATCTATGATATCGTTGTCGTATTGGATGGTGGCAGTGTTGTAGAGCCTGAGTTCCTGGAGTTGGCAAACGATGCCTTTGAGGCTGCGGGCACCAAGGCGGTACAGATGCACCGCCTCTCCCGTAACAGAGATACGACAACCGCCCGATTAGGAGCCGTTTTCGAGGAGATCAACAATTCTATCTTCCGTCGTGGACATGTGGCAATCGGTCTCTCTGCAGGTCTTAGCGGAGGTGGTAATGCCTACGATTTCAACTGGTTCAAGGAAAATATCTTCAAGGTCAAGACACCTTGGGAAGTCAAGGAGATAGAGTCCTTACTGGTTCGCCAGCATATCTATGTCGATTTCTTCGACCAGGTCTATGTCTTCGACGAGAAGAAGCGCACTTCCGAGGCATTCAACAAAGAGCGCAAGCGCTGGATTAAAGCCCATTATAACGCATTCTTCCGCAACCTCATGTATCTGCCAGGAGCGCTGCTGAACCAACAATACAATCTGATTGACAAGATTATCCAGTGGATGATACTACCCCGTCTGGTGATGATGATGATCATCATCCTCATGAGTATTATCTTGCCAATAGTCTATATGTCACTGGTATTCAAGTGGTGGGCAATCTTTGCCGTCGTACTGTTTATCTTTGCGTTGGCGACTCCCGACTATCTGGTAGACGAAGACTGGGATAGCACCTTCTTCAAGACTCCTATCATCTTCATGAAGACCATCCCCGGACTCTCCAAGATAGCCGATCGTTTGGAGAAACGGGCTGAGGTGCGAGACCGGAGACGGAAAGAGAAGAGAGCGTTGAAAGACAAGAAAAAGAAAAAAAAGAACAGGAATAAGTAATGTGGACGCTCATACATATCATCGACTGGGTACTATGGATCCTCCTAGTACCCTCTGCCGCCTATGTATGCTTCTTCGCCCTGATCTCCTTGTTTCATCGGAAGAAGAAAGAGTACAGCACCTTTGAGATCTCCCGCTCCTCTTTCCTAATCCTGTTTCCCGCCTACCGCGAGGATGCTGTCATCACCCATGCCGTCAAACAGTTTCTTGACCAGAACTATCCAAATGACCATTACCATGTGGCTGTCATCTCCGACCACATGAAGGAGTCGACCAACGACCAGTTGCGCCAACTCCCTGTCACGCTGTTTCTCCCCCAGTTTGAGAGAAGCAGCAAGGCAAAGGCGTTGCAATATGCGATAGACCATACAGAGAAGTCCTACGACTATGTCATCATCATGGATGCGGACAATGTGGTATTACCTGACTTCTTGGAGAAGGTCAATGCCTCATGCCAACAGGGGTTCCATGCTATCCAATGCCATCGCTGCGCCAAGAACAGCAATAATAATATCGCCGTACTGGACGGAGTCAGCGAGGAGATCAACAACACCATCTTCCGCAAGGCACACAATACGATAGGGATGTCGTCGGCACTCATCGGCTCCGGCATGTGCTTCGACTATGGCTGGTTCCAAGAGCATGTCCGTTTGCTCGACTCCGCTGTGGAGGATCGTGAGTTGGAGGCACTGTTGATGAAGGAGAATATCTACATCAAGTTCGAGGAGCATATCCATGTCTTCGACGAGAAGGTGAGCAGTCACGATAATTTTGAGCGTCAGCGACTCCGCTGGCTCAACGGACAGTTGCAGACTTTATTGCTGATGCTGCCCTATATCCCACGTGCCATCAAGACCTGTAACATCAATTATATTGACAAGACGGTGCAGCAGGCATTAATCCCGAGATCTGTCCTGTTGATGGTCCTCACGCTCCTTGCTGTGCTGATGCTGTTGCTTGCCCCCGTGTGGAGCGTCAAGTGGTGGGCGCTCCTACTGGTTTTATGTCTCTCCCTTTACATTGCCATTCCATCCCAGATGCGCACCAGGACGGTCTTTGGTAAACTGATCAGTTTTCCCAAACTTGCCTGGAAGATGCTGAAGAACATCATGCGTATGGATAAGCGCAACAAGAACTTCCTACATACCACACACGGAGAATGAGTGAGCGGGTACATAGAAGTGTGATGAACATCAAGGTAGGCATGTTTTTCTATGTGCTTTCCTTATTCCTTGCCTTCTTCTCCCGTAAAGTGTTCCTCGACTGTTTAGGCGCGGAGTTTATCGGACTGACGGGAATGCTCATGAATATCATGAGTTTCCTTAGTGTGGCGGAGTTAGGCATCGGCACCAGTATCGTCTTCTTCCTCTACAAGCCTTTGCAGGAGAACGACCACGAGAAGATCAACGAGATCATGTCGATGCTCGCCTTCCTCTACCGTTGTATCGGTGGCATCATCGGCATCGGCGGGCTGCTCGTCAGTCTTATCTTCCCATGGTGGTTCGGTAACCTGTCCACAGGACTGCCCCTCGTCTACTTCGCTTTCTATTCCTTCCTTGCCACGGCAATGGTCGGCTATATCTTCAACTACCGCCAGTTGCTGGTCAGCGCCAACCAGCGACAGTATGTCGTCAACGCCTACTTCCAGTCGATAGCCATCATCCAGAGCATCGTACAGATCATCCTTGCCTATTATTACCGTAACTTGTGGCTATGGGTCGTCGTAGGACTGGTGTTCACCATCATCGGCTGTATTGTCTTCAATTACCGCATCCGC
>ERZ842401.1062-NODE-1062-length-40352-cov-18.454997_pt1 | contig 40352 bp, 37 predicted proteins | sample MGYA00521270_ERZ842401 | MGnify/ENA primary metagenome ERZ842401 (study PRJEB31892, sample SAMEA3878208) | bioreactor metagenome | biome: Moose rumen | place: Sweden | collected 2011-10 | study: EMG produced TPA metagenomics assembly of the PRJEB12797 data set...
TCTGTCAGCTGAGCCTCTCTGGACAACTCCGAAAGCAATGCAATCACTTTTGCATCAACTTGCTTTGCTGCATAATTATAAACAAGACCGTTTGACATCGGTACAGAGTATGTTGAAACTCTGTCTGCTGCGCCGTCTCCTGAAAGTTCCTCTTTTACAGAAACCGCATCCTTGAGCGTGGTGAGTTTTTTGAACGCATCGAGTGTGTCCAGATTTTCCCATGTGACCATAGAATTTCTCCTTGATGAATGTGAGATATGAGAGATAATAGCATTTATCGCGATAATGGTAAAGAGTTCTTTTTTTGCATTCTGTGCTTGCAAAAACGCTTTGCTGTACAGAACTTGTTTCAGTTTCTTCAATAAGATTCCGAAACGAGTTCGCCAATGACCGATAGTATTTTTAAGATAATACTATTCTTCGAGTTCAGGGATTTTTGCCTTGAGGGCTTTCATAAACTGTTCGCCGGTAACACCTTCTCGCAGACAGGCAAAAATGCAGTTATCGCCTGCGACGGTTCCCAAAATTTCGTCCATACCGAGCAAATCAAGCGCATTGCTCACCGTGTTTGCGTGTCCGCTGTACGTTTTGATAACGACGATATTTCCCGAATATTCAATAGAAACATAGCCGCGCAAAAAATCCTGCACAAAAATCTGCTCGCTTTCTCTGCGTTCGTCCTCGCCGGGCAGGGTGTACACATAGCCGTTGTGCCCGTCCGAAACCTTGCCGACTTTGAGGAGTTTTAAGTCGCGGGAAAGAGTTGCCTGCGTTACTTCATAGCCTTCTTTCAAAAGATAGCCTAAAAGAGTTTCTTGGCTTTCTATCCTGTAATTTTTTATAAGTTTTCGAATGCTTTTGAGTCTTGTCAGACGTTCTTTCATACTATCCTCGTGAAGTTTATTCGTATATTTATGTATTAACTATGTATAAAAATACGATTATTGTCAAGGGTATTTTATCTAAAAGCATTTGTTGCAAAAAGTTGCATAAATCAAAAAAAATCCGTATGATGAAGAATTATGAATACTACAGCAAGAGTTTTTTTGAAAGCAAAAGAAGAAGCGGAAATCAAACAGGGATTTCCGTGGGTTTTTGATAACGAGATTGATTCCGTTAAATTTTATGCAGACGACGGCAGCGGCGTAAAGCAGACCTCGCTTGCCGATTGTGCGGTTAAAAACGGCGAGGCGGTCGAGGTGTTTGCCAAGGGCGGTGCATTTTTGGGCACGGGCATTATAAACCGCGCGTCAAAAATCACGGTGCGTCTTATCGGCTCTGAACACGCCGACCAGATTTTTGCCGACATCAAGGGCTATTGGGCAAAGCGTATCCGCGACGCATATAATATTCGCCGCCTCCATTACAGCGAATCCGACAGCTGCCGCCTTGTTTTTGCCGAAGCGGATTTTATTCCGGGGCTTATCGTTGAGCGCTATGTGGACGAGAGCGGCAAGGTGTATCTTGTCGTGCAGTTTTTGGCGCTTGCGTGCGAGGTGTTTCGCGAGGAAATTGTGAGCGCGCTCAAAGAAACCGTGAAACCGTACGGCATTTACGAGCGCGACGACGCGGGTGTGCGCGACAAAGAAGGCTTGAGCGAAAAAGCAGGCTGGATTGGCGCGGCGAGAGAAGAGCGCATTGTTATCGTGGAAAACGGAATCCGTCTTGAAGTCGATATTGCGCACGGGCAAAAAACGGGCTATTTCCTTGACCAAAAAGACAATCGCCGCATTGCCGCAACATATTGCCACGGAAAAAAAGTGCTCGATACGTTCACGCACACGGGCGCGTTCGGCTTGAATGCGGCAAAAGCGGGCGCAAAGGACGTAACTTCCGTGGATATTTCAGCGGAGGCGGTGGAGCTGGTTAAGAAAAATATCGCGCTCAATGGTTTTGAAGACCGAATGAAAGCGGTGTGCGCCGATGTGTTTGATTTACTCAAAACATACGAAGAGAAGGGCGAAAAGTTCGATGTGATTATCCTCGACCCGCCGGCATTCACAAAGAGTGCAAAAGCGATTCAAAAAGCGTACAGCGGCTACAAGGAAATTAACCTGCGTGCAATGCGGCTTTTGCGCGAGGGCGGCATTTTGATAACGTGTTCGTGTTCGTATTTCTTCGACGCAAACAATTTTTATGCGATGCTCACCCACGCGGCAACCGACAGCCATCGCCGTGTGCAGATTCTCGAAAAGCGCGGCGCAGGCGCAGACCACCCCGTGCTTTTGGGCTATTCCCGCAGCGAATATCTCAAATGTGCGATTACGCGAGTGTTATAATATGGAAGAAAAAACATATAATTGCGTCATTATTTTAGGACCGACTGCGGTGGGAAAAACGGCGCTCGGCGTGCGCTATGCACGGGAACACGGCGGCGAAATTATCTCTGCGGACAGTCGGCAGGTGTATCGCGGGCTGGACATCGGGAGCGGCAAAGACCTCTCGGATTACGACGTGCAGACGGAGAGCGGCACGGTGCACGTTCCGTATCATCTCATCGATGTGGCGACGCTTTCTGAGGAATACAACGTGTATTCGTACCAAACGGATTTCTATCGCGTGTTTGCCGATTTGCAAAAGCGCGGTGTGCTCCCCGTCATTGTGGGCGGCACGGGAATGTATGTTGATGCAATCGTGCGCGGCTATGATTTCATTGAGGTGAAAGAAAATGCCGAATTGCGCGCAAAAGCCGCCAAGATGAGCCTTGAGGAACTCGGGGAATGGCTGTTGCGCTTAAAGCCCAATCTGCACAACAAGAGCGATTTGCTCATTCGGGAGCGAACCATTCGCGCCATCGAAATCGCCGAGTTTATGCAAAGCGATGAATGTGCAGAACTCCGAAAATCCTACCCGCCGCGTCCCACCGTACAGCCGCTTATCATCGGGACGACGCTTGAACGCACGGCATTGCGCTCGAATATAACAAAGCGGCTTCGCGAGCGTTTTGCCGCGGGAATGATTGACGAGGTAAAACACTTGCACGATGTTGACGGCTACAGTTATGAGCGATTGGAACGGCTGGGGCTGGAATATCGGTTTATCAGCGAGTTTTTGGAAGGCAAAATTGCAAGCGAAGAAGTGCTTTTTACCAAACTCAACACGGCGATTGGGCAGTTTGCCAAACGACAAGAAACGTGGTTTCGGGGAATGCAAAAAAAAGGAGTCAATATTCATTGGCTCCCGTGCATTTTAGATGTACATAAGCGATATGACGCGCTTTTAGAGATTTCGGCTTCTATGCAGTTGCAACTTCTGCAACCTTAGTCAGATAACCGGTGCGGATACAGCTATCAAACAGAGCCTTGCTCATATAATCTGTGGTAACATCGTTGTATCCGTCCTCATCACGGACAATGCGAACGACGTATCCGTCTTCCATTTCACGCACGATTGTCATGTAATCTCTGGATTTACCAATGCTTTTTAGTGTATAAGTTCCCATTGTAATACTCCTTTTGAGGTCTGATGTAATCATTTTCGGCGGAGGATTAAAAAAAGTTGAATGTTTTTCCCGTATGCGATGCGCATATGCATTTGTCTGCGCTGCCGCTTTCCTGCCTTGAATATATGCCATTTCCTTGCAAAATCTGTACTTGCGCGCTCTCAATCGAAGAATTTTCAGAGCAGAAAAAACGCGCAGAAACTGTGCGAAAAAAGGGCGTAACCGTGCTGTGCGCGCTCGGCATTCACCCGCTGTATTTGGATTCGCTTTCCGTGTCTGCGCTCCACAATGTGCTTTGCACCGAAGAAAAATCCGCGGTGGAAGCGATTGGCGAAATCGGGCTGGATTTTTTTACGCCTGAATTGCGCGCAAAAGAAAAAGAACAGCTTTCGCTTTTTGCGCTTCAGCTGGAATTAGCAGAACAATATTCGCTTCCGGCGGTCATTCACTTGCGAAAGGCGCTGGGCGCACTTTTTTCGCACAAAGACATTCTGCAAAAACTCAAAAAATGCCCGTCGGTCGTCTTCCACGGCTTTGAAGGCTCACGCAATGACGCAGAGGCGCTCTTAAAACGGGGCGTAAATGCGTATTTTGGCATCGGCAAAACGATTTTGAAGGGCGACAAAAGCGCGATGGACTGCGTAAAACGGCTTGAAAAATCGCGATTGCTCTTTGAAACGGACGCTCCGTATCAAACTCTTCGCTTCGAGTCGGTTTCTGCTCCGCGCGATGTTGCCGCCGTTGTTGCGCGCTCAAGCGAAATCGCCGATTTTGATTTTGCGCAAGATGCGTGCGCGGTGTTCGACCGTGCTTTTTTTCCGAAGCGGAGTGCTTCGTCGATTATTGTTCAATAATTGAGCATTTGATTGTCGGTGAGTGCGTTATTGATTCATAAATCGTTGTCTAAGAGGTCGGTGAGGCAATTATTGTTCAATAATTGAGCGTTTGACCGTCAGGGAGTGCGTTATTGATTCATAATTCGTTGTCCAAGAGGTCGGTGAGGCAATTATTGTTCAATAATTGAGCGTCCGAACAGTCGGTGAGTGCGTTATTGATTCATAATTCATTGTCCAAGCAGTCGGCGAGGGAATTATTGAAAAATAATGGCACAGGCGTGTTATGTCACATACTTTTGTTGCAGCAGGGGGCTTAAGCCCCTTGTTAAATCGTGGTTATCGAACAAATTCCCGCAACAAGAGCGGAAATGACAGAAAGAAGAGCACTCAACGGCGGCAAAAAAAGCGTTTGGAATTGTATAAAATGGGATTTTTTTGTAGAATATGCTGTCGGCGGTGCGCTGATTTTACACGATTTTTGCAGAAACGGGGTTTTTATGATTTGGCTTATTGGAAGCACGGGAATGCTCGGCAGCGAAATTGCACAACGGCTTGAGAAAAACGGGATTCCTTTTGTGGGAACAGGCTCTGAGGTTGACATCACGGATTTTGACGCGCTGATGAAGTTTTCGGAGTCGCACAGCATAAAGCCGTCGGGGATAACGAGTGCGTCGCGGCTGTCGTGGATTGTGAATTGTGCCGCGTATACGGCGGTGGATAAAGCCGAGGACGAAAAGGAAAAAGCCGAAGCGATAAACAGTGCAGGTGCGCGGAATATCGCTCGTGTTGCTCGCCAAACCAGCGCAAAATTGATTCATATTTCCACCGATTATGTTTTTGACGGCACGGCAAACACGCCGTATACCGAGGATTCTCCGATATGTCCGATTGGGGTGTACGGAACGAGCAAGGCGGAGGGCGAAAAAGCGGTGCAAAAAGAGATGACGCAGTATTATATTTTGCGCACGAGCTGGCTGTATGGTTTTTCGGGCAAAAATTTTGTGTACACGATGACGAATGCGATGAATAATCGGAGCGAAGTCAAAGTGGTGAACGACCAGCGCGGCACGCCTACGAATTGCGCCACGCTTGCGGGGATTGTGCTCCAGATTATTGCGAGCGCGGAAAATGCGCACAAGCTCTTCGGGCATCACGCGGCATTGCCGTACGGGATTTACAATGTGAGCGATGAGGGAGAAACGACGTGGTTTGATTTTGCCGCGGAAATTTACCGGCTCGGCAAAAAATACAAGCGCATTTCAAATGAATGTGCTGTTACGCCGTGCACCACCGCTGAATATCCCACAAAGGCGGTGCGCCCTGCGTATTCGGTGCTTTCAAAGGCAAAAATCGCAAGAGAACTCGGCGGAAAAATCCCGAATTGGAAAGAGAGCCTTGAGCATTTTATAAAAGATGCGCGTTTTTCTCCGTGTTGATGTTCGCTTTTTTGTTTTTGTCACCATTCGTCGCGCGCGTCTAACGAAAGGGAGGGCGCGATGTAATATTCGACGGCGTTTTTTTCGCAAGAGACGCGCGCATATTCTGCCAGAGACGGCGTTTTGGCGTATTCGACGGCAAAAACGTGCAAGCCTGCCGAGCGAGCGCGCAAAAGATAGGCAAGGCGTTCGCTGGTAATCGTGGATTTCTGTTTTGCAAATCGTTCGGTGCGGTAGTTTTGTACGCGGGTAAAAACGCTTTCTTGGCAAATGCCGTACAAAAAATCCTGCATACCGTTGCGAATCAAAAAATCTACGAACACATCGCCGCTGTTTATGATGATTTTCTTTCCGTATTTTTGCAATGCGGTTATTATTGTCGTCAATCCATAAAAAATATCGTCGCTTCTAAACTCCGTGTACACGTCAAAGTTGTCCAGAAAAAAGCCGTCTGCGCCTTTGCTGACGCACGTTTCGGCAATCTTTAGAATATGCTCCTGCCATTCTTTTTGGCTCACGTCAACCCAAAACTCGTCCTGCCAATGCTCATACGGAGCGAGCGTCAAATGCGAAAAATCATCAAAAGAGGCTCTCCACGTTTCAAGCGAGCCGACATTGATGTACGAAAAAATCTCGTGTGCATTTGTATGCAGGTGCGAAATATCATCAGCCGAAAGCGAACTCTCTTCTGAATCCAACACTGCGAGCGTTTTTTCGCTTTTTGCGTCCAAAACTGCCAAAATGGTTTCGCGGTCTGCGCCGATGTACACGCCGAAGTCGCGCGCAAAAAGGGCGGAGGACAACACAAAAGCCAAAACAAAAAAAAGGTGGTTTTTCATACAAAAAGTATAGCACAAAACTCAAAGAATGTATGCTTTCAAAAAAAGATTCCCGCAGTATGTGCGGGAATGACAGAAAAATTTTAGTGCGGAAAAATCAGTTCAGCGCGGCGGCAAGCGCGTCTAGATTTTTGGACATTGCGCCTTCATACGTAGTGCCTTTTTTGATGTCGCGGCTGGTGGTGGATTGCAGTGAATCGAGCGTGATAATGTTCACGTTTTTTGCCTTTGCCGTCTGAATGATTGTCTTTGCAATGCGCCCGTTGCCGCTTTCAATCTGGCAGACTGCGCTTAAGCCAAGTTCGTTGAGTTTTTTTGCAAGAAACGCGATTGTTTCAAAACTCGCTTCTGTTTCCGCCGAGCATCCGACGAACGCCGCAAAATAGCGTAAACCGTAATCGTCTGCAAGATATCGGAACGGGAATCGGTCGCCGAAAAGCACCGTTTTTGTGTGCGCATTGTTGACCGTTGCGCTGTATTTTTTGTCCAATGCGTCAAGGCGTCTGCAATAGGCTTCGGCATTTGATGTATAGATGCGTGCGTGTGCTGAATCGGCTTTTGCGATTTGTGCGGCGATTTCTTTGACCAAAATCTGTGCGTTTCGGAGCGAAAGCCACACGTGTTCGTCGTATTCTGCTTCTTCTTCGCTGTCTTCGCTTTCTTCTTCCTCTTCGGCTTGCATTCCTTCAACGATTTCTTCTTCTTGCACCTTGTCGCCCAACGCCTCGAGCAAATTGACCACGCGCATATTTTTGTTTCGCGCATTTTTGAGCGCATCTGAAACCCATGCGTCGCTTTCTCCGCCTATATACACGAACACATCGCAATCCGAGATTTGTGCGATGTCCTGCACGGTCGGCTGGTAGCTGTGCAAATCCACGCCGTTATCCAAAAGCAGCGTTATATGTGCGTCGGCGCTGTTTTCGCCGATGATTTCGCGCACCCAATCGTATTCTGGGAAAATCGTGGTTACAATCTTGAGCGAGGCAGATTTTTGCTGCTTTTTTGCTTTTGCTGTTGCAAATGTTGCACCAAAAAACAAAGTGATAACGGCAAGTGCCGCCAAAAAAATCTTATTCTTAGTCATAAAAACACCTGTACTTGTAAAAAAATTATGCGATTGATTTTTCATCAAGGTATGCTGTCAAAGCGGCTTCGATTTGAGATTTATCATAGCCTTTTCCAATAAAGACGATTTGATTTTCTCTGTCACCAAATTCGTTGTCCCACTGTTGCTTAACATCTGGATTATTTTCCAAAATGTTTTCTTTTTGCTCAGCACTCAAAGCCGCAATCCAGTAGGATACTTCGGTAACGGAAGAATTTCGTCCTGCTTGTTCAAAAAGCTGCACATCGGCATCTGCGTCTGAAAACCAAATGTAGCCTTTTGCACGAATGATTGATTTTGGATATTTTTCATTCACAAACTTCGTAAAGCGTTCTCGGTTGAACGGGTGCTTTTCCGCGAAAACAAACGAACTGATGCCGTATTCATCGGTACAACCCTGTTTTTCGCTTAACGAGTTGATTGCCTTTTGAATCGCAGACGAAGAATCAATTTGCTCAAAGTCAAACGGCTCTGTAGTTGTTATTTTTTCAATATCGACATCTCCGTTTGTGCTTCTAAAAATCGGGGAGCGAGGCTGAAAATCGCGGATTATCGCTTCAACTTCGCAAAGTTGATGTTCTGAAAGCAAATCACACTTGTTCAAAACGATAAAGTTGCAAAATTCAATTTGGTCTACAACCAGCGTCGAAATTTCCTCGGCATCAAGACCATTCTCATCGGTCTGAGAGTCACGTTTTTGCTTCAAATCACTCAAAAATTCCCGATAAATTCTGTCTGCATCTACCACCGTAACAATCGAGGTGAGACAAACTTTTGTATCAGGATTCTCCTCTTCGTATGCCAAAAAACTTGCTGCTACTGCGCCCGGGTCAGAGATTCCAGACGCTTCCACAAAAACAACATCAATATCATCTTTTGACGAAATCAACTCCAGTTGTTTTATAAATTCATCGCGGAGCGTACAGCAAATGCACCCGTTTTGCAACTCGTACATCGGGCATGCAGAAACGGAGGCAGAATTTTTTTTCAAGATTGCCGCATCAACGTTAATCGACCCCATATCATTAACAATGAGCGCAATTCTTCGCTTTTCTTGCAAAAGCAGATTGTTCAAAAGGGTCGTTTTTCCAGACCCTAAATATCCTGTAAGCAAAATAACGGGTTTTTTGTATATCTGTTTCATAAAACTGTCCTTAGGTGAGCCATATTAAAAATGGCTTTTTGAAATTGCGTGTGCTCAAAAAATCAAAAAGATAGCTTTACTTTGTCGGTGATGAGCGTTCTTAAAAGGACGTTCTTGGTTTCCTTTTTTTGTGTAGAAGCGGAAAAAAGAACAGGTGCACACACTGCGGCAAATCCCGTCGAAGCACAAAGTGACAGCCGTGCATTGTGCGCAATGTGAATCACTGCACAAATCGGGCAATCGGTGCCGGAGCAATCGTGGTCAGCGTGAAAAAAATCGAATGACAACAGCGACAGCAGCAGCACCGCTATGATGAATGCGCAGATTTGCGAGAGAAAAAAACGATGAGCCTTATTCATCGATTTCTCCCTGACACGCCGCGCACGTTCCATAAAAAACCGTGCGGAATGGATTGAGCGCAATTCCGTGCTGTTGCTGCAAATGCTGTTGCAAATGTTCCAATTCAGAGCAGTCAAGATGAATCAATTTTCCGCATTTTTCGCATTTGATGTGAAAATGCTCTTTTTCCGCGCCGCCGTTTTCGCACTCGCCGCCGATGTATTGAAAACACGCCGCGCTTTTATCGTCGATAAAATATTTGACCACACTGCCGTCTGCCACGAATTTTTCCAGCTGCCGATAAATCGTCGCCACGCCGAGCGGGCAATTTTGGTGCAAAAAATGCAGCCGAACTTCATCGACCGTAAAATGTGCGCCGTTTGTGCTTTTTAGAAATGACAAAACCAAATCCTGCTGTTTTGTTTTGTATCCCGTTTTCATACAATGACTGTTCCTGTCTTCAAAATTGATAACCGTTATCAAATTATAGCATTGCAGGGAAAATGTCAAGCCGAAAAGAGTGCAGGGGGAGTGCAAATAAAAGAAAAAAGCGCAGGAGAAACCGCTTTTGAACGTGCGAAATTTTTTTAAAAGGCAAAAGGAACTTCGGTCTGGCTTTAAAAATTTTTTATAAGTGCAAACGTAATTGCTTTTGCACAATGAAAATTTTTTCAAAGTGCAAATGTAACACATCTAGAGCTTCGAAAAAATTTTATAAGTGCAAATGTAAACAAATGGGGCTTCAAAAATTTTTTTAAAGCTCAAAAGCCAGTCCTTTCTATGTTTAAAAAAATTTTTGCACCTTGTCCGTATAAAAAGCGGTGAAAAAAATTTTTTTTTGAGTGGTGTCGGAGCGCTATTCTTTTACGGGAACGGGGATTCCTGCAACGATTTGCACGACGTTTTCGCATTTTTCTGCCCAGCTGTTGCACGCCGACGCAAGCGTTTGCATAAAAATGAGCAGGTCGGTGGAGAATGGAATTTCGGAGCCGTCGGGGGCGATAAACGTCTGCGGCTCAAGGAAAATATCGGGGCTGACAACGATAAAATGGTGCGCTTGTGCGGCAAGGAAATCAAGCGAATGTACGATTTTTTGCGCCACGCCGTCAGCAAAAACGGTTACGGACGCAGACAGATTTGCCGCACCCGATGCCGTGTATTTGATTTTGCCGCTGGAAGCGTAATTGGTGTTTGTGTCGTCGCGCTCGATTGCGATGGGAGATGTGGGGGTGCTAAAAAGCTCGTTGGCGCACAGATTTCCCAAATCTTCAAGAAGAACGACGCCGTTTTTTTGCGGCAGCGTCAGTTTTTTGAGATTTTTTGTCTGTTCGATTGTTTCAAATCCTTTGCCTGCGCGCATATTTTTGTGTTTTTCTATCCGTTCTGCCGTGTCTCCGCCCGATTCCTTGTCGAGCGTGGCAACGTAAAAAAGCGGGAGTTGTTCCGTTTGTGCTAATTCGAGCGCGATTTTTTCTGCATACGCGCTTTTTCCTGATGCTTCGCCGCCAGTTATCAAAAAATTCATCGTTTGTATGCCTCCACTTGTATATCGTTGAATGTCGCCATCGTTTTGTACACGCTCAAAGCCATATCGAGCAACGGCATTGCCGCAACTGCGCCCGTGCCTTCTCCGAGGTGCATTTGTGCGCTGATGAACGGTCGTTTTTTGAGTGCCGAAAACACTTTTTTGACCGCAGGCTCGGAACTGCTGTGCGTGGCAAGAAAAAAATCTGCGCAATGTGGGCACAATCGCGCGGCAAGGAGCGCGGAAACCGCCGAGATAAATCCGTCGATGAGCACGGGCGTTTTTTCCGCCGCCGCTCCCACGAAAAAGCCCGTCATTGCCGCGATGTCAAGCCCGCCGACCTTGCAAAGCACGTCAATCGGGTCGGATTTGTCGGGATTTCGTCTCTCAAGTCCCTCGCGTATCACGCGGATTTTTGTCTGCAAACCTGCGTTGGTAAGCCCCGCTCCGCGCCCTGTAACCGCTTCGACCGAGAGCGAAAGCAGAGCGCACACAACCGCCGTGCTGGTAGTCGTGTTGCCGATGCCCATTTCACCTGTTGCCAAAAGCGAAAATCCTTTTTGCACGAGCGTTTTTGCAAAAAAAGCCCCTCGCAAAAAAGTCTGGCAGGCTTCTTCCCGCGTCATTGCGTCTTCTTTGAGAAAATCCGCCGTGCCGCGCCGAACGCAAATACAGTTCATTTTTTTGTGTGTGATAGCGCGCAATAACCCTGCATCTACGGGAAAAACGGTTGCCCGCGCGATTTTTGCCATCGTGCAGACGCTCGTTTTGCCTGTGCACATATTTTCTGCCACGATTGCCGACACCTCTTGCCCCGTCTGCGAAACGCCCTCGGCAACGATTCCGTTATCGGCGCAAAAAACCGCAACGGCTTTTCGGGAAATATCGGGAATTACGCGCCCCTCGGCCGCGGCAATGCTGCTTACGGCATTTTCCAACAGCCCCAGTCCGCTGAGTGGGTGCGCCACGGAATCCCAGCGCTGCTCGGAAAGCGACTTTATTTTTTTGTCGCTGGCAGACACGGACGCGATAATGGATTTGATTTTCTGTTCATAAATGCCTTCGATTATGCTCATCGTGAAAAATCTCCTGCAGAAATGGATTTTCGGTGTTTTTTTGGACAAACAGAACATTTGGTGCGCAAAACGGAACGCATTTTTTGAAAACGAGCGGCGGCTTCAACAAAATTTTTTGCAAAATCAGGATTGCTCAAAAAATACAAATGCGGAAATCCTGCCCACACATTCAGCGTTTGAGAAAACGGCGGCAGAGCGGGCGTTTCATCGAATTGGTCCGAAATAACGCACGCCCATTTTTTTCCGCTGGGTTTTTCGGCGGTGCAGGCAGTTCCGTTTTCGCTTGTGTCAAAATAATGGAATTCGTGCGCTTTTATCTCTTCGCCAGCGGTGCACAAAAGCGTGTCTTTTTCGGCGCGGACGGTTGCGTATCCGAATCGGCACAATTTTCCAGTATTGCAGAAAGTGCCTTTGAGCACGCCGAGCGCTTGCAGATACAAAAATCCGCCGCATTCTGCCAAAACGGGAAGCCCGCCGCGAATGGAACCTCGAATGCTCTCGCACAGGGTGGTGTTTTCAAAAAGTGCGTCGGGAAACAATTCTGGATAGCCGCCTCCAAGATAGAGCGCGTCGATGCCGTTGGGGAGTTTTTTGTCGTGTAGCGGCGAAAACGTGATGATTTGTGCCCCGAACGCGCGGAGCAAATCCAGATTTTCGCGGTAATAAAAGCAGAAAGCCTCGTCTTTTGCCACGGCGATTTTTACGGAAGGGGTGTTTTTTTGCACGGGAAAAATCGGTTCGGCGGGAACAGAAAGCATCGGCGCATTTTTTGCAGCGGCAATAATTGCGTCGATGTCGATGGTCTTTTCTGCGCTGTCGGCAAGAATTGCCATTTTTTCGGCTATTGCGCTGTTTTCGCTCGGCACGGAAAGCCCTAAATAGCGGCTTTCAATCGAAAATCGAGCGTCTTTTTTGAGAAATCCAAAAACTGAGAGCCCGACCTCATTTTCGATGACGGTCTTTAATTCGGCGGCGCGTTCTTCTGTGATGTTGTTCAAAATAACGCCTATAACCCTGCTGTCGCTTTTCCAGCGCGAAAATCCTGCGAGCAGAGCCGCAATGCTTCGCGCGGATTTTGCGGAATCGACTGCCAGAATAACGGGACAATCAAGCGTGCGGGCGATGTCGTAGGAACTTGCGCGGTCGCTGTCCACACAAAGCCCGTCGTAAAATCCCATTGCGCCTTCGATAACGGCGATGTCGGCGGTGTATTGCGAGAAAAGTGCACGGATTTTTTCGCTGCTCAAGAAAAAGCCGTCAAGATTTGCCGATTCTGCGCCTGCTGCACGGTGAAACAGGGGGTCGATAAAATCAGGACCGCACTTAAAAGCTATCGGGCTGCATTTTTCGCCCTCATTTGCTCGGCGGCGTAGAGCAGATAAAATGGCGCACGTTACGGTCGTTTTCCCTGCTGCGCTGGAGGGGGACGCAATCAGTATGCGTGGGATTTTTTTTGTGATTTCCATATTTTTATTGTGCCGTATTTTTTTTGCTCGGTCAATTCTTTTGAAAATTTTGTGCAGAAGTCGTCTATTCGTCTATTGAACGCCGTTGAACTTGAGCAGATACGTTTGAAAACGCGCTTGTGTTTATTTTACAATGACTTTGTAGCCGATTATGTGCCCGTTCCCCTTTCGCTTGCTGGATTCGGTTACATCATCAGAAACGGTATAGCGAATGGGCTCAACGGTAACAGACGCGGAAACATCGTTGTCAGCATACACTGCGGTAAAAGTATCGTAATCGTTTCGTAAACTCCACGGATTAGATGAATCTTCATTACCTTCTGTATATGTAGAATCTTCTTCATATTCATCTTTGTCTGAATCGTATACAAATCTGGTGATAACTGCCCCTGATTTCAGCGTAGAATTTGCGGCAACTTCTACGCTGAAATCTGCATTGTATTTTTCGCAGAAATAAGGATTTGAAATTTTTATTTTACTATTAGTTTTATTATAAATTATGACTTGTTTGCTACTGTATACATATTTATATTTTTTATCATTTTCATATCTTTCAGTGGTATCTGCGTAATCAGAAATGGTGTATTCGTAGCGGTGAAAAGAAATAGCATCTCGCGTCATTGTTACGCGCGGGTAATCAGTAGATGTGATTTTCAAGAATTCGTCGTCATCGTCTGCACTCATCGAAAGGTCAAATGTTGCACTCGTTTTAGAAGAAATGAGCGTTCCGTTTACCTCGACATCGTAACTGGAATTATTTATCACGGTTTGCTGATAATCGTTTTCTTCGTTGTAGGAACAGCCAAAAAAGAGCGCGGAAACAAATATACATACAAAAAACAACTTATTCATACGCATATCTTACTAATCTTCTGCGAAAATGTAAATATCTGTAGGTATTTTGTCAGCGTCAGTGAATGTATACGATTGACTATTATATCTTTTGTGATATAATACATCTATGGAGATTGAGTTTTACAAAACCGAGAGTGGCAGAGTGCCTGTTGATGAATTTTTGAAGGGGCTGAACATAAAGCAATCGGCGAAAATTTATCAAAGCATAAAATTGTTAAAAGATTTCGGTAATGAATTACATTATCCTTATGTAGAAAGTATAAAAGGTGAAAAATACAAAGGCTTAATGGAATTGAGGACAAAGGCGGTTGATGGAATTTTTCGCGTTTTTTACTTTGTGGTAGTAGAAAACAAAGCAGTCTTGCTTCACGCGATACAAAAGAAAACTGATAAAACGCCGCAGAAAGAGCTTGAAACCGCGTTAGCACGAATGAAAGAATACAGGGCAAGGGAGGTGAAATAATGGACGATTTTGAGAAGCATTTAGCTGAAATGATGAAGAATCCCGAATTCAAGGTGGAATACGAGGCGCTAGAGCCAGAATATGCGCTTATTCGCCAAGTGATACAGGCGCGTATCGATAAGAAAATGACTCAGGCAGAACTTGCGCAGAAAGTGGGAACGAAGCAAAGCAATATAGCGCGGTTTGAAAGCGGCAGAGCAAATCCGTCGTTTAAGTTTATCCAGAAGATAGCGCGCGCCCTTGAAACGCCAATTTCGGTAACATTCGCATAGTTGTGAAAAACGTGTCTAGAAAGATGCACGTTTTTTGTGTTGGAGAATTTGGGCGGTGTGGATTGATTTTTGGTTTTGAGATATACTTTTTTTATGGACGATATAAAAATCATTTCTGCGCCGACTGCGGAAAATCCGTTTGTTGTGCTTTATAAACCCGCGGGGCTGCCCTCTGCGCCGTTGGACGAGTCGGATTCGTTTAACGCATTTGCAAAAGCGGCGGTGTTATTTCCGGAATTGCGGGCTGTGTGCGGAAAAAAAGACTGCGAACACGGGCTTTTGCACCGTCTTGATACGGCAACGCGCGGCTTGCTGGTGATTGCTGCGACGCAAGAGGCATACGAGGCGCTGATTTTGGCGCAAAAATCGGGACTGTTTGAAAAAACATACACGGCAACGGTGGATAAAAACTCGAAATGTTTGGAAGGATTTCCTGCGTTTCCGCTAGACAAAAAAAATGCGCTTTTAGGCGGAAAATGGTGCTCGATAGAAAGCTATTTTAGACCATTCGGTAAAAAGGGGACGTGTGTGCGTCCTGTTGCCGAAAATTCGGGAATGGCGGCGAAAAAGAAATGCGGAAAAAAAATCTATCGCACAAAGGTTTTAATTGCGGGAAATACGGCGACGTGCAAAATCAGCGAGGGGTATCGCCATCAAGTGCGCTGTCATCTTGCTTGGGCGGGGTTCGCCGTCAAGGGCGATGAGCTGTACAATGCGCAATGCACGGGCGAGGAACTGTGCTTTGAAGCAACTTCGGTGCAATTTCCGCACCCGCTCAGCGCGAAAACGGTGTTTTTTTCCGTGTGATTTTTTTTGTTTTTTTTTGCAATAACGGCGTAAAAAATTACTGAATAAGTTTGATTTCCGAAAGCCGAATCGCCACTGTTCCGCTGATTTTCAGTCGGTGTTTTCCCGTAATTTCGCCGGGCACATCGGTTTCAAGGTCTATTGTGCCTGCTACGCCGCTGCTGCTCAGTGGCACGATATATTCGGCGGCATTGTCGATGCAGAGCGAGAACGAACCAATATCGTTCTTAAATGCAGTGAGCACGATTTTCTTTGCGGCGGTAAAATTCATCGTGTATTCGATAAATGATTGTGCGCCAAAAGCCCTAAAATTGCGGTCGGTGGCGTTATCATAGCCGATTGTGGTGTTTTCGCTCTTGCCGTCGTGCTCGATTTCGCTTTGCTGCCGTCCGACTTCAACAAAATCGCCGCTGTTTTGCACCTCATTTTTATGTTCCGTTGATGAAAAATAGACGGTGTAGCGCGTGTGGTGAGTGGCAAAAAAGGGCTTTAGAACAAAATCTGCGGTTTCAAACAGCAAATTCTGCGCGTCTTTTATACGAATCCACGAAGAAACATCGGTGAGATTTTCTTTTATCGGCGCAACGCTTACGGCTCGTTCCTGCATATACAAAAGGTGGTCGTCTACCGTATCGTTTGGCAGATTTTCGCTTCCCAAATCGGCGGCAAGCACAATCGGACCGTATTTTATGCTGAATTTGTCGTGTCCCTCAGAGCTATCGCGGGATTTTTGAACGTGCAACTTCATATCAAGACAAAGATGAATATCGCTGTTCGCGGATAATGCGCCAAAGTCCGCATAGCCGTCTTTCCCTGCCTCCAGCGTTGTGCACCAGTGCGGGGCGCGGACTTTGAGCGTTTTGCCGTTTTTTCCTATCTGAAGCACTTTTATGCGCAACGAGGGCGAATAAGGAAAATCCGTTTCAATTTTCAGCTTCCAGCCGTCCTCTGTGGTAATTTGAGAGGCGATAAAAAGATTGAGGAAAATCGTGTTTTCAGCGATTTTTGCCACAAAACGATTATATCGCGCAGGATTTTCAAGCCCCGTTCCTGTGCAACACCACATTGCATTGTCGTGGGTGCAATACACCTTGAAAAATCCCGGCAGCAGCGACACAAAATAGGTTTTTGCCCCTGTGTCTGGCACTTGCGAAGCCAAAATGTGATTGAAGAGCGCATTTTCGTAAAAATCGGCGACATCGCTTTTTTTATTCCAGTCAAAAATATGTTCGGCAAGTGCGAGCATATTGTAAGTGTTGCACGTTTCGGCGGTATCGCGTGCGAGCGGCTCTTCTCCTGCGCGCCCAAAATGCTCTCCTTTTGAGTTTCCGCCGATGACATAGCTTCGTTTTTTGGTTACGGTGTCAAAAAAGAATTCTGCGGCGGTTCTGTATGCTTCGTTGCCCGTCAGCTCGTATAATCTTGCAATGCCGATAAATTTGGGAATCTGCGTGTTGGCGTGGTAGCCTTGCAGTGCGTCGATTTTCTGCATTGCATTGTCGATGATTTCGTGATGAATCCAGCGTTCTGCTTCTGAAAGATATTTTTTTTGCCCGGTAATTCCATATAAATCAGCAAAAACGGTGCACATTCCGCCGTGCTCGCATACAAGCATTTTTTGCATTTGTGTATCGGACATTTTTGATGTGCCTGCGATTGCCCAATTTGCCATTTTTTGTACGACAGCGAGCGCGTCCTGATTTTTCCCCGCCGTGTATGCGTCGAGCAAGCCCGCAAAAATCTTGTGTAATGAATACCACGGCACCCACCAGTGCGCAAGCGAAAAACGCTCAACCTCAAAATCGCCCGAAAATGCCTCGTCAAACGGCGTTGAGGGAATGCCGCCAAAATAGCCGTCTGCGCGCTGAATGGTTTTTATGCACTGCACGGTGTAATCAAGTTTTTCTTTTGCCTCGCGATTTCCTGTTTGCTGCACAAATGCTGAGAGCGCGCTCAAATAATGCCCGAGCATATGCCCTTGAATCTGCCGATTTTCCCAGCCGCCGTAGGTTTGCGCCTTTGGTGTTTTTCCCAAAGCCGTGTATGCGCTCGACAAAAATCTGTCTGGATTATACGAAAGGACGTACGAAAGTCCGATTTGTTGCGATTTTTCAAATAAACTGTCTTTTTCGAGCCGTATTGTAAGCGAATTCATAAAAGCCTCTAACTAAATTGAAAATTATTGAGATATATCGAAAATCTTTGTATATAATCGCAGTATACACCGGCTTTTTTATTCACGCAACTTTTTTTTGCAAAAAAAACCGTGCATCGCGTTTGATGCACGGCAAAAATTTAGATTTCCATATTCATAACGTGCCGCACTTCCTGCAGCGTCTGAATGCCGATTGCACGGGCGCGCTCGGCTCCGTCAAGCAACACCTTGCGGATATAATCGGGATTTTTCTCAAGCTCGGCTCTTTTTGCGCGAAGCGGGCGGAGCGTTTCGTTGAGCGCCTCGGTGAGCGTGTTCTTGAGCATTCCGCCGCCGCCGTCTCCGATTCGCTCGGCTATCGCTTCGGGCGTTTCTCCCGTGCAAAGCGAAATGAGCTGCAGCAGGTTTGCGACTTCCGGGCGGTTTTGCACGTCGTAGGAAATATGGCGCTCTGCATCAGTTTTAGCCTTTTTGATGAGCTTTGCCGTTTCGTCTTCCGTGGCAGAAAGCATAATCGCATTTCCGCGGCTTTTGCTCATTTTTTGTGAGCCGTCAAGCCCCAAAATGCTCGGCGTTTTTGAAAGCAATGCCTGTGGTTCGGGGAAAACGGGGTTTTTCGGGCTGAATTTTTGGTTAAACCGACGCGCAATCGTTCTCGTCTGCTCGATGTGCGGGAGCTGGTCTTTTCCGACGGGCACCACGTTGCCTTTGCAAAAAAGAATGTCGCAGGCTTGATGCACGGGGTAGGTAAGCATTCCAGCGTTCACGGTCTTGAACTTTCCGTTTGCCATTCCGCTGGCAATTTCTTCCTTGACGGTCGGATTTCGCTCGAGTTCTGCGCTGGTTACGAGCGTCAAAAACGGAAGCATAAGCTGATTGCACTCCGGAACGTAGCTGTGCGGATAGATAATCACGTTTTCGCTGGGCTCGATTCCCGCCGCCAAATAGTCAATAACGAGCTGTTTGGTGTTTTGGCTGATTTGGTCAAATGCGTCGTGGTCGGTCAAAACCTGATAATCGGCAATCAAAATCATCGTGGGAACGCCGAGTTTGGCGAGTCGAACGCGATTTTGCAGCGAACCGAAATAGTGCCCGATATGAAGGCGTCCTGTGGGGCGGTCGCCGGTTAAGACGCGATATTTTTTTGGATTTACCAAAATGTCCGCTTCGATTTTGCGGCTTGTTTCAAGTGCGGCTTCGTAAGTGCCGTTTTCTTTGTTTTCATCAGACATTTTTGTCCTCCGTGTGTTTGTGTCAGTCTATCAAATCCGTATGATATTTTCAATGTGCGCGAAAATCAGAGCCAGTTGAGCGTTCGTAAAACGACGATGATGATAAAAATCGTTATGCCCGAAAAGAGCGTTGTCCACACGAGGATTTGTGTGGCAAGTTCGCCGTCGTTTTTCATTTCTCGCGCCATAATTGCGCTTGCCACCGCCACGGGACTGCCGAAAAGCGGAATGAGCGCCGCATATTCCTGCGCCGAAAACGCAGGAAAGAGCGCGTGCGCCGCCGCCAAGCCCAAAAGCGGAGAGAACACCAAGCGCGATAGTACGCCCGCCGTGATTTGGGGCAATAAATGCGCCGCCGACGAAAACGTAAACTGCCCGCCCAAAATGATGAGCGCAAGCGGCGTGGTGATTTTGGCAAGATTTTCTATCGTGCGGTATATAAATTTGACCTCGCCGTCTTTGAGCGTCCAGCCGTGCAGATAGGGGCGAATGAGCAAGCAGATAAAGCCGGCGAAAATGCCTTGCAGCAGCGGATTCTGCGCAATTTTTTTGAGGATTTTGAGAGGAGATTGTTTTGACGCGCCGTCGTTTACCCACACGGAAAGCAAAATGACGGCGGCAATATTGTAAATGGGAATCGTGCACGCCAGCACAATCGCCGCCGAAGCCGTCCCGTTTTCGCCGAACAAATTCGTTACGAGCGGAATGCCGATAATTGCGTAATTTGAGCGATAAAATGCCTGCGCCATTACGCCTTTTTGTCGGTTGTCTTTTATAAAAATCACGGCATACAGAATTCCTGCCGCCATCAAGGCAAAAATCGAACATATTGCAAAAAGGGCAAGGTCTTTGTAGGCTTTGTCAAAGCCGGAAATGTTGTAAATGCTCGTGAACATTGTGGAAAAAAAACAGAAGCGAAAACAAAATTTGTTTGCAATTTTCAAAAATTCATCGGTAAAAACGTTTTTTTGTCGTAAAATATACCCGATGACCACCAGCGAAATAAGCGGCAGAACCGCGTTGAGCGAAAAAAAGAGTGTGTCTAACATACATTTGATTTTATCACAGATGTTTTTTTTATAAAATGCGTTTTTTTCTTTTTTTGTGATATATACGGCGCTTCTTTTTTGCACATTTTGGCTGTAATTTTTTTGATGGTGCTACAAAACGTATGCTGCTGTTTTTGCGGCGGTGCGTTTACTAGAGTTATTTGCTTTCTTCAAAGTGAAGAAGAGAGATAACTAGAATTATTTTGCCGTTTCACTGCTGAAACAGCGCGATAACTGCAGTTATTTGTTTTCTTCAAAGTGAAGAAGAGAGATAACTCTAATTATTTTGCCGTTTCACTGCTGAAACAACTCGATAACTCTAGTTATTTGCTTTCTTCAAAGTGAAGAAGAGAATTAACTCCAGTTATCGCCAATGCAGTGCATTTTGCGTGATGTTATTTTGTCATTCCCGCCCTTGCCAATTTTGCGCTAAGCATTCTTGTCGTCATTCTTTATGTCCTATGAGTGTATTTTCAGCAGTGGAAAAAAAAAAAGCGATATGCTATGCTTGCGGAATGTACGAAATTCGAGTTACTGCCGATTTTGCCGCGGCACATTTTTTGAAAGATTATAACGGCAAATGCGAGAATCTGCACGGACACAATTACAAAGTGTATGCGCACGTTTCGGGCTCTGAATTGAACGAGGGCGGAATGTTGCTTGATTTTACCGCGCTCAAAGGGGCGTTGCGCGAGGTGTGCGCCGAGCTTGACCACACGAATCTAAACGATATGAGCGTGTTTTGCCAAAATCCTAGTGCGGAGCGAATCGCAAAATACATTGCTGGCGAACTTTTGGCGCGGGTGCCTGAATTGCAGAGCGCGCGCGTCAAACTTTCCGCAGTTGATGTGTTTGAGACTGAAACAAGCCGCGCTCGGTTTATTCCTGACTGATTTTTATCCGAGTTTTATCCATCGCGCATTTTTAGTGCCAAACCCGTTTTCTCCGATGTCGGCTGTTTCTGCAATGCGGAAAACGCGCGGCGAAATGGGAAACTCGGGAAAATCGGGGAGCGCGGCGCAGACGGTTTGTTCGTCGTGGATTTTGGTGCCTGCCAGCACAAAAAGCGCTGCTGTTTGTGAATCGGTTTTTACAGAAACGGGGAAAATAAGTTGTTTGCCTTGCACAATCGGCGCGGAAATCACAACGCTTGTTGGCTGCACTTTTTTTTCGCCCAGATTGCACCACAGCGGAAAACACGGCATAAAATCTGCTTGCTGTTTGTTGAGGTGGCGCAACGCTTTTTTTTGTGCGCTCGTAAGCAAAAACAGCGTGTCTTTGTTGAAAATAATAGAAAAACCCATACGGGCGATTATAGCGGCAATCCGATAAAAAATATAGAGTTATGCCGTTTTTCATTGTTTTTTTTCTTTTTTTAACGTCTTGTTCGCTTTCGTCTACTGTGCCGTTTGAAGTTGCGGGCGAAAGCATTGAGTTGTCATCTGCGAAAATATTTCGTACAAAAAACGAAAAAATAAATCGCACCAGTCGCGTCGTTTTGAGCGATGAGGCAAAAGCAAAAATCGCAAAAAGTGCCGATAGCGCGCGTTTTATCTCGATTGGCGCGGAAATCGCGATTCCCTACGAGAAAAAAAGCGACATCAAAGATATTTCGTTTCGCGTGATTTTTTCTGACGGCGAGCGGCGCGCGGTTGCCCGTGCAAAAGATTTGCAAGAAAATCCGATAACAAAAATTCGGCTTTCGCTGTGCGTTTCCACTGAGCATTTCCCTGATTTTTTGGAAGTGTCGGGAGGAGAGGCGGTGCGTTTTTTTTGCGTGGGGGCGCAAATCGGCTGGCAAAAAGATGCCGAAAACCCGCTTTTTGCGTTCGGCACGGTGGGCGGAATGGCGGATTTTTCGTTTTCGGGCGCGGATTTTTCGTCTGCCGAAAACGATTTTGAAAAAATGCCGTATCTGTTTTTGAAAATGCTTCCGTGCAGCGATTACGGCGATGTGAGCGACCAAAAACGCGTGCGGTTTTCATTTGCGGGCGAAAAAATCAGCGTCCGCCGAAATGCAGTGCAGACGAGCGCAAAATTGTACACGGAGCCGTTTTCGGGCGAGGCGGGCGAGCTGTTGTTAAGCGAAAATGCAGAGATGATAAGCGCTGTTTTTTTGCGCGGCGGGGAAAATCTGAGAGAAAACGAACCGCTTTTGGCAGACCCCGGGCTGGTGGTGCGCTGGAAAAAATCGTCGTGGCGGCACGATGAATACGAGCTTTTTCGCTGGGAGCAGTTTCCGAGCGTGATTTTATTTGATACCAAAGATTTTGCGGTACAGAATCGTTTTTTTACCCGTCTTGCGTTTTTTGCCGAAAAAAAAGGCTATCGCGGAAAATTGATGAGCGACGAATTTGTGTTGCGCGAAAAGGGCTATAATGCGCACGATTACAGCGCAGAAACGTTGGCGCTCTTTTTTGAAACGGCGCGGAAACAGCAATTTTTGTTGAATGAACACGAATTGCTGCTTAAAAAAATTTTGGTAGAAAATGCGGTGATTGTAGAAAACGAAAATGGTGAAATCAAGGCAGGAAATGGCGCGGTGATTTCCATTTCGCAGGAATCTCCAGTGTATTTGCGCACAAAATTGCTTTCGCACGAAGGCTGGCACGGCATCTTTTTTACCGACAGCGATTTTCGCACCTTTTGCGCCTCGGCATACAACACGATGGATAAAACAAGCCGCGCGTTTATGCACTCATATTGGTCGCTTTGGGCATCGCTCAATTACGACCCGGCGGACAGCACGCTTATGCAAAACGAAACGATGGCGTATCTTTTGCAGCAAAGCGTTTCAGAAACCGCACCGTATTTTTTGCATTTAACCGAATTTAATACCGTGAAAAAATATATCCCCGAGCTTGCCGAATACGTTGTGCAAACCGAAGGCAAAGGCTTTACCGCCGCCGCGTTGCGCTACCGCTCTTATGTCTACGAGCGCTACGGACTTTCGGCGGGGCGGATTTCGCTGGTGTCGTTTTAACGGGGGCAAAAAGAATCCTAAAAGATTTTTTCGCAGGCTTCTTTGGGCATTGGTCGTCCCTTCAAAAATCCCTGAATATTGTGACAATTCAAATCGTGGAGCACCTTCATTTGCTCGGGATATTCCACGCCCTCGGCAATCGTGTCGAGACCGAGTTTGGTGACCATCGAAATAATCGAATCCGTGATGTTCGCCTCCACGCTTTCCATTGAAGTCAAATTGGTAACAAACGACTTATCGATTTTGAGCGTGGTGAGCGGCAAAATCTGCAAATAGCGCAACGATGAATATCCCGTGCCGAAATCGTCAAGCGAAATCCCGAAGCCCATTTCCTTGAGCATTTTGAGCTGCTCGATGATTTTGGCGGGATTGTCGATAAGCACGCCCTCCGTAATTTCCAGCTCCAGCGTTTTCGGGTTGATGTTGTAGCGCGAGATAACGTCTTGCACCTCAAAGACAAAATCGCCTTTTTTGAGCTGCACAGGCGACACATTCACGCTCATAATGCCCGAAAATCCATATTTTGTTTGCCATTCCTTGAGCGTTCGGCACGCATTATCGAGCACCCAGTTGCCAATCGGTACCACAAGGTTCGTCTCTTCGGCAATCGGAATGAATTTTTCGGGGCTAATCCAGCCGAAATCCCGGTCGTGCCAGCGGATAAGCGCCTCGAACCCGCGGAGTGTGTTTGTACGGAGGTCGTATTGGGGCTGAAAAAAGAGCTGAAACTCATTTTTCTCGAATGCTTCGGAAAGATGGTATTCCATTGCGATTTTCGCGGAGAATTTCTGATACATCATCGACTGAAAGAACAGAATCGTATTTTTACCCGCCGCCTTTGCTTCGTACAGCGCCACATCTGCAAACTTGAGCAAATCCGTTTCGTTCGCGCTGTCGTCTGGGAACACCGTGATGCCGCCTGAAACGCTGATTCCCTCGGCGAAAAGCGATTCGTGAATGGTGTCTGCCACGGTTGTCATATAATTGCGGTTGTCAAGATTGGACACCAGCACGATAAATTCGTCGTCGCCGTAGCGGAAAATCTGAATGTTCGGCTTGGAAAATCGACTCAAAATCTCTGACGTGTGCTTTATGAGCGAATCGCCTGCGTCGTGCCCGTTCGCGTCGTTGATGTTTTTCATATTGTCGAGGTCCAAAAGCAGAATCGCAAACGTTTTGCCCTCCGCTTTTGCGTGCTCCAACAGATTTTTGTACGCCGCGAAAAATCCTGTGCGGTTCGGCAATCCCGAAATATAATCCGTGCTGCAACTGTCAACAGTGTGGAGCGGCAGGGCAGAAACGCGGCTAGAAAGGGTAAACAGCAGATTTCCCTTGCCGAACGCCTTGATAACGACGCGGAATTCCTCGCAGGAATTCTTGTCGCGCAGAGAGATTTCCTCCGAATCGTCTTCGGTTTCAAGAAGTCGCTCCACAATGTCCATTTCGGAATGGCGGATTTTCAAATCATTAAAAATATAATCAAGCAAATTAGAGCCGAGCGGGATTTTATTTTCGGTCAGAGCAAAAAAAAGCGCATTGCCGTATTCCACTTTCAGATTTTCAGTGGTGCCGGACGCAAGCACAATCGCTTCTGGAAGTGCGTCGAGCAGGCGTTTATAATCACAAAACTGTTTCATCGAAGTCCTTTTCAAAATCGTGGTGAAAGCCTGAAGGCTTGTCCGTCGGAAACGCTGTCCGTATGCGTCCTTCTTCATTGTATACGCGGAATTCTTGTTCCGTCAAGGATTTCTTATCAGGTGATGTTGCGGAACTTTTGCGCTGTGTTATTCCCGTGCTGCCGATTAAAATGCAGAACGCGCACGTTGTTTTCTTTCCATTCCAGCATCGCCGCCCTTTCGCTCATCATTGCGCATTGTTCGCAATTCATTGCGAAGTATCGGCAAAGCATTGCTGACGGTTGGCACATCGTTGCGAAATGTCGGCAAATCATTGCGGACTGTCGGCAATTCGTTGCGGAGTGTCGGCAAAGCATTGCGAAGTGTCGACAAAGCATTGCGGAGTGTTCGCACATCATTGCGGAAGGGTGGGGGAGGTGAAAAAAAAGTTCGGCGTGGTGGAAATGCCGAACGTGTGTTATGTTTTAGAGCAAATCGGAAATGTCGGAGTTCTTTTTGAGTTCCTCATAACTGGAAATCCAACGCTGTACAGGCTCTCTCCAGTCTTCGTAGTGTAGTCCTTCCAAGAAAAAGCGCTCGTACATATATTGAATGTGCTTGTTGATTTCGCGCTTGTCTTCCTCGCTGATGTCCGTCTGCTCGCGGAACAGCGCGTTGATGAAGTCGATGCACATATCCGTGTCGATGATGTCGGAATGGATTTTTGTCATCATATACAGCGCGGCGGGAATGCAGTTGACGCTGTGCTGTTTCACATAGAGCACGGTTTCTGCGATTGCCACGGCGTTTTCGTACAATTCGGCGTTCCAGTGGCTTTTTTCTTCGTCGGTGAAGTCTTTTCGCTCGAATAAATCGCGATAAAACGCAAAGCAGAGCACGACGATTGCGATGTGCAGGCTCGGCACACAGCAAAAATGCGGGTCGAAGAGATGGATTTTGAGGAATGCGGCGGATTTTTTGTACTTGGGGCGGTCGGTGGTGCTCAAGCAGAATCGGTAAAATCTGCCCGCTTCCTTGTATGTCTTTCTGAGGCGGTCAATCCATTCGCGACAGAGCGGCAACCCCTTTTTGAGTCCGAATCGCGCGAGGAGCATTGAAAGCGGTCGAATCCAGATGTTGATGAAATCGAAGTAAATGTCCACGCGCTCGGGCGTAAACGGCACTTTTTGGTCAAGCGGGTGGTCAACGTGGACGACGGGGATTTTGGTGAGATGCCATTTTTCAAAAAATTGCAGGAAGAAAAAATCTTTGAGAATCACGCCGAAAAGCGGATACACACTCGGCACGGTTTTGGGGCTGAACGGGAGCGTAAAATACGCTCTCAGCACCGAAAATGAGCGAAGTGTGCGGTTTTTTACGGAATCGATTCTATGTTTCATTTGGCAAAAACCTCCTTTGCGATGTTCACGCTTGCCATTGCGTCTTTGGCGTAATAATCTGCGCCGATTTTCTTTGCATAATCTTCGGTCAAAACCGCGCCGCCCGCCATAACTTTGCAGTCGCGCCCGCGTTGATTGAGTTTCTTTCGGAGCAGTTTGATGGTCTTTTCCATATTTGCCACCGTCGTGGTCATCAGCGCCGAAAGCCCGAGCAGTCGAATTTCGCCGTCGATGACTGTCTGTACGATTGTTTCTGCGCTCACGTTTTTCCCGAGGTCTATGACCGTGTAGCCGTAGTTTTCGAGCATTGCTTTTACGATGTTTTTGCCGATGTCGTGAATGTCGCCCTCAACGGTGGCAATCGCGATAGTGCCTTTGCTTTCCTCGGCAGAGCCAGAAGCGGCGAGCGTTTCTTTGATGACCGCAAACGAGCGCGACACCGTGTCGGCACTCAAAAGCAGCTGGGGCAAAAACTTTTTCCCGCGCTCAAAATCCTTGCCGACCGCGTCCAATGCGGGAACAATGCACCCGTCGATGATTTCTACGGGCTGCAGTGTCTGCAAAAGCTCTGCTGTGATTTTTGCCGCTTCGTCTTTGAAGCCCTTGCAGATGATGTCGATGAGCTTTTGTTTTTCGGCACTGGGCGCATTTTCTTGCGCTTTTTCCTTTTCGGCGTGATGTTCGCTTAAAGCGTCCTGTTTTTCTTGCGCCGAAAATGTGGGGAGCGCTTGAGCGCCTGCAAGAACAGCTGCGCGGGAAATTGCGGAAGCGGCGGCAGAGAGCGCGGAGACAATCTCGGCACTTTTTGCGCTGTCAATCGCGTTTTTGCTGTTCTGCGCTGTTTGGGCGGAATACGTTTCGATGTACGAAAGGCAGTTTTCGTCAAAGCCTGCGAGGGCGCGGAACGCACGATAGGAATCCATCATTGGTTCGGAAAGCGGATTGATGATGCACGCGGTCAGTCCCGACTGCAATGCCATTGCCAAGAATCTGCTGTTCACGATGTCGCGCCGCGGAAGCCCAAAACTGATGTTCGACACGCCCAAAATAAACTGCAAGCCGTCGTATTTTTGATGCAGGATTTCAATCGCTTTGAGCGTTTCGAGCGCTTCTTTTTGCTGGGAACTCACCGTAAGCGTGAGCGTGTCGATAAAAATATCGCGCGGAAGAATCCCGTATGTTGCTGCCTCTCTTATCATTTTGTCTGCCACAGCAACACGCCCTGCCGCCGTTGGTGCAATGCCGTCCTCGTCAATGCAGAGCGCAACGACCGCGCCCCCGTATTTTTTTACGAGCGGAAACACTCTCGCCATCGTTTCTGCCTTGCCGTTCACGCTGTTTACCAACGCCTTGCCGTTGTAGTAGCGCAGGGCTTTTTCGAGTACGGGCGGTTCGCTTGAGTCGATTTGAAGCGGGGTGTTAAATGCCGCCTGAATCGTCTTAACGGCGCGTACCATGGTCTCTGCTTCGTCAATGCCCGGAAGTCCCACATTCACGTCAAGCACTTGTGCGCCTGCGTTTATTTGTGCCTCCGCTTCGTTGAGCACAAATTGCATATCCCCTAAAAGCAGTGCTTCCTTGCACTTTTTCTTTCCTGTGGGATTTATGCGCTCACCCACGATGACAGGACCTGCTTCTCCGCCGATTTCCACGGTTTTATTGCCGCTGCACACGAACGTGCGATTCTTTTTTTTCGCCGAAATCTCATTTTTGCCGTCTGCGTGAAGTGAGCGGAGATGTTTGACCATTTCGGCGATGTGCGCGGGGGTCGTGCCACAGCAGCCGCCGAGCGCACAAACGCCCTCGAGCCTATTTTTTGCCTGCGACGCGGCGAACGCGCTGGGGAGCACCTTAAACACCGAGCGCCCGTTTTCCACCACGGGAAGCCCCGCGTTGGGCTGAGCCAAAACGGGAATATGCGAAAACGCCGTGAATTGCCGCGAGAGTTCTTCGTCTTCGGCAAGACTTCCCCCGCAGTTGAATCCCAAAACGTCCACGCCGAGCGATTCCAAATACGTTACGCAGGTGAGAACGTCTGCGCCTGTGAGCGTTCTAAGATTGCTCTGAAACGTCATTGAAGCGACAATCGGCAGTTTTGTGTTTTCTTTGACGGCAAGCACCGCCGCTTTCACTTCGTATAAATCGCTCATCGTCTCGATAATCGCAAGGTCTGCGCCCGCTTTCTCGGCAGTCACGGCGGCTGTCTTGTAGCTCTCATACGCCTCGTCGAACGTGAGTTCTCCCATAGGCTCGAGCAGTTTGCCAATCTGCCCTGTGTCCCACGCCGCAAAGTGTGCGCTTTTGGCATATTCTTCGTCCGAGGCTTCAAAATGGTCTATCGCCTGCCTCACCAGCGTTATGCCCGCGCTGATAAGCTCTGCAACGGGAAATCGCCCCTCGTTTTTCAGCGGATTTGCGCCGAATGTGTTTGCCGTAATGACGTTTGCGCCTGCGGCAAGATATTTTTCGTGAATCCCCGCGATAACGGGGCTGTTCGTGATGTTCAAATCTTCGGGAATGTCGTAGTCAGAAACTCCCGAAGATTGAATCATCGTGCCCATACCGCCGTCAAAAAACAGCGGCAGCCGTGCAGACTCGCGCTCTAAAAGATATTCCCGAAATGTTTTCTTTTTCATTTTCCTCTCCTTCTTTAACAATGGATTTTACTCCATTACTTCCTCTTTTTCCACCTGAAGAATTCTTTTCTCCACCTGTAGAATTGAATTCTCTATCTGTAGAAAAGGTTGCTACACCTGTAGAAAAGGTTTCTCCACCTGTAGAAAGTGTTTCTTCATCTGTAGAAAAGGTTTCTCCACCTGTAGAAAGTGTTTCTTCATCTGTAGAAATGAATTCTCCAGTTGTAGCAAGACTTGCCCCAGATATTATTTTTGCTGTTCCGCATTGTTTATTGCGGCAAAAATTGCGCTGGTGCTGTTTAGGATTTCGCGGGCGGCATCGCTTTTGTTGAGCGTGTAGATGTGAATCCCGCGCACACCGTTCGACACGAGGTCGATGATTTGGTCAATCGCGTAGGCAATGCCCGCCTGCCGCATAGCCGCGTTGTCGTCTTGGAATCGGTCGCAAATGGCGAGGAGTTTTCGCGGAACGAACGCGTCGGAGAGTTTTACCATACGCTGCACCTGCGACGCGCTCGTGATGGGCATAATCCCCGCGATGACGGGGACGTGAATGCCGCGGCTCTGGAGCTGATACAGGAAGGAATAGAGCATATCGTTGTCAAAAAACATCTGCGTCGTTAGAAAATCCACGCCCGCGTCTACTTTGCGCTTGAGATTGTCGATGTCGGAAAGGCGATTCGGGCTTTCGGGGTGTCCTTCGGGGTAACACGCGCCGCCTACGCAAAAGCCCGCGTCTTTGAGCAAAGGCACGATGTCGGAAGCGTGTGGATATGCGCCTGTTGCTTCTTCTTTGCTCATTCCTTCGGGAATGTCGCCGCGCAGAGCAAGCACGTTTTCAATGCCGAAGCTTTTGAGCCGCTCGATTGCATTTTCAATGCCGTCTGCCGCCGCTCCAATGCACGTTAAATGCGAAAGAGCCGAAACACCGCATTTTTCGATTTCCGCAGAAATCTCCGCGGTGTTGACTCTAGTAGACCCATTTGCGCCGTAGGTTATGCTCATAAAATCGGGATTGAGGCTGGTGAGTTCCCGCGCGGTCTGCACTACGCCGTCGAAAGCGTCCTGTTTTTTGGGCGGAAACACTTCAAGCGATACCGTAACGTTTTTGCTTTGTAAAATCTCTGAAATTTTCATCGCGTTCTCCTTTGCGTTTTTCGTCGCACCTTCGCAACTGCAAAAAAGCCTATCATAATCATAAACAATTTTCAATTATACTTCATTTTTTTGTCTGATTTTGTCCGCCTTTGTCTTCCAAAATACTGACAAAAAAAAAAAATGGAGTATAATAAAGCCAAGAAACAATATTCTCTGTTGAGGAGGATGATTATTAACAATCAAAAAAATAAAAATATAGAACAGTACGGCGAGTTTGAAAAGTTGCCCAATCCTGCAACTCAGGAAGAATCTCACGGGCTTTTGTCGGCGGCTTTGCAAGTAGAGAAAGCTAATGCGGCAAATAACGGTGAACCGCGTGATTTCGTTGCGGAAAATGCTTCGGAAACTGCGGAAAAATCTGCGGAAGACACGGCAGAAGCGCAAGAAAAGATTTCGGAAGATAGCGCAGAAACTGCGGAAGAATTGCCCGTTTTGGAGGAAACAAAAGAGGTTTCGTTCGAGGAGTTTTTTGGGCTTGATACATTTGAGTCTTTGGAGAACGACGAAGATAAAGCCGAGAACCTTTCGAGCAAGGAAATCCGAAAGCAACTTGAAGCCGATAAAGCCGCGGTGGAAGCGGAAAAGCGGGCAATAAAGCAGAGAATCAAAGAAGAAGAGAGAGCCGAAAAAAAGCAAGCGCGGGCAAATCGGGTGAAAAATCCAATCGGGGCAAAGCTCATCGGCATTGTGTCGGTGTTGTTGTTGTTTGCGCTTGCGGGCGTGACGGCGACGGTTTCGTATTTTACCACGGAGGATATTCAGGCTTCTTCGGAGGAAAACAATCTTTCGACGAATGCCCGCACGCTCACCGACACCGAAAATCGTTTGACGAGCGCGGTTTCTGCGGCGGGAATGTGGTTTGATTTGCTCAAAATGGCAGACGGAAATGAAACGGAAATCAAGGCGCTTGAGTCGATGTTTTTTTCGCGAAATGGCGAGATTGCGGCGGTGTTTTCAAAAAAAGACAATCAGATTTTTGTAAATGATGCCTTTTTTGCGCAGCACGAAAAGGAGAAATCGGCAGCGGAGGACTATTTTTCCGCGGCATCAGACGAGCTGCTTCAGGCGCAGGACGGCGATATTGTGCTCAAAAATGCTTCTCCGTTTTTTGGGATTCCTGTTTTGTCGCTGTTTTATTTGCACGAAGACGATGCGGTGGGTGTGCTGTATTCTGCGGAAAAAATGCTTGCGAGTTTTTCGGCGGGCAGTGTGAATCAATCGTTTTTGGTGAACGAAGAGGGGGAACTTTTGGTTCATAGCGATGTCGATGTGCTTTTGCAGGGCGCAAGCGAGCGGGATAATCCGATTGTGAAGGCAATGCGAGAAAGTGCGGTGAGCAATAGCCAGATTTTGTTCCGCGCAGACGACGGCGAAGAGTATATAGGGGCGTTTCGGAAATTGTCGAACGGAAGCGGCGCGGTGATTACGACGGTGAAAACGAAAATCGTGCTGGAGGGCGTTCGCGCGACGACGAGGCGGAATGTGTATATTACGCTTGCGATTTTGTCGGCGGCGATTATGATTGTGTATTTTTTTGCGCAGTCTTTGGCGCGTCCGCTCAAAAGGCTCACGGCGGTGGCAAACGAGATAAACAAGGGCAATTTCAACACGGATTTGTTTTCCAAGCTGAATTACAAGGGCAGGGACGAAATCGGTGTTCTTGAAAAAAGCACGCGAAACGAGCGCGATATTTTGAATACGGTTTCAAAATTGACGAACAAGGGCGTTACCAAAGCGGTTATTACGCGCGAAATCGATTTTGAGCCGCATTTGAAGGACATCACGATTTTCTTCAGCGATATTCGCGGTTTTACGGCGATTTCTGACGGTTTTAAAAACCGTTTTGGCGAAAAATCGGCGGCGGAAATCATCGGGTTTTTGAATGATTATATGAGCCGAATGGTGCAGTGCATTTCGCTGACGGGCGGCGTTGTGGATAAATTTGAAGGCGATGCGATTATGGCGTGTTGGGGCGTTCTTCGCAATGATGATTTGTCGTGGGAAAATAAAGGCGAAATGTCGGTAACGCGCGCTTTAAGGCAGGAGGCGCATTCTCAATACGTTAAGGCGGACGCGCTTTCGGCGATAACGTGCTGTATTGCGATGCGCTATTCGCTTGCCAAATACAACAAAGATGCGGCGGCGTTTACCGAGGCGCACAAAGATGAGCCGTTGGCGCAATACAAACCGCATATCAGAATCGGTGCGGGGCTGAACAGCGGGCGCGCGACGGTGGGCTTTATGGGCAGTTTCGAGAAGATGGAATTTACGAGCATTGGCGATGCGGTCAATTTTGCCAGCAGAACGGAGGCGAGCAACAAACCGTGCGGCACGGATATTTTGATAACGGAAGATACGTATAATTTGCTCAAATACGATTATATCCGTTGCATTGAAAACGATTTTTCCATTCGCCCTGAAAACCGAAAATACGAAATCACGGTGGAAAAAATCCCTGTCGGTTTTGAGGTGAAAGGCAAGGGAACACAGCATTTTTACGGCGTGGTCAATATGCCACGCTTTGATATTGAATCGTTCTTTAAGGCGGGCGACCCCGATTTTGAAGTTGATGCGGATTGCGAAAAAGTGGTCGGTCCTTTTGGTCCGCGCACTCTCAAAGAAATGCGCGAGATGCTGGGAATTGCAGAGCCGAATTTTGGGCAGGTGAATTTGAATGAAGAAGAAAATAAAATCCAAATGGCGTCTGTTTGATATGTTCATTATTTTTTTCTGTCTTTCTGGGACGCTGTTTTTTGCGTATTTGTTTTACCGCGATTTGTATTCGTTTACGGTGCGTTCCGACAAGCAGGCAATCGGCGTGATTTCCAGCAGCGAGCGATTGATTCAGCGCAAGTTTGACGACCGCGTGGTGTGGGAGCGTGTGTCGCAAAATGCCGAGTTGTACAACAACGATACGATTCGCACGTCCGACCTTGCTCATTCGGTGTTGCGCTTCAAGGATAATACTGTGCTGAATCTGTACGAAAATACGATGATTCAGGTGTCGTGGACGCAAAGCGGCGGCTTGCAGATACGCGTGAACGATGGCGGCATTATGGTGGATTCTTCGGCATCTGAAACGGAAGCGCACGTTGCGTTTGATGACGGTTCTGTGATTCAGATTGACGCGGGAAGCAGTTTGTCGGCGGAGACGAGCGCAGAGCAGAACAGCAAAAACGTGGAAATCAAGAGCGGCACGGCGCAGATTACCACCGAAGCAGGCGACGAAATGGCGCTTGCGGTGGGCGAGTCGGTGAATGTATCGAAATCGGGCAGAATCCTCAAAAATCCGCTCACGGTTATCAGCCCGCAAAAGGAATTGCGGCTTTTGAACACCGACAGCAACGACTTTACCAATGTGGAATTTGAATGGAAAAACGAATATGAAACGCCGGTTATCATACAAACGTCGCGCGTGAAAAATTTTTCCAAACTTGAAACCGACGATGTTGTTCAATACGATTCCAATTTTACGCTGGAAGCACCGAACGGTACGCTGTATTGGCGCGTTTTTACGATGTATACGATTGATTCTCCCGTTTCTGGGAAAATTGTGATTGACGACAATACGCAAATGCACATAGTGTCGCCTGTTAGCGGTGCGTCGTTCCGATATTTTACCGAGCTTCCGCGCGTGAAATTTCGCTGGAGCGGCAACGAAAATGCCTCTCATTATCGCCTTGTGGTGTCGTCCTCTCGCGATATGAACAACGTGGTTGCGGTGCGCGAGGTTCAAGACGCATTTTTGATGCTCGACACGCTCCAGAGCGGCACTTGGTATTGGCAAGTTACGCCGTATTATTCGTTCAACGGCATCGGTTACGCGGGCGCAAGTGAAATCGGTTCGTTTACCGTGTCGCGCGCCGAACAACATTCGCCACCCGAGCTTTTGGTTCCGTCGGCGAATACGGTGATTTCGCGAAAAGATGGCGAGTCTCCTGCGGTTACTTTTTCGTGGAAAAGCGATTTGCCAGAAGCAAATCACAGCATTTTGATTGCCCGCGACGAGTTTTTTGACGACGTGGTGTTTTCGGAAAATGTGTCGGGAATGAGATTTTCGCGGAATTTTGACGCAGAAAAATTTGAAGACGGAACGTATTTTTGGAAAATCGTGCGCTCTGCAACGGCGGAAGATGAACTTTCAGAATCTTCGGCGCGGAGTTTTCGCGTTGTGCGTTCTGTGCCCGAGCATAATCGCTTGCTGTATCCGCCTGAATCATTCAGTGCGGAAAGTGCGCTTTTGGCATCGACGCAGTTTTTGTGGAAAATCGCTGACGATTATAAAAATGTGCCGAGCGTGTTTCAGATTTCGTCAACGCCCGATTTTTCTTCTATTTTGGTGGAAAAAGAACAGAACGCGGCTTTCGTCGGCGGCATTTCGCTTCCTCAAGGAACGTATTGGTGGCGAATTGGCTCAAAATCTGAATCGGGTGAAATTGTGGGATTGACGCAGGAGCGGCGGTTTTCTGTGCTCAAGGAACTTGCTGTGCCTGAAATCACGATGCCGCGGCTGGGGCAAGAATTGGTTGTGGGAAGTTCTCAGTACGTCGGGGTTTCGTGGACGGCGGTGGACGGGGCGGATTCGTACAACGTCAAAATTTTTGACGAAGATGACAAAATGGTGTCGCAGCGGCTTTCGGTGAGTGCAACGGCGGCGCAATTCCAACTCGTGCCGGGAAAATACACCGTGCGGGTGCAGGCGCAGGCGGACGGCTCGGAGATTTCGGCGGCGCGGCAAGGCTCGTATGCGCTCTGCGGATTTTCGGTGCGAGGTCCTGAAAATATCGTGCTGGAATCTCCTGCTGACAAGGCGGAAATTGCGGGGCTGACCGCGCTGAGACAGCCGACGTATTTTTCGTGGCAAATCGGAAAAGATAAAGCTGGGCAATACACATTTATTTTGCAAAAAGAGCAGCCAAACGGCTCGTTTTTGCAGGTGGATTCTCGCACTGGCACGGGGCACGGCGTTTCGCTCCGCAGGCTTTCGGCGGGAAATTATCGCTGGAAAGTGCAGGCGAGCACGGCGGCTGGGCTTTCGCTTGATTCCCCCGAATTTTCTTTTAGCGTAACGGAGGTTCCCCCGCTCGAAAATCCCCGATTGACCGAGCCTGAGGGCGCGTTGGTAATGGGACCTGAATATCTTCGAGAGCATAGAACGATTGTATTTCGCTGGCAATCCGTAAAAAATGCGACCGAGTATGATTTTTCGTTGGTGAAAAAAACGCCGTCGGGCGAAGAAATCGTGCTTTCAAAGACCAAAATGCGCGAAACGCAAGTGCGGCTTTCGGATTTAACGCTGTTGGACGTGGGCACTTTTGTGTGGCGTGTTCGTGCGTATTGCTTTGCCCGCGACGGATTTGAGGAGCAGCGAAGTCCTGTTTCGGAATCTTCGTTCAGCATAAAATTTGACGCTCCAAGTGCGGTGGAGGCTGTTGAGCCGGGGAGATTGTATGGCGAATAAGGGTGCAGAATGGCAGAAAATCTTTGGTTTCGCTTTGCTGTTCGTGTTTTTTGTTCAAAGTGCATTTTCGGACGAAAAGCGGTTTTCGCAGCGTCTTGAATGGAAGGCGGACAAAAATGCCTATGAATATCGCGTTGAATTAAAAGCCGAGGGAAGCGCAAAATCGACGTTTTATCCGACCGAAAAGACGTTTTTGGAATTGCAGTTGAAGCCTGGAAAATACACCTACCGAGTGTTTGTTTACGATTTTTTGGGACGTGAAGCGGCGGTGAGTGACTGGACTGCTTTTGAAATTCTCAAGGCGAGTTTGCCCGAAATCGCAACGAATGCAACAAACCCCGTGATGGCAGACGACGAAGGAAAATTGCGGCTGGACGTGGACATTGTGGGCATCAACGATGATTCCGTGGTGGAATTGGTTGCCGAAGCAATCCCAGGCAAAATCGTGGAAAAAGGAAAAAATACCGCGTCGTCTTCCGAAATCGGCAGTGCGTCCAAAGTGGAATTCTCCGATGTCCCCGAAGGAAAATGGCGGATTCGCGTAACAAACCCGAGCGGTCTTTCGGGCGAATCGGACGTTATTGAAATCCAAAAAAAGCCGGTGATTGTGGAAGTGCCTGCGCCAGAAATCGCCGGCGAGATAGAACCCGTAACGGAGGAAATCAGCGAAGAAGAGGCGGTTGCCGCGGTTTCAGAGCCGTTGGAAGAAATCGCAGAACCTGAAGTTTTGGACGATGAGAGTGCGCCAGAGATTGCTGAAACGGAAGAGCCGAAAAAAGAGCCAGATACAACGCCGACTGCGATTGAGGAAAACATTCTTCCGAAAACGCCGAAATCAGAGCGCAAAAAAGAGCCGAAGCCCAAAAAAGAAAAGCCACCAAAACCGCCGCGCCCGCCCTATGTGTGCAAGGACATCAATGTGATGGTTGGCTGGGATTTTATTGCAAGCGTTTTGAACACGATGGAAGACCCCGCAAATCATATTTTTGACCATATTGAGTGGGGACCGGAAATCCGCGTTTCCTATTTTCCGATAAAAAACGAAAAAACGCGCTGGGGCGGAGAAATTTCGTATTTTTCCACGGAGGCAAGAAAACACGAAATGTTTTATAAATGCGATTTAGAAAGTACTTTTATTCAAGCAAGTCTTGTGTACCAGCGGAATTTTTTGACAAAAAAGACTTTTTTTGCGCTGAAAGGCGGATTTGGCGCAAATGTGATAAAAAAGAAAGTTGAATATGCGCAAGTTGGAGATTATCAGCGTGAAGATTCTAGCGAAAATTATATTTTGCCAACCGTGCAACTCGGTGCATCGATTTTTGCGATTCCGATGAAGTTTTTTGTGGCAGAAGTTGGAATCGACTACACACATACGATTATGGGATTAAAGGCTCATGCTGGATTTTTGAGACCGTATGTAAGTTTGGGGATTCGGTTTTAGGATAGGAGGAGAAAAATGAAAACTTTGATTTTTGCCATTGCTTCTCTGCTTTTTGTTTCCTGCGATTTTAGTTTTGAGGAAAACGTCGTGGAAGACCTTTCTTCCCACTATACTTTTTTTGCTTACAAAGACGAAAGTTCTGCAAGCATCACAAAAGAATACGAAATTGGCGCGGTGCTTTCTTCGCTGCCTGATTTTCAAAATTCTTCAAGTGTGAATACGCTGAAAGCAGGATATTATCCTGACGGCTGGAATTTTTGGAAAAATCCCGATACAAACAATTCAGATTATTCGACAGCAGGGCTTTTGAATTACTCAGGTTCTTTTAATGATAATGAAACTTTTACTGTCAGCTCATTTACCGTAAGTCCTGCAAATCTGTATTTTTATGCGTCTAATTGGACTCCGATAACCTATTATGTGCGCTTCAACGCAAACGGCGGCTCTGGCTCAATGGGAAATCAAGAAATGAGTTACGACACCTCATATAATCTCAATCCAAACCAATTCACCCGAAACGGCTACGAGTTCAAAGGCTGGGGAAAAAGCACAAGCGACACCGCCGTTTCCTATAGCGACGGCGATAGTGTGCAGAATCTAACGCAGGCAAAAGACGGCTTCGTGGATTTATACGCCATTTGGTGGAAAACGACTATCCGCATTTCGTTTGATGCAAACGGCGGTTCGGGTTCAATGTCCGAGATAAGCGCAAAAGTCGGCGAAACCGCTGTGCCCGCGTGCAGTTTTACCGCTCCGACTGGACATTCCTTTTCACATTGGACGTGCAATTTAACACCCTATGATTATTATGCAGGCGACATTTTAACAGAATCCATTTTCCCGAACGATGATTGTGTTTTCAAGGCGAATTGGAAGGCAAATCCCGTTACGCTCACGCTTGACGCAAACGGCGGCTCTGGCGGCGGCTCGGAAACGTGGTATTACGGCGTATCAAACACCATTTCTACCGTGCCGACCCGCGCAGGCTACGATTTCTTGGGCTGGAGCGAAAGCGCGTCTGCAACGACAGCAACATACACAAACAGCACATCGTTTTCAATCACCAGCGCAAAAACGCTGTATGCCGTCTGGAAATTGCAAAGCGTAACGTTGAGCTACAATGCAAACGGCGGCTCTGGCTCGATGAGCAATCAATCAATGACGTACGGCACGTTCGGTTCCTTGACCGCGAACGCATTTACTCGATTGGGGCATAAATTCCTCGGCTGGTCTACAAACGCAAGCGCAACGAGTGCATCATTTGCGGATTCGGCGGCAATTTCCGCAGGCAACTGGGCAATGCTTTACATCGCGGGCGGAAACCTGTATGCCGTGTGGCAAAAACGCTTTGTTCTCGGCACTGCAACCGCGGAGGAAGTAAGCGTAACGGGCACATACACCGATGTTTCCGAAACGCTCACCTCGTCAAGTTCTGCAACGTCGTATCTTTGGTACATCGACGGCGCGAAAAAATCCGACACAAGCAGTTGCACAATCAACTACGCGGATTACAGCGCGGGCACGCACACGATTTCGCTGGTGTGCATTACGGTTTCGTCGGGCAGCGCGACCGTCAAACAATACGAAAATACCTTCACGATAGCGAATTAAAATATTTACAATGCACAAAAAAACGCCTATACTGTATGGAGATTTCAATACAGGAGGCGTTCTTTTATGGCGCAGGTAAATGTAAGCATCAGAATGGATAGCGATGTTAAAAAGCAGGCAGAGGAGCTTTTTGAAGATTTGGGAATGAACATCTCGACCGCGTTCAACATTTTTGTAAAACAAGCGTTGCGAACGGGGAGCATTCCGTTCAAAATCGCCAAAAGCGACCGCGAACTGAAAACGGGATTTTACAGCGAAGCCAACCAGAAATATCTTGCCGAACAAGCCCGCCTTTACAACGAAGGCAAATTGAAAACCGTCGTTAAGACATTTGCAGAGTTGGAGGAAATGGCAAAATGAAAACGGTAAGTTTCAAGGGAGATGGTTTTGAAGATTATGTGTTTTTGCAGGAAAAAGACCGAAAACTCCTTGCAAAAGTAAATAAACTCCTCAAAGACATCGACCGTAACGGAAATAGCGGACTTGGCAAGCCCGAGGCGCTAAAAGGGGATTTATCGGGGTGGTGGAGCAGGGAAATCGATAAGAAAAACCGCCTTGTATACCGAATTGAAGGCGATACATAATGTTCTTGGTTTTCTTTATACACAAAAGCCGTTCGCTGCGAAAAAAAATCGCGGTGAACGGCTTTTTGATATGCGCTTAACGCTTTGCCTTAATACCGAACGCAGTCCAATCTTCCTTCGGCAACGCAACTTTCACGCGGCTTTTGCTCTTCGCCATCACATCGTCCAGCTTTGCAAGCGCGTCGTTGAGTTCGGTCGTGCATTTTTTGAGCGACGACTTGAGTTTTTCCTGCTCGATATTCAGCGTTTCCGCTCTGCTCACCAGCGATTCAAGTTCCGACACGTCTGTTTCCGACACATCGAATTTCGCCATCGTTTCAGCGTGCTGTTTCAAACCTGCTGCCATCAATTTTGCGTCAGTCATCTTGTCTGCAAATGATTTTGACATATATCCCTCCGTCTTAGATAAGTAACGTATTGCAAAAAGTATATAACTTTGCGCTCGGAATTGTCAATATCTGTTCGGGATATGTTTCTTGATTATTAAGAAACATATCTTTATTCATAAGTTATCTCACTTTATTAAAAAGTCATCTTTCCCAAAAGAAAAGCTATCTATCTTAATAGAAAAGTTATCTTTCCCGACTATTGAGAAAGATATCTTTAATCAAAGATAAGATATTTTTTGCAATAATTCAGTTAAAAATAACAAAAGATGAGTGATTTTCTTTAAAAGAGAGATGAATATACTCAAAAGAAAGATAACTTTATACAAAAGTCAGCTGACTTTAATCAAAGAAAGATAATTTTTGACATTTTTCTGTGTGTTTTGTGTGATAATCTGTGTTTCCGAGAGTGTGAAAAGAACGTATTGCGAACAAGCGCGATTTGCGCTAAAATCTCAAGATATGGCAGAAGAAATTTTGGACGCGGGCGAACCGCTGAACCTTGACAATCAGCTTTGTTTCGCCCTGTACGTTTGCTCAAAAGAGGTTATCCGCCGCTATAAGCCGCTTCTTGACCCGCTCGGGCTTACTTACACGAGTTATATCACGATGCTTGCGCTTTGGGAGCAAGACGGCGTGCAGGTAAAAGATTTGGGAAAACGGCTTTTTCTTGACAGCGGAACACTGACACCGCTTCTCAAAAAAATGGAAAAAGAAGGTCTGGTGAATCGCAAACGCTCCGAGAGCGACGAGCGCACGGTTTTTATTTCGCTGACAGAAAAGGGGAGGGCGCTGCAAAAAAAATGCGCCGGGATTCCTGCAAAAATGGCGGGCTGCTCGCGCTTGGAAAAAGACAGCGCGCATATTATTCTGGCGTGTCTGCACAGCCTGATGAAAGGGCTGACGATGAAGGACGACGAGGAAAAATAAAAAATAAACATCGGGGCAATCTCGATGAAAAAATAGAAGGACAATTTTATGAAATTAACATGTGGTATCGTAGGTCTTCCGAATGTGGGAAAGTCAACTATA
>ERZ842401.1064-NODE-1064-length-40332-cov-20.776398_pt1 | contig 40332 bp, 36 predicted proteins | sample MGYA00521270_ERZ842401 | MGnify/ENA primary metagenome ERZ842401 (study PRJEB31892, sample SAMEA3878208) | bioreactor metagenome | biome: Moose rumen | place: Sweden | collected 2011-10 | study: EMG produced TPA metagenomics assembly of the PRJEB12797 data set...
CCTTCTACGCCTCCATTGAGAAGCTGTGTGACGAGATGAAGAAGGAGACGGTGGATGTGTTCAAGAAGTCCGACCCCAAGAAAGCCCGCGAGGAACTGATGCGTCAGCAGGACACTGTAGAGCGGGAGCGCGAGAATCGTGAGGAAGAGTTGCGGCAGAACGAGCGGCTGAAGAAGATGGACAAGGCCATGCGTGCCATCGAGGTGGTGGGGCAGATTATCAAGAACCGTCGCAACTCACTGGAGAAGAGCAAACTGCTGGAGATGGTGGTGGAACTCTACAATGCCGGTTTCCGCACCGTTAACTATCTGGGTTCTACCCTTGCCGAGGATAAAAAGACCCTTGTGGAGGACATTATCAAAGATGAGGAACTGGCTGGTGACACCATGAAAATTCGAGACCATATCAACTACTTCTTCGAAATCACCACCTTCCGTTTCTGTCTGTTTGTGTTCTCCAAGATTATCAATTCCGTAGGGGTTAAGGAACTCCGTTGGCTCTACAATGAAGCTTCTGCCCAGATAGGAACTCCCGCTGCTGACATTGTGACCTTCTCCATCGAGTCGGTATATTCTACGCTTGCCGTGGAGGATTTGAAGAAGCTGGTCACCAAGTATAAGGATAATTCCGCTGCCATGACCATCATTCGTGCGCGTGTGCGTTCTTATCTGTACAACAACTATGTGGAGATTAACGACAGAAAGAGAATTGCTGCTGCCTTGAAGTTGGATCAGGGAGATAATCAGATTTCGACCAATAGGCAGATTAATAAGTACCGAAGATAGCCTCAGGCAGTCTTTAGCCTGCTTTTAGGCTGCTTCTAAGCTGCTTCTACCCTGCTTCTAGGCTTACTCAAGAGTAAGGCTGAAAGCACTCTAAAAAGCAGAGTGAGTGCAGCCTGAAGGCTGCGAGTAAGTGAGAGGAGAGCCAAAATCAATTTTGAGCTATCCCGAGCGTGAGCAGTCTCGACGTATGTCAAAGCAGCCTGAAGCGAGAGTGAAGGCTAAGAAAAGAGATTTTGAATAGATTTTTGACAGATTTCTTGCTCGAAGAGCAATCACCTGAAACCTGAAACCCGCGCTTTGCGCTTTCTGTGTTATCTGTGATTTCTGTGTGACACTGACCTGTCCCCTGTCACTCCCTGTCACTGAACATTTTAACATTCTACCTTGCCATCATTTTGGCAGGTTACAACATGTCAGAATAAAATCAGAATAAAGGACATATCCAGCATCATAATGGACAACAGGAAAAAGCAGAAACTTTTCGAAGAGATTGTGCGAAGTGGATTCTTTGCATGGTTGGAGCAGCAGGACTTGTTTCTTGTTTTCATCAACTCCTTCAAAGACCTCAGGAGCATGCCGTCAACCGACGGTCGCCCTCAGTTTAAGAATGCTGAAGACGATATACGTCAGCATTACATCATGAATAACGACCTTACTCTCGACGACGTGTTTTCTTCCAGAGTAGGTATCTACGAGAATGATGCAATCTTCAGCGATTTTCTGTTGTCTGTCGTTGATGCGCGTTTCTCCGAAAATGATGAAACTGTAGCAAAACTGTATGACATCATATCAGCCTACCTTCATGAGGATGGACAAGAGCTATATCTGTATGGATATAACAACGACGGCAAGGCAGTCTATAAGATCAGGAATGTAGATGAAGAGTATTCTCCAAGAGATATAGCTGCCAACTGGGTACCTATTTATGTGGATAAGCATCCTACGGGTAACAGCAATTATGCTTCCAATCATCAACATCCCGACAAATTTCCTGCTTTTGTTCTTGCTTTCAATAGGGGTTGGGATGATTTTAGCGTTTGTACCTGGTTTGATATGTTCTATTATGACGGAGGAGGTGAATGTACCCATGTAGGGGTAGTGAAAATCATACACACCACCTATAAGAGTCAGGAGCAACTCAGCGAAGGCTATTATTATACGTCAGACCATATTGATAATGAATTCACTCAGTTATCGAGTGAGTATTGCTCATTAGGTCAGTCCGAGGATTACTATTTTAAGCTACGCAGGCTGGTTGGAAACGAATTTATGAGTGTAATGTGGGCTATGCGCGACTGTGCATTGTTCCCGATGATAGAGGAAAAATTCTCTAACCATCCCAATTTCTTCAGTTTGATTCGTGCTAACGAGGCAGAGGATGTACTTAATGACATCATGTACAAACTGAACGATGAGGATACAGACACAAAGTTCAGGTTTTCCTATCATTTTAAGCCAGTATTTGCAGACGAACCCACGGAAATTCCTTTCGATTTCTCTTCAGAGGGACGTTTTCCCAACCGTCTGTATTCTATCATCGGAAGAAATGGTGCCGGTAAGACCCAGTTCATATCCCAGTTGCCATTTGACTTAGAGACCAAAAGTGCAGAGAAATTCAATCATGTTCCGAGTTTCAAGAAATGCATAACGGTATCATATTGTTACTATGACCACTTTAATATACCAGACAGTTCAGCCACCTTCAATTATCGCTACTGCGGGTTGTTGAAGAAACATGCCAATGGGAGCAAAGAAGTGATGACACCCGATGAGTTGCAGGCAAGGCTGATAGAAAATTGCACGGAGATTTCGAGAAAAGGGAGGGTTCGTGAATGGAAACAGGTCATGCTTACTTTCTTCGATGAAGCAACCCTCGATGGCTGGTTGGAGGGAGAGCATAAGGAAAGACTCAACAAAAAGACCATTGCCGAGGCAACGCGAATCATGAGTTCAGGCCAGTCTTCATTTGTATATGTGTTCTTTGATATTCTGGCACATATTAGGAGTTATTCCCTTATCCTATTTGACGAGCCTGAAACCCACCTTCATCCAGAGGCCATCACCTCGCTCATCAATGCCATCTACAGTCTTCTCAACACATATAAGTCATACGGAATTATCGTGACACACTCTCCTCAGATTGTTCGCGAAATGATGTCGCGCAACGTTATCGTGATGCAGCGCATCGGGCATAGTGTTACAGCCCATAAGATAGGGATTGAGACGTTTGGAGAGAATCTTTCCGTATTGAGCAATGAAATATTCGGTAGCGAGGAAACACAGCCCTATTTCAAACAGAAGATAGCAGAGTATATGGAACGGGGAATGACTTATGACAGGATGGTAGGAGAGATTCAGACCGAAGATATACCACTCAGTCTGAACCTTAAGATGTATATCAAGAATTTAGAGTTGCGAAGCCATGAAGAAGGTTAGTCATTATCATGGCGACTCTTTCTTCTTCCATCAGCAAGTCGCAGCCGCCAAAAAGAACAGTAAGAAGGATCCATCCTATACGCAACGCATTCAAGCGATGACGAACGTGTCCAAATCGCAGTTCGTTGAATACGATTCCCGTTTTGCCAGCGACACGCTGGAGGGGATGTCACAACTACAGCTGACGGAACAAGCCAAAGAGGATTTCAAACGCCTCTACCGTTTTAGCGACAACGTCTTTGCTGATTTATATGATAAACTGTCGTGCGATGAACACCTTCATACCTATCCCTATTGCCCGCTATGTGATATTAGTGAGGCTCATACCTTAGACCATATCCTGCCTCAGTCTGCCTATCCGGTACTATCCGACCATCCTCGCAATCTGATACGCTGTTGCCATTCGTGCAATGGCTGGAAGTCAGATGAATGGTTGGAGAAAGGCCAACGTAGGTTTCTTGACCTTTATATCGATGACCTTCCTGCCCTTCAGATGCTATTTGTCAGGATGGATGTTGCAGGAGATGTAGTTACATACGACTATTATGTCTCGGATGTCAACCATCCTGACGCAGACATTTATAGAAAGTATAGAAACACGTTTGAAAAATTGCACCTGAGAGAGCGTTATATCCATCAGACCGATGAAGAAATATCCTCATTGCAATCTATCATCAAAATAAATTTGAACGTTTACAAATCTACGGATGCCCAGATAAAGGAAGTCATACGGAAGTCTGCGGCAGACGAGCAGCAACGTCATGGTATCAACTATTGGCGTGCCGTGCTAAAGTTGGCAATCTGCGATAACGAGCAGGTGTTTTCATTGGTAAGAAATGCAAAATAAAACCTTTGATGAGAAAATTATAGCACATTATAGAAAAACTTCAGCGTAGAAGGTATGTGGCTTCCGCTCTTACGCGCGGGCGGGGCTGCGTGGGGTAGTCTTAGGCTCCGCACACTTTAGCATACCGACAATAAGGTGCGGAATTCCCGCAGGTCCATTATAAAAAAATTAAATGTGACACGACCTGTCCCCGTGTTCTATTTTTATCAATATGGTCAGCATAAATCAGTAATACAAATCAGCATAATTGAGAATGAATATGAATGACGAAAGAATTGAATATCTACCAGAAGAAGTAGAAGACGATTTTTCAAACGATGATCTCTTCAATATTTCATCATGGGGTGCAGACATTACCTTACGTGAAATAATAACATCCTACGAAGAGGGCGATTTCGTTAAGCCAGAGTTGCAGCGAAAATTCGTCTGGGACAAGAAAGAAGCCAGTCGCTTTATTGAGTCCATATTGCTTGGGCTTCCTGTACCAAGCATATTTTTGGCACAGGTGAGCAAAGGCCCCCAACTCATTGTTGACGGCTATCAGCGTATCATGACGATAGTTGACTTCTATAATGGTGTATGGAGCAAGGATAATACGCCTTTCAGATTATGGAACTCAGAAAGGATTAATGAGCGATGGCGCAATAAATTGTATAGTGAATTGTCAGAAGATGATAAACGACGTTTCCGGCTCTATACCATCCATGCTATTATCTTTGAGCAGAAAAAGCCAAGAAACGACGATGGTTTGTTCCAGATTTTTGAGCGTATCAATACCAGTGGCAAGGTACTTAATGCACAGGAAATAAGGAATTGTGTGTCTCAGGGAAAGATGAATACGCTTCTCTTTGTATTGAATAAGAATGAAAAATGGCGGAAGCTGTTTGGTGACGAGAACGAGGATTCCCGTATGATTGACTTGGAGCTTATTTTACGTTTCTTTACTCTGTCACAAGATAAGATACTAAAAAGCAAGAAATATGTCATTAGCCTTAAAAAAGAACTTAACGAGTACATGAATAAGTACAGAAAGGCAGATGATGATTTTATCCAAGACTGCACGACAAGTTTTGAAAAAACGATAGATTTCATTTATGAGCATTTTGGTGAGACGGCTTTTTTTAATTTGCAAAATGATTTAGAACATTTGAGGAACAAGTTTTACCCTACCGTTTATGATTCTATGATGATAGGAACACATATTGCTCTTGCTAATGGATATGAATATGACGGATTGTTGGAAGACAAACGCTTAGAACTGCTTCGCGATGCTTCATACAGAGAAAGTATAACGCAGGGAACAATGCAGATTGAGCATATCAAGACCCGTGTTAACAAAGTCCTCGAACTTATCTATGGAATGAATCTTAACAATGAATAATGTTAATGCCCAGAATGCCATTGATGATGCCCGGAGGGAGTTCCGCAAGGTGACTTCTTTGATTAACAGAACCCGACGAGCCACATCGCCAAGCAGGAAGTTCTACACTCTATACAGCCTTATGAAGGCAAGTGGCGTGATTGAGTATTCAATCAAAACCATTTTGGCTGATTTCCATTTGGGTGCATCCCCCCAAGCCATTCTATTCATAGATACCAATGTCAGAGACAGCTCAAAGAATCCTAGTTTGGATAACATCTATGGACTTCTCAAGCAGTTTGACAGGGGATGGCTCTCATCCTTCAAGATGGCGTTAAATGGAAGGGCAGATGCAACGAGGCTAAAAGATTCACTAAGATCGCTCTACGAGAACAGAAATAGTTTTGCACATGGAAAGCCTAGTACGGCATCATTCAATGATATTATGCAATATTTTGAAGACTCTGTACGGATTGTAGAGGTGTTAGACTCTGTTGTGGTTTGAACACCCTGTTTTGAATAAGTTGCATTATGTGCAATACGAAATATATACAGCATGAATTCCATTAATTGGTGTAGCGATAGAGGATGAGTATATAGCACGATAGATGATAAGAGAATAGTATCTCTTTAAACGTATGACATTTAAAGTATGACATTATCAAAACAAAAATATCTTTACGACGTAGTTCTTATCCGACCGATTTTAGTGCTGCTTTTGGTGTTTTACCATGCCTTTGCACCATATTCTGGTGGTTGGAAACCTATTGCTGGTTTCCCTGAAGTGCCATTCTATTGGTGGTTAGACAAGTTCAGTTATGCATTCATGCTTGAAATGTTTGTGTTTGTATCCGGCTATGTTTTTGGATTTCAGGTGAGGACAAAGGGAGAAATAAAATTAGAAGCGAAACAGCTTTTCTGGAGTAAGTTCAAGCGGCTGATACTTCCAAGTATGGTTTTTAGCCTGATATATATAACTATATTTCAAAACATCCATCAGCCTGTTGTAAAGACTATTTATGACGTTGTTAACGGCGTAGGTCACATGTGGTTTCTCCCCATGTTATATTGGTGTTTTGCGGCAGTATGGATTATTGAAAAATTGAAGTTCAAGCCTATAATTGTTTTGCCAATTCTATTTTTTGTTTCATTGATACCAGTTCATGTTTTGCCTTTTCAATTGAATTCGTCTTTATATTACTTGTTTTTCTTTTATTGTGGATATTTTTTTCAGCGTTATGAAATACCTTTAGAGTGGTTTAGTAAGAGGGTAACGGCAATTAATCTGATTCTTATATTTGTTGTATCTTTTCCGTTACTAACATTAGTCAAAGAGAATGTAACCTCTCTGGGGGGGGGTAATTTCCTGATTCGAGGATTATGCTCTGTTATAGGCAGACTGTCACAATTGATTTATTCTTCTGTCGGTATTGCTTGTATGTTCTCTTTGGCTCTGTGTTTTCTAAATGAAAAGCAGCATGTACCCAAGAGATGGGTGATAGACTTTGGTAGCCTTTGTATGGGTGTTTACCTCATTCAGCAATTTGTTTTGAAAGCAATTTACGATTTCACAGTATTCCCGGAATCACTTGGGCCATATATTCTCCCTTGGGTTGGATTTGCTACAGCTTTGGTGCTTTCGACGATTCTTTCATATCTATTAAACAAAATCAAAATCGGACATCTCCTTATAGGGGGGTAGTAGGTTCTATTCATAAGATGGCAGAAAATTTAAACTCTAAAGTTAAGACAGCAACAAAGTGGTCTGCAATCACAGCTGTGGTTTCTAAGTTGGTCACACCAATTGTTTCAATGGTGTTAGCACGTTTGCTGACTCCCGATGCTTTTGGTGTTGTTACTACTTTGACTATGGTGATTACTTTTGCAGAGTTATTCACTGATGCAGGATTTCAGAAATATCTTATACAGCATGAGTTTAAGGATGATGTAGACAGAGAGCAAAGCACAACTGTTGCCTTTTGGAGCAATATGGTCATGTCGCTATTCTTTTGGGGACTAATAGCCATCTTTAATGCTCCATTAGCCTCATTAGTAGGAAATCCAGGATTAGGTCATGTGCTGATAGTCGCGTGTGCTGCTATACCTCTGGCGTCTTTCAGTAGTATTCAAATGGCACTTTATAAAAGGGATTTAGATTATAAGACCCTTTTTAAAGTACGAATGGTCTCTACTTTTATACCCTTGTTTGTAACCGTTCCGTTAGCACTATGGATGCGGAGTTATTGGGCATTAGTTATAGGTACTTTAGCTGTTAATCTTGTAAATGCTGTTTTGCTTACTGCTTTCTCTAAGTGGAAACCACGGTTATATTATTCTTTTGGTAAGTTGAAAGAAATGCTTTCTTTTACCGTGTGGAGCATGATAGAGTCTGTAAGCATTTGGTTGACGGACTATGTGGATGTTTTTATTGTGGGAACTGCGTTAAGTCAATACTATTTAGGACTCTATAAAACATCTTCGACTTTAGTAGGACAGATAATGGGGTTGATTACATCGGTCACCACTCCAATATTATTCTCTGCATTGTCGCGGCTGCAAAATGACGATAGTGAGTTCAGGCGACTTTTCTTCAGATTCCAAAAAATTGTTGGACTGCTTGTAATACCAATAGGTGTTGGTGTTTTTATGTTTAGAGATTTCGTGACGGGAATTATCCTAGGTTCTCAATGGTCAGAGGCTGCCGGATTTGTAGGTTTATGGGCATTGACAAGTTCTATTACCATTGTGCTCTCCCACTATTGTAGTGAGATTTACCGTGCAAAAGGGAAACCAAAACTATCTGTGATTGCCCAATGGTTGCATATCATTGTTTTATGGCCTACCGTACAGATTGCCGTAAAATACGGATTTGAAACTTTATATGTCGCGCGTTCTTTAGTGCGTCTTGAGGGAATAATTGTAAATCTTTGCATTTTGTTTTTCGTGATTAAATTCCCAGTAAATAGGATGATTTCAAACATATTGCCATCAATTATGGCAGCCGTTTGTATGATGGTGGTACTGTTTTTCCCTACAATGGAAAGTATTTTGGGTAATATACTTTATATGGGAATAGCAGCCATTATATATTTTTTAGTCATTATATTATTCCGCGAAGAAAGAGATATTTTGAAAAACTTACCAAGAATCATCAAGAACAGATAATTTTTCAGGGACTATTAAATATGATGTATTTGTAAAGTAATAAAAAGGGATGAAGGAAATATTCAATATTGCAAATCTATATACATTTCTGTGGCTTTTGCTTTTGGTCATGCCATCGAGTCGTTTAACAGCACTACTTTTAGCTTCTTTGTTATTGGTATCTATGTATTACTGGGTGCTTGCGAATACTAGATATGAGATGCCAAGTATGCTGAAGGCTCTAAATGTATTTATTGTAATGATAATAATCTATGGTATTATTATGTTGCTTGGAGGAGAAGTGTATTATATACGTGAAGGTGGTAGGGTGGCGAATAATATTGAATACATACAAAAACCGCTGCAATCCTTATTACCTATTTATGCTTTTTATGTTTTTACCAGAAAGGGATTAATAAAAGAAATCAGCATCCGTTGGTGGACTATTGCTTTTCTTTTGGTAGGCATTTATTGCTTCTATAATGCAATCCAACAGTATGAAATGATTAGAACACTTAGTATGTCGGATGAGTTTACTAACAACACATCTTACTTGATGCTGGCATTATTTCCCTGTGCATTATTTTTCTATAAAAAACCTCTATACCAATATATTATCCTTGGCATTTGTATCTTTTTTATAATCAGTGGATTTAAAAGAGGTGCTTCTCTAATTGGGGCTTTATGTCTTATTCTGATTATATGGGATAATATTCATTCTCCCCAAAGAGGTACAAAAAACAAAAGTAATTCGATGCGATGGATATTAACTGTCGCAATTTCTATAACGATTATTTACTTTACGTGGTATATTATTGATTATTATAGCCAAACTAGCGACTATTTCCAATATCGCATTGAACAAACAGTAAGTGGTGAAGGAGGAGCAAGAAATACTATCTATAACCAATTAATTAAACACTATTTTAAAGAAACAAATCTTGCAGAGTTTTTATTTGGAATGGGAGCAAATGGAACTTTAAAGGTTACTGTTAACTTCGCTCATAACGATTGGTTGGAAATAGCCACTGATAACGGCCTTTTAGGGCTTGTTATTTATGTCGTATTTCTATACCGTTTCTATATTAGGAGTAAGAAATATAGATATCCGAACCTACGTTTAGCCTTTCGGATTTGCTTTATTATCTATACCGTCAAGACTTTCTTTTCCATGTCGTATGCTGACGTGCCAATTTTTATGTCCTGCGCCATTGGAGTTTGTCTCGGTTTTGATAGTATGGCACAGAAAGAAACTTAAAGAATTAAGCCTATGAAATTTTTATTATATACCGGGCAGATAACTTTTGGCGGGGCAGAACGTGTGTTGTGTGTCCTGGCGAACTCTCTTGTCGCAAAGGGGCATAACGTTCGTTTCTTTTTTGGAGATAAGCATGTACTCCCTTATCAGATAGAGCCTGCGGTAGAAGTCTCGTTCCATCACAACCCTATTCGTTACAATAATCCTATAAGTCTTATAAAAGAGATATCGGCTATTCATACACAGGTTAAGACTTATAAGCCGGATGTTGTTATTACGTTTTTTTCTCAATGGGCAGTATTTGCGCATTTCGCCATTTTATTCAATAAGAGAGTAAAACTCATTTATTCTCAAAGAAACGATCCGCTTCAGGATAAAGGAAGAAACAAAATAATGGATACTCTTGCAACGAAGTGGGCCGACTGTGTCGTTTTTCAATCGAAAGCTGTCAAAGAACTATATGGGAAAGGAATTCAACGCAGATCCGTTATTATCACTAATCCGTTTAATCCTGAAAAACTACCTGAATACGACATAGGCAGGACTCAAGACATAATAATTTCAGCAGGAAGATTAGCGAATCAAAAGAATCATCGGTTACTCATTGAATCCTTTGCTCTTCTAAGAAGAGACCTACCTGGTTTGAAGTTGAAGATATTTGGAGAGGGCCATTTGCGAGAAACGCTACAAAAGCAGATTGAAAGTCTTGGTCTTCATGACGATGTATTGCTTCCCGGTAATTCTTCAAGTTTATGGGAGGAGATGAGCAATTCCAGATTGTTTGTACTATCGTCCGACTATGAGGGTGTTCCCAATATCCTGATTGAAGCAATGTGTATGGGTATGCCTTGTATTTCAACAGACTTCTCTCCCAAAGGAGCCGTTGGAGAACTCTTGGTAAATGGCGAGAATGGCCTTGTTGTAGAAACCGGCAATCCCAAAATCATGGCTATGGCCATGAAAAAATTACTTATGGATGTTGAAGAGTCGAAACGTTTGGGGAATAACGCCAGGAAGTTAATACACAAGGTGGATTCTGCTGTTGTAATGGATCAGTGGGAGCATTTGTGTAGTAACTTAATTAATCGTTAGGATAATATGAAGAGATTGTCGCGCTTTAAGGAAGCGGTGTTTTATCACGCCACGAATTACCTGATGGAGCACAAGAGCCGCCGTATCGACCGTAAAATTGTAGTTTTCGAGTCCGATGACTGGGGGAGCATCAGAATGCCGTCCATGACTGTTAGAGAATCTTTAATAAAAAAGGGCGTTAGTATTTTTGACCCTAATTCGTACGACCTTTTTGACACCTTGGCCTCGAATCAGGATCTTGAACGGCTGATAGAGACACTGTCATCCGTTAAAGATAAAAATGGCACCCCGGCAAAACTAACCATCAATTGTGTTACGTGTAATCCGGACTTTGAAAAGATTAAGGAGAGTGGATTTCAAGCATATTTCTATGAGCCGTTTACGGAAACATTAAAACGCTATCCTCACCACGATAAAAGCTTTCAGTTATGGAAAGAAGGTATTAAGGCTCGTGTTTTTCAGCCGCAGTTTCATGGTCGCGAACATCTTAATGTGCAGAAATGGCTGAGGATTTTACGAAGCGGGAATCAGGAAATGTGCAAGGCCTTTGACTATGGAATGTTTTCAGTTCGTGTCAATGGCCAGTACGTCTTGCCTGCTTTTGATGTAGAGAATGAAGAAGATCGACAATATGTTGAGAAGGTGATAAAGGAAGGTATGATGATATTTGAAGAGTTGTTCGGTTTTAGGTCAAAATCAATTATTGCTCCTTGCTATCATTGGGATGATTACGTGGAGCAATGTGCGTGCATTTTAGGAGTGAATTATATACAGGGAGGCTATATTCAAAAGCATTCACCGCTATATGGAGGAAACAAGGAATGTCATTTTCTTGGAGAGAAGAATCAATATGGTCAGACCTATTTAACCAGAAACTGCTCCTTTGAGCCATCAAACATAAAGTCATGGGGTGGAGAATATTGTCTGAACCAGATTGCCCGATGCTTTAAGGCAGGTCGTCCCGCCATAGTCTCTTGTCATCGTCTTAATTTCATAGGCGATCTGGTTCCAGCAAACAGAGAAAACAATTTAAAAGATTTTGCCAATATGTTGAAATCACTGGTTCGTTTTTATCCTGATGTAGAATTCATGTCCAGTGATGAGTTAGCCGAGCTATTATAGAATTTAAATCATATCAATAAGCAATGAAGATTTTAGAGATTGTGCCTCAGTTAAGTTCAGGTGGTGGGGAGTATATGGCACTCAACTTAAGTAACGAGTTGTGCAAGCAACACGATGTCGTTTTGGTAACCCTATTTTCGCTTGAGAACCTTGGTTTCTATAAAAAAGACTTGAATCCGAACCTCCGAGTCATCTCTTTAGACAAGAAATACGGGAAAGACTACTTACTCCCTTTCCGACTTCGCAAGCTTATAAAAGAGGAGAAACCGGAGATCGTTCATGTTCACTTACGAGCTATGCAATATGTGTTTTACTCGGCCTTGACTTTCAGGAAGGCTAAGTATTTTGAGACGTTTCATTACCATGTCCGTAAGGGGTGGCCCAAGGGTATAGATGCTATTATCCGAAAAATTGCCTATGGAATGAACCTTATACATCCTGTAACCATTTCCACTGCATCAGAAAAGAATTATTATGAAAAGTATGGGAAAAAGGCAGACTTGGTTTTTAACGGGCGTGGCGTGCCGGAAGATTTTGCTCCATCTGAATCTGTTAAGCAAGAATTTGAAGATTACAGGAGGAATGGTCGCGTTTTAGTTCATCTGGCACGTTTCTCCCAAGTGAAAAGGCAGGATTTTATGGCGCGGGTTGCCGGTCGGCTTGCGGATAAAGGCTATAAGTTTACATTGTTGATGATTGGAAGAATTCACGAACAAGGCATAGCTGATGAAGTCAAGAAAGTTGGATGTCCATATATCCATTTGTTGGGAGAAAAAAACAATCCATTGGACTATCTAAACCTAGCTGATTCTTTCTGTCTTTGCTCATCCAGAGAGGGAATGCCGATGTCTCTTATCGAAGCACTTGGGATGGGAGCCATCCCTGTATGTACCCCGGTAGGTGGTGTAACAGATATTATTGAAGACGGTGTCAATGGTTTCCTTTCCAGAGACATTTCCGAAGAGGCATACTATGAAGCAATGGAGCGTTTTCTAAAACTTTCTGATAGCGAAATAGCGGACATGAAGACGAGAGTAAAAAACAGTTACCAGCCGTTTAGTATGACGGAGTGTGCAAAAAACTATGTGAAATTATTTCAATCTTATTAGAAAATCACTTTAATCAAAATATCTATGCTTTCAATATCCAATTATATAAAGAATCCAAGTCTCCTATTATATACCATTGCCATTCATACAGCACGGTTGTGGCCTGACGCTCTTTTTTTACGCGTTCAATTTAGATATTTGATGGGGCAACGTCTTAATCTAAAAAATCCTCTATCTTTCAATGAAAAGATTCAATGGCTTAAGCTATATGACCGTAAGCCTGAATATACAAAGATGGTTGACAAGTATGAGGCAAAGAAATATGTGGCGAACATCATTGGCGAAGAACATATCATACCTACGATAGCCGTATATGACAGGGCAGAAGATATAAACTTTGATGTATTGCCAAAACAGTTTGTATTAAAGTGTACACACGATAGCGGTGGGTTGGTTATTTGTCGCGACAAGTCAAAATTAGACAAAGAAGCTGCCATCAAGAGATTATCTATGTCGTTGAAACGCAACTACTACTATCAGAATCGAGAGTGGCCTTATAAAAATGTCAAACCTCGCATTATTGCGGAGCAATACATGGAAGATGAGAACACATCCGAACTTCGTGATTACAAGTTTTTTTGTTTTGACGGAGTGATGAAAGCCCTTTTCATTGCTACTGACAGGCAGACAAAAGGGGAAGAGACAAAGTTTGACTTCTTTGATGCAGACTTTAAGCATTTGGACATAAAGAATGGACATCCCAATGCTGAAACACCACCAGCAAAGCCTGTAACTTTTGAGAAGATGAAGAAGATGGCAGAAAAACTGTCAGAACATATCCCTCATTTGAGAGTGGACTTCTATGAAGTTAATGGAAAAGCATATTTTGGAGAATTAACATTCTCGCATTGGAGCGGAATGGTGCCCTTTGAACCCGAAAAATGGGATCTTGAATTTGGCCGTTGGATAACCCTTCCAGACGCAATGGGGGGGGGTAAATTAATGATTGAAGATGGTATTGTTATTTATTTACATGAAAAAAAGGAAGATCTAACCGATTACAAATTCTATTGTTTCCATGGTGAACCGAAATTCTGTCAGGTGATACAGAATCGCAACGAAAAAGAAACCATTGATTTCTTTGACATGGAATGGATTCATCAGGAATTTGTAGGCTTAAACCCTGCGGCTGGACCAGCAGCCACGTGTCCGCAGAAGCCAAAGAAGTTCGAAACAATGAAGAAAATCGCCAAGAGTCTGTCCGCTGATTATCCTTTTGTTCGCGTTGATCTTTATGAAATACATGATGATGTTTATTTTGGGGAAATCACTTTTTATCCTGCCAGTGGAATGGGCGTCTTTACACCGACCGAATATGGTAAAATTCTGGGTAAGATGATATCGCTCCCCGGAGAGTCTGGGGGGGGCAGAGTTTGCAGAGTTTTAGACGCAAAAGATGGAGGTGGTATTGGAACTCACGTCAGAAGTCTTACGGACTATAAGTTTTACTGTTTTAATGGGCGTCCCCAGTATTTATATGTTTCCCGTGGGCTGGAAAATCACGAAACCGCTCAAATCAGTTTTTTAACAATGGATTGGCAATTTGCCCCATTTGGAAGAAAAGATTATGCACCTTTTAACACACTACCCTGTCGACCAAGCCTGTTTTCAAAGATGGTTGCCATAGCTACTCGGTTGTCTCAAGGTCATAGTTTTTTACGAGTGGATATGTATGAGATTAATCATAGAATTTATTTTTCAGAACTAACATTTTTCCCGTGCAGCGGGTTTATGCCTTTTACAGATTCCTCATGGGATTATAGATTAGGCAATATGATTACTTTGCCGAACAGATAATGAGGAAGAGAAAGAGTGCTAACTCAAGGAATTATTCCTATGCTGATTGAAAAGCCGAAACAACTAACTTTTAGTTTGATAAGGGAGCGTACTTTTATGCTCTCTTTCATGTTGATGTTATTATTCTCCGCATGCCAAACCGATACTATTTACATCTATCCTGAGAACTTTGATTTTAACTCGGTTTATGAAACAGTACCACTTGGAACTTTCGTCAATGGCAGTGGCGATGGTGACAGGCTCTCAAAATCATCAAAGATAGTTTCAGTGCCTTATATTATCATGTTACCATATCAAGGAGTTGACATGATGGCTAAACTGCCGGAAGGATATGAGGCAAAAGCCGTTACAGGAACGACATCAAAATTAGGTTCCTACAATTATTGGAAAGGAAATATGGAACCGTTTGACATCCCTTCTGCTCATACGATTTTCAGGCTTCAATTTCGCAAGGCTGACAACTCTGATTTAAGTGCTTCTACTGTAACCGACCTTGTGTCAAGCGGTGATATTACCGTATTATATAAGAGGATAGACCTGAATGTTGTTGAAAGAAACTATGAAAATGAGAAGTACGTAAAGGCCGCTTGTTATAAATTGGGATGGGACAGTAGTCAAAACCCTACCAATCAAGGATTACATGCAATGCCGATATTCGCCCATATTAGTGATGTTCATGGAGATTTCAAACGTCTGGAAAATTGTATTGAGTATGCTAATGCTCTGGGGGTAGATGCGATAATCAATACAGGAGATAACGTCCTCTATGATTCTAAGGATGAAGCTACGTTCCAAGTAGATGTGCTTAGAAAATATAGAAATATCCCTTACATCACCTGTATAGGGAACCACGAGGTTTATACTCGACAAAATGGAGCTGAGGGAAAAGTTACTTCTGAAGAGCTGATAGATAGATTCATAACACCTTATGTGACGCAGTATAGCTACATGAAGGCAGCTGAATCAAAAACAGATAATGCTTTTTACTATGTGGATTTTGGCTCTAGGAAAATCAGGGTGATTGTGTTGAACCAGTATGACAATGCATGCTATTGGGGCGCAGGTTGTGGTGGTCGGTTAGGTCAAGAACAGGTGACATGGTTTTGTAATACACTATTAAACACGCCAGAAGAATACGGCGTAATTGTAGTGCTTCATTCTCCTGAGGACAGAATTGATACTCCAGAAGAGTTCAGTTCTTGGAATCAGACCGTTAATTATGATGGTAGAAATGAAGATACTGACGGTTATGCCGTAGAAGGCCTATATACTAATTCTATCAGACCGATAGAGCAAATTATTGATGCTTTTATAAGCCGCAAACAACTGTGTATAGCGTTCCAGGAAAATACTCGACAAGGAAATAACGGTGAGGATGTGGCCGTTAATATAGATTTCAGTTCTCTTGCAAAAGGTGTTGAATTTTTATGCTATATGAGTGGACATCGACATAAAGATAATATAGGATATCTGCACCGAGCCGAGAATAGACAGCTTATGCTTAATATCGTTTGTGGTAATCCATATTATGCAACGGGTGGTGGTCTCGCTTTTTCAGAGGGTTGTGATTTGCCAAGAGGCGACAGAGGTTTAACACAGGACGCTTTCAATATATATGCGATTGACCGTCAGGATGGATGTGTACGGATAGCACGCGTTGGATCAAGTGTTTCATTTGAAGGTATTCATAGAGACTTTTTGATAGCTCCATATAGAAACGAGTCAAATTGAATTTATAGAAGATAATTATTAATCACATTATAATATGCAATCATACGTTTTTCCGGGCAATATCGATGAGTCGATAATGGCCATTGGCGCACAGCCGTTTATGTATATGAGAACCGATGCGTTCTCGGCAATCAATAAGGAGTCGGAGCAGATACTGCTCGATTTGATTCACTGCACAGGGGGTAGAACCATCATTTATACCGGTAGTGGTACAGGGGCCATGAGTGCAGTGGTGGAAAATTATGTGACCACCAAGAAGAAGGCCTTCGTCATTGATGGAGGCTCGTTCGGTCATCGCTGGTTCCAGATGTGTGAATACTATGGTGTTCCGGCAGTAGATTATTTAGTGCCATTTGCCAAGGACATTGACTATGCAGACTTGGAAAAAGCCATTGCGACCGAGAAACCTGATGTTTTCCTTTGCCAGCATCACGAGACAAGCAGCGGTCAGCTTTTTGATTTGAAAGAAATCAGCCGCATTTGTCATAAGTATCAAGTTTCTTTGGTTGTGGATGTGATTAGTTCATTCCTTGCTGAGGATGTCAGCATGGATGAATATGACATTGACATCTGCATCACGAGCACACAAAAGGGTCTGAATATCCCTCCCGGTCTTTCAGTTCTTTTCTTTAACAAGAAATTGAACGACTATGAGTTTAACCATCGTGGTTATTACTGGGATTTTGACGACAACTTCAGTAACCTGAAACGTGGCCAGACACCATTTAGTCCCGCGACCATCCTTTATCTGCAATTACACGCACGTTTGAAACAGCTTCAGGAAGAGGGAGGAGAAAAGAAAAATGTAGAGGAGGTCAGGCATCACGCCCTCTATTTCCGTGAGTTGTGCAAGAAATACGGTTGGGACATTCCGGCTGATACACCTTCAATGGCCATCACGGGATTTCAGACAGCAGACACATCTGAACGCAAGGTGTTCAAAGGGTTGATGGAGAAATATGACACATACATCATGCCTGGTTCGAAGCCCGGATTCTACCGTGTGTCTCACATGGGGTTGCAGACAGATAAGGAACTTGAAGAGCTTGCCGCTAGAATTCACGAATTTGAAGAATAGAAACTGAATTACAGTATAATGAGTGTAGAAATCAAGAAACTTCAGGATTCCAGCTATACTTATGCGGATGTTGTCGATTTGCTACATGAGGCTTTTCAGGAAAGATTGGAGCAGGGATTAAATTATACCTGTTCCACAATGACAGAAGAGCAATTTCGCAATAAGACCGCAGACGGAATAGTATATGTTGCAATCGATGATGCGACTGGCCTTTGTGGCACTGCTACCCTTACCATCAAGACTGATACAAAAGGTATTAAATACGGCTATAATGAGTATAATGGTATCCGCAGCGACATGAAAGGCAAAGGCATCGGAACGATGCTAAATATATATATAGAGAGAGAGAGTCGAAAAAATGGATGTGAATATTTGCTAAGTGATACTTCAACACAGGCTAAGAGTGCCGTCAAATATCATCTTAAAAATGGGTTTAAAATAATTGGTATAGAATCTTATCGTTCAACCAATTATTGGTCATATGTTTTCAGAAGGCAATTAGTGCCATCAAAAAAATGGGACAATCCTGTATATTGTAGGTGGCAATTTATAAAATCTTGGATATTCATAAAATCTACCCGTGACATTAATGGAAAAGACACTGCTATTGGAAGATTATACAAACGATTGAAAGGAAAAGAAATAGTCTAAATGGAAGAACTGACATTAAAAGAATTACAGCAAGTCAGCCTTTGCATCCTGAAAGATGTCCACGACTTCTGTGTGGAAAACAACATACGTTATTCCATTGCATACGGATCCTTGATAGGGGCGGTTCGTCATAAAGGCTTCATTCCGTGGGATGATGATGTGGATATTTTGATGCCTCGGCCAGACTTCGAAAGATTCTGCGAGCAGTATCATTCAGAAGAGTTAAGCCTCATATACTACGGAAACGACCCCACGGCATTGGCGGCTTTTGCCCGTGTGGTAGATTGTCGAAAGACACACTACGAAACTGAGCGGCCATGGACAAATCAGGAGTCTGGAGTATGGATAGACATTTTTCCAATAGACGGTGTAGAAGCAAATGCGAAACAATATGCCAAACGGTATAGTAGGCTGAAAAGGCTAAGCCGGGTGGCATATAAGTTCCGCCGCCAGAATCACCACATTAAGAAAGGCGACTCGCTATGGTCAAAAATAAAAACCGTTATTGCTCGGGCTCTTGGAATTGGCGGGAAACTACCTGCTTGGATGATTAACAGGATGGTAAAAGAAATGTATAAGATCCCATACGGAAGTACCCCCTTCGTGGGACAATGTTCGTGTCTTGACGATGGTCCGATTCAGTTCCCAACAGAGGATTTTCAAGATTATGACCTACTGCCTTTCGAAGAATATGAGTTTTATGCCATGACTGGTTATGATCATCATCTCAGGCAACTTTATGGCGACTATATGCAGCTTCCACCTGAAGATAAGCGCCAGCCGAAACAGTATTGGATACATTTTTACAAGAAAGAACAATGAATATCGCAGTGATTTTAGCCGGAGGCTCTGGTGTACGAATTGGTGCTGGGGTTCCCAAACAGTTTATTGAAGTAATGGGTAAGCCTATTATCGCTTACACATTGGAGCGTTTTCAGCAGAATGAGCAGGTAGATGCCATTGAAATTGTGTGCATCGCCTCTCATCAGGAGCAGATAAAAGAGATAGCGCAGAAATACGGCATCACCAAGGCAAAGTGGTTTGTCGAGGGAGGGGCTACCTTCCAGGAATCTACGATGAATGGCATTTATGGCTTGCAGGGGAAGGTCGCGGACGATGATATTATCTTGCTGCATTTTGCGGTCTCACCGCTTACCACAGATGAGATTATCGATGATGCCATACGTGTTTGCCGGGAAAAGGGGAATGCCTTTCCAGCCGACGAAATGATTATGTGTACCTGCATCAAGGATACGCCTGATAGCTCACACACTGAAATTTTGCGGGAGACAATCGTGGGGTTGAACGGTCCCTGGACATTTAAATTTGGCGATGTGCTTTCGGTTTATGATGAAAGCAAGCGACAGGGTATTTTAAACAAAGTGGAACCACACACTTCCGCCCTTTACTTTGCCCTTGGGAAAACCATTTATTTCTCCAAGAGTGCGACTAACAATATCAAGATTACTCGCAAGGAAGACCTTGATATGTTCGAGGGCTATCTGATGCTTCAGGAGAAACGCAAACAAAGTATAAACAAGTAAAATCATAAAAGTATGCTCAACTACAAAGAGTTCGAGGTTGTGAGAAGCCTTACAACCGCAAGAGAGAAGGTAGAGGACATCGTTGGATATGTTCGCTCAAAAGTTCATTACAAGGTTTTCAAGTCAGACGAAGAGATAGCGGAACTTGTCACATCCTTGACGAAGAAAGGCTATATTGAGAATGGCAGGCTCACCGAGTTTGCTATGGAGTCGATAGAACCCCTGCGCGTGAAGAGTGCCGTCATTCTGGCAGCAGGAGGAGCCGACATTTCAGCCAAATCCGTCTATTCGATGCCCAAGGGTCTCTTTATGAAGAATGGCGAGACGCTGATTGAACGTCAGATTCACCAGTTGCGCGAGGCAGGCATTGAGGACATTACGGTAGTCATAGGTTACAAACAGGAGATGTATTTCTTCCTGACGGACAAGTGGCATGTGACGCTTGAAATCAATCCTGACCTGAAGAAAAACAATATCTACTCGCTCTACATTGCCAAAGACCACATCAGTTCCACCTATATCTGCAACTGTGACAACTACTTTGAGGAGAACCCCTTCTCGCAGTATGAGTTCAATGCCTATCATGCTACGGTGTATAAAGAAAATGCTCACAATGAGTTGGTGGTGCGCAAGAACAGCAGCGGACGTATTCTTGAAATCTATAGTTGTGCGGAGAGCGGAGAGTGCATCTACGGTCATGCATACGTTGATGAGGCATTCTCCCGCAGGATGCTGAACTATATGAACGAGGAGATTGATGATTTCAGGGTGTCAGCACTCTTCTGGGAGGAGTTTGTTTACCGTCACATTGACGACCTCGACATGTATGTGCGTGAGTATCCTTCGGACTTCCTGTACGAGTTTGACACCATTCAGGAAATCCAGAATATTGAGGGACTGTTCTTAGGCAACGTCAGCGGACGAATCAATGCCAAGATTTGCGAGGCCCTTCATTGCAAGGAAGATGACATAAGTGACATTGTTATTCTTCAAAAGGGCTTATCCAATATTCTCTTTACTTTCGTAGTGGGGGGGGCAAAATACATTTTCCGCTACCCCGGAGACAGCACAGCCTTCTTCATCTATCGCAAGAACGAGTGCGTGGCGCAAAAGCTTGCTGCCAAAGCCCATGCTGATGACACCTACGTCTATATTGACGAAACCGGATTGAAGATTTCCAAGTTCCGTGAGAACTGCATAGACCTGCACGGTATCTACTACGAGGATGTGGAGCTGATGAAGCGCGTTGCCAAGAAGATACGCGCTTTCCACGAGGAAGGCTACGATATGCCCGATTGGGAGCAGTACAACTACGATCCAGTATATCAGACAGAGCGGCTTTTTAAGGAGGCTTGCAAGATGAAGGGCGACCTGTTCAAGATATTCGAAAAAGAGTGGGCTATGGTGCGTGAACTTCAGGCTTATGCTGACCGTGACGGTGTGAAGCATACGATGTGCCACAACGACATCAACATTGACAACGTACTTCTGACAAAGGACACCTTGGACATCATTGACTGGGAGTTTGCCGGTTACAATGACCCCGGCTATGACTTTGGACGTGTGATAGCTGGTCTGGAGTACGATGTGGACGAACCTAAAATCAAGGACATCCTCGAAGCCTATTTTGGCCGTCCCGCTACTGAGCGCGAACATCTGCACTGGATGGCATATTCGGCACTCCATAATTGGTACTATGTGGGTTGGGCACTCTACAAAGAGTCTATCAACGAGAGCAGCCGCGACTGGATGGTGTTCTTCTACAAGCAGGCCAAGAAACTGGCTTCGTGGTGTCTGGAGCGTTACAGAAAGATATACGGCGACAACAAATGATTACCATCTATGCCATCCGTCACGGTGAGACCGACGGTAACAAGGCCGGAGTCCTGCAAGGCAGGACCGACACGCCTTTGAACCAGAAGGGAAGGGAGTTGGCGGAGATTACCGCAAAGGGGCTGGCTGATGTCCATTTTGACCTGGCCTTTTCCAGCCCCCTCCTGCGAGCTTACGAGACGGCAGAAATAATACTTCGGAACAGCAATCACCCTGCACCAGAGATACGGACTGATGACAGGTTGAAGGAAATCAACTTTGGCGAGTGGGAAGGATCCGGTATTACACCTGACAACTTCTCTGTGCCTACCGATAACTTCAATGTGTTCTACACCAACCCCTTCGCTTTTCAGAACGCACCAAGCGGGGAAAGTCTGGCGCAGGTGATTGCCCGAACAAAGGAGTGCTTTCAAGAACTAATATGCAATCCCGACCACGAAGGAAAGACCATCCTCGTATCAACCCACGGATTTGCCGTCCGTGCTTTCCTTCACAATGTGTATGAGGACAAGAGTGATTTCTGGCACGGGCAGATACCCGACAATTGTGCCGTGAACATCATCAAGGTAGAGAAAGGTGTTGCTAAGTTGGTGGGTGATGATGTCGTCTTCTATGATAAGTCTCTCTGTATAAATCCGTATAAATCCATAAAATCAAATAATTAAAGATATGGTAAAATTAAATTTTGATATGCCGGAAAATTTCTTTGAACCTGAAGTGCGAAGTGGCTATCAGGTTCCAAGTGAAAGTAAGAAATTGTGGGCAGTTGAACTTGACCTGCTGAATGAATTCAAGCGGGTTTGTAAAGAGTATGGTATAAGATATTACGCGGTCGGGGGTACACTGATTGGCGCGGCCCGACACAATGGTTTCATCCCATGGGATGATGACATTGATGTGGCTATGATGTGGGATGACTTTAAAAAATTTATGGAGATTGCGCCCTATGAATTCAAGTATCCCTATTTCTTCCAGAGTTATAAAACTGATGATATGACAGAAGTGTCTCACGCGAGAATCCGTAACTCTATGTCCACAGGATTTACACAATGGGAACACGATAATATTCATACCCCCCCCACTGGTTATCATAAGGGAATTTTTATGGATATATTCCAGTTGTTTCCGGTTCCGCAGGAAGCCTCCGCCAGAGCTATACAAAAAAAAAGATTGATTTTGCCTGGAGGGCGATGAGGGGGTATACAGCCGTTTGCAATAATCAAGCTGGCTTCCCTTCTCAATATGAAAAGTATATTCCTGACTGGAATCTGGTTAAGGATAGATATAATATACAACACATAAAGCAGATGTATATCGATGCTTGTGCAATGTACAACGACTGCGATTCTGACCAAGTGGGTTTGACTGCTTTCCGGACTCATTATGAGAAGTTAATTTGGAAGAAGGAATGGTTTGATGATACCGTAGAACTGCCTTTTGAAAACACTTCTGTTTCTTGTCCGAAGGGATATGACGAACTATTGACTAAACAATTCGGAGATTGGAGAACGCCAGTCAGCGGTAGTGCGATGCACGAAATGTTTGTTGTCGATGCGGAAACACCTTATGTGGAGTTTCTGAAGGCCAAACGATAAGATTTTTACATTATGGAGAAAGAAATGACCTTAAAGGAATTGCAGCAGGTAAGTCTGGATATTATGAAAGATATCCACCGCTTCTGTGTGGAGAATAATATCCGCTACTCATTAGGAGGAGGCAGCTTGATAGGTGCGATTCGTCACAAGGGTTTCATCCCGTGGGATGATGACATGGATGTTTTTATGCCCCGCCCTGACTATGAGCGGTTCAGACGTACATACAAGTCCAATGACTACAAATTTTTATGCCACGAGGATAACCATTCGGACTTGATGCTTTTTGGGCGCGTGTGTGATTTCAAACGAACTATCACACATCAGGAACGCCCTTGGAGTGATGAAATGAGCGGCGTTTGGATTGATGTGTTCCCAATTGACGGAACCGAGGATGATGATAGCTGTTACTTGAAGGTTCATAAGAAGCTCCAGAGGATGTGCAAACCATTCTATAAATTCCGTCGACAGAATCATCATATAAAAAAAGGAGACTCCTGGTGGTCTGTCACAAAAACGTATTTGGCAAAGATAATAGGGCTGAACGGGCTTGTTCCCCACTTGATGTTCAAATGGATGTATAAGATAGAAACTCGTGTTGACTACGACAAGGCCAACTATTGGGCGTTGTTGTCATTCCCTAATACCAAACCAGTGATAAGGAACAGGAAAGACGAGACGGAACCATACGTATTGGCGGATTTTGAAGACGCGCAGTTCTATATCTATAAGGGATATGATGTTTATCTGCGTCATCAATTTGGCGACTATATGCAGCTGCCACCTGAAGAAGAAAGACAACCTAAACAATATTGGATAAAATTCTGTTGGAAGGATAATCAGCAATGAAAAAAGTAATTACATACGGGACTTACGATCTGTTCCACTATGGCCACCAGCGGCTATTAGAAAGAGCTAAAGCTTTGGGTGACTACCTTATTGTTGGTGTCACCGCAGAGGACTTTGACAAGGCTCGCGGCAAAATCAATGTTGAGCAAAGCCTCATGGAACGCATTGAGGCTGTAAAGAAAACCGGCTTGGCAGATGAGGTCATCGTGGAAGAGTACGAGGGGCAGAAGATAGACGACATCCAGCGTTATGACGTGGATATCTTTGCCATTGGAAGCGACTGGAGAGGTAAATTCGACTATCTGAAGGAGTACTGTGAGGTGGTGTACCTTGACAGGACGCAAGGTGTGTCAAGTACCGAACTGCGTGCTGAGAGGAATCTCCTCAAATTGGGCCTTGTCGGCAGCTATGGTGCCATCCGAAAATATGCCGCTGAAGCCTCGTATGTAAATGGTCTTGAAGTGACGGCTGCCTTGGTTAGCGACAGGAAGCGTTTTCAGGCCGAGTTCCCAGAAGTGAAGTGTCTCGCAGAAAGCTATGAGGAGCTGCTCGAAGGCGTTGACGCGGTGTATATCGCTTCCCATCCTTCAAAACACTACCTGCACATACACGAGGCTTTGCAGAAAGGAAAGCATGTGATATGTGAGTCGCCACTGACCCTGAGCGTAGTCCAGTTTGAAGAGCTGGCGGCTTTGGCCAAAGAGAAAGGTCTGGTTTTAATGGATGCCATCAAGACGGCCTATGGTATGGCCTACAACAGGTTGATACTCCTGCTCAAAGGAGGGAAAATAGGCCGAATTGTTTCCGTGGATTCTACCTGTACCAGTTTGCAGGATTTACAGAATATTGCCCACAAAGCGCTAAGTGAAAAACAAAACAGTATCTGCGCCTGGGGGCCGACCGCCCTGTTGCCGATATTCCAGTTGCTTGGGTCCGATTACAAAAGCAAGGTAATTACCAGCAGCTTCATTGACCGGGAACTACAGTTCGACGAGTTCACGAAGATTGCCTTCGTTTACGACCACGCTGTGGCCTCCATCAAGGTTGGCAAAGGGGTCAAGAGCGAAGGTCAGCTGATCATCAGTGGCACCGAGGGTTATGTCTATGTTCCTGCGCCCTGGTGGAAGATGGATTACTTTGAACTGCGCTTCGAGGACAGTAACCGCAATCGCAGATACTTCTATCAGCTGGACGGCGAGGGCATTCGTTATGAGTTGGTGTCGTTCGTGAAAGCCATCGAGAGTGGCAGAGCGAGCCATTATATACAGGCTGCGGTTTCAAAAGCCATAGTGCAGACGATGGAAGATTATTATTTAGAAAGAGATTTTAAAGAAATATAAAGAATGGAGAAAATAGGATTAAAAGAAATACAGCAACATCTGCTTGGCATTGCCAAGGAATTTGACAGGATTTGCACAAAGCATCACATTCCTTATTATATGTTATATGGGACAATGCTGGGCGCAGTGCGCCATAAAGGATTCATACCTTGGGATGATGATATGGATTTTGGCGTACCGATAGAGTATTATAATCAACTCACGGAGATTCTTGAGAAAGAATTGGAGTACCCGTACCGTTGTTGTACATATAAGAACAATCCCGCGACACTCTTGGTATTTACTAAAATTGAAGATTGTTCAACGGTGATGGATAAACGAGATACCCTACGCTTACCACTTGAGCAGCAGATGGGTATTAATATAGATATATTCCCCCTTAACCGGTGTAATATTGATGATCCAAGACCTCTTAAACTAAAAAGAATGTCGAAATTGTTAGGAGGAGCTTTTACCAACTCAAAGTTTCATAAAAGTTTTGGGAGAAAAATAGGGAAGGGCTTTCTCCGACTGCTCCTTGGCGGTAAGCCCAAATATATCCAACGTAGGATTGAGAAGCTAATGTATGAGGTTAACGATGGTGACAGGATTGGATTTATATTGGGAGCAGCTACCAAGAATACAGTGCCTGTAGAGTGGTATGGCGATGGAGTGCGCTATCAATTCGAAGACACCGAATTTGTCGGTCCAGTGAATTATGACGGGTATCTTTCTCATATCTTTGGAGACTATATGCAGCTTCCTCCAGAAAACGAGCGGCCTTCACATGCCGGGAATGTATATTTAAGATAGAGCGACGATGAGGTTTATCAATAAATTGAGGAATAACCGTATTATACGGGGTACACATTTTTTCTTCTCCAATTTTTGGGGATGGGGGGGGCAAAAATTCGGGTACATGGGTAAAAATGTAACCTTGACACCACCCATTACCGGCAAATTGAAGAATGTATATATTTATAACAATATAGGAATTGGTGCGTATGCTCATTTTAGTTCAACAAACGCGAAAATAGTATTCAAGGGGAATAGTGCCATAGCAGAGCATTTATCCATTTATACGGGTAACCATGCACGTATAATCGGTAAGTTTGTCAGCGACATTGATGAAGACAATAAACCAACGGGATACGATCACGATGTAATCATTGAGAAGGACGTGTGGATTGGTGCTAATGTTACCATATTAGCAGGTGTTACTATTGGAAGAGGAGCGACAATCGCTGCCGGAGCAGTAGTGAATAAAGACATCCCACCTTATTGTATTGCGGGTGGGATTCCTGCCAAAGTAATCAAGTTTTACTGGACTATTGAACAAATAATGGAGCATGAAGAAAAAATTTATCCTGAAAATGAAAGAATGAGTAAGGAAGAACTTCTGAAGATTATAAAATAGTTAAATATCATTGTTTTACGATAATGGAAGGTAAGAAAAAAAAACTTCTTTTAATAAGTGGAAACATAGAGTATATACAGCATGTTGGCGGAGTCGGTATGCATGTACATCGTCTGTTGGAACGGTTGGTAAAACCAGAGGTTATTGATTATACCACTTCTGACTATAAGAAAGAAGGCTTTATCGCACAGTTCAATAAAATAAGGAAGGCTGATGTTATTCATTTACATGTGTCCAACCCCTATATGAGGCTGGTATATGTGATGGCTACAAGATTGCTTGGAAAAAAATGTATTCTTACCGTACACGGCAACTATGGCCGGTTTAATGGTATTAAGAATCGGGCGGACAAACTGGCGATGAAACTGGTAAGTGTGCCAGTACTTATAAACAAAGAGAGCTTTGAGAAGGTTCGTGAATTTAATAATAATGCGGTGCTTCTACCTGCCTTTATCCTTCCTGTGGAAGGAGAGGAGGTTTTATCCAATGATGCAAAAATAATCATCGATAGAATCAAAGAAACTGGAAAGACGCTTTTCATCACCAGTACCAACCACAGAGCATTTACTGACGACGGAAAAGAAATATATGGGATTGAGTTTTTGGTTGATTATTTCTCTAAACAAGACAGTTATCAGCTATTGGTTTTAGACCCATTCTCGGAATACAAGCAAGTATATGAAGGGAGACTTCCTGATAACATTACCATACTTTCGGGTGCTTATTCTTTCTGTGGTGCAGTAAAGATGGCTGATGTAGTCGTGCGAAATACTCCTACAGATGGGGATGCTTTTTCGGTAAAAGAGGCCCTTTGGCTACACAAACCCACCATCGTGACAGATGCTGTAAGCAGGCCCGAAGGGGTGTTCTTGTTCCATTATAATGATGAGCATTCTTTTGAACAAGCAATAAGAACGGCACTCTCCAACAAAGAAGAGATAAAACTAAAGGAAGAGGATGGTATTGACGGATACAGAAGATTATACAAACAAATAGGCGTAATAGCATAATGGGATTAAGCAAACTTTACAACAAACTTGCATTAACCTCTCCCTATGTAGAGGTTATGCTAAGACATTTGTACTGGAAGAACGTGACAAGGTTGGGAAAGTATAACCCAAACAAGGCCACAAGGACAAAAACAGAAAGCAACAGCGAGTCAGTCGATTTCGACAACGTCATAAAGTGGCTACAAGCAAGGGGCGTAGGGAAGGGCGATTTATTGATTGTTCATTCAGGGTATGGAGAACTTGAGAAAACCGGACTTTCTCCAGATGAAATCATAAACTGCCTATTAAATCTGATTGGCCCCACTGGGACATTGGCAATGCCGGTAATCCGTCGGTTTAAAGATTTGGATAAAGCAAGAAAGGACGGTGCAGACCTGAGTACCTTGACATTTAAGTATAATGTCAAGAAAACGATGATAACATCCGGCATGTTACCTTATACCTTGATGCAGCATGAGGGGGCGGTAGTAAGCCACCATCCTTTTAACCCTCTTTGTGCAGTTGGCCCTTTAGCCAAGGCAATGATGGAACATAATCTTGAAGGTGAAGCTCCATCGCCTCACGGGTCAAACTCTGCGTGGAAATATGCTTACGATCATGGAGCAAAAGTGTGCAGCATTGGAACAGATATCGAACATCACAACACAATAATGCATGTTGTCGAAGAAGGTTTTGGCGACTGGTTCTGGCCAGACGATATTTGGTATGACACATTCCAGTTTGAGGTTATCGATGAGCATAAGCAAAGCCAGATTGTCAAAGTCAGCAATCGAAAGGATGAATGGGGGAAGATACATATTGCAGAAATAAATGTCTGCAATGCTGAAAAGAAGGCGGGTGCTATGTTTTCTGATTGTGTCGATGGTATCACGGTCGGCTTTGTCAATCCCCTAAAAATGGTGGAACTATTAAAAAGTAAGAACAAGAAAGGATACCCATATTTCTTGCTTCCTTTTGAAAAAGCGAAAAATGTAAAATAAGTATAAATAATTAATGGTTAATCGAAATGGACATTCAAGAGTTTATCAATCATTTTGAAGACGTGTTTGAAGATACTGATATCAGCACGTTAAAACCCGAAACAAACTTTCGTGAGTTAGATGAGTGGTCATCTTTGTGCGCATTAAGTACGATGGCTATGATTAGTGAAGAGTATGATGTGGAGCTTACTGCTGACGAAATGCGCAACAACAGCACCTTCATCGATTTGTTCAACGTGGTAAAATCGCATGTGGAATGAGTACTACATTCAATCCCTTTTCAATAGAGGGTAAAACAATACTTGTCACGGGCGTAGCATCGGGCATGGGCAAGGCTACGGCTATTGCCTGTGCCAAGATGGGTGCTCATGTGGTGGGTGCCGATTTCAATTCGGAAGGAATGGCTCAGACCATCAGCGAACTGGAAGGTGAAGGGCATCAGCAATACACCATCAATCTTGCAGACGAAAGCACCTGGGGTGATATGGTTGCGAATATCCCCGTGCTGGATGGTATTGCCAATTGTGCCGGGATCGCAAATATGAATCCTTTTGTGTTTGTTAACCGTAATGAATTTGACAAGGTCTTTAATATCAACTTCTTTGGGCCGGTTCTTCTTGCGAAGAATATAATAAAGGCCAAAAAGTTGAACAAAGGAGGCTCTGTCGTATTCGTGTCATCGGTTGACGGTCCACGTGTTGTTCATGCAGGCAATTCGGTATATTCGGCTGCAAAAAGTGCATTAGTAGGTGTGGCAAGAAATATGGCAGTGGATTTGGCTTCAAAGAAAATTCGTGTGAACTGTGTGTTGCCAGGCACGACCGACACCCCCCTTATACGTACTGCTAACGTAACCGAAGAGTCACTTGCAGAGGTGGCTAAAACCTTCCCGTTAAAGAGATTTGGAACGCCAGAAGATATGGCATACGGTATCATTTATCTGCTGTCGGACGCAAGCAGTTTCATGACAGGAACGGAACTGGTGATAGATGGCGGCTACACATTATTATAAGCAAATGGCAATTGTAAGATTTAACAATATTGGCATCAAGGCAATCAGTGCCTGTGTGCCAAAAACAATAGAGAGAAATAAAGACCTTGGCTATCTCATTCCGGAGGAGGAGATTGACAAGACAATCAATAACATTGGTATTGAGGAAAAACGCATTGCTGATGCTGATTGTTGCACGAGTGACCTTTGCTACAAGGCCGCATTGCAATTAATGCAAGATAACGAGATTGCACCTGAAAGTATTGATGCCCTCATCTTTGTCAGTCAGACATCGGACTACCATCAGCCAGCTACCGCCCCCATACTGCAACACCGGCTTGGCCTAACTAAAGAAACGATATGCTTTGATATTAACCTTGCTTGTTCAGGCTATGTGTTTGGACTTGCAACGGCATTCGCATACGCCAATATGGGAATGAGAGTATTGTTGTTGGTCGGTGAAACGATGTCGAAGATAGTATCTCGTCGAGACAAAGTGAATACTCCGCTCTTTGGAGATGCGGGTACAGCAACGATTGTGGAAAAGGGAGATTATGGTGATGCCGTCTTCTCTTTGCACAGTGATGGCTCTGGGGCTATGGTGATGCACGTGCCTTACGGTGGCTTTAGAAATCAGAGTTGTGAAGAAGGTCTGAAAGAAGTGTCAGATACGGATGGTAGCATCAGAACAGGAGAGCAGTTTCGCATGGATGGGATGGGCGTTTTCAACTTTGGCATGAAGGAAGAGCCTAAAGACATCAAACATCTCTTGGCTGAATGTGAAATGACCATTGACCAAGTGGATGTGTTGGTGTATCATCAGGCCAACAAGTTCATGACCGACTTCTTCAGTAAGAAATTGAAAATAGATACCAGTAAAACGCCATATAGTCTCAAACGCTTTGGCAACACCAGCTCGGCTTCAATACCCTTGACTATAGTATCGGAAATGAAGAATGGCTATGAAAAAAGAGAACATACGATATTATCCGGATTCGGTGCCGGATTGTCTTGGGGGAGCGTGATGCTTGACCTCAGCAAATGTGCTATATCAGAATTAACGGAGTACTAAACTTAAGAGATAAGAAGTGTTCGTATTTAGAAACAACACCATTGAGCGTTTCTTCCCGAAAGAATACGCTTTCAGCGGGTATGATGACATATCGCAGATTCCTGCGGATGTTGACGGCTATGTGTGGTTCTACCAACTGCCCGTGAAGTATGACCAGGAACAACTGTGTGCGGAAATCAGCGGCTATGCACAGAAACTGCAATTCGTGTTGGCGCAGGTGGATGCCGCCAAGCCGTTCATTGTGCTGACGATGGACGAGGGGGCGTATGCCGTACCCTTCACTTCCGGCACGGAACTGATGGCTGCGGTGGCAGACTACAACAATGCGCTGGTACAGGCTGAAGCAGAGTACGCCAACGTGAAACTGCTTGACATTCGGGAGTTCACGAGGCAGTATCCGGCAGCGGAAGTGTTCGACTGGAAGTTCTGGTTCATCTCGCAGATGGGGATGAACCCGAAGGTGACAAAGCCGTTTATGGCATGGTGGAACCGGAAGTTGGACGAGATAGCCCTGAAGCGCAAGAAATGCCTGGTGCTGGACTTGGACAATACCCTCTGGGGTGGTGTGCTGGGAGAGGACGGCATTGAAGGCATCAAACTGGGTGGCGACTACCCCGGCAAGGCGTTCCACTACTGGCAGGAGGCACTGTTGGAACTGAGCAAGAGCGGTGTCATCCTGACCGTGTGCAGCAAGAACAACGAGGAAGACGTGCTGGAAGCGTGGGAGAAGAACCCGTTTATGGTGCTGAAGAAAGACAACTTCGCCACTTGGCGCATCAACTGGACGGACAAGGCCACGAACATCAAGGAACTGGCAGAGGAACTGAACATCGGTTTGGACAGCTTTGTGTTTGTGGACGACAACCCCACGGAGCGCGAACTGATACGGCAGGTGCTGCCCATGGTGGAAGTGCCGGAGTTTCCCGCACAGCCATACGAACTGCCCGTGTTCTTCAAAGAACTGGTGGAGAAATACTTCCGGGTGTATTCCGTGACCAACGAGGACAAGAAGAAAACAGAACAGTACAAGGCCAACGCCCAACGCGCACAGGCACAGCGGAGTTTCGTGGACTTCGACTCTTTCTTGGAGAGCCTTGACATACAGATAACCATTGAGGCGGCCAATGAGTTCAATATCCCTCGTATCGCCCAGATGACGCAAAAGACCAACCAGTTTAACCTGACCACCAAGCGGTACACCGATGCCGATGTAAGGCGGTTTGTGGAGCAAGGCTGGAAGATTTGGTGCATCAGTGTGGCGGATAAGTTTGGGGATAATGGGATTACGGGGTGCGTTATGATTGACCCTAACGATAACCTTAACGTTAACAGTGTTGAGATTGATACGTTTCTGTTGAGTTGCAGGATATTGGGAAAGGGAATTGAGGTGGCTTTCATCAAGCGGATTCTTTTGGAACTGCGGAATCAGGGGGGTGCAGTGGTGAAGGCTTCGTACATTCCTACGGCAAAGAATGCACAGGTGAAGGAGTTTTATGAGAAGTGTGGGTTTGCTTGTGTGGCGGAAGAGGCTGATGGCAGAAAAGTATATGCACTTGATTTAAAGAATGCAGATTTGAATATAAAAGAGTATTATCATATAAATTTGAAATAATTATGGAAGAAAAAGTATTGGAAATCCTGAAGGATTTGTTTGAGTTAGAAACAATTAACAAGACCTGCTCGCAGACCACCTGCGAGAAGTGGGATTCAATGGGTCAGCTCAACCTCGTCGTGGAACTGGAGAGTGAGTTTGATGTCACTCTGGAGCCGGAAGAGATTGGCGAGATGAAGAGTTTCGAGGATATAATTAGGATATTGAAATCCAAAATAAATGATTAATTGTATATCCAGTTTAACAACACCGCTCTGCTACACACCAAACGGAACGTTGGTATGTTATCAATATGGTGATATAGTTACTTACGAAGGTGGTATAATAAAAAACCGTTTTCGTATCCTGAATTCTAAGAAAGAACGTTTTCTTGGACGCATAAAAGTTGTAAGTCGATTAATGCGTCTTGGCGTTAGAGCTGGGATAGCGTTAGATGAGGAGCAAATAGTCTTATCTTTCGGGAATAAGTTGGTGGAATACAATCTTTCTTTGAAAGAGTGTTCAAACGGGTTCTTATGTGAAGAAGGAGTACGTCCTTTAACATTTACAAAGATAAAAAATATTGGCAACTTCGATGAAGGTATTTATTTCGGGGGATATATACATAATCACGAAATGCGACCTGTACATATCTACAGACGCATTCAGAAAGATGAATGGGAAATAGTTTATACTTTCCAGCAAGGTGTAATAAATCATGTTCATAATATAATTGCTGACCCATATAGAAATTGTCTGTGGATTTTCACTGGCGATTTCGGGAATGCTGCGGCTATTTGGAAAGTTACGGATAATTTTGGAAAGATTGAAAAGGTGGCGGGAGGAGACCAGCGTTGGCGTGGCAGTGTTGCATTCGTTCTGCCAGAAGGTCTGTTATATGCAACAGATACACCAAGGGCGGATGATTATTTGTATTTATTGAATCCAGATACGATGGAACATAGAGAGATTATGTCTCTTCATGGTTCGTGTATTTATGGATGTCAATGGAGAGATAAATATGTGTTGTCCTCTACCGTTGAAAGTGAAGGTGGTGATATGGGATTCTTTGAGACATGGTTCGGACGCAACCGTGGTACAGGAATCAAGGATGAGTATGTACACATGTACTGTGGTAATTTAAAAGAAGGTTTCAAAGAGATTTATAAGGAAAAGAAAGATTGGCTACCATTTACACTGTTCCAGTTTGGAGCATTTAAGTTCCCTGCAGGACAGAATAATGGTGACAACCTATATTTCCAACCCGTAGCTACTAACAAATATGACCAAAGATTGATGGCGTATAACCAATCAGAATTATAAAAATTCAAAATATGAAACAGATCATTCAAGATTTGAAGAGTGGTGATACCATTCTTGAAGAGGTTCCCGTTCCCATGGTGAAGAGCGGAAGCGTGTTAATTAAGACCACCCGTACACTGGTGTCGCTCGGGACGGAGCGTATGCTGGTGGAATTCGGAAAGGCGAACCTGATAGACAAGGCACGTCAGCAGCCGGACAAGGTGAAGCAGACACTCGACAAACTGAAGACGGACGGCATCATGCCGACGTTGGAGGCGGTGTTTAACAAACTCGGTCAGCCGCTGCCGCTGGGCTACTGCAACGTGGGACGAGTAGTGGCCGTAGGCCGTGGCGTGACGGAGTTCCAGGTAGGAGACCGTGTGGCCTCGAACGGCAACCATGCGGAATATGTCTGTGTGCCGCAGAACCTCGTGGCCAAGGTACCCGATAACGTGAGTGATGATGAAGCCGCTTTCACCGTGATAGGCTCGATTGGACTGGAAGGAATACGTCTGCTGAAGCCGGAATTGGGAGAGACGATTGTGGTAGTGGGGCTCGGACTGATTGGCCTGATAGTAGCCCAACTGCTGCGGGCCAACGGATGCCGTGTGATAGGTGTGGAGTTTGACCAAGCCAAACTGGACCTTGCCGCATCGTGGGGCGTGATACCCGTGAATCCCGCCAAGGGTGATGACCAGGTGAAGGTGGTGGAAGGACTGACGAATGGCGTAGGAGCAGACGGTGTGATTATCACGGCCAGTGCCCATGATGACAGCATCATCCACAATGCCTGTCTGATGAGTCGCAAACGCGGGCGCATCATCCTTGTGGGCGTGATAGGACTGAACATGCGCAGGGATGACTTCTACAAGAAGGAACTGTCGTTCCAGGTGTCCTGTTCGTATGGCGCAGGCCGCTATGACGAGGAGTATGAGCAGAAAGGACACGACTACCCGCTGCCTTACGTAAGATGGACAGAGAAACGTAACTTCCAGGCAATACTTGGAGCGATTGCAGATGGTGGGCTGAAGGTGAAGCCATTGATAACGGAGGAGGTGGAACTGTCCGACTATAATGAGATATATGGTGATATGCGTAAGAGGGGCAGTATCGCCTCCATTATCAAGTATCCAGAAAGCGAACACGAATCTCACGAATCTCACGAATCAAAAGTTGTCAGATGTTTTGAGGCTGCCGCTGGTAGTGGAAAGATGGGTATCATCGGGGCCGGGAATTATACGGGGGCAACGGTGGTGCCTTGTCTGAAAAAGGCTGGTGCCAAGGTAAAATATATCGCCAGTGCCGGTGGGCTGAGTGCCAAGACGATGGCGAAGAAAGCCGGAGCGGAGTTTGCGACATCCGACTATCAGGAGATACTGAAAGACCCGGAGGTGGGGATGGTGCTGATTACCACACGGCATAACCTGCACGCCAAGATGGTGAAAGAGACTTTGGAGGCAGGGAAGAGCGTGTTTGTGGAGAAGCCGCTGTGCTTGAAACCAGAGGAGCTGGAAGAGATAGCAGCCGCATACGAGAAAGCAGGTCAGGGCGTGACGCTGACCGTGGGGTATAACCGCAGGTTCTCACCATTTGCCGTGAAGCTGAAATCAATGATAGGTGACGGCTCGAAGAACATCATTGCCACGATGAATGCAGGATTCATTCCGCCCGAGGTGTGGGTACACGACTTGGAGATTGGCGGTGGTCGTATCATCGGTGAGGCATGTCATTTTATAGACCTGTGCTCGTATCTGGCAGGTAGCAAGGTGACGGCTGTGTGCATGAATGCGATGGGCGAGAACCCGCAGGAGAACACTGACAATGCCACTATTCTGCTGAAGTATGAGAATGGAACCAATGCAGTGATAAACTATTTCGCCAATGGCTCGAAGTCCTATCCAAAAGAGCGCGTAGAGGTGTTCTCGCAGGAGCGGGTGTTCGTTCTTGACAACTGGAGAAAACTGGAAGGATTCGGAGCCAAGGGCTTCTCGAAGATGAAAGGCGGTATGGATAAAGGGCAGAAGGACGAGTTCAGGATGCTGAACGAGAGGCTGTTGAACGGAGGGGAGAGCCTGATACCGTTTGAGAGTATCGTGAATACAACGAAGGCAAGTTTTGCTTGTATTGAATCGCTGAAGCAGAATAAGTGGATAGAGGTTTTGTAAACATCGAAAAACACGAAATACTCTAATCAGATCAAGAATTAGAGAATTTATTTTTCGAACACGAATTATCACGAATTGACACGAATTGTTCATGAATTACGGTCTTCTGTTTAGGACAGTAAAGCATCTCAAATTGACGCAGGTGTATCATCAGGTGAAGTATCGCTTGATGAAGCCGGAGTATAAGGCGCTGGCGCTTGGTTCCAAGTTTCAAGTTTCAAGATTCAAGTTTCTCAAGACCTTCGGAATGAGCGAACAAGTTCGAGCGCAGGTTTCAGGTTTCAGGTTTCAGACGGAACCTATTGCGAAGCCTCAATGCTGGGATGGGGAGAAGTTTACGTTCTTGAATCTGACGCATGAGTTTGCTGGGTGGGACTTCAATGAGTTTGGGAACTTGTGGACTTACAATCAGAACTACTTCGACTGGCTGAACCAGGACGGGATGACAGCGGAAGAAGGATGTAAGTGGATAGACAGGTTTAATAGGGATGTGCTACGCACAGAAATTTCTCAAAAATCTGGTTCAAAATCAATCAAAAGTCATCTTGCATTAGACCCATACCCTATTGCGTTGAGGAGTATCAATTGGGTGAAGTTCTTCTGTAAGTACCCGGAGTGCGCGACCAAGGAACGGGTGGATGCGCTGTACTCGCAGGTGAAGTTGCTGGAAAAGAAGCTGGAGTATCACTTGCTTGGGAATCATCTGCTGGAAGATGCGTATGCGATGTATATCGCTTGCGCAAGTTTCAGGATTAACTTCGTTGACTCTCGTCACGACTCGGCCAACCGTGCAAGCACGATGGCTCTCGCTGCTCCAAGAGTTCAAGATTCAGGTTTCAAGAAGGCAAGGAAGCTTTTGCTTGAACAGTTGGAAGAGCAGGTGCTGCCGGATGGGGCGCACTATGAGCAGAGTCCGATGTACCATTGTATTCTTCTTGACAGATTGCTCGACTGTATCAATATTGTTAAAGGATTGCTTCGCGAGAAATCTGACAAAAATCTTCAAGAAAATACTTCAAAATCAAGAATTACAGAATTAGAGAATTATCTTACTTCTGACCTCTTAGTTCTTACTTCTTTCGCAGAACGGATGCTGGGGCATTTGGAGAGTGTGGTGTGGAAAGACGGGACGATACCGATGCTGAATGATTCGGCAGAGGGGATTGCACCTACGCTAGAGCAGTTGTTCGACTATGCAAAGAGACTGGGACTGGAGTGGAAGGCGATTCCGATGAAGGAGTGTGGGTATAGGAAGATGGTTGCCGGACGGTATGAGGCGATTGTGGATGTGGGGAACATCACTGCGACGTATCAGCCGGGGCATACCCATGCGGATACGCTGAACTATGAACTGCGGATAGACGGGAAGCCGGTGGTGGTGGACTGCGGGATTTCGACTTACAACAAGACGGAGAGGAGGCAGTATGAACGGAGCACGGCTGCACATAACTGCGTGGTGGTGGACGGAAAGGACTCTTCGGAAGTGTGGGGTGGATTCAGAGTCGCTCGGAGAGCGACGGTTTCAGGATTCAGGTTTCAGGATTCAAGTATTGAAGCGGAACACGATGGATTTGGGAGACCTTGTAAGAGAAGGTTTGAGATGAGCGAGAATGGCTTTACTGTTGAGGACTGGTATGATGGGGAGGCTGTGAGCTATGTTCACATTGCTGAGGGCAATGATGAGTTTCAGGTTTCAGGATTAAGGTTTCAGGTGGAAGGGGCAATAGATATTGAAGAAAGTCCTTGGAAGTACTCGACGGAGTATAACCGGTTTAAGGAGGGGAAGGAGATTAGGATTCATTTCAATGGGAAAGTAAAATACACAGTAAGATGAAAATATTGTTAGTGGCAGAACGCTACTGGCCGGAGGTGGGGGCTGCCCCATCGAGACTGGCAAACATGGCGGAAGGACTGAAAAAGGAAGGCTGCGAGGTGGACGTGCTGACCAGCCTGCCCAACTATCCCAAAGGCCGTATTTTTGAGGGCTACCGAGGGTGCCTCTCCAAACATGAGGTACACGGGGACGTGAACCTGTTCCGCTATTGGATATTCGCGACGGTGAGCAGGAATCCTCTGTTCAGGATTATCAATATGTTCAGCTTTGCGGTGATGATATGGCTGTTTGCCTTCAAGCGCAAAAGAATCAAGTCGTATGATTGTGTCATCATCCAGACTCCTACGCTGGTGGTGGCCAAAAGTGCCATGAGGCTGTTCAAAGGGCTGTATGGCAAGAAATGCGTGTTGAACGTGAGCGACATCTGGCCGCTGACAGCTGTTGACATGGGCGCTATGAAGGAAGGGAGTCGTAGCTGGAAATATATGGCACGGTTGGAGAGGTATCTGTACAGGAAGGCAGACGGTGTGCTGGGCCAGAGTGAAGAGATACTGAATCACGTGGCGCAGGAGTCGCTGAAGTTGGAGGGGAGATGGAAGAAGGCGGAAAGCGACACAGACGAGGTGTTGAATTCCGGTCTTTGGAAGGAGAACGGCAGGTTGTTCCTGTACCGCAACCTGCAGACTTACGATGTAGGGGAGCACAGAGAGCGGAACGCTACGCTGCGTCTGGTGTTCAGCGGTATGCTGGGTGTGGCGCAGGATGTGGCAGGAATCGTGAAGAATGTGCCTTGGAAAGAGCTGGGCGTTGAGTTCCATATCTTCGGGGGTGGCAAGCAGTTGGAGGAGATTCAGGCGTGGATAGCAGCACATCCCGACGGTGGGGTGACAGCACACGGCTTCGTGCCGAAGGAAGAGATAGCCGGACGGCTCCGGGAGATGGATGCGAGCATCGTGCCTCTGGCAACACGTATTCGCGGGGCCTTCCCCTCGAAAGTGTTTGATATACTGCCGCAAGGACTTCCTATATTGTTCTGCGGAGGTGGCGAAGGATCGTCGTTCGTCTCCTCACGGGAAGTCGGGTTCGTCTCGACACCGGGAGACTATGGTGCGTTGATTGAAAACATCAAGAAAATGAGAGATATGCCGAATGATGAATATAAAGCAATGTCCGGACGTTGTGTCCAGATTAGCCGTGAAGAACTTGATTTTAAAAAGCAGATGACGGCTTGTTATAATTGGTTGAAATCGAATAACTATTTTACAATATGAACAAAGACTTAATCACAATGAACGAGGTGATGAACGATGGCAAGACCATCCACCTCTACTTCAACCCTGAGATTGGACTCTACGTGGCCTACGGATTCTCTGCCTTCTTCGCTGCACACATCGTGGATGTCATCGCATCCTTCAGCGAAGACATGCAGATGCCCGTAGCGCTGCTGAAGAAACCCGACGTGACTGAACTGCGCCTGAGCTGCATCAAAAAGCAGCACGACTACCACGTGTACTACCACCTGGAACTACGCAACGAGCTGGGACTGGACGACTACGCCCGATGGACAGACAGTGTTAAATGGAAATAAAACGTGGGGGGGGGTAGAATATGATAACGACCTGTAATTCATTCATACTGATGGGGGTTGCCTTCCTGGTGACTACCCTCGCTTATCCCTACGTCCTGGCTTTTGCCCGCAAACACCGCATCGTTGACAACCCCAGTGCAAGGAAACTGCAGCGCGTGCCCGTGCCCGTGATGGGCGGTACGGCAGTGTTCATAGGACTGGTAGTGGCCATGGCTGCGGGTTACGCCATCGCTCCCGACCCGAGGATGACACGGGTGTTCGGACTGCTGGCCGTGATGTACCTGATTGGTGTTTGGGACGACGTGAAGGACGTGTCCGCCGCCTTCCGCTTTCTGGTGGAACTGGTGGTGGTGTGGATGATGATTCTCACGCTGGGCATAGAGATAAACGACCTGCACGGACTGTGGGGCTTGCATGAGCTTCCCGACACGGTGAGCGTGCCGCTGAGCCTGGTGGCCGGAGTGGGCATCATGAACGCCATCAACCTGATAGACGGCGTGGACGGATACTGCTCCACCTACGGCGTGATGGCCTGTGCCGCCTTTGGCATTATCTTCTACTATGCAGGCGACATGACCATGTTCGCGCTGGCCATGATAGCCATCGGAGCCTTCATCCCGTTCTTCTTCCACAACGTGTTCGGCAAGACCAGCAAGATGTTCCTGGGGGATGGCGGCAGCCTGATGCTGGGGACGCTGCTCGCGATGTTCGTGTTCTCCGTGCTGTCGAAGAACTCGCCCTGTGCGCACTACGACTACACCAACCTGTCGCTGCCTGCCGTGACGCTGGCCATCCTGGCCGTGCCGGTGTTTGACACCCTGCGCGTGATGATAGT
>ERZ842401.1066-NODE-1066-length-40271-cov-4.606649_pt1 | contig 40271 bp, 27 predicted proteins | sample MGYA00521270_ERZ842401 | MGnify/ENA primary metagenome ERZ842401 (study PRJEB31892, sample SAMEA3878208) | bioreactor metagenome | biome: Moose rumen | place: Sweden | collected 2011-10 | study: EMG produced TPA metagenomics assembly of the PRJEB12797 data set...
TTTGCATTTTTGCGTTCCCGGCTGTGTCTTTCGCGCAGTACGATACCGACATGTTCTTCAACCGCGGCCGCAGGCTACTTTCCGAGGGCAAATTCTCGCAGTCCATGGAGAACTTCAACATCCTCGCGAGCCTCGACACGACGAATTGCTGGACCTTCTTTTTCAGGGGGATAGCGAAGTACAACCTCGGGGATATCCGGGGGGCCAGGCGGGATTTCGACCGCTCCGTGCGCCTGAATCCGGTCTTTACTTCGGGATATCACTACAGGGCGATAGCGGAGAGCCGCTCCGGCGATTACGAATCCGCGCTCAAGGACCTCGAAAAGGCTATAGGACTGCGTCCGGGCCATAGCGGTCTTTATTTCAGCAGGGGAGTGACATATTTCCTTTCCAGGCAGTTCGACAAGGCAGTTTCGGATTTCGACTGGTATATAAGGCGGGAGCCTGCGGATCCTGCCGCGTATCTCAACAGGGGAGCGGCCCTCCTTTTCCAGGGTGACACGACGCGTGCCCTTTCAGACTATGACAAAGCCATATCCCTGGACCCGAAGGAACCGGAGGGCTATCTCCGCCGGGGCCGTCTTTATGCAGCCTCGGGCCGTATGGATGAGGGTATAGCGGATATGGACAAGGCCCTCAAAGCCGACTCCACCAGTACTTTCGCCTATTTCAACAGGGCTCTCATGTATTTCGACAAGTCGGATTACAATGCCGCCATGGCCGACCTGGACAAAGTGCTCGAGGCCGAGCCCGGCAATGCGCTTACCCTGTATAACAGGAGCCTCATCTTTGCCCGGACAGGCGATTATGCCTCGGCCCTTTATGATATGGACAGAGTCATAAACATCAATCCGTCGAATGTCCTTGCCTATTTCAACAGGGCTTCCTATTTCGTGAACATGGGACGCTGGGCCGATGCCCTCCAGGACTATGACAAGGCCATAGAACTCTATCCGGATTTCGCCAAGGCATATATGAACAGGTCTTACGTAGAGAACCGTCTCGGGATGACGGCCCGCTCGAAAGCCGACTACAAGACCGCCCAGCAGAAAATCAACGAATATCGTGCAAAGAATTCTTCCGAAGAGGTCTCGTTTGCCGACACCACCCGTAAATACAGTTCCCTGCTGGCTCTCGATGCGGATTTTGCAAAGAAAGATTTCGACAATGAACTTCTGCAGCACAGGGATGTGGATATCCGCCTGAGGCCTCTGTACAAGTTTGTTTTTGCAGCTTCGCGGCAGGGAGGTGCCAGCAGCCCCGTGGATCGCCGTTATGAAAACGCGTTGGTTTCCAAGTTCGTTTCAGAGTGCCCGGTGCCGATAGCAGTTTCCAATGCGGATACCCTTTCCTCCAAGGTTATTGAGGCTTATGACGGGGCGATAAGTTCTCTTGCGGATGACAGTTCTGTGAACGATTTCCTCAAGGGACTTTCCGACGTGTCGCAGAAGCGTTTCAATTCGGCGCTTGCATATTATGACAAGGCTGTCGACAGGCCTCAGACAGGGCGGTTCGAGAGGCTGTACAAGGCTTTTTATCTCATGAACCGGGGCGTGCTGAGGGCTGAAATGATCGAATTCCTGTCCTCCATGGAAAGCAACGTGCAGACACTGTCGATGGATGACCGGGGTACTGTGCGGGCCAGGGTGAAGGACCAGGTAAGCCGCAGTTATGACTATTCCCAGGCTCTTGCCGATATGGAAGCGGCGGTGGCTGCAGCCGGAGACATTGCCTGGCTGCATTTCAACCTGGGAAATCTCAGGTGCCTGTCTTCCAAGTTGATAGATGCGATTGACAGTTATACGTCAGCCATAGTCATTTATCCTTACATGGGCGACGCCTATTTCAACAGGGGGCTTGTGCTGGTGTATCTGAAAGATAAGGAAAAAGGCTGTATAGATTTGTCCAAGGCCGGGGAACTCGGGGTTAAGGATGCCTATGCCGTCATTTCAAGGTATTGTTCCGATGAGCGATAGGGAAGATTTCTGTTTTTTGAGTTTTTCGAGCGGGAGCAGCGGAAACTGTTATTATTTCGGGGACGGGAAGGATGGGCTCCTGATTGATGCCGGGGTGAGTCCGAGGCGCATAGTCAGGACCTTGCGTGCCTGCGGACTTCCTGAAAATTGTTTTTCGGCCTTGCTGGTCACGCACGACCATTACGACCATGTCAAGTTCCTCGATGCGCTGTGCAAGTGCTTTTCGGTGCCCGCATTTGCGCCGGAGGCCCTTTGTACGGCACTTTTCAGGCATAGTTATCCCCTGTCTCATTTCGCTTCCTGCAGGCGTGCCGTGCAGGTGGGCCCGTCTTTCGAAGTCCCGCTTTTCAGGGCAATGGCTTTCGAAGTTCCTCATGATGCCTCATATACCGTGGGGTATTTCCTGGAAGGCCTCGGCCACAGAGCCCTGCTTGTAACTGATTGCGGCAGGATGCCGCAGGAAGCTGTGGAACTGGGCATGACGGCCGATACTCTCGTTATCGAATCCAATTACGACCCGCTCATGCTGGAGGCAGGCCCGTATCCGCCCGAGCTGAAATCAAGGATCCGCTCAGGATTCGGGCATATGAGCAATGGCGAATGCGGCGAGGCCCTGAGCCGGATGTATCATCCGCAGTTGCGGAACGTATTCCTGTGCCATCTGAGCGAGAACAACAATACCCCCATGGAAGCCTATGCGGCAGCGTCTTCTGCGCTTGAGGGACTGGCCCCTGCCGGCTCCGTTGCCGTAAGGGTCCTTCCGCGCCGCAGCCCTACACCGTTATTCAGGCTGTAGGAGACTGCGCAGGCCGTTTACTATTCGTCCGAGCCCTTCTTCGAGCTGCCTGCGGGGACAGGCGATATTTATGCGTATAAACCCTTCGCAGCCATACATGGAGGAGGGGCAAACCCGCACTTTCCAGTCTTTCAGAAGCCTTTCGGAGATTTCATCGGAAGAGAGCCTGAGGCTTCGGCAGTCAACCCACACCAGATATGATATCTCCAGCGGAGTGATGCCGAATCCCGGCAGTCCGGCAGCGAAAAGGTCTTCCATATAGCGGAAGTTGCCCTGGAGCACTTTTCCGAGTTCCTCCAGCCATTTTTCGCCTTCTTCCGAATATGCAGCTTCCAGTGCAACCGGCCCGAAAGGATTTACGTCACAGATCTCGTTGATGTTCACGGCTTTGTCTATGCTCTTGAGCAGTTCGGCATCGCTGGAAATGATATTTGCTATCTGAAGGCCTGCGATGTTGAAGGACTTCGAGCAGGACGTGAGAGTGACCTGACGGCATTCCTCCTGTGTGCATACGGTGGCAAAAGGAATGTACCTGAGACCGGGCTGCGGCATGTCACCGTGGATTTCGTCACTTATTACCGTAACGCCGTGGCGCCCGGCGATTTTTCCGATATGTCGCAGTTCTTCCTCCGTCCATATCCGTCCTGAAGGGTTGTGAGGGTTGCATAGCAGCAGGGAAGTGGCCTCTTTTTCAGCACAGAGGGCCTCCAGCGAATCGAAATCTATGTGGAACCGCCTGTCTTCGCCATAGATGAGAGGGCACCGGCTGATGATGCAGCCGTTGTTGCGGATGGAAGAAAAGAAGCAGTTATAGACCGGAGTGAGGATTATCACCTTCTCCCCGGGCTTGCTGATCGCCTTTATGGAAGCCGATATGGCGGGGACGACACCTGTCGTATAGAGGATGTCTTCCCTGGATGGTATCCATCCGTATCTTCTGGAAAACCAATTGATTATGGCATCATAATAAGAATCCTTCACATAAGTGTATCCGAAGATGCCGTGTTCCGCCCTTTTCCGTACGGCCTCGAGTATGCATGGGGCTGCCTTGAAGTCCATGTCGGCCACCCACATCGGGATTACGCCGTCTCCGGCTGCAGTGGGTGCATCCCATTTTACGCAGCCGGTCCCAAGGCGTCCTGCGGGAGAAGAAAAATCGAATTCAGCCATTATTTTCCTCTGAGGAGCTTTATTATCTTGCGGGCTACTTCGTCATTCCCCTGTACACCCATGAAGTCCTGGGAATGAGGCCCATAGGCGAATATCGGAACCGGAATGGGCGTATGGCCGCGGGTTACGAACCGTCCTTCCACGGTGCCTTCTTCAGGGACGCCGTTGCGGTTCAGGGACAGGCCTCCGGTCTCATGGTCGGCGGATATAAGCACGAGGGTGTTACCGTCTTTTTCAGCAAAGCGGATCGCGGCTTCGATGGCCTTGTCGAAATCGAGCATTTCCTTTACGGCGGAAGGGAAGTCGTTCTTGTGGCAGCTCTTGTCTATCCTCGCCCCTTCCACCATCAGGAAGAAGCCTTTCTTCCTGCCGGTGCGATGGTTCATCAGAAAGTCGATTGCGAACTTCGTGCTGGCCGGAAGGAAATCGCCCCTGCCGTATTTCATGGACTGTGTCTCTGACTTCGGCGGAAGATATCCTACCCTGGCGGCACCTTTTGTAAGTCCGGAATCCAGGCTGCTGACAATTGTAAATTCTTTCCTTATCGCCTCCTGGGTTCCTGCAGGTCTTTCGGCGAACTTTTCCTCGCTGCCGGCTGCGAAGAAAGCGAGTTTGCTGGAGGGGAGGTCCGCCCATATCTCATCTGTCATCTTGCGATGAGGCTGGTGGGCGAAGAACGAGGCAGGCGTGGCGCCGTGGAGGTCGTCGGTCGAAACGATTCCGGAAACGATACCCACAGGGGCCAGGATCTCTGGAATGTTGGGCAGCGTCTTGTCGTTGACATCTACGCCGACGGCATGGTTATGCGTCTTGTGCCCCGTTGCATATGCTGTGCCCGATGCGGCGGAGTCCGTGGTGAAATGGCTTGCGGAGCAGGTGGTTACGAGTCCCATCGTCCGAAGGTTCATCACTGTCAGGGTGCCGCCGTTGGCATAGTAGCCGGATGCTATCTGGGCAAGTCCGGTCCCGTCTCCTATCATGAGGATTATGTTGAGCGGAGCCTTTTGCTCCCCGTCATATTTGAAAGAAGGCGTATAAGAACCCTGCGGGGTGACACCTTCGATTTTGCCTTCTACGAGGTTCTGTGCAAATGCCTGTGATATGGCGACAATGGCTGCAGCAGCCGTCAGAATCAGCTTTTTCATCATTATTTGTTTTCTTGTTCGATTATGCAGTCGCCGGGAGCCTTGATGTTCTCATCGAGGATTATCTCGCCTATGCTGTCTGCCTTGATGTGGCCGCTCCTGGGATTCTTGACGGATGGTATCCGGCCCTTTATCGTGGCCTGTACGGAAGAATATTCCAGGGCCAGGACGGCATCGTCCCCGAAGGTGCAGTCTTCGAGAACAAGGTTTTCCGCGTAGCAGAGCGGCTGGCTGCCTGTGATGTGGCAGCGTACGAGCCTGAGGTTGCGGGAATGCCAGCCGAGGAACTCACCGTTGATCTCGGAATCATATACTGAGACGTTGTCGGTTTCCCAGAAAGCGTCCTTGGTGTTCAGTATCGAATCGTGTATTTCCACATTGGACGTCCATTGGAAGGAGTAGTTGCCGTCGAGTCTGAAACGGTTGATCCTGAGGTTGTCGCACTTCATGAAGATATAGTCGGCCCGGCAGGCGCAGAGGTCGTCGCACTTAAAGTCGCGGCAGTGCCAGAATGTCTCCGAAGCGCTGTCTATCAGTACGTTTTTCAAGACGGCTCCGTCCATTTCCCTGAACATTTTCGGGGCATCCACTATGGTGTCTTCCATCACCAGGTTCCGGGAATACCAGAGGGCGGCCCGGGCGCCCACGGTGAAGATGCAGTCTTTGATGTGGAAACCGTCGCAGCACCAGAAGGGATATTTGCCTTCGAAGCGGCAGCGGGTGGCGTTGATGTTTGACGTTTCCTTGAGGGCGGACTCTCCGGCGTGGATTATCACGTTCTCAAGGTCAAGATTATGTGTGCAGTACAGCGGCCTCTCGCCGCCGAATTCCTGATTTTTAATCATTTCATTCATAACGTAAATATAGTCAATTTGTAAAGTTCTTGTTCATCCATTTGCCCCTTGCTACATAGCCGAGAAAGAGCAAGCCCCTGACATTCAGCTCGATGCACATTGCAAGCCAGTATCCGGGCAGTCCCATCCGTGGTGTCAGTACTGATGCCAGCACGACGCGGACCAGCCACATGCTTCCGAAATTGAGAGCGGTCGGGAGCAGCGTGTCCCCGGCTCCTACGCAGGCGCCGTATCCTATTATGGAAACGGCGTACAGGGCTTCCGCAAACGCTTCTATCCGAAGGACTTTCACTCCGAGAGACACCACGGCTGCATCTTCCGACAGCAATCCCATCAGCTGCGGCGCGAATATGTACATCAGAATCCCGAGGAAACCCATGATGAATGCACCCAGCGCGATGGCTATCCAGGTGAAATTCACGGCCATGTCTTTCCTTCTGGCGCCGATGCTCTGTCCCACCAGGGTCGTGGAAGCGTCTTCAAGCCCGTATCCCGGCATATAGCAGAAGCTTTCTGCAGCGATTGCAAAGGTGTTTGCAGCTATGGCTATGGCGCCGAGCGGGGCTATGATGACTGTGCACATGATGTAAGCCCCGCGCATGACTATGTTCTGGAGCCACAGCGGAGACGTTATTCCAAGTGCGTTCTTAAGGACTTTCCAGGTAGGCCGGAAAGAACCTTTTTCTCCGGTAATGGCCATCTCTTTCGACTTTACCAGCACGAAATAAAGCGCGAGCAGCATCGTGACAGCCTCGGAAACTCCGGTGCCGAGGGCGGCTCCGGCGACTCCCATGTCCATTACGAATATGAACAGGTAGTTGAAAATCACGTCCATCACGCACATGCCGACATACAGCAGGCTGGGCACCTTCATGTTTCCGCTGGCCTGCAGGAAATAGGTGGCGGCATATCCTATGGCTCCGACCGGAAGGAAAAGGCTGTATATCCTGAAATATACCGAGGCCTGCGGAGCGAGAGCCTCGTCTCCCCGCAGCCAGAGGGGAAGCGAAGCGCTGACAAGCACGCCGGCTGCCGCCAGCACTGACGAGAAAGCCAGCGCCGAGACGAGCCCCTGGCGCATTACGCTCCTGGCTCCCTTGAAGTCGCCGGCTCCGCAAAGGTGCGCTATCTGTACGGAAAACCCCGTGCATGCGGCGATGACAAAGCCGAACATGATCCAGGTCGTGGTGGATACAAGCCCTATCGAGGCGGCCGGGCCTGAGCCGAGCCTTCCGACCATCGCCGTATCGATGTATTGCATCATCACGGACGACAGCTGGGCAAGGATGGCAGGCAGGGCCAGCAGCCCTACGAGACGGAATTGCTGAACACGGCCAAGGGGCTCTCCGTCCCTCAGCCGTGCCAGAAGAATATCTTTTGTCTCCCCGCTCAAATCGCAGGACCGGCCTTTACGAGAGCCTTGCCGGCTTTGTTGTTCTCGTATTTGTGGAAGTTCTTTATGAACCTTCCGGCCAGATCCTTGGCCTTTTCCTCCCATTCTGACGCCTTCTTGTAGGTGTCGCGGGGATCGAGGATGCCGCTGTCAACACCTTCGAGCTTCGTGGGAACGGTGAAGTTGAAATAAGGGATGACCTTGGTCGGTGCCTTGTCGATGCTGTGGTTGAGGATTGCGTCGATGATGCCGCGGGTGTCGCGTATGGAGATGCGCTTCCCGGTGCCGTTCCAGCCCGTGTTCACAAGGTATGCCTTCGCACCGCTCTTCTTCATCTTCTTTACAAGTTCCTCCGCGTATTTGGTCGGATGGAGCTCCAGGAAGGCCTGGCCGAAGCAGGCGGAGAAAGTGGGAGTCGGCTCTGTGATGCCGCGTTCGGTGCCCGCCAGTTTCGCAGTGAAACCGGAGAGGAAGTAGTACTTCGTCTGCTCCGCGTCGAGGATGGATACCGGAGGAAGCACGCCGAATGCATCCGCGGACAGGAAGATAACCTGCTTGGCCGCGGGGCCGTGGCTGGCGGGGCGCACGATATTGTTGATATGGTATATAGGGTAGGATACGCGGGTGTTCTCCGTGACGCTCTTGTCATTGAAGTCTATCTTGCCGTCTTTGTCAACGGTGACGTTCTCAAGAAGGGCATCCCGGTGAATCGCATTGTAGATGTCCGGCTCCGACTCCTTGTCGAGTTTGATGACCTTGGCATAGCATCCGCCCTCGAAGTTGAACACCCCCTTGTTGTCCCAGCCGTGCTCGTCGTCACCGATGAGAAGGCGCTTGGGGTCGGTGGAAAGGGTGGTCTTGCCGGTGCCGCTGAGGCCGAAGAAGATGGCGGTGTTCTCGCCTTTCATGTCGGTGTTGGCAGAGCAGTGCATGGCGGCGATGCCTTTGAGGGGCAGATAGTAGTTCATCATGGAGAACATGCCTTTCTTCATTTCGCCGCCGTACCAGGTGTTGAGTATCACCTGCTCGCGGGAAGTTACGTTGAAGGCTACGCAGGTTTCGCTGCGGAGGCCGAGCTCCTTGTAGTTCTCAACCTTGGCCTTTGCCGCGCAATAGACGACGAAATCGGGCTCCTGGTCGAATTCAGCCTGGGTCTTCGGGCGGATGAACATGTTGGTGACGAAATGCGCCTGCCAGGCCACTTCCATGATGAAGCGGACCTTCATGCGGGTATCGGCGTGGGTGCCGCAGAATCCGTCCACTACGAACAGCCTTTTGCCGCTGAGCTGCTTCCGGGCGAGTTTCTTCACCTCATTCCAGGTCTTCACGGACATCTTGTGGTTGTCGTTGTGGTATTCTTCGGTATCCCACCAGATTTCTCCGGGGGCTCCTTCCCTGGTGGTCTTGTCATAGACTATGTACTTGTCCTTGGGAGAACGTCCGGTGTAGATTCCGGTCATTACGTTGATGGCACCGAGCTCGGTCACCTGCCCCTTGTCGAAGCCTTCCAGGCCGGGCTTGGTCTCCTCGTCATACAATACTTCATAAGTGGGATTGTACAGGACTTCCTTCGTGCTGCGGATTCCGTACTTTGAAAGATCCATTTTAGGCATAACAGTATCAAATTATATTAATTGTTGTTTCCGTAACGGGAATTGCGAATTTACTCAAAAATCACAAGCATTCAAATAACCTTTCCTGCAAAAATCATACTATAATTTAGTAAATTTGAGTTTTGGTTCGTACGTTGATTTATGCCGTCGCCGTTGGATATACTGAAGCGCTACTGGGGCTATGACTCTTTCCGCCCGGTGCAGGAGGATGTCATCCGCTGCGTCCTGTCGGGGCAGGACGTGCTTGCGCTGCTTCCGACCGGCGGAGGTAAATCCGTGTGCTTCCAGGTTCCAGCCATGATGGAAGACGGTCTGGCCCTTGTGGTTACGCCCCTGATAGCCCTGATGAAAGACCAGGTCCGGAACTTATGCGACCGCGGCATAAAAGCAGTGGCGGTCCATGCCGGTATGACTTTCCGCCAGGCGGACCTTGCCCTTAACAATGCAGCATACGGAGACGTCAAATTCCTGTACGTCTCGCCCGAGAGGCTTTCGACAAAGTTGTTCCGGGAGTATGTCAATGAACTGAACATCAATTATATAGTTGTTGACGAGGCACATTGCATTTCCCAATGGGGGTATGACTTCCGCCCGGATTATCTCCGTATCGGGGACCTCCGCAAAACCGTGAAGGCTCCTGTCATCGCCCTTACGGCGACGGCAACACCGGAGGTCGCCGACGATATAATGGAGCGGCTGCTGTTCCGCAGGAAAAACCTTCTGGCTTCCGGTTTCCAGCGGCCGAATCTCTCGTACGTCGTCCGCAAATGCAGTGACAAGCAGGGGCAGCTCCTTGCCGTGTGCCGCGGCGTGGGAGGCTGCGGGATCGTCTATACGCGCAGCCGCAGCCGTACCGTGGAAACTGCCGCCTTCCTCCAGAGGGAAGGCATATCCGCTACATTCTATCATGCAGGACTTCCTTCTTCGGAGCGGGTACGCCGCCAGGATGAATGGAAGGAAGGCAAGGTGCAGGTGGTTGTTGCTACCAATGCGTTCGGCATGGGAATCGACAAGCCCGACGTCCGTTTCGTGGTGCATCTGGACATGCCGGATTCCCCTGAGGCTTATTTCCAGGAAGCAGGAAGGGCGGGACGCGACGGGAAAGATTCTTTTGCGGTGCTGCTGTGGAATTCCACCGACCTGCGCCGGCTGGCAAGTGTCGCCAGGCTGTCATTTCCTTCAAGGGAATACATAGAAGACATATACCAGAAGCTGCATATTTTCTACGACATCCCATATGGCGGCGGCGATGGACGGCAGCTCCGTTTTGACGACGCTGAATTTGCAAGGCGCTTCTCCCTTGAAAGGACGGCAGTAAGGTATGCCATCCGCTGCCTTGCAATGGACGGGCATGTCTCGGATACCGGGGATGTGGATGTGCGCACCATGGTGAAGATACGTATCGAGAGAAACGCCCTGTATGAGACTACGCTTCCTTCGGAGCGCATGGTCCTGGCCCTGGAGGCTCTGATGCGCGGCTATCCCGGGATCTTTTCCTATCCTGTCGGAATAGATGAAGAAGAACTTGCTCTGAAACTGTCGCTTACGGTTCCTGCATACAGGCAGCTACTGTACGAACTTTCAAAGATGCACGTGATAGACTATATTCCCGGCCAGCGGTCGGAAATCATAATCCTCAATCACGGGCGGCTCATGCCGGGAAACCTTCTGATGGACGAGAAACGTTACCAGATGCTGAAGGAACGTTCGCAGGCGAGGATGGACGCCATGACGGATTATGCCGAAAGGGAAGGGGAGTGCCGCAGCCGCATTCTGCTTGAATACTTCGGACAGGAGCAGAAGCAGGACTGCGGCAGATGCGATGTATGCCGGGGACGGAAAAGCTCAAAGCATGATTTCTCAGGCGCTCTGAAGGAATTTATAAATATCAGAAAGTCAGGAGTTTATTCGCTTGATGACATAAAGGAGGCTTTTGTGGATTCATGGCCTGCCTGCCTTGAGGACCTGCGTGGGCTGATTGACGCCGGCCAGGTCCCCGCGTACAAAAAGTCCCTGTGATATTGAAGTGTTATGCCAAAGGTCTCGTATATAACTTTAGGGTGCAAGTTGAATTTTGCGGAAACGGCATCATACCGCAAAGGCCTGGAGGAGGCCGGGATTGAATCTTCTCCGGCCACGTCCGGTGATGCGGACGCCTATGTAGTCAATACCTGCGCAGTTACCACACATTCCGAAAACAAATGCCGCAATATCATCCGCAGATGCCACAGGCAGAGCCCCGGAGCCGCGATTTTCGTAACGGGCTGTTATGCGGAGCTCAAGCGTGATGAAATCCTTGCCATCGAGGGCGTCCGGGGCGTGTTCGGAAAAGATGAGAAGAAACAGCTTGTTCCGGCGGTTGTGAAGTACCTGACAGGCGCAGTCATCCGGCAGCAGGACAGCCCGGCATTCTCCTATGGCGGACGCACGCGGGCCTTCCTCAAGGTTCAGGACGGATGCGACAATTTTTGCGCATACTGTACCGTTCCCTTCGCCCGAGGCCGAAGCCGCAACATCCCGATAGAAAGCATTGTCCGCCAGGCCGGAAGGATTGCTTCGGAGGGGATAAGGGAGATAGTGCTTACAGGGGTGAATACCGGGGATTTCGGCCGCAGCACCGGCGAGAGTTTTCTTTCGCTCCTGAAGGCGCTTGACAAGGTTGAAGGAGTTGAGCGCTACCGCATTTCATCGATAGAGCCCAATCTCATCACCGATGGAATCATTGACTGGATTGCATCCTCCGGAAAGTTCCAGCCCCATTTCCACATCCCCCTGCAATCGGGTTCCGACCAGGTCCTCAAGGCTGTCGGAAGGCGTTATGACACAGGTCTTTTCGCCGACAGGATCGAAAGGATACGGTCGGTAATGGAAGGCCCTGGAAAACTCCCGGTGTTTTTCGGCATAGATGTAATAGCCGGGCTCCCGGGTGAGACGGATGGACTTTTCGAAGATTCTTGCCGTTTCCTGGAATCGATAAATCCTGCTTTCCTTCACGTATTCCCGTTCTCTCCAAGACCGGGTACCAGGGCGCTGACGATGCCGGGACAGGTACAGGAGAGCGTACGTACGGAGCGTGCCGCCGTCCTTGCCGGAATGAGCGCTCGTTTCCACAGTGCCTTCCTGGAAAAATGCCGGGGCCTCAGGGCTGAAGTCCTTTGGGAAAAATCTGAAAAAGACGGGCTTATGTCAGGATATACCGGCAATTACATCCGTCTGCAGCGACCCTATGAGAAGCAGAAGATCAATACTCTTGAAAGTGTAATAATATGACCGAAGATACATGTACGCTGACGTTTATGGGGACCGGGACATCCCAGGGGGTCCCGATTATAGGCTGTAACTGCCCCACATGCAGGAGTACGGATCCGCGGGACAAGCGTTTCCGCTCTTCCGCGCTGGTGCGCTGGCAGGGAATGGATATCCTGGTCGATGCCGGGCCGGATTTCCGCTCGCAGATGCTCCGTGCGGGTGTATCACATCTTGACGGAATCCTGCTTACGCATAACCACAGGGACCATACCGGAGGCCTTGACGATGTCCGCTCGCTGAATTATATCGACCGCCAGAGCATAGATATCTATTGCGAAAAGCCTGTAGCAGAGGACCTTATGACGGAATATCCCTATGCTTTCGCCGCCGAGAAGTATCCGGGAGCCCCGGAGTTCAACCTCCATCTCATAGATGAGAATCCTTTCCTGGTCCTTCCTGGAGGCAGGGACGGCGAACTTATCTGGATGGAGAACGTGGGATATGCATACAGGAAACCCGACGGCAGCGTCACTCCTGCGGGTAAGACTTCCGTTTCCCGGGCCCAGGCTCCTGAAAGCGGTGCGGCAGGGGCTGTCGTGATTCCGATAAGGGGGATGCACGGCCGGATGCCGGTGCTCGGATTCCGTTTCGGAGATACGGCATATATTACCGACATGAGCCGCATCGATGATTCGGAGCTACGTAAGCTCACAGGCCTTAAATACCTTACGCTCAATACGGTAGGCTATCATCCGCATCATTCGCACTTTTCTCTGGACGAGGCTCTGCTGCTGGCTGGGAAGATTGGGGCGGGTACGACATATCTTACCCACCTCAGCCACGCATTCCCGTCCTATGATGATTTCTGCATGGAACTGGAAACCAGGTGCAGGGACCTCGGCGTGTCGGCGAAGGTACTCCCAGCTTACGATACCCTTACCCTATCCTAAGAGCAGGAAAACGCAGGGACGCTTTCCGATGACCGCTGCGGATTTCTTCCACTGCGAAATGTCCGCGGTGCGTATCATCTGGTCCGGCATGGTGATGTCGGCGGCGATACAAAGCCTTGTCTGAGGCTTGCAGACCGAAAGGATATCGTTCAGCATCACATCGTTCCGGTATGGGGTTTCGATGAAGATCTGGGTCTGGTTTTCCTTGCACGAGCGGCTTTCTATGGCTCTGAGCGCCTGCCTGCGTTCAGCCGGTTTTGCCGGAAGGTATCCGTTGAATGCGAAACTCTGACCGTTCAGGCCCGAGGCCATCAGGGCGAGCATAAGGGATGACGGCCCCACCAGGGGGATTACCTCTATGCCCCTTCTGTGACACAGGGCCACAAGCGAAGCGCCGGGATCGGCGACTGCCGGGAGTCCGGCTTCGGAGATAAGGCCTACGTCTCCTTTGTCAAATAGTGCGGCCATAGCCTCTACTTCGGCGGTGGAAGTGTGCTCGTTGAGGGTGGTGAATTCAAGTTCGTCAATATGCCCCTTAAGCCCGGCTGCGGAGAGGAACCGGCGGGCGGTCCGGATTTCTTCTACAACGAAATATTTGAGTTCCAATGCTTTGTCGATAACTTCCCGGGGAAGTATCGACTGGAGGGAAGATTCACCAAGGGGTGAAGGTATGAGATAGAGCCTGCCCATCCTATTCGAGGTTGACTGTCTTCCGGCCCTGGGTGTTCCTTCGCTGCCTGCCGGCATCCGGCTGTGAAGTTGATTTCTTGTGGAATATACTGTGTATCAGACCTTTAATGGTGTCATATTCTTTCTGGTAGGTTACGCCGACACCGTTTCTCTGGGAATTGTCCAGATAGTTGGTGTATTGGTCGGCGGAGTGGGAGAAGAGGTTCAGCAGGAATGCTCCGCTGCGGTCCAGCTTTATGCCTATGTCCAGATCCCCTGCGATACGTGTGGCGCTCGTGGCGACAACCGACATGTTCTCCCTGTTGCCGACGGTCCCGCTTACTGTCACCATGTTGTCGAACATCGCGGTGGACAGCGCTACGTCGTACAGGTTGGCGCCGTCCCGTCCGGTCTGATAGTCAAGGCCGAAGTCCAGCGGGATGTCAAGCCTTTGCAGCAGGCTGTTCAGCTGTCCTGCCATTATTTCCGCAAGGGTGCCTCCTATCATCCTGTCATTGTTCACGATACCTGTCTGTTCGTCGGGGAGGAATCCGTTGGATACCAGCAGGCTGAAGAATTGCTTCTGTACCTTGTCTTCCGTGCTGAGCGCATCTTCCACACGGCCTTTTGTCAACGGGTCAAGGTCGGGAATGTCGATGCCGAGCGACACCCTGGGACTCATCAGTTTGTCTTCCAGCCTGATGTTGCAGTTGACGGTCCTGCGGCTGGTGGCAGTCGTGTCGGAGATCAGGGTACCTATATGGGCTTTGGTACGATATACCGCCGAAATGTCAAGGTCGCTGTCCATGATGTCACCGTTGAAACGGATGTTGCTGCCGCTTCCGACCTCGAAGTCCCTGCTGGCAAGGCCGAGCGCATTCACGTGTACCTTGCCTGAAGACATTTCATAATTACCGTTTATCGTGAACTGCTTGGAAGAAGGCTTTACGCCGATGTCGATGTGTCCGTGTCCGCGGCCGCCAAGGGTGTTGCCGCCGGAACCGAGTTCCACGAACGCCTCGGTGGCAGGCGTGATATTGGCGGCCACCTTTATGCTCATGTCGTTGGGGACCTTTTCAGTATCGGCGATCTTCTGCATCATATCTTCGTACGGATCGTTCTCTCGGGGCGCCTGGGGCTCAGTGAATGTGAGCAGCCCGCTTGATGAGGTGGCTGCAGACCCGGATACCGGAATATGTACGGCCCCGCTTCCTGTCGTGGCTTCTATGTCCATGGCGAGGGCGTGCAGCGGTCCGGAAAGGCTGAGGCTTCCGGTGGCGGAAGCGTTGCCGTAGAATGGGGAACCGGCAGAATACGGCATATTGACCACCTCCATGTCGTTGAAGATGATTCCGGTATTGAATGATATGTCTTTCAGGCGGTTCCATTTTATTCCACCCGTCAGCCTGCCGCTGTGTGAATTCCTGTCTGAAAGGGTTATCCCCGAAAGGTTTACCCCGTTGTCATCGACGCCGATACTCCCGGAAAGCAGGTAGGGGACATTGGTAAATGCCACCCGGGCCACAGTTTCGTTCAATGTCAGCCCTGCGGTCCTGACCGAGGGCTCCCGGGTCGTTCCCGATATGGATATATCTCCGGAAACGCTGCCTGAAACGGAACTGAACACGCTTTCCAAAACCGGGGCGAGGCATGCGATGCCGAAGGAATTGAGCTGTAGTTCCGCACCTATCCTGCCGCCGTCAGGAATGAAGAATCCGCTGCCTCCGAGGGTCTCGGCTCCTGCATGGACATTACTGAGCGCGATATCGTAACCTTTTGTATTTCCGTTGGATGCGCAGCCTATGCGCAGGTCGCCTATCCTCTCGCCGCCAAGTGCGAGGGCTGTGCAGTTGAGACCTGCCTGGAGGTCGATATGCCCGCTGAGCGGTGAGGTGAGATTCATCCTGCCGCTGACAAGTCCCGAGGGGGCGAATCCCGGCACGAAAGGGGTCAGGGCGGATATGTCCAGGTTTGAAATGTCGGCGTTCAGCTGTCCGGCAGAAGAAGGGGAGGCGCTTCCGGAAACGGAGATTTTCTGCCCGGCGCACTTCAGCACAAGACCTTCGGTTCCGAATGCGTCTTTGTCGATGAAGAATGTGGCCGGACTTACTGACCATTTTGCCGAATTGATGAATATTTCTGACGGGAGTATGTGCCCGGACATGGAAAGGCTCCCGTCAGGGTTCACTGACGGGGATGCAGACAGGCTCAAGTCCCCGCGATTGTCTGCTGCGGTCTTGTTATCATAGCTGAACGATACGCTTGCCGTATTGTCCCGGGCAATGAAGGCAAGCCTGCCTGTCCTGAGGAGGAATGGAGACAGGTGTATTTCGGATGTACCGACAGTGGCCGACAGCTTTCCTCCGGAATTTCCGAATGTGGCATCCACACCCTTTAAATATTTGTCCTTAAGGGCGATGCGTTTTGATTTGAGATTACCGGACAATATCCCGTCACTGCTTATTCCGAGCCTCAGCGACGTACTGTCGGCGGCATAGGCTCCCGGGACGAAGAACCGGAATATTTCACTGTTCCCCTTCAGGCAGGCCGCAATGTCGTATCTGTTTCCGCTGAACTGTGTGCCTGGCTGCGGAATGAGAGAAGGAAGATACTTGCCGGCAGATACGGCCTTGAGGTCGGATATGAAGATGTCGGGCATCGAACTGCCTGAATATGAGATGTCTGCAAAGGATGATGAAAACCTGAGCCTCTGCAGGCCCTCCGGGGTGTCTGCGCTGATAATCACATCCGCAGCATCATGCACCCCGCGGCCGTCCTCCAGCTTGAGGCCCATGATGCGGGCGGAACCGTCCAGTCCTCCGTCCCTGAGGCTGAAATCCCCGGCAAGCGAGGCGGACATGATTGCCTTGCCGTCGGATTTGAGCAGTCCGAGTCCGGCAAGGTCGGCGTATCGGATATCGGCATCCGCGCGGATACTCCGGATTCCGCCGCTTTCAGCGGATGAGGCGTTTACAGTGCCCTTAAGGGCGGGGTCTTCGCTGGATATCCTGCCACCGAAATGCTTGCCGTCATATTGTCCTTCCGCCCTGATTCCGCTGAATACATGGCCGAGTGCCTCCATGCTGCTGACTTTCAGGGAATCTGACGTGATGCTGAGCCCTCCCTTGCCTCCGATTACGGCTTTTACGGCTGCAACTGCGCTGCATGGACCCAATTGCTCTTTGCCAAGCATTTTTCCTATGTCCAGGCGCTCGGTGCCGACCCTGCCGGATATTTCTATAGGCCGTCCGGCTCTTACGAGATTGTCGCTTCTGGCATCGGCAATGAGCCTGCCGTCAGGAGTTACCATATTCAAATCGGCGCTCAGGCTGTTCAGGTAACCTGATGCATGCCCGTTCAGGAAAAGGAGCCCTTCGGGCAAGAAACTCCCGAAAGATACTTTCGCAGCGGGTGCCCACCCTGTCACCAGGTCCGTAAGTCCGTCCGCCGTGAACCTGAAATCGGAAAGCCGCATATCGAGCCGCATGTCTTCGAGGCCGGGGATGCCCTTGTACGTGCCGGTAAGGGTGCCTTCCATCCTGGAAGTCTCGAGGCCGAAGGCCAGCCTGTCCACGTCGAAGTCGGCAACGATACCGTCAAAAGTGCCTTCGAGGGCGGTGCGCATCCTGTTTTTCTTCAGCGTTGGCGCATAGTAGCTTATGCTTTGGATATCTACGACCGACGGCAGGATTTCGGCGTGAAGCCGCACTTTATTCATGAAATCGGAAAAAGACTTGACAGAACCGAAGTCCATGATGAATTCCGACATCCGGATATCCGACAGCAGGTCTTTTATCGCCAGGTTTTCAATGACGCATTTTCCGTCTGCGAGACGGCATTTTCCGCCGAGGTCCGCCCTGTATCCGCTTTTCTCATTGAAGGACAGCCGGCTGACATTGAAGCTGACGGACTTCAAGTCGGTCGAAATATCTGAAGCCTCCAGGCAGATGTCGGAAACGTCAAGGTCGCTCCAGCTTATCGCACCTGTGGAGGATGGCTTGAAGTTGCGGTGATTTTTCATCACATATCGCAGTCCGCTGGCTTTCAGGGAGGAAATCTCTATCCCGAAATCCTTTTCTCCCTCGTTCTGGTCCCTGTCCTTTTCCCTGCCTGATGAGAAAATGCGGCTTATGTTGCTTGTGCCGCTGCCGTCGGGAAGAGACTCGTTCACAAGGCAGAACACGGCATTCCGGATATTCAGGGAACGGATATATATCTTATTGTGGCTCAACAGGTTCCTTAGGCTGAAGGATGCATTCACATTTTCAACTGCAAGGACAGTGTCACAGGCGCTGGTGCCAGGATGGACTGCTGGATGCCTGTCAATGATCACAAGCCCTCGGAGTGAGAGGGCATTGAACGGGCGGATTTTCAGGCTTTTGACACTGACGTCGGCGTCAAGGCGGGTTGACAGTTCAGAGGCGGCCGCCCTTGTCAGTGCGGTCTGGACTCCCGGGAGCTGCACCAGAAGCAGCAGTGCGGATACCAGAGCAACCAGCACTCCGGTAAGAGTAAGCAATATTCGCACCGCCTTTTTCACGATGAATGGCCTGAGAGGCTATTTCTCCTTCCTTATAATCCGGATCAGTTCTTCCAGTGAGAATCCGTATGTGGTCTGTACCGCCTTGTCCATTGTCCTGGCGGAGGAGAAACCGGCCGCTTCCGCAATCTCCTGCGGAGCCCTGGCAACGAATCCTTCTTCATTCTGGGCGGCCTTCCGGATATCATCCCTCAGGAGGTTTTCGGCTTCACGCATGCGGAATGAGGAAAGGTATCCGTTAATGTCCGAACCTTTGTGGCCTGCTGCGGCTATGATGCTTTCGAGGCCTTTTTTGTCGGTAGAGGCAAGCTGCATCAGCTCTTCCCGGCTGGCTTTCGGATTCTTGTACAGCCCTGTCGCGCTTATCTTCGCATTCAGCTTCCTCAGCGCGGCTTCATGGTCCGTACCGCTCAAATCCGGGTCGGCTGCGGTTCCGTCGGATGATTCGGCCGGATTAAGCGCCGCTTTCTGCCTGCATATCTCGAAACGGGCTTCTTCAAGTTCGCCGGCCTGTTCGTCAATTCTGGCAGACAGGAGTGCGATATTCTTCGCAAACTCATATAACCGTCTGTTACGCCTGGCTATTGCGCGGTCTTTCAGGATGCAGCGTATAAGATAGAAAATCCACAGCAGCATGAAGATTGCCGCGATGACGAAAACCAGGATGTCGATGTTGGTTGCCTTTTCCATATCGTGTTATTTATAACCCGTAAAGATACTAAATAATATCTACACTAATTTTTATATATTTGCGGATTATGGCAGTTTTTGCAAAGATGCGCCGCAGGTTAGACAATATCCGCCTGTCAATGAGGATGAAGATCACTCTCAGTCTCAGTGCCATTGCCGTAATCCTGCTTACCTCAAGCGTCATTTCCTTCCTTGAATATACGAGGATGAGCGATTATGTCTCGCAGCTGATCGCCGGCAACATCCACAGTATAAACGTGGCCCAGAACCTGGCTACCGTAGCCGACGCATACAACCTCGAAATACTGGCCGTCATCGGCGACGACGGCAAAAATATCCAGCCTGCCTTCGACCGTGACAGTTTCATGGCCCGCTGCGACAGCCTGCGCGGTGCCATGAGGGGGAAGGGCCAGACCCATCTCGCCGATTCGGTGGAGTATTCCTATGCCGCGTACATGCTGACCTCGCTTGAACTCCAGAAGGTCCTCCAGTCTGATTTCATTGATTCAAGGACCTGGTACTTCGAGCGTCTGCAGCCCGTTTACGGCCGGTTGCGCAGTGATATCGATGCCCTCAGCGGCTCCGTATATGACGAACTTGTGAAGAATTCGGCCACCTTCGACAGGGGGTTTTACAGGAGCGCAATCCCCGGTGCTGTCGCCGTCTCCGTGGGAATCCTTCTGATATTGCTGCTCCTGTTTTATCTGCTGGCGTATTATGTGAATCCTGTTTACAAGATGCTGGCCAGCCTGGATTCGTACCGGGGAGCCGGGACTTCGTACAATGCCGCTTTCGACGGTGACGACCAGCTTGTCGAACTCAGCGAGGGCATTTCAGAAGTTACCGAAGAGAACCGCCAGCTCCGCAAGCGGATAAAGGCACTGAGATCAACGCTGAACTCTTCCGGAAATACCGATGAATCTTAAGGTTATATCCAGAAACGTAGGCTATGCGCTGATGGTCAGTGCATTGTTTATGCTGCTGTCGGTATTCGTCTCGGTTGCCGGCGGAAGGGACAGTGCGCTTGCAGCCCTGCTTATCAGTTTCACCATTACCTTCACTGTAGGGATATTCCCTTTCATCTTCGTCCGCAAGGCTCCCGCAATTACCCTGAAGGACGGGTACATGATAATTTTCCTGTCCTGGGGCCTTTCCTTCATATTCGGAATGCTGCCTTATCTTCTGTGGGGAGGCCCTTTTACCGTCGTAAATGCTTGGTTTGAAAGCGTTTCCGGCCTTACGGCTACCGGCGCCACGATCCTGGATGATATCGAGGCACTTCCCAGGAGCCTGCTTTTCTGGCGTTCATCCACCCATTTCATAGGTGGCTTGGGAGTCGTGGTGTTCCTGCTGCTGATCATCCCTTCGTCCAGCCCGGTACGCCTGCGGCTTGCCAATATGGAACTTTCGTCGCTGTTCCGTGAGGGCTATTCCTCGGGAACCAACCGCACGGTGTCCATTTTCACTTATGTGTACCTGGCGATGAACGCGGCAGCTTTCCTGTGCTATTTGCTTTGCGGAATGTCCGCTTTCGATGCGGTGAACCACGCTTTCAGCGTCTGTGCCACAGGAGGCTTCAGCATTAGGAACCTTTCCATAGGTTATTACGGATCTCCGGCAGTCGAATGGGTTACGGTATTCTTCATGATTCTCAGCTCGGTGCACTTTGCGATAACCTATCTTGTCATAGTGACCCGTTCCCTGAAGCCGCTCAGGAACCCGGTCCTCAAGTATTATATCGGGTCACTGCTTGTCGCGACCGTTGTGGTTATGCTTTCACTCCGCGCCCAGGGGATGCCGTGGATGACCGCTTTCCGCCAGGGCGGTTTCCATGTGGTCAGTTTTGCGTCCACGACTGGGTTCGGCATCGGTGACAATACCCTCTGGCCGATGGCTGCCGTGCTCGTGCTGGTTTTCATGGGGATCCAGACAGGTATGGCGGGTTCAACCACCGGCGGACTGAAAGCTGACAGGATGATGATTATCCTGCGGGCTGTCAGCCGTCAGGTAAAGCGTACCGTGCGTCCAAGTTCCGTTTCGGAAATCAAAATCGGCAGGCATCTTCTCAAGGAAGAAGATGTATATCCCCACATCCTGTATTTTGCCGTATTCACCCTTGTGGTAATCGTCTCCTTCGGACTCTGCCTCGTCTTCGGAGGCGATGCCGCCGAGTCTCTTTCCGGAACCCTGTCATCCATCGGGAACGTGGGCCCCGGCGTGGCAGGAGCCATCGGCACCGCCGGCACATTCAATTCGCAGCCGGCTGCGGTTAAAGTGATTTTTACCCTCGACATGTTTCTCGGCCGTCTTGAGATATATCCCATACTGGCTGTCATATCGATGTTGTTTACTTATGACAGAAGGTAATGGAAAGCAGGGCCGCCTTTCTCTCCGGACGATTCAAGGATGCACTGGGCTTCCCGCCTACCGCCTCGCAGGACCGCATGTTTGACGCGGCTGGAGAATTCCTGACTACGGAAAACGGTGACATACTCGTGGTTGACGGTTATGCCGGGACGGGCAAGACAAGCGCCGTATCTTCCATAATATCCGTGCTTTCGGAGTTGAATGTGCCTGTGGTCCTGCTCGCGCCCACCGGGCGTGCGGCGAAGGTCCTGTCCCTTTATTCCGGGCGTCCTGCATCAACCGTGCACAAACAGATATACCGGCAGAAGTCCGTGGATGACAGCGGAACCGGGCTTTTCAGCCTTGCCCCCAACAAGTTGCGCGGTGCCCTGATCGTGGTCGACGAGGTGTCTCTCATAGGCATCGACTCTCCGTCGGCCAGCGCCATATTCGGCTCGGGCAACCTGCTGGAGGACCTGGTCCGTTACCTGCGTAACGGAGTGGGGTGCAAGATGCTGATGATAGGGGATTCCGCGCAGCTTCCTCCCGTAGGATTCGACAGGAGTCCGGCTCTCGATGAGGGATTCATGTCATTTGCCGGCGGCGTTGAGTTCGTCAGGATGACGGATGTGGTCCGACAGGAGGCGTCTTCCGGAATACTCCGCTGTGCAACTGTAATCAGGGAAGCCATTACCTCCATGTCTTCCGACGATATTCCGGTTTCCGCACTCGGGCTTCCTTCAGACTGCGGGCCCAAGGTCGCAAGGACCAGCGGCGAGACCCTGCTGGATGACCTCGCGTCAGAGTATTCACGTACCGGACAGGACGGATGCATAGTGCTCTGCAGGTCGAACAAACGGGCGAACAGGTATAATGCAGGCATACGCAGCCGTATCCAGGGCCGTGAAGAACGGCTCGTAAGGGGGGACCGGCTGATGATAGTTAGGAACTGTTATCATTTCGTCAACCACAAGGAAGACGGAATGGAGTATATTGCAAACGGCGATATGGCAAGGCTCATATCCGCAAGGCGTTATGAGCAGCGCTACGGGCTGAATTTTGCTCAGGCCAAGCTTGTCTTCCCGGATTACGGGGACATTGAAATAGATGCGAAGATATGTCTGGACGTGCTGGAAAGCGAGGCTGCGTCTCTTTCCCACCAGCAGCAGCAAGACCTCTTTTCCGGGGTATGGGAAGATTATGACGGCATTGCTTCCAGGAAAAAAAGATATGATGCCGTCCGTGAAGATCCGTTCTTCAACGCCCTGCAGATAAAATATTCCGAGGCCATAACGTGCCACAAATCCCAGGGAGGGCAGTGGGATACCGTCTTTATCGACTGGCCGTTCTGGAACGGTACCCTCACAAGGGATGACCTTAAATGGCTCTATACGGCGATGACCCGTGCGGTCAAAAAAGTGTATTTAATCAATTTCAGTGATGAAGTCTTCCGCTAAACAACTGATTCTTATAGTTTTAATCTTTTTCTGCATGTGCCCGGCCGGCGCCGCTGAATTTGAAAGGCTTCCCGTTGCATGGAAATGGCTTGACTACGGCCGCATAGCCTTCGGAAAGGATATCTCATTCAAGGATTCCTACACCATTGACATGCCTTCCGGCAAGCGGACTGACGGTGTCAGCTGTCCGCCCCGGTATGTGAAATTCCCGTTTGAGCCCTCAGGTGCACAGAACCTGACCTTTTCGCCCGATTCGTCAATGATGGCGTTTACCCGAGGGGGCGATCTCTTTGTGGCCGATATCGCAACACATGAAGAAAGGCAGCTCACCTTCGATGGCAACGAATTGATATCCAATGGTTATGCATCATGGGTCTATTATGAGGAAATACTTGGACGTCCTTCACGGTACAAGGCTTTCTGGTGGTCGGATGATTCCCGGACGCTGGCGTTTTACCGGTTCGACAACAGCCTCGTCCCGATGTTCCCGATATATTCTCCTAAAGGGCAGGACGGCAGCCTTAACCGTACGAGATATCCAAAGGCGGGGGAGCCTAACCCCAGGGTACGGATCGGTTTTGCAGACGTTTCTGGGAAGAGTCCGCTTGTATGGGCTGATTTTGATGAAGATGACGACCAGTATTTCGGAATCCCTTTCTGGGGCGCTGACGGCGGCTTTTTCATAAGCAGGGAACCCCGTCTGCAGAATACCCTCGACCTTTACCGCGTGGATCCGCAGAACGGCTCCAAGACGCATATATACCACGAGACATATCCGACGTGGCTGGACTGGATAGAGGGAATGGTGTTCGGAAAGAAAGGCTTGTATATGGTCCGTTCATTTGAAACCGGATGGCAGCAGGCATATTATCTGTCGTATGACGGAAAAGAGTTCAGGAGGCTTACGTCCGGGCCCAACTGGCGGATGGAAATCCTGCGTGTGGATGAGAGGAAGGGCGATATATACTTCAAGGCCAACCGGGATGCAAGCACCCGTGCGGCATTGTATAAAGCCGATGCCAAAGGCCGTATAAGGCCGTTGACGGATGTAGCCCTCAACGCGGAAAAGATCGTGTTCTCGCCGGACGGAAAATATTTTGCCGCCCAGCTGTCAAACTATACCACTCCTTCGCAGGTGCGCGTCTTCAAGACAGGGGAGCCGGACGGAATCCTTGTCGCAGACCTTGCAGGAAAGGATTATGATGCGTCCAGGTACAGCCTGCCTTTCCATGTCTCCATAACCACGGATGACGGTCTTGTCCTTCCAGGCTGCATGTATCTGCCGAAAGACTTCGATCCTTCCAGGAAATATCCCGTGCACGTGGATATTTACGGTGGGCCAGACATCCCCGTGGTCAAGGAGCGCTGGATCCATCCCGGGAAGGCAAACCAGTGGTGGGCTGAAAACGGTATCATCCAGTTATATGCCGACTGCAGGGCAGCCGGGCACAACGGCCGGAGGGGTCTTGACTGCATTTACAGGCAGCTGGATGTCGCCGAGACAGGGGATTTCGTGCAGTGGGGAAAATGGCTTCAGTCCCTGCCGTACGTCAATCCTTCAAAGATCGGCGTCCAAGGCTTTTCCTTCGGCGGCACGATGACAAGCCTCCTTGTGATGCGCCACAGCGATGTGTTCCACTATGGGGTTGCCGGAGGCGGTGTTTATGACTGGGCCCTGTATGATACCCATTATACCGAGCGTTTCATGGATACCCCTCAGGCCAATCCGGAAGGGTACCGGAAGGCGCGGGTGCTGGAATATATCTCTGAATATCCGGTTTCTTACGGCAGCGGTGTTTCTGTCGAGCCGGTGATGCTGAAGATTACCCATGGTACCGCCGATGACAACGTGCATTTCCAGAATGCCCTCCAGATGGCTGACAGCCTGCAGAAAGCCGGGAAGAAATTTGAATTCATGGTATATCCCGATGCCCTCCATGGTTACCGCGGATACCAGAGCCGCCATTTTGAAGAGGCCAACAGGGAATTCTGGTCAAAGTATCTGCTGGAGCGTTAGCGGCTGTCTGCTTCCGGGGCCAGAATCTTTTCAATCCAGGAGATGACGGTGGCGGCATCTCCTTCGGAGGCCTTGTCGAGCGAATTGAAGCAGCAGAATTTCCATCTCCGGGAGCCGTACCTTTCCATCTTGCGCTTTATGTAGTCTTTCTTCGGCTTGGGCTCAAGGTAGAAAAGATTCCCTTTTGTCGGCCTGACAACCAGCTGTTTCTGCCTGAGAAGCGTGATGTACTGGACTTCTTCCGATGAAAACTGCCTTATGTCGCGGAAGCGGTAAGAAATGTTTATGTCGAGTTTGTCCGGGTGGGCGCCATACCATGTCTCAAAGAAACTGCGCAGCAGAGGCCTGGGGGTGTGATCCAGTTTGAGAAAACGCAATTTCTCTCCGGCATGGGCGGCTCCGTTCAGCATGGTGCCTTTGAAAGTAATCCTCCGGGTGCCGTTCTTGTGGCGTTTCAGCGGCCTGGTCAGCCTGGTAAGGAGGACGGACCGGAATGCGGCATAGCAGACAGGAGTACCGTCCTGGAGGAAGAAATCTTCGGGAGTGACGGGGCTGCCCAGCATGAAATCGTCGTTTAGTTCCAGATAATGCTCCGACAGACCGGGAATCCTCCAGGTCATGGATTCGATCGCTATTGAATTGAAAACCGGTAGTTTGTCTTCGTAACCCCTGAAAATCTCCTTGTGGTCGATAATCCTTACCGGTATGTTTCCTTCCGGAATGTGCGGATCCTGTCCGTCGGTAACGATGAATATCGTGCGTATGAAAGGTGCGAATTTGCGGAGGGACCTTACGCACCACTGGATTTCGCCGATGCTGGCAAAGCGTGTCTTCCCAGCAACGTCTTCTTCGGAGAAAGAGCGGTTATCTCCCCAGGCTTTGAGTTTCGCGGCCTGCCGGGGATCGTTTCCGTCAACCCATGTAATGACGGCGTCAATGGGAAATTTCATGGCTTTCAAAACAGTTTCCAAGGCCGGGCGAAGTTACTGAAATAAATATTATTATCCTATTATCCTATTATTTTCCGGTGACCAGGAGATAGTTGCCGGAAGGAGCGTTCCTGAAGTCTATATGGACTCCGTATATGTGTACGCGGCCTGAATCAGCCTTTGGGGTTGCTGCCTTTCCCGCTTCGCGCTTCAGCCGTGAAGAGAGTTCCTCGCTGGAGAGGGGAAAATTCCGGGCCGTGACATCATGGACAGGATACTGCGAGGCCAATGTCCTGACGGCCTGCCTGCCGAAAGGAATAATCTGCAGTATCTTAAGACATTTGAACAGACCCCTCGATTTTTCCGGGAGCCGCTCAGGGGTGTCAGTTGCATAAAGGTGTGTGTTGATCCCGAGTTTCGTGATCCCGTACTTTTCCGCGGCCAGATTGAACAGTCCTGACTTCGACAGCGACTTGCAGGGCTCGAGGAGCCATTTGCCGGCCAGGCAGGAGAGGTCCACGGGCAGGGAGGCGGAGTCGGCGGCAGAGTCCTTTACAGGGAACGTATCGGAACAATCTTCATTGTGTACTATAAGGGCAGGCTCTCCGTTAAAATTGCGTATCAATATGACCAGCAGTTCCTTACATTCTCCGTCTGCGCCCACTGTATGTATTTCGGCTACGTTGTCCAGTGAAGAAAGGCAACTGCTGATATCGAGCATGGGGGAAAACTTGACCATTACGGCAGGGGCTATGGACAGAAGTTCATGCCGGATGTCGGTTATGTCCGGGCTGCAGTCGGTGATGAGGAAGACCTTGCTCCCGGTACTGTCTCTTCGGGAAGGATCAAGAAAGAGGATGTCGGGGCCGAAACAGTCCAGAGTGCTCCTCAGGTCTCCGCCGCAGCCCAGGGATGCCTTGTCTGCAGAATAGGAAGTGAAAACCACGTTATGGATGCCCAAAAGGCCGAAATTGGCCTTTGCCGCATCGCTCAGCGCAGCGTTCCTTTCGTTGTGGAGGACCCTTTCCGCGACGTACGAGAATGCAAAGGAGTCGGCACCGATCCCGGCTGTGAGGTCTGCGATTCTGGGGTGTCTTCCTTCAGGTGCCAGCCTTTTCGCTATCCCGGCTTTCAGGGCGGCTGTCTTCTGGCTGCTGCACTGTTCGGTACAGAGCCGGTCCGGATATATCATATCGGGCCGGGCATACCAGAGGGGCATCTTTTCCTTCATGGCACGGCGGCCGAGGATTGTGTCCGCGGCCAGGATGACATCTATTCCCGGCCATTTGTCCCTTGCCAGGACAAGGCGGGTGACGTCATCATCAATATGTCCCGCCACGAATGCGGAGAAATTCTTATCGATTTTCAAAATTCACCGTTTATTCATAAATTAGATGCCATATTGCAGAGCAAATTCAAACTTACAAAAAATATGGCAACTGATTATCAGGATAATGTCCTTAAATGGATGAACGGTGATTTTGATCCGGAGACCAAATGCCGCGTTATTGAACTTCGCAACAATGATCCTGCGGAACTTGAGGACTCTTTCTACCGCAACCTCGAATTCGGGACTGGCGGTCTCAGGGCCAAGATGGGGGTCGGTACCAACCGTATGAACAAGTACACGGTCGGGATGGCGACACAGGGGCTTGCCAACTACATACGGGCCAAAGTGCCGGCGGACAGGCTGAAGGTCTGCGTTTCCTATGACAGCCGCAACAACAGCAAGCTGTTTGCCAAGATTACTTCTGAGGTCCTGTCGGCCAACGGCATAAAGGTCTTTCTGTTCGACAATATCCGTCCTACTCCGGAGTTGAGCTATGCGGTGCGCAAGACAGGTTCGGTGGCCGGAGTTATGATAACCGCCTCGCACAATCCCAAGGAATACAACGGCTACAAAGTGTTCTGGACGGACGGAGGACAGATTACATCGCCTGTTGACAAGGAGATCATCGCCGAAGTGTCCATGGTCAGCGACCCTTCACTCGTGAAATTCAAGCCTGAGGAGGAATGCGGGGGCATCGAACTCATGGGCTCCGAGATGGATAACAGCTATCTTTCAGACATACTGTCACTTACTCTTAGTCCCGAGGCCTGCGCCGCCCACAGTGACATAAAATTCGTATATACCCCGTTGCACGGCTGCGGAGTCAGGCTTGTCCCGGAAACGCTCTCCAGGCTCGGTTTCCGCAAGATATATCACGTTCCCGACCAGGATGTCAGCGACGGTGATTTTCCGACCGTAGTTTCACCGAACCCAGAGGAACCTGCAGCTATGGCAATGGCTCTCGCCGTAGCTGACAAAGTCGACGCCGACATCGTGCTGGCTACCGATCCCGACGCCGACCGCATGGGCATAGCCGTCAGGGACGACAGCGGACGGATGGTGCAGTTCAATGGCAACCAGACTGCTGCAATGCTCACATACTACATACTCTCCAGACGCAGGGAACTCGGCACACTCGGCCCGGGTAGTTATGTGGTGAAGACTATAGTGACCACTGAACTTATATCGCGCATAGCAGCCTCATTCGGAGTGAAATGCTATGATGTGCTGACCGGATTCAAATACATCGCCGAGGTCGTGGGCCGCAACGAGGGCAAGGGTGAATTCATCTGCGGTGGCGAGGAAAGCTTCGGATTCAATGTGGGTGAGTTCGTCCGTGACAAAGATGCCCAGATTGCGTGTGCCATGGTGGCTGAATGTGCTGCGTGGGCCGCTCAGCAGGGTCTTACCCTTTACGGTCTGATGCAAAAGATCTATGCCGAATTCGGATATTGCAGGGAAGCGCTGGCTTCTCTTGTGAAATCCGGCATCAAAGGCTCCGCAGAAATCGCAGAGATGATGTCATCCTTCCGTGCAAATCCTCCGGCTGAGATTGCCGGCAGCAAGGTCGTACGTGTCGTTGACTATCTGGATACAGCTTCGACAGGCCTGCCTTCGTCCAATGTGCTCCAATTCTTCAGTGCCGAAGGTGATGTGGTTTCAGTAAGGCCTTCGGGTACGGAACCAAAGATCAAGTTCTACTTCGGTGCCGCAGGTAAGGACGCTGATGCCAAGATCGATGCCTTGCGGGCCCAGTTCATCGGCTGACTCCCGGCTTCCTACTGGTATCCGTTTTTGCATACCGAGCTGAAAATGACATAGGGCCTTCCGTTCCCGTCCCTGGTCTTTGTCGTGAACCACAGCACTCCGTCATGCTTTTCCAACCCCAGTGAGGAATAGGCGCTTGAAGGTATAGCCGCAAGGTTTGATGATATCGCCTTGAACGAAACGTACCGGCTGTCATCTTCACCTGCGACGGGGCTGGTGGTCCCTGCATAGAGCGGTGCTCCGAGCGGCAGGAAAGGACCCTCTTTCACTCCCGAGCGTCCGTCACTTCCGAAATATTTCATCCCGAACGGATTGATGTAGCCTCCGGAACAGGGAATCGGCCTCGCATGCTCAGGATGGGAATTTGCATATACGTAGTATGTGTCGGCTGTTTCTCCCACGCGGTAAACGCCTCCGCATGCCGTGCAGAAATAAGTTTCGCTTCCTGTCCTGTCACGCTCGGCGGCATCTTTCAGCGGTTCGGAAGACTTTTCCTTCACGATGGCATAACCGTAAGACACAAGCCTAGCATTGACCTGCTCGGGCTGTACGGACATGTCCGGAACCGGAGTCGCCGGCACGGTGACTGTCCCGTCTTCGGCTGAGATATCGAGAGCAGAATAGGAAGAACCGGTCAGATGTGCACAGGCTCCTGGGAGGAAATTGGTCCGGACTATTGACTGTCCCAAACCGGTCACGATATAGTTCTCAATTTTTCCTATAGGCAGGTCAAGCACTTCGCCGCTTGCCCTGTGGGTTATCGGTACGGTTATTTGGAGTGGTCCGCAAAGCATCTGGCCTTCAGTGTTTTGCAGTATCCTGAGGCCGTATTTGTCCGGGCTTGAGGAAGTCTTTTCAAAACTCATGCAGAGTCTGCCTCCGGAATATGCCGACGGGGTATATGACGGTCTCTGCAGCGTGAAACTGTTTTCGAGGATAAGGCTGCCCTCCTTCTCGGTTATGCCTGTCAATGCTGTTTCCTCGGCATTCATCGTGACAAAACCCGTGGCCACTTTTCCCAAATCGATGTCCGGGCCATAAGGAATGACAGGGGAGTCGACTTCGGCGGCGACAGTGACCGGCACGATTCCGGCGCAGTCGGTTGCTGATATGACCAAGGCCAGGTTGTCAGTCTGTCCGAGATAATCCAGGATCGAGGCGTTGCCGGCAGTATATCTTTTCACTTTCAAAGTAGCGCCGTCCCATTCCAGGAATTGCCCGAGGCCTGATGACAGTGTCGCGGACGGCTTCAGGAAGGACTCATAGAATACAGGATCGAAAGACCCTTCATCCAGCGGGAATCCGTCGTCATCCATATATCCTGCGGCTGCATTGAGACCGGTCCCGAACAGATCGGGGCGGGCTGTCCCGGACGCCTCGCAATATAGCCTGGGATATCGGATATTCCCGTTTACCATTCCCAGGCTGATTGCTGCTCCAGCCGGGGTATAGCCTGTAATTCCGACAGATATCTCTCCGGCGCCCGTAGCCGTGACATTAGCAGAATATGCCCCTGACGGCGTGACGGAAAGATTCCCGCTCCCTCCGTCCTGGCTGAATGCGATACGGGAAATGCCGTCTATGGCGCCGACTGATATCGATCCCTCCTGTCCGACATATTCCGGCAGATCGGCCCTTATGCTTATGCTTCCCGCGGGACCTGTGACTATGCTGACTGCATCCCTTAGCCGCCCGTCGAATGTGCTGGCTGCATATCGGAACGTGTCTCCGAAAGCGGCGTCCTGGGGAACCACGACAGACAATGCATCCGCATTCGGAACATAAAGGTCCGATGTGCCTGCCTCTATCCCCGCCTTGTCAGCTGCCGTAAGCCATACCATGCCGCAAAACGGACACTTACCGTCTGTACTCCAGCTGTTTACATATTCTTTAAATGCCTGCGACAAAGTGCCTCCGGTGCCTGCCGGCCAGGAAAGCGGATAACCTGCGAACACGGCGTCGCATTGCCTGCACTTCAGCCCTTTCCCGTTGTAGGGGCTGCCCGGACAAGGCACCGCATTTCCTCCAAGATATGCTGTGATTTCCTGAGCGGTGCCGAAAGCCCATCCGAACTCGCTCCCGTAGATTCCGTCTGAAGTGAATCCGGTGTGAATCGAAGTGCCGTCGGAATACCTGGATGCAATCAGCACGGAACTTCCCGGCGGATGCAGCCCCGCCTGCGCCACGACCTTGAGCGACCGGTTGTCTTCAAGCCCCTCCGTTTCTATTTTCCAGACATTTTCAAATATGTTTTCCCGGCGGGGCCTGAGAGTTACCTTATAGCACGTCCCTCTCCTTACGGAAAAATCCTCCGTAGTGTCATAGCCGATACAGAACCTGTATGCGAGGTCCCCGTCCAGGCCGGTGCCGCAGTCAAGGCGGCATCCTATCTGTATATATGCGACCGACTCCCTGACATCGGCCAGTGCCGGGTTGTCGATTGATTTCATCATCGGATCTCCATTTCCCGGCAGAAGGTTGCCCAGTACGTTTTCGGGGAAATAGAAACATAGTTCCTCTCCGTTTCCCGGGATGTTCCGGCTTCCGCCTGCTGTCCCGGTCAGGCTGCCGTCCGTATTGATGGCTCCGTCCCTGTCAAACGGCCGGAATACACGGCTGCCTTTGCCCTGGGAGGCAGTTACGGGAGTCAATATGTCTGAAACCTCACTGAAATCGAGAGAGACGGTCACCTTTGCCCAGAGACTTGTAAGCGGTATCGTGATTATGCCGTCGGCCTTCCCGTCAGCCCGGTCTGCATCGGCGGGGCGCATCCCGATGATGGCGCCGGCCTTGTCAGTCCCGCAATCCCGCAGGTTCCGCTCCAGGTCGCCGGCCACATACTCCATGTCGGCCACGTCCCTTTCTTTTGCGGGAAATGCCGTTATGCCTCCTTCCTTGGATATGGCACCTGTTATCATGTAATAACTGTATGTTTCGTTGACATTCAGATTGAATGAAGAAACGATGTCTGCAAAGTCTCCGTCGGTATGTTCGCAGAACACAAGGACTCCTCCGGCATTGTAAATCCCGATGGTTGCACCTGAGCCGTTCTGTTCTTCTGCGATGATCTCCGTTGACTTTGTCCCGTCGGAAAGGATCTCATAGGGAAGGGCCTGGCTTGCAATTGAGTACTGCGCTTTCATCGCCGGCTGCACAGACGGCGGGGTTTCATGGAGACAGGCTTGTAAGAAAATAATCGCAGGTAAGGCCACCGCTGCGTGTAATATTCTGAATTTCATATATTTTCATTTATCATTAAAGTGTTCCATCCATTTACATTGCTGATAACCCTGATGCTCTCCGGTGACACAGGCATATCCGGGCAGCTGCTTCCGAAACTGTAGATTTCAATGCGGCTTATATCTATGCTTCTGTTGATTCCGTCCCTGGGCAGAGTTATTGGGTAATAGCATGTCTGTCCTTCGATTTCGCATTCTACCACGAGTTTCGTCGCCCGCGGGGACCACATTGGATATTCCGTGGATTCTTCCGGAAGAGAAAAGCAGTCGGATGATTCAGGATTTGGCGGGAGATACATGGTAATCCCTATTTCAGCTTCCTGCGCGAACGGTATCGGAACCGGCCTGATATCGTCAGTTACAGCCTGATCCCTTCCCGAGCGGCAGATATAATCATCGGCGGTTATACCGTTACCCCACAGGGAGTAACCATAGCCCGTATATGGCAGCCACCGGAATATGTTGATCGGGTATATGTTTTTGACTGTCAGCTGTTTCCCTGCAAATACACCTCCTGACAGGCGGTTTGCCACAGTTCCTGTCCTGACTTTTGTGACCATCCTTTCCAGATTCACATCGATCCGGCCGTCCCTGAGGATATCCATGTTCCTGAAAACTTTTGACATGGGCAGCGTTCCAGTACGGATTCCGCTGAATGCGTATCTGCCTGCAGCGACATCCGTTTCAGCTGTCACATTGGCTGTTACCACTATATCATAAGTCCCGGCTCCGATGCCTATTACAGCCTCCGCTCCGGTGAATTCCCTCCGGAGCAATATGTCCTGGTCACCCAGAGTCCCGGGCCTGAAAAACCAGACACATGCCTTTTCTATGCTGTCCTCAATGCTGCTCCCGGAGGATGACAGGGAATTTCCGGCACCTGTCCTGAGGATTATCTCACATTCAGTCTTCTTCCATGGTTCTATGTCCAGATGCGTCTCCTGCCTGATTCTGTCAACGGTCAGGCGTATGTCGTCCAGGTCTTCCTTGTCCCAGTCATAGCCTGCGTCGAGAATCATCCGCCCGAGAGGAAATGACTCCGGGTCCGTGTCAGGAAGCAGCGGCATCAGCAGGGTCAGGCTTCCGTCTGCCTGCCTCGGTATCCTTATACGGAATATGCCGTCACCGTCTGCTGCTGAAGTGCAGGCAAAGGGTCCCTCCGTCGGAAGCAGCGTGGCGGTATCGTATCCGTTCCATCTGCCTTTTATGGTAACCTGAGGGAGCGTTGAGGCATCCCGTTCTGCCATCTCTATCTCCACTGTACACCATTTCTTATGCAGGTCCACGCGGTCGTATGCTTTGTCTCCGCTGCAGTCGATCTGCCTGCAGTGGAGGTAGATGCTGTCTGCCTGCAGCCCGCTTTCAAGTCTGAGGCTGCACCCGTCCGGGGAGATGGAAAAGTTCCTTGCTCCCTGGCAGGCGAAAGACGATACCGTGTTGCGCGGCACCTTTACTGAAAACCATTCCGGCCAGTCATAAATGTCTGTGTCCAAAGTGTTTCTGTAAATTTTACCGTCCTTGTTCCGTAAATACAGCCATAGCCTTGAACTTTGCTCCGGTGACTTTGTATGTATTGAGGAGAAGTCAACGACAAGAATGCACGGACACGCCGACCTGTCCTCCTTTATCGAGCAGGAGGACAGGAGCAGCGCTCCGGCAATTATTGATGCGGTTAACTTGCCTGACATTTTATCAGATAGTTATCGTGCCCATCGAATAAGGTATCCATGCCGACACGTCAACGGTGAAATCAAGCTGGTTCGTATCCACTTCGCTGTCGGGAGTCTTTGCCCCCAGCCTCGTGATTATCAGTTCGTCGATGGTGTAGGCGGTATTCGAGGAGATATTGTCGAAAGTGACAGGATAATATCTTGTTCCCACACCGTCTATATACGTGGTTATCAGCAGCCTTGTCTTCCTCGGCGACCAGCTTCCACCGAATGTGTCCTCCTCCGTGTCGTTGGGGTAGCAGAAGAGGGTGTGCGGTGTGGAATATGATGCACCGTTGGCGATGCTTGTCCCCACGTGGTCGTGGACGTAATAGGTGTCGGAAGCCGTATTGCCTGTAGCCATGCGGGAAAGCCACTTGTCGGGTCCCTGCTGTCCGTCTTCGGAAAGAAACATGTAGATGTCTCCGTCAACCGCGTTGATGAGGGAAATGTCATCAATGCGGATAGCTGTCGAGCTGAAGGCGGTTTCCCTGAGCCTGTTGGTGATCTTCTTGATTTCCACCTTTGCCGCCACCCTTGCTACGGGGATGTGGACAGGATCTATCATCGACGGAGTTATGGCTTGATTGTCAAGATGTCCGCACATGACGAAACCGTTTGAGGCCGTATTGTCAGTCAGTGACGAAACAAGGACCTCCATGTCGGCCGCCCGGGCGATAGTCCTTGTTACGGCTTTGTTGACGACTGCATAGATTTTCTTCCCGGAGCCTATCGTGCAGTCCAGCGTCACTGAATTTTCGTTACTTGTCCCCGAGGCTTCGATTCTACCGTCTTCATCGAAGACGAAGATGCTCAGTGAATTGACCATTTCATCGTCAATGTCGAGCAGGTCGCTGTCTGCTTTTGTGGCGGTGTTCCTTCCGCCTGCCATGAACTGGATGCTCACGGCTTCTTTGGAAACGGGCCTTGCGCTCTGTGGTACTGCGTCCTTCTTGTTGCAGGACATGAGGGCTGACGCTGCCATCAGCGCAGCCAGAATTGTTTCAGTTTTCATTTTGAATAATGTTGTCTGGGTTGATATTGTACGTTTTAATTATGCGGCTTATCTCAGGATCGAGATTTCCGCGGCTGATGAACCGCCTGTCCTTGCGGCAGGCTGCCAGAAAATGTTCCAGGGCCCTTGCACTGTCGCCGCTGCGGCTTGACAATACGGCCTTAAGGTACTCGGCACGCGGGCTGTCCATTTTGCCCAGGAGCCCCATGGCCCTTTTGTCATATCCTGCAATGCAAAGTGCAAGCGCGGCATTGTAATCCCCATATGGAGCAAGTATCTCCGCAGCTTTCCTGTAATCCAACTCCTGAAGGGCTCGTACACCTTCCATATATTCGGTGTCCGGTTCGGTCGTATGGAGTGTGTCCTTGACCATTCCCTTCCTGTGCAGGTGGAAACTGAATTCGACAATCCTCAGTTTGGGATATATTTCCTCCCTGAGATGCCTGTAGGCGGACATTCCGGCTATCGCAGCCTCCCTTGTGTCGGGGTCTTTGATCTTCAGGTGGCGGTGTATCTGGGACACCTCCTTTGCTGACAGGGAGCCGTCATTTGCAACAAGTTTCTCAAACAGGCTCCAGTTCTCGGCATTCGTCCTTGAGGAGAATGTGACTGCTGAGGCATCCATCCTGCCGAAGCCGGAATCGGAAATGCGTTCCATCCTGCCTTCAGCTTTTGTCAGGCTGTCGCAATAGTTTTTCATGAAATTACCGAAAAAATCCGCCACTGCCTTTGACCGTGCCCTTGATAGCCGTTCGTTGAATCTGTAGCTGCCTTCTGGTGAACAGGAAGCGGTGACGACTATGGAATCCAGGTCGAATTCCACATTGTCGATGAGGGATGCCAGATTCCCTTTGATCCTGGCTATTTCCTTGGTGTTGTCACCGCTCTGGATTATGTCACTGCTGCCTTGTGGAAAGTCGATATAACATGCGGTATTTTCTTCCACACGCCTTTCTATTATGCGTTTGCGGAAGCGGGTTGCCGTATCGGCCAATGAAGACATGGAACTGATGTAAAATGTCACCGGACCTGCCGGGGGAATGCCGTAAATCTGCTTCTCCTGTTCGTATATTTCTCCGGAAATGCTCACACCGGCTTTCCTCAGGCCAGGTTTTACGTCGATGGTCTCCACGTACCGGTATATGAAATCCCGGCCTGACGCAATCACCGTGTCCAGCCTGATCCCGCTTTTAAGCAGGGGAGCCTTCACGTATTTGCGGAACATTTTGCCGCGGCCTTCCACCTTGCGCCTGTTGAGATATATCATCAGCAGGTTCGAATAGTGTTCAACCGCATCCTGTCTGGATACGCCAAGGGCTGAGACAAACTCTTCCTCGCTGACCACAGAGGTGTCGTTCCTGAACTTATATACTTCCGGTATATTGCGTCTTATGAACGTTTCGAGCTGATGCCGGAAGGTGAACCGGAGGGAATCACGCGATATGGATTCGACGAATCTGCGGTATCGTTCATACCCTTTCAGCTGTTTTTTCCTGTAGTCTGCTCCGGTAATGATCACGCTTTCCAGTTGCCTTTTCACCTTACCTGCTTCAAGACTTGGATACAGCCGTATCTGCCATGAAGTGTGCAGCATCTTTTCGGGAACTGTTATATCGAAGCTGATTTCAGCCTTACCGTGCCTTTCGGCAACATTCCTGAAAGATGCGGTGACCACCGCTGCCTGGATTTCATCCTTTACCACCAGCTCGCCGTTTTCATCGACTCCCGCCTTCATTATTATTACTCGCCGGCCTTCGGGGTCCCTTACTGTCAGGGTGTCCGGGGTGAAGGTCCGGAACTCCATTTCGGGTGCGGTGCTGCCGAAAGACGGCGCAATGGCGGCCTGGGGCGCTGCCTTGCGGAGGTAACTTACACTCCTGCCGGTAGAGCAGGCTGCAGCCAGCAGTGACATGACCGCCGCTGCTATCAATGCCCTTGAGGTGCCCGGTGACATCGACTTTGTCATTATCCTTCCGCAGCTGCCGCCTTTACTGCTTCTTCGGCAGGAATGACATCCAGGCTGTCGGCAATCATTTCGGTTATATGCCTCAGGCTTCCGTCGGCGGCAGTATAATCCCTGTCCCGCAGCCTTCCCTTCGCGTGGACTATGTCACCTTTGCGGATGGAATCGAAGTCCTCCGGCATTCCTTTGCCTTGCCAGGCGCACACGTTCATCCAGAACGTCTCCACCATGGGGGTACCAGTGCGGCCCTTGTAGATGTAATTGGTTACCACGGACATATTGGCGACCTGCGTGTCTTCGAATTTCTGAACGCGGACATTGCCGACAGTGCCCTTGATTTCGTACTTGTTGATACTTTCCATAATGATTTGTTTGAAAGGTTGAACTTGACCGGGCGCGCTCCGGTCGTGTTGCAAAGGAATGCTTCGGACAAATACGTATCGCAGAAGTAAAAAATCATGCGTCAGTTTTTCACGATTTTTAAAAAGTAAAGAATCATCCGGAAAGGTTAAAAAACGTGCGGATGGTTTAAAATCGTGATTACTATATTGTTATGATATAGAATTCCTTGCTTTTCACGCCTTGTGCCCTCATATTGCGGGCATCTGCGTAAAAGGCGCAGTCCATGATTATGAAAAAATATGACCGGGAACAGGAGAAAGAGCATTGCCTTGAGTGCGGCAATGAACTGTCCTATGGCAGGGCAGGGAAGAAATTCTGCAGCGACAAGTGCAAGAACAGTTATCACAACAGGCGGGAATATGCATCGCGCAACCTGAAGGCGAAAGTGAACGCCGCCATCGAACGGAATTACAGGATTCTGAGTCGGGTGATGTCGATCGGCATGAAGTCCGTGTCGCTGCAGGAGCTTGCCCTCATGGGATTTGACAGGGACTATATGACATCATACCGCAAATCCGGCAGGTTCGGCCAGTGCAGCTGTTACAATATAACCTACAGGATAACGCCTACCCGTATTTATGAAATAAAAAAGCCGGAGCCATTGTCCGGCTCCGGCAAGATTCTTTCAGGAAAGGTCATGCGGCGGGATTCTCAGCCTCAGGATTGAAGTCAGGATCCATATCGACGGTATCCTTGCCAGGATCTTTGAACAATATGGCGAAAAGAATACCTACGATCAGCGCATATCCGGCAAAGATGAACCATACTGCAGGCCAGGAGGAAGGCGTGTTCCCGGCTGTGATTCCGATCATCTGTCCGCCGATTTCGACTTCTTCGAAGTGGGTGAACAGATTTACGACCTTCTGGGCTGCGAGCGTACCGATAGTGGCCCCCAGACCGTTTGTCATCAGCATGAAGAGTCCCTGGGCACTCGAACGGATGTCATCAGTGGTCTTTCGGTTTACGTAAAGCGAGCCCGAAATGTTGAAGAAGTCGAAAGCGACTCCGTAAACTATCATTGACAGGACGAACCAGATAACTCCGGGGAATGCGGGATTTCCCACTCCGAAAAATCCGAACCGGAATACCCAGGCGAACATCGCGATCAGCATTACCTTCTTGATGCCGAAACGCTTCATGGCAAAGGGTATCAGCAGGATGCACAGGGTTTCGGACATCTGTGACAGCGAGATGAGGATGTTCGAATGCTTTACGCCGAAGGTACCGGCCAGAGAAGCGTCAGCACCGAACGAGCCGAGGAACGGGTTCGCGAATCCGTTCGTTATCTGCAGGGCTGCTCCGAGCAGCATGGAGAATATGAAGAATATCGCCATCTGTCCGTTTTTGAAGAGCGTGAACGCCTTGAGCCCGCTGGCTTCGGCAAAGGAGGCGGACTGGATTTTCTTTACCGGGACGGCCGGAAGCATCGTTATCGCATAGAGACCCAGCAGAAGACCGAGAATACCGGACATCATGAACTGTGAGGGCGTGTTCTGGAATCCGAGCAGGTCAACGGTAATCATGCTGCAGATGAAGCCTACGGTCCCGAATACACGGATTGGAGGGAATGCTTTCACGATATCTTTGCCGGCTCCTTCCAGTCCTGCATAAGCAACTGAATTAGAGAGGGCTATGGTAGGCATGTAGAAGGCCACCGCAAGCGAGTAAAGCGTGAAAAGAGGGCCGAACTGCACTGCATCCGCGGCATTTGAGGCGTACCACCATGCGGACAGCATGAACAGTCCGGACAAGATATGGCAGCCGGAAAGTACCTTCTGGGCCTGGATGAATCTGTCAGCCACAATGCCGACCAGCGCCGGCATGAAAATCGACACTATTCCCTGCATGGAAAAGAACAGGCCGATTTTGTTGCCGAGTCCGGCATTAGCCAGATATCTTCCCATCGACGTGAGATAAGCTCCCCAGATTGCGTACTGGAGGAAGTTCATCACGATGAGTTTCAAGGTTATGGTTTTGTCTTTCATGATATGGCGGTCATCAATTTTTATTTCCGGCATTTTGCGGTGAAGTCTTCAAAGACGAGAAGCCAGGAGGAATCCTTACGCAGCATCTTTTCCGGATGGAACTGGAAGGCGGTCACTCCGGGAGCTTCCCAGGCTTCAACGACGCCGTCGGCCGCTTTGGCCGTGACCTTCACCCCTCGCCCGGGGACTTTTACAGCCTGGTGATGAAAGGAGTTGACAAGCAACGACTTGGTTCCGTAGAGCCTGTGGAGCAGGCTGCCCTCTTCTATTGCGATGGTATGTTCGGCACCCTTGGCGTGCGTAAGGTGCCCGGGGATCTGTGACGGAATGTCCTGATAAAGGCTCCCTCCGAAAACCACGTTCATAAGCTGGCTGCCACGGCATATGCCCAAGATGGGAATGCCTGCCTTAAGGGCCAGATGAGCATAGATGAAATCGCTTTCGTCCCTGATTGAATTGCAGTAGACAGTGTTGTTCCATACCCCTTCGCCGTACAGGGCCGGCTGTATGTCCTCGCCGCCGCTGAAAATGATGCCGTCGATAGTGGAAATCAGCTCATTTGCGGCTGTGCTGTCCCGTATTATGGGGAGGATGACGGGAAGTCCGCCAGCCTTGAGGATGGCTTCGGTGTATGTGGTACGGAGGGTCTGTTTGTCCTGGGCTGATGAGTAGCCTGTGGATATGCCTATGACAGGCTTCCGGGCTTGCGCAGGAAGCGCAATCTCTGCTGCAAGAAGGGCAAGTGCGATAAAGATTGCCTTAAGAGATAACTTTCTCATAGTCAATTATTTGGAGTTGTATGCCTTGAGGCCTTCCTTCAGGACCTCCATTGCGTTACGGAGTTCATCAATCTCGAGTACATAGGCAATCCTGATCTGGTTCTTGCCCTTGCCGGGGGTGATATAGAACGGGGCGGCCGGGGTTACGAGAACCGTCTGCCCTTTATAACGGAAGTCGGTCAGCAGCCATTTTGCGAATTTCTCGGCATCATCCACGGGGATCTCCGCGATCGTATAGAATGCACCGGTGGGAAGGGGAGAGTAAACTCCGTCCATCTTGTTGAGGGC